>Ga0228674_1001898_pt1 | contig 12039 bp, 16 predicted proteins | sample 1D_rmetaG_FD_189054 | JGI IMG/M metagenome (GOLD analysis project Ga0228674, IMG submission 189054) | Seawater microbial communities from Monterey Bay, California, United States - 1D_r | ecosystem: Environmental > Aquatic > Marine > Coastal | place: USA: California | collected 2016-09-26
CATACTATATGCATCTGACTGTCTCCATTTATGAACTGAAAATGGTGCAAACTCATATATCTCTTGAAAATTATAGATAAATGTTAATAGGCATATTAGAAGGAAAGCTATTAACCTTGACATAGTATTTAACTTCTGAGTCATCATTTAGCTACAAGTAACAATATAATGTCCAACTAAAGAATGTCTTTCAAAAGAAAGCAACCAAATGTGAAGTAATCCATCCTTGTCCCAATACATTATTGGACCATCAATTCCTATTTTGTGACTATCTAACCAATTCCCTTCACCATCTAATAACAAAGCATAATAAGGGGACGTTTTAGTTGAATAATTCTCATGTTCCTCAGCTGTTTCGTAGAATGTATGATTAGAAAACCCCATTGAACTCTTCCAGCCATGAACAGCCTCATAGTAATCCAATATAGGTGATTTTTCAATGTCAATACCTCCAATAATCAAAGCAGTCTGATCTTTACCGTTCTCATGAACAAACCTCATTTCTACCTCTTCATAAACCTCTCCATCAGCTTCAGAAACTACTTGATTAATTTCAATAAACATTAAAGAATCTAACCTTCCTAACTCTGTCTTTCTTGGGTCCATTCGATTGTAAAAACCAGGTGGGGTAAATGTGGCATATAGTGTACTATCTGTTTGCAGTTCTCTTATCGACTCAAAAGACTTAGGAATAATTACTTCTTTATGCTTCTTTAATCTTGCTCCTTCGAGTGGATACATGGTATCGTTCTCAGACCTGTAGGATAAAACCATATTGTCAGCAGCATCTACAAATCTTCTAAAAGCAAATAAATCAACATCATCGCTTTTTGGATCTTTCCAGTTTTCTAAATAATCGGCATACTTAGAAAATTCAACTCCATTACGTTTCTTGAATAATCGTTGATACCATTCATGAGGAAAATCAAACCATGTATGAGTATATGGCAACAGGCTACCATTTTCTTCTTTATAAACTATAAGCTCCCATAAATAAGAATTAAGACAGTTTCTCGCAATATCCACCCTAGTGATAGAACTATCACTACAAACAAAGTCTGAACCGCTATATCGAACTTGATTCCTATTCCATTCCTGGTTAACCAATGCTAATAAGCCTAAGTATTCATCATTCTTTAAATGATTAGGTATGGTTGGGATAAATTCTAACAACTTAACTTCATTGAAGCTTATCCAGTTACCTTCTTTTGTTATTACGTGAAGCCCCATTGAAGAATCTCCAAGTTCTTCTATATTGACCTTTGAGATTAAATCAGTTTTGTAATCTTTAGATCTATAACCGATATCAGGATTGTCTAGATATTGTTGATCGCTTAGATTTGTTACTGGAATTAAATGCTTTTTATCATTCTTGTTATTTACACAAGAGACAATAAAAGTGGCTATAAATAAAACGCAGAATAAATTCTTCATAGTCTAAAAATAAAAAGTCCCACGCGCTAACGTGGGACTTTAACTAATTTATTTGAATTGAAATTACTTAACGAACTTCAAGTTCTTACCTGGATAATAAGCATCGTCACCTAATTGGCTCTCGATTCTTAATAACTGGTTGTACTTAGCGATACGGTCAGATCTAGAAGCTGAACCTGTTTTAATTTGTCCTGTGTTTAATGCCACAGCTAAATCCGCAATTGTCGTATCTTCTGTTTCACCGGATCTGTGACTCATAACTGAAGTGTATTGATTTCTATGAGCTAAGTCTACAGCGTTAATAGTTTCTGTTAAAGATCCAATTTGGTTAACTTTTACCAAGATCGAGTTAGCAACATTTTCGTTGATTCCTCTTGATAATTTGTCAACGTTAGTTACAAATAAATCATCTCCTACTAATTGTACTTGATTTCCAATAGTACCAGTTAATTCACTCCATCCAGACCAATCATCTTCATGTAATCCGTCCTCAATAGATAAGATTGGATATTTATTTACCCAGTCTTTCCAGTAAGAAACCATATCACTTGAGCTTAATTTATCTCCCGTTGATTGATGGAAGTGGTATACTTTCTCTTCTTCATTATAAAATTCAGAAGCTGCTGCATCCATAGCGATATACATATCTTCACCTGGTCTATAACCAGCTTTTTCAATAGCTTGTAGAACAACTTCGATACCTTCTACATTCGATCCTAAGTTAGGTGCAAAACCTCCCTCATCTCCAACATTTGTAGAACATCCTTTATCAGATAATACTTTCTTCAAATGGTGAAATACTTCAGTTCCCATTCTTAATCCTTCAGAAAAAGATTGAGCTCCAACTGGCATAACCATGAATTCTTGAAAGTCAATACTGTTATCTGCATGAGAACCTCCATTAAGAATATTCATCATTGGTACTGGAAGTGTATTCGCGTTCACTCCACCAATGTATCTATATAAAGGTTGACCTAATGAATTAGCTGCTGCCTTTGCAACTGCCATAGAAACACCTAAAATTGCGTTTGCTCCTAAATTAGCTTTGTTTGACGTTCCGTCAATAGCTAGCATAGCCTTATCAATCGCATTTTGATCAAAAATATATGAACCAACCAATGCATCATTGATGCTATCATTTACATTTTCAACAGCTTTTAAAACTCCTTTCCCCATGTATACTGAAGAATCTCCATCTCTTAACTCAACAGCTTCATACTTACCTGTTGAAGCTCCTGATGGAACTGCAGCTCTTCCTAGAATCCCTTCGTCAGTGATTACATCAACTTCTACTGTTGGATTTCCTCTTGAATCCAAAATCTGACGAGCATTAACTTTTGCTATATAACTCATTATGCTAATTCTGTTGTTTTAACGTTTTCTATATTCTGAACAAAGTCATCAAACAAGTATCTTGAGTCATGTGGACCCGGTGATGCTTCTGGATGGTATTGTACTGAAAATATTGATCTATCTTTTAATCTTAATCCAGCCAAAGTATCATCATTCAAGTGCTGATGAGTTACTTCCACATTATCATGCTTTAATGCATCTTCCATGTTTACAACAAATCCGTGGTTTTGAGATGTTACCTCGCACTTACCTGTAATCAAGTTCTTAACTGGATGGTTAATACCTCTATGTCCGTTATGCATTTTGTATGTTCCTAAACCTAGAGCTTTTGCAATCATTTGGTGCCCCATACATATTCCAAATACTGGAATATTAGCATCTAACAAAGTTTTCACTTCCTCAAACACATTAGGCATAGCTTCAGGATCACCAGGACCATTGCTTAAAAATAATCCGTTTGGATTCCAAGCCAACAATTCTTCCGCTTTCGTATCGAACGGAAATACTTTTAAATAGCACCCTCTGTCAACCAAACATCTTAAAATATTCTTCTTAACACCCAAATCTAATACAGCCACCCTTTTGTCAGAGTTTTCATCACCCATTGTAAAAGGTTCTTTAGTACTAACCAATGATGCCAGTTCTAAACCTGCCATTGAAGGCACACTTGCTAACTTATTCTTTAAGCTGTCAATATCTAAGTCTTCCGAAGAGATAATTGCATTCATTGCTCCTCTGTCTCTAATGTATCGCACTATTGCTCTTGTATCTACATCAGAAATTCCAACCATTGCTTCCTCTTCGAAAACATTCTGAATTGAATCTACTTCTCCGTCTCTTGAGAATACAGGAGAGAACTTCTTACAAACCAATCCTGAAATCTTCATTCCATCAGATTCTACTTCCTCCTTATGCATACCGTAATTCCCTATATGAGAAGTGGTAGTTAACATAATTTGTCCGTAATAACTTGGATCCGTAAAAATCTCTTGATAACCAGTCATCCCGGTATTAAAAGCGATTTCCCCAGTAGCCGTTCCTACTTTCCCACAAGCAAAGCCGTGAAAAACTTTCCCATCTTCTAAAAGCAATACTGCAGGAGATTTCTTATCGTATTTCATCAAAAATAATTTGAATGCAAAAGTAAGTGAAAATGTTGAAATTCACTTAAAATTGGGCACAAAAAAAGGCGGTCTAGGACCGCCTTTTAATTTATCTATCGAATAACTATTCTTTATCCTCTGTAGACTCTTCTGAAGATTCAGGAGCTTCAGTTGCAGGAGCTTCTTCAGCTACTACATCTTCAACAACTTTTGCATCTTCTACTGCTGTTTCAGCTGCAGGAGTTGCTTTCTTTCTTCTTCTTGTCTTCTTCTTAGTAGAAGCTTCACCTAACATATGCTCATTGAAGTCAACTAACTCAATCATACACATTTCAGCGTTATCTCCTAATCTGTTACCAGTCTTAAGAATTCTAGTGTAACCACCAGGACGATCACCTACTTTTACAACTACAGTTCCGAATAATTCCTTCACTGCGTCTTTGCTCTTTAAGTATCTGAAAGCCGTTCTTCTTGAATGAGTTGTATCATTCTTTGACTTTGTGATAATAGGCTCTACGAACTTCCTCAATTCTTTAGCCTTAGCTACAGTAGTGTTAATTTTCTTATGTTCAATCAACGAACAAGCCATGTTAGAAAGCATTGCTTTTCTGTGTGCGGCTCTTCTACCTAGATGATTAAATTTCTTTCCGTGTCTCATCTCTAATCTCTTTTAGCAGTAATACTGCTTATTCTTTATCTAAATACTTTGAAACATTCATTCCAAAAGTTAAGCTCTTAGACTCAACTAATTCTTCTAACTCAGTTAATGACTTCTTACCAAAGTTTCTGAACTTTAATAAATCATTCTTGTTAAAAGAAACTAGGTCACTTAATGTTTCAACATCTGCTGCTTTAAGACAGTTAAGAGCACGAACAGATAAGTCCATATCTACTAACTTAGTCTTCAACAACTGTCTCATGTGTAATGAAGTCTCATCGAACTCTTCGTTCTTAGACTTATCCTCTGTTTCAAGAGTAATTCTCTCATCAGAGAACAACATGAAGTGATGAATTAAAATTTTCGCTGCTTCCTTCAATGCATCTTTAGGATGAATAGAACCGTCAGAAGTAATGTTGATTAACAATTTCTCGTAATCAGTCTTTTGCTCTACACGATAGTTTTCAATACTATAGTTTACATTTTTAATAGGCGTATAAATTGCATCAACAGCAATTGTACCTACAGGTGCGTTATCAATGTTCTTCTCTTCAGCAGAAACGTATCCTCTACCCTTTTCGATAGTGAATTCTAAATCTACTTTTACAGAAGTCTCCATGTTACAGATAACTAAATCTGGGTTCAATACTTGAAATCCAGAAACAAAACCACCTAAATCTCCAGCAGTTAATGTTTCCTTTCCAGAGATAGAAACAGTTACTTTTTCTTCTTCAACAGAATCAATTTGTTGTTTAAATCTTACTTGTTTTAAGTTTAAAACGATTTCAGTAACATCTTCAACAACTCCCTTCATTGTAGAAAACTCATGATCAACACCTTCAATACGTACAGTTGTGATCGCGAATCCTTCTAAAGAAGATAATAAGATTCTTCTTAATGCATTACCTATAGTGATACCATAACCTGGCTCTAATGGTCTGAATTCAAAGTCTCCTTGGAACTCATCAGAGTTCAGCATGATTACTTTTTCAGGTTTTTGAAATGCTAATATTGACATCTTCTTAGTTGTTTTAAATTATTGATTACTTAGAGTATAGCTCGACGATTAACTGCTCTTTAATGTTCTCAGGAATTTCTTCTCTATTTGGGTTTGCCAAATATTTCCCAGCCATTGCAGTACCATCCCACTCTAACCATCCAAATTTCGATACATCTGCATTCGTTAATGATGCAGAAATAGCAGTTAACGACTTAGACTTCTCTCTTACACTAATAATGTCACCAGACTTTAATGTATAAGAAGGAATGTTTGTCAAAATTCCGTTCACTACAATATGCTTGTGAGTTACTAATTGTCTAGCAGCTCTTCTAGTAGGTGCAATACCTAATCTGAAAACTACATTATCCAATCTTGCTTCACACAACTGTAATAATACCTCACCAGTAATACCCTTTGCGTTAGACGCTTTTTTAAATAAGTTAGAGAATTGCTTCTCTAAAATACCGTAAGTATACTTTGCTTTTTGCTTCTCATCTAACTGAACACCATATTCAGACTTCTTTCCTCTTCTTTTGTTTGGACCATGTTGTCCAGGAGGATAGTTCTTATTTTCTAATGCCTTATCAGGACCAAAGATTGGATCTTTGAACCTTCTAGCAATTTTCGATTTAGGACCTCTATATCTAGCCATTTCTTACTTCTTTAAAATTAAACACGTCTTCTTTTAGGTGGTCTACATCCGTTATGTGGCATTGGAGTAATATCAATTATTTCCGAAACCTCAATACCAGAGTTATGAATAGATCTGATAGCAGATTCTCTACCTGCTCCAGGTCCTTTCACGTAAACCTTAACTCTTCTTAATCCAAGATCGTAAGCCACTTTAGCACAATCCTCACCAGCTAACTGAGCAGCGTAAGGAGTGTTCTTCTTTGAACCTCTAAATCCCATTTTCCCAGCAGAAGACCATGAAATAACTTGGCCTTTGTTGTTTGTAAGAGAGATGATGATGTTGTTGAAAGACGCCTGGATATGTGCTTCTCCAGTTGCTTCAATAACAACTTTTCTCTTCTTAACTTGTTTGTTTGCTTTTGCCATAATATAATTATTGATCTAGCTACACAGTAGGTTATACTGTTTATTTTGCAGCTTTCTTTTTATTTGCAACAGTCTTTCTCTTACCTTTTCTAGTACGAGAGTTGTTCTTAGTTCTCTGACCTCTTAATGGTAATCCAACTCTGTGTCTAACACCTCTGTAACAACCGATATCCATCAAACGCTTGATATTCAATTGAACTTCAGATCTTAGTTCACCTTCAACATTAATCTCACCAATGATCTCTCTTAATTTCTTAATGTCGTCATCAGACCAATTGTTAACTTTTAAGTTCTCATCCATTCCTGCATCAGAAAGGATCTTCTTACTTGTTGTTAACCCAATACCATAAACATAAGTCAAAGCAATAACACCTCTCTTATTCTTTGGTAAATCAATTCCTGCAATTCTTGCCATATTAATCTATTTAATATCTCTTTATTAACCCTGTCTTTGTTTGAATTTAGGGTTCTTTTTGTTAATCACATAAACACGCCCTTTTCTCTTTACGATTTTACAATCGGCGCTTCTTTTTTTAACTGATGCTCTTACTTTCATGACTGCAACGTTTTCTTTCCTATTTGTATCTAAAAGTTATTCTGCCTTTAGTTAAGTCATAAGGTGACATTTCAACCTTCACCTTGTCTCCAGGCAATATTTTAATATAATGCATTCTCATTTTACCAGAAATGTGCGCAGTAATAATGTGCCCATTTTCCAGCTCAACACGAAACATTGCGTTTGACAATGCTTCAATAATTTTTCCGTCTTGTTCTATAGAGGCTTGTTTTGCCATATCTATTTTATCAATTTTCTATAAACTCAAACGAAGACAAAACATCTGCCTTCTCTTTCCCCACTGCTATTGTGTGTTCAAAGTGTGCTGATGGTTTCCCATCTGCTGTTACTATTGTCCACCCATCTGCATGAGTTCTTATGTTACGTTTCCCCATATTAATCATCGGTTCAATGGCCAATACCATTCCCTCTTTTAATCTAGGTCCACTCCCTCTTTTACCGTAGTTTGGTACTTGTGGCTCTTCGTGAAGTTCTTTTCCAACTCCATGACCAACAAGTTCTCTAACCACTGAATAACCATTCTTTTGAGCATGTTGTTGAACAGCAAAAGATATGTCACCCAAGCGATTACCCACTATGGCATTTTGGACTGCAAAATTCAGACATTCTTTTGTGACTTGCAACAATTTTTGCTTTTCATTTGAAATTTGTCCTACAGCGTACGTGTATGCTGAGTCTCCGTAAAACTCATTCATCAAAACTCCGCAGTCAACACTTACTATCATCCCCTCTTCTAATGGTGTATCGGTTGGAATTCCGTGCACAACTCCTTCTTCAGGACTCATACATAAAGTATTTGGAAAACCACCATAACCTTTAAAAGCTGGAACACCTCCGTTATCTCTAATAAACTCTTCAGCAATTCGATCTAACTCTAGTGTTGTAACACCTGGTTTGATTAACTTACTAACCTCTCCATGTGTTCTAGCAACAAGTAAAGAACTCTCTCTTATTAATTCAATCTCCTCTTTCGTCTTCAAGTAAATCATTATCCCTGTATTCCTGTTGTACTAACAGAACTAGCTGCTCTACCTCTTAATTTACCAGACTCTAAGAATCCATCGTATTTTTTCATCAACAAATAACTTTCAATTTGTTGTAAAGTATCTAAAACAACTCCTACCATAATAAGTAACGAAGTTCCTCCAAAGAAATAAGCAAATCCTTGAGAGATACCTGCTACTTTAGCAAATGCTGGTAAAATAGCAATAGCTGCCAGGAATAACGAACCTGGTAAGGTCAACTTAGACATTATATTATCTAAGTAATCTCTTGTATCAGAACCTGGTCTAACACCAGGAATAAATGCACCTTGTCTCTTAAAATCATCCGCCATCTGACGAGGATCAACTACCATCGCAGTATAGAAATAAGTAAAGATTACAATCATTAAGGCACTCATGATGTTATAGGCAAAACCTGTAGCATCAGTTAGCTCCATTAAGATTGGCTTTAACATTTCACTCTCTCTAAGCATCGGTAGGTTAGCAATCGTTATCGGTACAAACATTACTGCCTGAGCAAATATAATTGGCATAACACCAGCAATATTTACTTTAAGTGGTAGATAATCTCTTCCTCCTTCTTCTCTATTTGGTAAAAAAGCACCTCCTGCTGCCACCTGCTTAGCAGATTGCAAAGGAACCCTTCTTACACCTTGAACAAGCATGATTGTAAATACTACAACTACAAACCATACAACAAGCTCTAGGATTAATGCAACAAGACCACCATTTGTATCCGTAATTCTCATTCCAATCTCCTGTGAAAATGCAGGAATAAGTTGAGCTATAATACCAACAGTAATTAACAACGATACACCGTTTCCAATTCCTCTATCCGTTATCTTTTCACCTAACCACATGATGAACATAGTAGAAGCTACCATGATACTAATTGCAGTTACATAAAACAACGTTGAGTCATCAACAATTGCATCACTTGCATAAGTCTTCAAATAACCTGGCGCCTGCACTAAAGTGATCGCTACGGTTAAAATTCTTGTATATGCGTTAATTCTTTTTCTACCAGATTCCCCTTCTTTTTGCATTTTTTGAACTGCAGGAACTGCCATGGTCATAAGCTGCATTACAATGGATGCAGAAATGTAAGGCATAATACCCAATGCAAAAATAGACACCTTTGTAAACGCTCCACCTGAGAAAGTTGCAATTAACTTAATCAATGCATTATCACCATCACTATTTAATAGTTCTGGATTCACACCTGGAAGGATTACGAAAGATCCTAAACGGAAAATTAATAGAAAAAGAAGGGTATTAAGGATTCGAGTTCTCAACTCCTCAATCCCCCATATCTCTTTTATTTTGTTTATAAGCTTCATCTAATTGAATATCAATGAACCGATTAAACTAACTCTACAGTACCACCTTTTTCCTCGATAGCTTTCTTAGCCGTCTCAGAAATAGCGTTAACCTTAAGGTTGATAGCCGCTGAAATCTCACCTCTTCCTAATACTTTAACTAGTTCATTCTTGCTAGCTAAACCATTAGCACAAATTACTTCGTTATTAATATCAGTTATTCCTTTTTCAACAAGGTTATTTAAGATATCTAAGTTTACAGCTTTATACTCAACTCTATTGATATTTTTAAAACCAAATTTAGGAACTCTTCTCTGCAAAGGCATTTGACCACCTTCAAATCCAATTTTCTTTGAATAACCAGATCTAGATTTCTGACCGTTGTGACCCTTTGTTGAAGTTCCACCCATACCAGAACCTTGTCCTCTACCTATTCTCTTCTTTGAACCCGTCGAACCTTTTGCAGGTCTTAAATTATTTAATTCCATCACTTTCTTTTTTCGAAATTACTATAATTCTTCTACAGCAACTAAGTGCTTTACTTTATTAATCATTCCTTCTATTGCCGAATTCTTTTCGAATTCTTTAGTCTGATTAATCTTTCTTAAACCAAGCGCCTCCAAAGTTCTCTTTTGGTCCTTTGGCATGTTAATTGCGCTTCTCGTCTGTGTTACTTTTACTTTAGCCATTGTATAAATTTTACGGACTATCCGTTAAACACCTTATCTAATTTAACTCCTCTTTGTTTAGCTACAGCTAACGGGTCTCTCAATTGAGATAATGCATCAAAAGTCGCTTTAACAACGTTATGTGGGTTAGATGATCCGTTAGACTTTGCTAAGATATCTTTTACCCCAGCTGATTCTAATACCGCACGCATTGCACCACCAGCAATAACTCCTGTACCATTCGATGCAGGTTTGATGAATACTCTTGAACCAGAATACTTACCTTTTTGCTCGTGAGGAATAGTTCCGTGTAATACAGGAACTTTGATTAAGTTCTTCTTAGCGTCATCAATACCTTTAGATATTGCTGTAGTTACTTCTAAAGACTTCCCTAATCCATGTCCTACTGTACCGTTTTCATCACCGACAACAACGATTGCAGAGAAACTGAAAGTTCTACCCCCTTTAGTTACTTTAACAACTCTTTGGATACCTACTAATCTATCCTTTAACTCAACATCAGTTGACTTTACGTTTTTCATGTTTTCCTTTGCCATATCTCTTAGAATTTAAGGCCAGCCTCTCTTGCTCCCTCTGCTAATGATTTAATTCTACCATGGTATAAGTATCCTCCTCTATCAAAACTAACAGATTCAATACCTTTTGCTTTAGCTAATTCAGCTACCTTACTTCCAACAGCTTTTGCTTTTTCTGACTTATTACCTGTCAAATCAGCCATTGCTTTGTCGTTAGTTGAAGCAGAAGCAATAGTTACTCCTTCTACATCATTGATAACTTGAGCGTAAATTCCTTTATTAGACTTGAATACAGAAAGCCTTGGTCTATCTGCTGTCCCTTTAATCTTAGAACGAATTCTCGTTCTAATCTTACTTCTTTTTTCGATTTTATTTAATGCCATAAGTCGATCTATTATTTACCAGCAGCTTTACCAGCTTTTCTTCTAATTTCTTCACCAACGAACTTGATACCTTTTCCTTTATATGGTTCAGGCTTTCTTAAGCTTCTGATTTTTGCTGCAACTTGTCCGATTAATTGTTTGTTACAAGATGTCAAAGTAATGATTGGATTTTGACCTTTTTGAGTGTCAGCCTCTACCTTTACTTCATCCGGCATTTTAAACATAACATTATGAGAGAAACCTAAAGACATTTCTAAAACCTGTCCTTGTACTGTTGCTCTATAACCTACACCAACAAGCTCTTGCTTAACAGAGAATCCATTGACTACACCTTCGATAGCGTTAGCCATTAATGCTCTATATAAACCATGCTTCGCTTTATGGTCTTTTAATTCAGTTTTTCTTTGAACTGTAAGTACTCCCTCATTTAACTCCAAAGAAACCGCGTCATTATCAAATGATTGATCTAACTCGCCCTTTGGTCCTTTTAAATTAACGTTCCCTTCTGTAACATTGATTGTTACGTTTGCAGGTACATTAATTGGTGCATTTCCTATTCTAGACATTACTTTCTCCGATTAATATACGTAACACAATACTTCACCACCTACATTCTCTCTTCTAGCTTCTTTATCAGTCATAAGACCTTTAGAAGTTGAAACGATGGCAATACCTAAACCATTTAATACTCTTGGTAACTCAGCGCTTGAAGAATACTTTCTCAAACCTGGCTTAGATGCTCTTTCTAATTTTGTAATGGCAGACTTTTTAGTCTCATCGTTAAACTTCAAAGCGATTTTAATCAATCCTTGAGGTCCTTCCTCTATAAACTTATAGTTTGCAATGTACCCTTTATCTAAAAGGATTTTAGTGATTTCCTTCTTCATGTTTGAAGCTGGAATCTCAACTACTTTATTTTTTGCCATTATCGCATTTCTAACTCTT
>Ga0228674_1001901_pt1 | contig 12017 bp, 6 predicted proteins | sample 1D_rmetaG_FD_189054 | JGI IMG/M metagenome (GOLD analysis project Ga0228674, IMG submission 189054) | Seawater microbial communities from Monterey Bay, California, United States - 1D_r | ecosystem: Environmental > Aquatic > Marine > Coastal | place: USA: California | collected 2016-09-26
GTGCCAGGAAGTCTGATTTGATAATTTATGAACGCAGAACAAACATCTATGGTGTCGATATAGGTGTGGGTGCCAATAGGGACGCTGTCAATAAGATTGAATGTACCTAATGGGTATTCTCTGTAAACATGATAGTAGTTATCCGAGTTAGGCATGGTATTTATGGTAGGTGGGTTCCAATTAAGAATAGCCGTGCCATTCCCGGGGTTATTGAGATTCAAAACAATGTTGGAAATTGTATCTGAGTAATTTATGGTGTTTCCGTCACAGCCCGAGCTAACAGTTATATAGTAATCTTGAATAAATGGCGCGGTACTTACCACATAACTATTTGCATTAATATCGGTCAAAATATCAATAAATTCATTTTGAGTAGAATAGATATTATACGCTACAAACGAACCTGTTGGATCTGAAACAGGTTCCCAGAAAAGTGTTTGGTTTCCATTTATGTCTGTTTGAATACAGCTTATTTCCGGTGCCTGAATTACACCCGGATTTATTACATTAATACGCACCGTCGCATAGGTTATTTTCGGGACCTGACAAAAGTTATCTTGTACCTTGAATACAAAGTCGTAAGGAATAACATCTGCATTTTCCCCAAATTGATTGACCAAATGGTCACAAGTCGTTTGCCATGAAAAATTAGCTGTGGCAGTCTGTGGTGCCTGTATAGGCGGTGCACTATTCAGTGTAGCACAAGGCTCTATATCACATCCTGAGGCACTAGTGTAACTATCACCAAACATTGGACCAGATGCAGAAATAATAACATTTTGAACCTCGTTGTTTTGTAATAAATCAAGATCCGTAGCAATCATCTCAAAATCAACCAAATCACCAGCACTTACTGTAGTCTCAAAAGCACCGCCAGCAAAGGGAGGTGTAATAATTGGTGCTTCGTTATTGTCACTGCACGGTAATACTACAACTTGAATCTCTCTTTCGACCTCTCCGATTAATACGCCTCCCCGGAAGGATTGAACGGTGACTTTTATATTGAAATTACCTATTGTGAAACTGGTAAATACTAGCTCTCCAGTCGAAGGGTCTATTGTTGCTGGGATATTATTAGCATTCAAATTTGTGGATGGAGTAGGAGTGTTGAATGTAAAGCCAGGCTCAAATGGCACTGGCATTGGATTGGATGGAGGATCGTAATTACCTGTCGGAAAATAGTCATAAGGGACTCCAAATTGAAAAAACAAGGAATCTAAATCTGGATCTATTGCATTCATGTTGTAGCGATACTCTGATCCAGCACAAGTGACAAAATTTGGTGATTGTAAAAAATTTGGTGAAGAATCCGTACATGAGCCTGCAATATTGTTTTGATTTTCAAAAATTTTAGCGGCCAAGGTGATACCAAAAGTTGAAGGATTTGAAAGATTGCTCACGGCATTACTTCTTGAAAAGTTCTCATAGGTAAAAATCCATCCTTCCTCAGGTGGTGTGCCGTCAATAATTATTGGATCACTCTTATAAGTAATACGTTCAATTGCACCTACGCCATTTCCTGCTGCACTTCCTGAACCACAATCTAGCATTGGAGGCGAACCAGGAACAACAGTACAGGTTGGTGATATATCCTCACGTGAAACAAAATTCATTAGGATTGTATTCAGAGAAGGATGATTCCATACTCGAATATCTTCCGATATAATATTTACTTCTGCACCATTACAGTCTCTATAGAAGACAAGCTGAAATTCATATGCATTACCACCACTGCAGCTCCAAGTAATTTCACCACCCATAACATGGGAAGCCCTAAGACTATTGAATAGGCTCAGAAAAATAAGTATTGAAAATACTTTTAGCATATATATAGAACGTAACATAATACGTAGTATTATAACGAGAGCTAGGAAATAAAGTTGCTATCCTGCAGAAATCACAGACATTTCATTCCAGTTCAAGTATTTTTGAGCTGTTTGCATGATAGTTTCTGCATCAATTTCATGAATTCTTTCTATATAACTATTGTAAAAGGCGGTACTCATTTGGTACGATTCGACGCTCAAAAACAAATCCATCATTGCATATGGACCATCCGACATTTTTAAGAGCTGTCCAAGGAGATGGTTCTTAACCAATTGCAATTCATTTGAGCTTACCTTTTCCTGCTGTAAGGTTAACATTTCTTTCTTTATTTCAACTAAAGTAGCTTTCAAGTGATTCGACCCAACTTCAGAGCCAATAAGAAAATAACCTGACCCTCCTGTCTCAGCAATTGCTGTTCCTATTCCGTAGGTATAGCCTTTGTCTTCTCTAATATTTTTCATTAAACGACTCCCGAAATAGTCACCTAGTATCGTGCTTAGAATACTCATATCTAAGAAATCCTCATGTTTTTTATTAAACAGTGTTTTTCCAACACGAATAGCAGTTTGTACGGCATCTTTTTTCTCAATATGAAATTCTCCAGGTTTATTGCAAAAACTATTCAGAAATGATAATGATTCAGAAATAATATGTGGTTCAATTAATCTTTTAATTTCTTCTATATGATTTTCATTTAGCGCACCGACAATTGCTATTTTGAATAGTCCTTTTTGATAATACTTTTGATGAAAGCTTATTAAATCGATTTGTTTTGTTGATTGCAGATCAATTTCTTCAGAAAGCTCTGCGTATTTTGTGCCATGATATATGTGCTGTTGAAATGACCGTTGAGCCAATACACTCACTCGATTCATATTTATTTTAAAGGTCTGAATTTTTTCAGCTTTAATTTCTTCAAACTCATCCTCAGGGAAGCTCGCGTTTTGAATAGAATCAAAGAGAACTTTAAAAGCCTCAAGCATATTTTTCTTTAAGGCATATAGTGAAATCATAACACCTTCGTGTGATAGACCAATGTCAAAAAAAGCACCTAAGTCATCTAGTCGGCTATGTATTTCCGTTGATTTCATAGACGTTGTACCCGAGAGAAGCATCGATGAGGTCATACTTACAATTGCGTTTTTTCCATTGCGCAGCCCCGCATTAAAGTAAAGGTCAATACGTGTCGTCTCGTTAGGGACTTTTGCCATCCATAACAGGTTTGTCTGCTCATTGAGCTCGAATACCTCAGGAGTGATGAATGAAATAGCATCTATTTTATTGGTTTTTGGAGCGGTTTTTCGATTCATTTAGATTTGTTGATTTTGAGCAAGGAACAATTTTCTTTTTTTAGGATAGACTGAGCAAACCTTACAATATCATTGTTTTCAATTTGGTTGTAAATTTCAATCTCCTCATTAATTCCATTGGCATCTCCGAGCAATTCGAATAATGATAAGCTTATGGAGCGGTTCAATAATCCTTGTTCTTGAAATGCCTTTGCCGTACTTAATTTATTTTTCAATGAATTGAGCTTGCGCTCTGTGAATCCCGATTCTTTTATTTCATTTAGTTTTTCCCAAAGCGCCGAATCTAAAGTTTCAAAATCAATACCATCTGACAATTTTCCAGAAATCAAAAACAACCCATGATCATGGGAGCCAGTAATAAAAGCATTGATTTCGGATACGAGGCCTTTTTCTTTTTTGAGGCTAATATTTAAAAGAGAGGATTGATCCTTTCCAATTGCGTCACTCAAAAAGTCACCGAGGTAGTATCCAATATTTTTTCGTTCTGACATCTTAAAAGCATAATAAAATGCATCGGCCGGAACGTCTCTATCAATTGACTTTTCTCTAAAGTTTTTTTGTTCTGGTTCAAGTGGAAGTAATCTAGCCGGTTTTAAACCTCCTGGAATAGACCCATAATACTTCTCAACTAGTGCTTTTATTTCGGGGGCGTCAAAGTTCCCAGATATGCATAAAATCGCATTCGCAGGGCAGTAATATTTCTTAAAAAAATCTTTTACATCTTGCATAACCGCGTTTTCTATATGCGCAATGTCCTTTCCGATAGTTGCCCATTTATAGGGATGTTTCTGGTATGCTAAAGGACGAAGCTCCAGCCAAACATCACCATATGGTTGGTTCAGGTATCGTTGTTTAAATTCTTCTATTACAACGTTTTTCTGAACCTCTAAACTTTTTTCTGTGAAAGCTAAAGAAAGCATTCTATCGCTTTCAAGCCAAAGTGCGGTCTCAATATTATTAGCCGGAATTATTTCATAGTAATTGGTTAAATCATTACTCGTAAATGCATTGCTTTCCCCTCCTGCCTTTTGTAGCTCCTGATCAAAATCTCCAACGTTTATTGATCCGCCAAACATAAGGTGTTCAAAAAGATGTGCGAATCCAGTTTTCTGTTCGTTTTCATCACGTGCACCGACATCGTATAGTGTGTTTACTACCGCCATTGGAGTGGTCGGATCATGATGTAAAATTACAGTTAAGCCATTTTCTAGCTTATATCTTTCAAATTCAATCATTAGGTTTTAGTGAGGTATTCATTATTTTATTTTTTGCATCATTAAATTCCAAAATCAAGGATTTAATAATTTCTTCTGCGCTCATTAAATGGTCAAGAATACCGGCAACTTGTCCAATTTCTAGCTCTCCTTCAATCAAGTCTCCTTCAAACATTCCTTTTTTTGCGCGACCTCTACCAAGCAAATCATGAAGGTCCTCTTTGGATGCGTTATTAGCATAAGCTTCTTTGACACTGTCATAGAAACTATTTTTGAGTAATCTAACTGGAGTTAACTCTTTTAAAGTGAGCTCTGTATCTCCTTCTTTTGCTTTTAGGACTGCATTTTTGAAATTATCATGTGCGCTTGATTCAATACAAGCAACAAACCGACTCCCAATTTGAAAACCTTCAGCCCCTAGAACCATACATGCGGCCATAGCTTGTCCTGTTGCAATACCACCCGCAGCAATCAGGGGAATTGTAATTTCTTTCCTAACAGAAGGGATTAAACATAAGGTTGTTGTTTCATCTCTTCCATTATGCCCTCCGGCTTCGAAACCTTCAGCCACAATAGCATCCACTCCCGCTTCTTGGGCTTTTTTTGCGAATTTTAGACTCGAAACAACGTGAACAACCAAGACACCTTCTTTTTGAAGCCGGGACGTATATGTTTTAGGATTTCCAGCTGAGGTAAAAACAATTGGTACCTTGTGCTTAATGATAGTTTGAATATGCTCTTCTATATTCGGGTAAAGCATGGGTAAATTAACGGCAAATGGTTTAGATGTGTTTGCTTTACATTTTTTGATATGAAGATCTAAAACATCTGGATACATAGAGCCTGAACCAATAATGCCTAAACCTCCAGCATTAGAAACAGCTGAAGCCAATTCCCATCCTGAACACCAAATCATTCCTGCTTGTATAATTGGATAATCAATATTAAAAAGCTGCGTAATCCTATTTTTCATATCAAATGGTTTGACGTTCAAGCGAATTTAAATATTATAATGTTTATAGTGCTGTTAAAGGGTTTTTTTAAACTAAATTTTTAACGTAAATTGTGTATCTTAGAGTAGATAAATCATGTTATGAACATTCATTTCTTTTTTGGAATTCTTTTTAGTATTTGTTTAGTCCCTTGCCGGAGTCAGGATTTAGCCTCAATTCAACGTGAGCATGATCATGAGCATCACCAAAGCTCTAATCCAGCTTTAGTCGAAAATAAAGGCCAATGGCCAAAAGGCGTCCTTTTTCAGTCTCCAATGGAGGGTGGTAAGGTTTGGGTTCAGCAACACAAATTCATTTATCATTTACAAGATTTTTCTGCCATGCACAAAGCGCATGAAAATCCATTATTAGCTATTTCTGAAGATGCCATGGCGAGGCAAGAGCTTATTCATTTGAACTTTATAGGCAGTCAGCAAACAAATGAAATCATAACATCAGAACCTAGTCCGCATTACTATAATTTCCTAAAAGGCAACGACCCGAATAAATGGGCACGACGCGTTCATGCTTTTGATGAGGCGTTCTTGAGGGATTTTTACTCTGGAATTGACCTTAAAGTGATAAATAAGGAACACCAGTTCAAATATGAATTTATTGTATCTCCTGGTGCTGATGTTTCTCAAATTGCACTTGAGTATGTAGGACAAAAACATCTTGCAATTAATGCTGCTGGTGATATAGAGATTAAAACAAAACTTGGGATTATTTATGAAGAGCACCCTTATGCATATCAAAGTATTAATGGTTTAGAAATACAAGTTCCATGTTCTTTTAAAATGAATTCAGATGGAGTGGTTAGTTTTGAATTGGGTGTATACAATCCAGATATTCAATTGGTAATTGATCCTGTTTTGATTTTTGCCACCTACAATGGTGCAAATGCCGATAATTTCGGGATGACAGCAACCTATGGCTATGATGGGACAGCATATTCAGGAGGGACAGTTTACGGTAATGATTATCCAACCCCAGATAATGGTGCTTATGATATCAATTCCAATTTCACAGTTCCGAATGGACCGATGGGTATAACAGACGTTTTCGTTAGTAAATTTAATGAGGATGGTAATCAGATGTTATGGAGTACATTTTTAGGAGGCGGTAACAATAATCAAGGTACCGAAACAGCGCACAGTATGATTTGTGACGAGAATAATAACCTTTATCTTTTTGGTTCTACTTCAAGTTCAGATTTTCCAACAAGCTCAGGTGCCTTTAATACAAACCACAATGGCGGCGTTTTAGGTTATGATTTTGGTAGTACCGGTGTCAACCATGCTTCATTTGGAATAGATTTATTCGTTTCAAAACTGAGTGCAGATGGCACAAGTTTACTTGGTTCTACTTATGTAGGGGGGTCAGGAAATGATGGTGTAAATTATAATGCCACAAATTTTGGAGCGTTTACGGATTTGACGAGTAATTATGGAGATAATTTTAGAGGAGAGATAATGCTCGATGACGCCAATAATGTAATAGTCGCCTCATGCACGCATTCAAATGATTTCCCTGTAGTTAACGCAATTCAAAATTCAAATGCCGGTGCGCAAGATGGAACTGTTTTTAAATTGTCTGCTGATTTTTCACAGCTTCTTTTTTCAACCTACTATGGTGGAGGTGGCAATGACGCGTGTTATTCGGTGAAAGTTGATGAATCCGACAATCTGATTTTTGCGGGTGGAACCAAATCAATCAATCTGCCCGGAATGGGAACAGGATACCAAAACAATTATGGTGGTGGAATCGCAGATGGCTTTGTTGTGAAGACCCCCCCTTCTGGTAGCTCAATCACAAGCGCTAGCTACATTGGAATGGGTCAGTATGATCAGGTTTTCTTTGTAGAAATTGATAGAGTTAATAATGTATTTTTACTGGGTCAATCCGTAGGAGGAACTTTTCCTGTCAACAATGCGGCATTTTCGAATGGTGCGAGCAGCAACTTCATCATTAAATTAGATTCTAACCTAACCACGAACCTAGCCTCTACTCGTTTTGGTAATGGTAGTGCGAATATTCATATTTCACCTACTGCATTTTTGGTGGACAATTGCGGAAATATATATGTATCTGGTTGGGGAGCGGACCTCCTTCAAACGACACCGCTGTCAGGAATGCCCGTAACAACGGATGCCTTTCAACAAAATCCTCCAAATGGTTTTGATTTTTATTTGATGGTGATGTATGCCGATTTCTCTGATATTCTTTATGGTTCATATTTGGGAGGAGCGGTTTCCCGAGAGCATGTGGATGGCGGAACATCTCGATTCGATAAAAATGGTATTGTTTATCAATCTGTTTGTGGAGGATGTGGAGGAAATAGCGATTTTCCAACTACGGGGAATGCATGGTCTGCAAATAATAACAGTACAAATTGTAACAATCTCATTTTTAAATTTGACTCAGGAATACTTCCTATTGCAGATTTTACAGTCGATCAAACCACGGGATGTAATGATTTTACAGTGACATTTGATAATGTGTCATCTGAGAGTGATACTTATTTGTGGGATTTTGGGGATGGTGTTCTCGACTCAACCACATTCAATCCTGTAATTACCTACACACAGGCCGGCAGCTATGAGGTTTTCCTTTATGTTACAGACAGTATTTGTCAACTTACGGATACTGCACAGATTACAGTGGTGGTTGTTGATTCTGTGCTACTTGATGTTCCTAATCAAATTAGTGTTTGTGATAATGTTCCTTTCGATTTGGTTGCGAACACTTTTGGAACCGCAAATCAGTTTGTTTGGTCTGCCGATCCTGATTTTTCAAATCCCTTAAATAACCCTCAAGATTCATCAGTCACAGTTTCATTAGATGGCACTTACTATATTTCTGCTGGAAATGGATTGTGTTCCTCACAAGATACGATTCAGGTACTATTTGATGCTTCACCTGAAGCGTCGTTCATTATTCCAGATGATATTGGTTGTGCACCATTTGACGTATCTTTTACAAATGAATCTATTCAAACTGATTACTTTTTATGGGACTTTGGAAACGGAATCTTAGATTCTTTAAACTTTGATGGTACGACACAGTATGCACAACCTGGTGTTTACACGGTAAGTTTGTACATATTTGATTCTCTGTGCCCAGCTTCAGATACTACATTTGCAACGGTAACGGTATTACCTGATATTACAATTTCTGGACTGGACTCTGTTTCCTTATGCGATGAGGATGTAACCCTTACTGCGAATAGTGGAGGGACCGCATCTGTTTTTGAATGGTCTTCAAATTCTGATTTTTCAGATGTCCTCAACCCCTCAGGAGACTCATCAATTATTGTTTCTATTTCCGGAATGTATTATGTTCAATTAAGCAATGAAGAGTGCGTATTGATTGATTCGGTATTTGTATCTTTTATTAACCCAGATATTTTGCTTACTGGAATAGATTCAATTTGTCTTTATGATTTTTCTGAAGTATTTGTTGAAAATCTTAATCCAGAAATAGCATACACTTATGGTTGGGAACCAAACAGTATCATTGTTTCAAATAATGACGATATGGTTCAGGTTCAACCATTAAGTTCACAGTATGTGTATGTTACCGCAACATCTTCAGAAAATTGTGTTGTAGAGGATTCTATTTTCATCAATGTAACAAATATTGATTCATCATTGGTGATTGCCAGTGCTTCTGAATATGCAGTTCCAGAAGGAGCAACAGTTACTTTGTTTGGTTCACCTTCAGGTTTATTGTCTTATGAATGGTCGCCAGAAATAGGACTGAGTGCACCTACAAATCAACAAACAGATGCTTTAATCAATGAAGATATCATATATACCCTTTCAGTTTCTGATGGGATTTGTTCGCGTGAAGACACAGTGGAAATAAAGGTTTATGAAATTATTTGTGAGGATCCTTTTGTTTTTGTACCCAATGCATTTTCTCCAAATAACGACAATAACAATGATGTTTTGTATGTTCGCGGATTATACATTGAAAAAGTAATTTTTAGGGTATTTGATCGCTGGGGTGAAATGGTATTTGAGTCAACAGACGTTTCACAGGGTTGGGATGGTACTTTTAGAAACAAATTATTACAACCAGATGTTTATGATTATTACCTGGACGTTACATGTGTAGGTGGATTAAAATCAATAGTGAAAGGAAACGTAACTTTAATGAGGTAGAATGAAAAAAATTATTACAAAAAAATCAGAAAATTTTCTAGAAAAGTATCTTAACAATCCGAGCCCTACAGGGTTTGAATCTGAAGGTCAAAAACTATGGTTAGAATATATGAAGCCATATGTCGATGATTATATAATTGATAATTATGGAAGTGTGGCAGGAGTAATTAATCCTGGTAAAAAATATAAGGTGGTAATCGAAGCACATGCAGATGAAATTTCTTGGTTCGTTCATTACATTACTAAGGATGGATTTATTTACCTTATGCGAAATGGTGGTTCAGACCATATGATTGCTCCTTCCAAGAGGGTGAACATTCATACAGACAAGGGTCCAGTAAAAGCAGTTTTTGGTTGGCCAGCCATCCACATGCGTAAGGGTAAAGAAGAAACACCGAGCATGAAAAATATATTTTTGGATTGTGGTTGTTCTAGTAAAGAGGAAGTTGAGGCATTAGGTGTGCATGTAGGTTGTGTGGCCACTTTTGAGGATGAGTTTATGATTTTAAATAAAAATAAATACGTCGGAAGAGCTCTTGACAATAGGATGGGCGGCTTTATGATTGCAGAGGTTGCTAGGTTACTTAAAGAATCTAAAACTAAACTACCTTTTACGTTATATGTGGTAAATTCAGTTCAAGAGGAGATAGGTTTGAGAGGTGCTCAAATGATTGCCGAACGTATTAAACCAGATGTGGCATTAGTTACTGATGTTTGTCATGATACCAATACACCAATGGTAAGCAAAATAGAAAACGGTGATCTTAAGTCGGGAAAAGGGCCTGTTTTAACCTACGGTCCGGCTGTACAGAATAATTTTTTAAAGCAAATATTTAAGACCGCTGAGAAAAACAAAATTCCATTTCAGCGCGCTGTTGTATCCCGTTCTACAGGAACGGATACTGATGCTTTTGCCTATTCAAATGAAGGTGTCACAAGTGCACTGATATCACTTCCTTTACGCTATATGCATACTACTGTTGAAATGGTTCACAAGGATGATGTCGAGAACAGTATTCGTATGATTATCGAAACCGTAAAATCAATAAAAGCTGGGCAAGACTTTAGATATTTAAAGTAGCACATTCGATTATTGTTAGAAGATTTCACATAGTAAACATGCCTTGCATTTTAATGAATAGGTTTTATTCTTTCATTTTCCTTTTGTTTTTATGCTTCATTATGCATTCATGCGATAATGAAATAAGAGGATTAAGCACGCCCAATAAGTCTGCTAAGTTCAATGAGCGCCAAATTAATTTATTATCAGAAATCAATCCTGATTTTGAAAAAGGGGTTGTCAATGCAGTGGTTGAAATCCCTGCAGGTACCATAGAAAAATGGGAGGTTCACAAAGAGTCAGGTCAGGTTTCTTGGGAAAAAATAAACGACAAGGGCAGGGTTGTTAATTATTTGGGTTATCCAGGTAACTATGGTATGATTCCTCAGACATGTTTAACAAAAGAAAATGGTGGAGATGGAGACCCTATTGACATTATTATTTTAGGCCCTCCATTAGACAGAGGCGCTGTTGTTAGAGCTAAAATAATTGGAGTACTTTACCTATTAGACAATGGAGAGCAAGATCATAAACTTATCGCCGTTGCGTCTAATTCTCCCCTGTGTAATATCAATAGCATTGCTGAGCTAAACCAAAAATATAATGGTATTTCAAGAATCCTAGAGATATGGTTTTCAAATTATAAAGGACCAAATAAGATGATTTCAAATGGTTTTGGAACCCTTAATAATGCTATTGAAATGTTGAACTTAGCGCTTGATTCATATACCTTGAAATAGTTTGTTTGCATTAAGTCAAGGACTTATACTTTGTCATTGTGCATTTTTAATTATTCAACAATTTCTCTTGACGCGTGTTATGATGATATGAGGGGTCAAACATGGCAGCGCTGGGTTGAAAATACGTTCTTCAATGTTTTTTCAGAATCTAATCGTAAACTTATTGAGCGCATTACCATCAATATCTCGGTTGCGGGATTTATAATTCATCTTATTTTAATTCTTGGTAAAAACTATGATGTTTTTCATTCTAGAATGGATGGTATTCTACTAGCAGATCCTATCTCCGCAATTTATACCCCTTTTTCAATCATTCTGATTTATGAAATTTACCTTCTGGTTCATTATCTACCGAGGTCTTTTACAACCTCAGTTTCAAAACAATTTGAAATAATATCGCTGATTGTAATTCGTAGAATATTTGGGGAAATACCTCATATTGATCTTATGGCATCTTGGTTCAGTGCGAAGCCGAATCTACAGCTCATTTATGACCTTATTGGAATTCTAATTTTGTTCTTTCTAATCTATTTATTTAACAAGAGTAGATCTCAATTGGTCAAAGGAAAACTTTCAGATAATCTCAAACGTTTTGTTAATTCTAAAAGGGCAGTTAGTTTGGTGTTACTTCCCGTTTTAATCATAACCAGTTTATACAGCTTGTTTTATTGGATTGGCTCTCAGTTATCAGGAGTTGCAGTGACTTCG
>Ga0228674_1001906_pt1 | contig 12000 bp, 10 predicted proteins | sample 1D_rmetaG_FD_189054 | JGI IMG/M metagenome (GOLD analysis project Ga0228674, IMG submission 189054) | Seawater microbial communities from Monterey Bay, California, United States - 1D_r | ecosystem: Environmental > Aquatic > Marine > Coastal | place: USA: California | collected 2016-09-26
TGCGTACAGCGAGGTTCAGGTGTGCGTGTTTCCTTTCATTTTTATAATACGGAAAAAGACTTGAGAAAGTTACTTAAAACTTTAAGGTCCTTTAGGGAACTAAATAGCCACCCTCCCTTTAATTAAGGGGTGTGGATCGTAGTTTAAAAGCTCAAAATCTTCGTACGTAAAATCAAATATATTTTTGATTTCTGGATTTAATTTCATGGTCGGTAATGGTTTAGGAGATCGTGATAATTGTTCCTTAATTTGCTCCTGATGGTTGGAGTAAATGTGAACATCACCGAAGGTGTGAACAAAATCACCAGCTTCAAATCCACAAACTTGCGCAACCATCATGGTCAAAAGTGCATATGAACCGATATTAAAAGGAACACCTAGAAACACATCTGCACTGCGTTGGTACAACTGGCAATAAAGCTTATTATCTGCCACATAAAATTGAAAAAATGCATGACAAGGAGGGAGCGCAGCTTTGTTGTTGCTTACGTTTTCAGAAAATGAAATACTGTTATCAGGAAGCACACTGGGGTTCCAAGCTGAAACAAGCATCCTGCGACTATCTGGATTGCTCTTTAGGGTTTCAATAACACCCTGAATTTGGTCGATACCCTCACTGTTCCAGTTTCTCCACTGATGACCATAAACAGGACCTAAGTTTCCATTTTCATCTGCCCATTCGTTCCAAATCCGAACACCATTTTCTTGAAGGTATTCGATGTTGGTCGATCCTTTTAAAAACCAAAGTAATTCGTGTACTAGAGACTTTAAATGGATTTTTTTGGTTGTTACCAAGGGAAAACCCTCCGCCAGGTTAAACCGCATTTGATATCCAAAAACGCTTTTAGTTCCAGTTCCAGTACGATCGGTTTTCTCAACCCCATGGGTATCGATATATTGTAATAAGTCTAAATATTGTTTCATTCATTTAAAGGAATAGCATTACTCAAAAATAGCTGCAATTCAAAGAATGAAAGTCTGACTTTTAAAAAAATTGTTCAAAAAAAATTAACAAAGCGGTTTAGCTTTTTCTTTTGGAGAGCTCATCCCTTACTCGAGCTGCCTTTTCGTAGTTTTCTTGGAGTACAAGTGTGCTAAGAAGATCCCTGAGTTTTTTAACAGAAAGTTCGCTAAGTTCCTCATTGGTAATGGTTTTTTTACTTTGTTCGGTCACAAAGTTCTGAATCCAATTGTCTTCTGATAATTTTTTCTCACCAGAAGATACGGCAGCGGTAAAGCCAGCCTTTTTCAAAATAGAATCATAGGTGTATATGGGAGCACCGAATCGCAGGGCTAAAGCAATTGCATCTGAAGTACGAGAATCAATGATTTCCTCTATTTTATCGCGTTCACAGATTAGACTGGCATAAAATATACCGTCTACTAGTTTATGAATAATAACCTGTTTTACTATTATTTCAAAACGCTCACCAAAACTTTTGAAAAGATCGTGAGTTAGTGGTCTGCTGGGCTTGACCTCTTGCTCTAAAGCAATAGCAATAGATTGTGCTTCAAAACCGCCGATTATTACAGGTAGTTTTCTATCACCTTCACTTTCACTCAAAATCAGAGCATAGGCCCCTGTTTGCGTTTCGCTATAGGAGATTCCTTTTACCGACATTTGAATCAATTTCATAAGATCAAAATTATGTTTTTAGTATGCTCTTTTTTAAAAAAATTGAGAACTATTTCTTCTAACGCTTATTTTCCTTGTTTATTGAGTAAAGTAAATAGATAATTATTGATTAAATTTGCGCTTCATTGATATCGAATACATGAAAACCATACAATTTAGACAGGCCATTGCAGAGGCTATGAGCGAAGAGATGCGGAGGGATGAGTCAATCTACCTGATGGGTGAGGAAGTAGCAGAGTACAATGGAGCTTACAAGGCCTCAAAAGGAATGCTTGATGAATTTGGGGATAAAAGAGTAATCGACACTCCGATCTCAGAAGCAGGTTTTTCAGGTATAGGAGTAGGTTCTACCATGACGGGTAATCGCCCTATAATCGAGTTTATGACCTTTAATTTTGCTTTGGTAGGTATTGATCAAATCATTAATAATGCAGCTAAAATTAGACAAATGTCTAGTGGACAATTCCCTTGCCCTATTGTCTTCAGGGGGCCTACAGGATCTGCGGGTCAGTTGGCAGCAACTCATTCTCAAGCTTTTGAAAGCTGGTATGCAAATTGCCCAGGTCTAAAAGTAATTGTCCCCTCAAATCCTTATGATGCAAAAGGGCTTTTAAAATCGGCCATTAGAGATAATGACCCTGTAATTTTTATGGAATCTGAACAAATGTATGGGGATAAGGGAGAGGTGCCAGAAGGAGAATTCACTTTACCCATAGGAGTTGCTGATATCAAGCGAAAAGGTAAAGACATTACCTTAGTTTCTTTTGGAAAAATCTTAAAAGAAGCCTTGAAAGCTGCTGAAATTCTCGCAGAAGAAAACATAGACTGTGAAGTCATCGATTTGAGAACCATTAGACCGATGGACTATCAGACTATTTTTGAATCAGTCAAAAAAACCAACCGCCTTGTAATACTCGAAGAGTCTTGGCCATTTGGAAATATTTCAACTGAAATTACTTACCAAGTCCAAAGTGAAATCTTTGATTATTTGGATGCACCTATTGAAAAAATAAATACAGCAGATACCCCTGCTCCCTACTCACCAGTACTGTTAAAAGAGTGGTTGCCCAATGCGGAAGATGTTGTAAAATCAATCAAAAAAGTACTTTATAAATAATTTTAAACTGAAGAGTAGTCAATAGCTGTTTCCTCCCATGTCAAATAGATTATTACTGAGGTTTTGAATTCAGCTTTGTTTTACTAATTTTACCGACGAAAAATCACAAACTAATCATAAAAAATCACGATGGAATTAATCATTCAATTTTTACCTGCTTTTGGAGTTTTAGCGCTTCTCTTTGTATTTATTAAAAACAATTGGGTCTCTAAGCAAGAAGTTGGAAATGAGAAAATGGCTCGTATAGCTAAAAATATTGCTGACGGGGCAATGTCCTTCTTAAAAGCGGAATATAAAATCTTATCCATTTTTGTAGTGGCAGTTGCAATCCTTTTATTCTTTAAAGGACAGGCAGAAGCTGGATCCAACGGTATGGTAGCAGTGTCCTTTATCGTAGGGGCTATCTGTTCTGCACTGGCTGGATTTATCGGAATGAAAGTAGCTACTAAAGCAAACGTTAGAACGACCAATGCTGCCAGAACATCTTTAGGGAAAGCACTAGAAGTCGCTTTTGCCGGAGGAGCGGTAATGGGATTGGGTGTTGTTGGATTAGGTGTTTTAGGTCTAAGCAGTTTGTTTGCCATCTACAGCGGTCAAGGTTGGGAGATCACAGAAGTGCTTAATGTACTTTCTGGATTCTCGCTTGGAGCCTCATCCATAGCATTGTTTGCACGTGTGGGTGGAGGTATTTATACCAAAGCTGCTGATGTAGGTGCTGATCTAGTAGGAAAAGTAGAAGCAGGTATTCCAGAAGACCACCCCTTAAACCCTGCAACCATTGCAGATAATGTAGGTGATAATGTAGGTGATGTTGCCGGTATGGGAGCTGACCTTTTTGAATCTTATGTAGGGTCAATTATCGGAACCATGGTATTGGGAGCATTAATTGTAACCCCTGAGTTTGACGGTTTAGGTGCTGTTTACCTTCCTTTAGCATTAGCTGCGGTAGGAATCATAATGTCCATTATCGGAACATTCTTCGTACGAGTTAAAGAAGGAGGTTCTCCACATGCGGCATTAAACTTGGGAGAATTTGGTTCTGCTGGATTGATGCTAATCGCCTCATATTTTTTAATAAACGCATTTATACCTGAGAGTGTTGAAGGTTTACCATCAGGAGCTATGGGAGTTTTTTATGCTACTATTGCTGGACTCGTTGCCGGATTGGCTGTAGGTAAAGTAACAGAATATTATACAGGTACAGGAACTAAACCTGTGAATTCTATTGTAAAGCAATCAGAAACAGGAGCAGCTACAAACATTATCGCTGGTTTAGGAGTAGGAATGATGTCAACAGCAGTTCCAATTATCTTAATTGCTGGAGCGATTTTGGTTTCACATTATTTTGCAGGCCTTTACGGGATTGCGATTGCAGCAGTTGGAATGTTAGCAAACACAGGTATTCAGTTGGCAGTAGATGCGTACGGACCGATCTCTGATAACGCTGGAGGAATTGCTGAAATGGCAGAACTCCCTAGCGAAGTTCGCGAGCGAACAGACAAATTAGACGCAGTTGGAAATACTACTGCTGCGATTGGGAAAGGTTTTGCAATTGCTTCAGCAGCACTTACTGCCTTGGCTTTGTTTGCAGCCTTTATGAAAACTGCAGGTGTAGTTGCCATTGATGTATCACAACCTAAAATAATGGCGGGACTCCTCGTTGGAGGAATGTTACCATTTGTGTTTTCTGCCTTGTCGATGAATGCGGTAGGTAGAGCAGCCATGGCGATGATCGAAGAAGTACGTCGTCAGTTTAGAGATATTCCTGCTTTGAGAGCAGCACTTGACGTGATGATCAAATATGATTCAGATATGTCCAAAGCGACTGCAGCAGACAGAAAAATATTTGACGCTGCTGATGGTGTAGCAGAATACGACAAATGTGTTGCAATCTCAACAACAGCTTCTATCAAAGAAATGGTATTGCCTGGTGTACTTGCAATTGTTGTTCCCGTAGCCGTTGGTTTTATAGGAGGTGCTGAAATGCTTGGAGGCTTACTCGCAGGGGTAACTACTTGTGGGGTGTTGATGGCCATCTTCCAGTCTAACGCCGGTGGAGCTTGGGATAATGCTAAGAAAATGATTGAAGAGCAAGGAAGAAAAGGAACAGAAGCACACAAAGCTGCTGTAGTTGGTGATACTGTAGGAGATCCTTTTAAAGATACTTCTGGACCTTCATTAAATATCCTTCTCAAATTGATGTCTGTAGTAGCTCTGGTCATAGCACCAAGTATTGCAATGGACAGTTCAGAAATGACCGCTTACAACCTAAGCCATTCGGCTCAAGAACAAACCGCAGAATTAGTTGTTCCTGGTGAAAAAACTGATAAAAAGGTTGAGGTTACGATCACCACCGAAAAAGGTGAGGATGAAATGTCCGTTCAAGTAACTGGTGATTCAAAAACTCAACCCGAACTTCACAAACATATAGAAGAAGAGGGAACGCAAAAATAAAAAGTAAGTTTTAGAAATTTTTAAAGGTCAGCTTTGCTGGCCTCTTTTTTATGCAACCTTAGCTAGACCCCTATCAATTAAAGCGATTACCGTTTCCAGGTCGTCTTTGTTTTCAACAAAATCCAAATCATCGACATCTATGATGACCATTTTATTTTTATCATAGGTACTGATCCATGCCTCATAGCGTTCATTGAGTCTACTGAGGTAATCAATACTGATACTGTTTTCGTATTCACGTCCGCGTTTGTGGATTTTATTGACCAAATTGGGAATACTGCTGCGTAGATAAATCAACAGGTCTGGACCTTCGATTAAGGATTCCATTAAATCGAATAATTCACGATAATTTTTAAAGTCTCGTTGATTCATCAATCCCATAGCGTTGAGGTTAGGAGCGAAGATAAAAGCATCTTCATAAATCGTCCGATCCTGGACTATGGTTTTTTTATTGTTTTGAAACGCTAAGAGTTGTTGAAACCTGCTTTTTAAGAAATACACCTGAAGGTTGAAAGACCAGCGCTCCATATGGGTATAAAAATCGTCGAGATACGGATTGTCAATTACATCTTCATAATGGGCTTCCCAGTTGTAGTGTTTAGCAATGAGTTCGGCTAAACTCGTTTTTCCTGCTCCAATATTTCCCGCAATTGCGATATGCATTATTTCTCTTAAAAGTACTACTGCAAAATAGCTGCTTTTTTGTAAACAAAAAAGGAAACGGCTTTTTAAAAACAGGAATTAAAGTTTTTTAAGGAAACTTTGCGTTTTAAAAAAAAAAATATAGTTTTGTGCTGTTAAACGAGGAAGGATTTGACTGATTGCAACCTCGATAAAAAAATGCTAAAGCAGTGTTGCTTTATAAACACACCGTTTGAATCCTTCCGTAAAGCAACTTATAAATGTCATATTTTTTTACTTCTGAATCGGTAAGCGAAGGCCATCCTGATAAAATTGCTGATCAAATCAGTGATGCTTTATTGGATAATTTTCTCGCATTTGATCCCGAAAGTAAGGTAGCCTGCGAAACCTTGGTAACTACAGGTCAGGTGATCTTAGCTGGAGAGGTCAAAAGCGGTACTTATTTAGATGTGCAATCCATTGCACGTGAAACCATTAATGCAATTGGCTATACCAAAGGAGCCTATCAATTTAGCGGTGATTCTTGTGGAGTAGTTTCTTTAATACACGAACAATCCCAAGACATCAACCGTGGAGTTGACCGAGCGGAAAAAGAAGCCCAAGGAGCAGGTGACCAAGGAATTATGTTTGGCTATGCTTCTAAGGAAACGGATAATTACATTCCATTGGCCTTAGATCTTTCGCATAAAATCTTAATCGAACTTGCAGCCCTGAGAAGAGAAAACGATGCGATTACCTATCTGCGTCCTGATGCAAAATCTCAAGTGACCATAGAATACGATAATCAAAATCAAGCGCTGAGAATAGATACCATAGTGGTCTCTACCCAGCACGACGATTTTGATTCCGATGAAGAAAAGATGTTGGAAAAAATAAAGTCTGATATAGTTTCTATCCTGATTCCAAGAGTATTGGCAAAATGCGAAGCTCATGTCCGGCAACTTTTTGGATCCGATATTACCTATCATGTAAATCCTACTGGGAAATTTGTAATTGGAGGACCTCACGGTGATACGGGATTGACCGGAAGAAAAATCATAGTGGACACTTACGGAGGTAAAGGAGGTCACGGAGGAGGTGCTTTTAGTGGAAAAGATCCCAGCAAAGTAGATCGTAGTGCTGCTTATGCATCACGGCATATGGCAAAAAATCTCGTAGCTGCAGGCGTAGCCGATGAGATACTTATTCAATTGAGTTATGCAATTGGAGTGGTAGAGCCCACCTCAGTATATGTCAATACCTATGGCACTGCTAAAGTAGATCTGACTGATGCGGAAATTGCTGACAAAGCTAAAGCCCTATTCGACTTACGTCCTTTCGCAATCGAGCAACGCCTTAAGTTGAGAAATCCAATGTATTTGGAAACAGCTTCTTATGGGCATATGGGGCGAACGCCTCGTACTATAACCAAAACGTTTGAATCTCCCTACAACGGAAAAGTGTCGAAGGAAGTAGCACTTTTCACCTGGGAACAATTAGATCATGTAGAAACAATTAAAAATTCATTTAAATTATGAGTAATCAACTCGCAACTCAAGCACTTCATGCAGGACATGATGCTTCAACTTCAAAAGGAACACAAGCAGTTCCAATTTATCAAACAACTTCGTATGTATTTAATGACTCTGACCATGCTGCCAATCTTTTTTCTTTGGCGGAGCCGGGTTTTATCTATACTCGACTAAACAATCCAACCAATGATGTATTGGAGCAGCGATTGGCCGCTATGGAAGGTGGTATAGCCGCTGTGGCAACCGCCTCGGGTACGGCAGCTATTGCAACTACACTTATGGTCATCCTAAAAACAGGGGACCACATAGTAGCCTCAAATAGTTTGTACGGAGGAACCTATAACCTATTGTCTAATACCTTGCCTCGTTTTGGTATTACAACAACTTTTGTAGATCCAGACGACGCTGAAAATTTTGCTAATGCCATTCAACCAAATACACGACTCTTTTTTGCAGAGTCTTTAGGAAACCCTAAACTGGATGTCTTGGATTTAAAAGCAATTTCAGATCAGGCAAAATCAGCAAAAGTTCCTTTTGTAGTTGACAACACCGTTGCTTCTCCAGCCTTGTTAAACCCAATTGAGCACGGAGCCAACATAGTCATTCATTCGTTGACCAAGTATTTGACGGGTAACGGAACTTCGTTGGGTGGTGTGATTATCGATGCAGGAACCTTTGATTGGGGCAATGGAAATTTCCCTGAGTTTACGGAACCCAATCCCAGTTATCACGGACTCAACTATCACGAAGCTCTTGGAGCTATAGCCTTTATAGCTAAGGTTAGGATAGAAGGCTTAAGAGATTTGGGAAGTGCGCCCAGTCCGTTTAATAGTTTTCAAAGTATACAAGGAATCGAAACCTTGGATATCAGAATGAAAAAGCATTCCGAAAATGCACTTAAACTGGCAGCCTGGCTTTCAACCAATAAAGAGGTAGCTTGGGTTAATTATCCAGGACTCAAAACCTCTAAATACAATGATCTGGCTCAGAACTATTTGCCTAAAGGACAAAGTGGGATCGTAACCTTTGGACTTAAAAAAGGTTTTGAAGGAGGGAAAGTTGTTGCTGATAAAACCAAGCTTTTTGCGCTATTGGCCAATATTGGTGATACTAAATCATTGATCATTCATCCTGCAAGTACTACCCACCAACAATTGGACGAGGAAGCTCAAAAAGCAACTGGGGTAACTCCAGATTTGATTCGTCTATCTGTAGGTCTAGAAGATGTAAACGATCTGATTGAGGATTTGGAAAATGCCTTTGCTTCATTGTAGATTAGCATGAACCCGATTCAGTGTCTTTCCTTAACTGATTTAAAAACAGATTCTGGTACGTCCTTGGCAAAGCTTGATTTGTATTATCAACATTTTGGGCAAGCCTTAGACAAAGCACCAGTTGTTTTAATCAATCATTCCTTGACTGGCGACTCCGATGTTGCCGGTCAAAAGGGGTGGTGGAAAGAACTTGTTGGGCCAAATAAGACCATAGACACCAATCGATACGCCGTATTAGCCTTTAACATACCGGGTAACGGAGTCAAAGGTCAAATCTTTTCAAATGCTAAGGATTTTCATACCGGTGATATTGCCCTCTTTTTTTTAAAGGGGCTGGAGCTTTTAGGGGTTAGCCAACTGCACGCCTTGGTCGGAGGATCTATAGGAGGAGGAATAGCCTGGGAAATGGCAGTTATTCAACCACAACTGGCAAAATACATCATCCCTGTCGCCGCCGATTGGAAAGCCAATGACTGGATTTTGGCCAATACATTTTTGCAACAACGGATTCTAGAAAACTCAAATAATCCTCTAGAAGATGCGCGTATACACGCAATGCTAACTTATAGAACCCCACAGTCGTTTAGCCAACGATTTGATCGGACTATAAACGAAGAAATGGGAATTTACAATATAGAAAGTTGGTTATTGCATCACGGAAAAAAGCTGGCTGAACGTTTCCATTTGGAAGCTTATATTTTAGTCAACCATTTATTGGCATCCATCAATATTGAACGCAAAGGAGAAAATGCGCTGGATCTGATAAAAAAAATCGAAGGTGAAATCCACCTTATCGCAGTTGACAGTGATTTATTTTTTACTCCCGTTGAAGACCAGAAAACTTATGAAATGATTAAACCTGAAAAGGCTTCTATTTTCTATCACGAGCTCAAGTCGATTCACGGACATGATGCATTTTTAATCGAAAATGACGCCATGATCAAAATATTAAACCCAATTTTTAACAATTAAACCTCTTAACTGTGGAAGTCTCTTTAGAGCGTATCAACGAAGATTATTTATTTGAAGTTAGCAACCCCAATGGGCATAAAGTCCTTTTGGACAACAAATCAAAAACCAGTGGAGAAGTCCAGGGTGTGAGTCCAATGGAGCTCTTGCTAATGGGAGTTGCTGGATGTAGCGCAATTGATATTGTTGCCATATTAAACAAGCAAAAGATCAACCCTAAGGTCTTGAAAATGGAAGTCAAAGGACATCGCAATGCCGATGAGGTTCCAGCCCTGTTTTATCAAATTGACATTATCATTTATTTAGAGGGTGATTTTTCAGCTGAAAAAGCCAAACGTGCTGCACAACTTTCTTACGACAAATACTGTTCAGTATCAAAAACCCTAGAGCCCACAGCAGAAATCTACCACAAAGTAATCCTAAATGGAACAGAAGTCTAACTATTTATTTGAAACAGAGGCAATCAGAACCCAGATGGAGCGCTCTTCTTTTGCAGAGCATTCTACCCCTTTACACTTAACCTCAAGTTTTGTTTTTGAAGATGCGGAGGAAATGCGCGCCTCTTTTGCAGAGGAAAAAGAGCGAAATATTTACAGTCGTTTTTCAAATCCTAACACCTCAGAATTTGTCCAAAAAGTAGCTCAAATGGAGGGCGCTGAAGATGGAGTATCCTTTGCCAGTGGAATGGGAGCAGTGTTTGCAACCTTTGCCACTTTTTTAAATGCAGGCGATCACATCCTTTCAGCAAGGGCAATTTTCGGTTCTACCCATACCCTATTTACCAAATATTTTCCCAAATGGGAGATTGCTACTACCTATTTTGCTGTAGATGCACTAGCAGATTTAGAGAGCTTGATCCAACCAAATACCCGCTGTATTTATGTGGAATCACCTACCAACCCTGGGGTCGATATTTTGGATCTTGAAGCCATAGGTGCACTGGCAAAAAAGCACAATTTATTATTTGTAGTTGACAATTGTTTTGCCACACCTTATCTACAACAACCCATTAAGTTTGGAGCCGATTTGGTCATTCACTCTGCCACCAAGCTGATGGACGGACAGGGGAGAGTACTCGGAGGAGTTACCGTAGGAAAAAAAGAGTTGATTCGGGAACTTTATCTCTTTGCTCGAAATACAGGAGGATCACTTTCTCCTTTTAATGCTTGGGTTTTGTCCAAGAGTTTAGAAACCCTTGCTGTAAGAGTAGATCGTCATTGTGAAAGTGCATTAGAAATTGCTAAAAAACTTGAGCAACATCCTAAAGTAAATCTGGTGAAATACCCCTTTTTGAGTTCTCACCCCCAACATCAACTTGCCTTAAAGCAGATGAAAAAAGGAGGAAATATCATCTCTTTTGAAGTCAAAGGAGATCTTGAAGCGGGAAGAAAATTCATCAATGCAATTCAATTGTGTTCGCTTTCTGCAAACTTAGGAGATTCCAGGTCCATCATCACTCACCCTTCCTCAACCACCCACATTAAATTGTCGGATGCAGAGAGAAAAGAGGTAGGAATCAGCCTTGGAATGATCCGACTTTCAGTTGGATTAGAACACCATCAGGATATTTGGAACGATATTAAAACAGCTTTAGATGCCTAAATTGGAGATACATTCAGCCTTAGAAAAGCGCATCTTGGTTTTAGATGGAGCTATGGGAACGATGATACAGCAACACCCGCTCGAGGAGGCTGATTTTCGTTCAACTCGATTTAAGTACCATCCTTGTCCGCTTAAAGGGAATAATGACCTGCTTTCGCTGACTCAGCCTGAAATTATCAAATCCATTCACCGCGCCTATTTTGATGCTGGTGCCGACATCGTTGAGACCAATACATTTTCTTCAACTTCCATAGGAATGGCGGATTATCAAATGGAATCTTTAGCCTATGAGTTGAATTTCGAAAGTGCAAAAATCGCCAAAGAAGTCGCAGAAGAATACAGAGATAAAACACCCGATCAGCCACGTTATGTTGCGGGTTCTATCGGTCCGACAAATAGAACAGCCAGTATGTCTCCCGATGTAAACGACCCTGGTTTAAGAGCGGTGACCTTTGATGAATTGGTAACAGCATACAAAGAACAAGTAAAAGGTTTGATTGACGGAGGTGCTGATTTGCTTTTGGTAGAAACCATTTTTGACACACTAAATGCCAAGGCGGCACTATTTGCCATAGAAGAGATAAGAGCTAAAAAAAGCGCTTCAATCCCCATCATGATTAGTGGAACTATTACAGATGCTAGTGGAAGAACACTGTCTGGACAAACCGTTGAAGCCTTTAGAATTTCATTGAGTCATATTCCTGTACTAAGTATTGGGTTTAACTGCGCCTTGGGCGCTGATCAGTTATTACCCTATGTCAAAAGACTTTCCAAGCAAAGCGATCACTTTATTTC
>Ga0228674_1001908_pt1 | contig 11998 bp, 11 predicted proteins | sample 1D_rmetaG_FD_189054 | JGI IMG/M metagenome (GOLD analysis project Ga0228674, IMG submission 189054) | Seawater microbial communities from Monterey Bay, California, United States - 1D_r | ecosystem: Environmental > Aquatic > Marine > Coastal | place: USA: California | collected 2016-09-26
GGCGGCTGATATCACTCCAGCGCAGAAAGCGCCGGACACTGGCGATCAGACTGTAACAAACAAGACTTTGAGCATTTCGAAGTCGCGTGGCGTTCCTATTCGTTACAACGGAGAAGAGCAACGCGGTTTGAACACTGGCGGCGGATATAACAGTCTTCTTCAGAATCAATTCGCTCAAGCGATGCGAACTTTAACCAACGAAGTTGAAGCAGATCTTGCTGGCTTATACGTTGAGGCATCTCGCGCATACGGAACTGCGGGAACAACTCCGTTCGGAACTGCTGGCGATTTCAGTGACGCTTCAAACGCTCTTAAAATCCTAAAGGACAACGGCGCTCCGTTAACAAACAACCAGCTAGTTGTTAGTTCTGCGGCTGGCGCTTCAATGCTTGGCCTACAAAGCCGCGTTGATGTTCAGGGTAACGACTCAATGCTTCGGCAGGGCGTTATGCTTTCAACTGCTGGACTTGATATTCGAGAGTCGGCTCAATCATACGCTCACACCAAAGGAACTGGCTCAAGCTATGTTACCGATGGAATTCAAGCAAAAGGCGCGACTGTAATCGGTTTAACGGGCGGAACTGGCACTGTTGTTGCTGGTGACGTTGTTACTTTTGCCGGAGACGCAAACAAGTATCTTGTAACCAGCGCGTTATCTGGCGGAAATATAACAATCGCAGAGACGGGATTGCAGGAAGCGGTTGCTTCAGGCGTTGCAATGACTGTTGGTAACGACTACGCCGCAAACATGGCTTTCAACAGAAGCGCAATCGTTCTAGTAACTCGCGCTCCAGCAAGACCGGTTGAAGGCGATCTTGCAGAAGACGTTATGTTGATGACAGATCCGCGAAGCGGCATTACGTTCGAAGTATCAATGTATAAAGAGTATCGCCAAGTTCATTTCGAAGTTGCGCTTGCTTGGGGTGTTTCTGCCATCAAGCCAGAGCATATAGCTGTTCTACTTGGTTAAAAGTGATTTCGGGGCGTCTTCGGGCGCTCCGTATCCTTAAAGGAAAACAAAAATGCAACCATTACCCACAGTTCAGATCGACAGAGATGGAAAGTGCATAACGATTAACGAATCAGATTTTGATCCGAAGACAATGAAGTTGTTCGGTGAAAAGAAGGCGGCAAAGCCAAAAGTAACACCAAAGAAAACCCGAAAGCTCAAATCGGAGAGCTAAACGATGGCGACAATAATCGTTGAAGACGGCTCGATCGTCGCAAACGCAAACAGTTATGTAACGACTGCCGAGTTCACTCAATACTGCGCGGATCGTAATATTACAATCTCCGGAACATACGGAGACGAGTCTCAGTTGTTGATTTTATCGATGGATTATTTCGAACAGCAACCATTTCGCGGAATAAAGTATCTTGAAACTCAGTCGTTGCAGTTTCCGCGATCTGATTTATATATTGACGGTTATTTGACAGACTCCGACAAAATACCCGATCTAGTGAAAGACGCGCAGATCACGATCGCCATTTCTATCATGGCCGGAAATGATCCGTTATCGACAGTGGATCGAGCAATCAAACGAGAGAAAGTTGACGTTATCGAAATCGAATACATGGATAACGCTTCTATATCGACAGTTATTAGAAGTATCGGCAACGCAATGCGAAAGCTGGTAATTTCTTCAAGCATGGGCAATAACATCCGAACGATTCGGGGTTGATATGGGGATCAATTACAGCTCTCTCCAAGATACGGCGACCAGATTGCTCAAAGATAACGGGCAGACGGTCACGTTCGCCTATAAGGTCGGAGAAGTTATTGATCCGGCGACCGGACAGGTCACAACACCAGCAACAAACAACACAATCGACGCTTTCGCAGTAGTTAGGCGTTATGGAAACGAAGAAGTTAATGGCTCAACGGTTTTGGCTTCTGATCTTTTATTGATTATTAACAATATCGCAGTTGAGCCGGATGTTGCGTGGACTGTAACCGTTGATTCAAAAGTCTGGCGAGTTATGTCAGTTCAATCTTTGAGTCCGGCGGGAACAAACATCGTTTATAATGTGCAGATAAGAATATGAGTTCGGCAGAAAAAGACATTAATACGGCTTTATCCTCTCGATTGCAGGAGTTCCAGACTGCGGGACAGCCGCCGATCGCTTACGAAAACGCGGCATTTACTCCAGAAGACGGAGTTCTTTATTTATTAGAGGCGTTTATTCCTAATATCAAGGATCCAGTTGGTTTGAGCCATTCGAGCGCAGATGACTACGAAGGCTTATATCAGATAACAGTCAATGATTCTCGGAGTAATCGAAGATTCACAGCTCAAGAACAAGCTCGGCTTTTAATGCTTCATTTCCCGCGTGGCGCTGAATACACTTTTAACGCTGTCAAAGTTAAAATAGTGAGCGCATCAATGGCGCAGGGAATAACGGAAGAAGGCTGGTATTCTGTACCAGTGACAATTTCCTGGAGGGCAATCGTTTGAGCTGGGATTCTGATTGGAAGAAGATTGAATCAAAGATGGCTCGAAATCTCAATCAGGGAATTCGAGCGACTTTGTTCGAAGTAAGTACGGCAATAATTAAGGACACGCCAGCGGATACTGGACGTGCTAGAGGCAACTGGCAAGCATCCATCGGTCGCGGGGCGACTAAGGAGATTGCTGTAAATAATCAGAGATCCGGCGAAGCGAAAGCAATCGCAGATGTCGACCAAAATGTTAGCGTTGCAGTCGGTGATCTATATTATTTGACAAATAACGTTCCGTATATTGAACGCTTGGAATTTGGCTGGTCAAAGCAAGCTCCAAGCGGGATGGTTCGGAAAAACTTGCAAAATTTTAACCGCTTGCTGGCTAAAAACATTAAGTCGGCGGCAAATTAAGAGGAATTAACAATGGCAATTCAAACTTCAGCGGGTACAACTTTGAGCATCGTCTCAGGTCTTCCCGCAACTTTCGATCAAGCCGGTTATGAAGCATTAACTTATGCAACTATCGGTGAGATCACTGAGATACCGGCATTCGGTTCGGTTTTTAATCTAGTAACTCATTCTCCGCTTGGCGAGCGTCGCGTTGTAAAGCGAAAGGGTTCAGTAAATGATGGCAATCTTACGCTAAATTTTGCGGCAGATGCCTCTGATGCTGGACAAATTGCGGCTAAAGCGGCGGCAAATTCTGATACTGAGGTATCCGTAAAGATTACTTATCCAGACGGTGAGGACGATTATTTCACCGGTCTAGTGATGAGTTTCCAAGTTAACGCTGGCGGCGTTGACAGCATAAAGTCGGACAGCATTGTACTAGAGCTAACAACAGCTCCGGTCAACGTGGCGGCATAAACTAAAACATCATATTTCGGGGCGTGACTTATGGATTTGGCAAACATTGATTTACAAGCGGCGGCGGAAGAAGGGGTTGAAGTAAAGCTCCAGAATCCGGCAAGTGGTGAATATCTAGTTGACGAAGAGGGTAATTATTTAACGATTACGGTTTTAGGAAAAGATTCGCAAACGTGGCAAAACGCCGCCAAGCGAGTCAATACCAGAAACGCCAATCGTTATAAGGATCGAAAGATCCCGAACGCGGCTCTCGAATCGGCTTTGTATGAAATACTTGCAGAAGCAACCATCAAATGGAGCAAAAACGTAGAGTTTGAAGGTGCATCTTTAAAATGCACAAAAGAGAACGCGAATATGCTTTATGAGAAAAGGAACTGGATCGCTGAACAATTAATGGAGGCGGCTGGAGACCGAGCGAGTTATTTTTTGAAATAACGGCATTGTTGACGAAGTATGTTCAGCAATGGGCTTGGCTTACAACCCGAGCGAAAGACAAACAACAGTCGCGCATCGATACGATGAACAGCGAAGAGATAGCCGGACGGTTTCCAGAAATTGAGCCGTTCGGCTATATCATCGAGACATTGAGCAGAATTGGAGTTGCTCTGAATAGCGGAGCAGGGGTTCACGGACTGACATGGCAAGAGATCGACGCTTTTGTGGCGAGAACGGGCTTGCATTTGACAGGATGGGAATCTGAAACAATTAAAAGACTATCGGCTTTATATGCGAGTTGCATAATTAAATACGATAATCAGGATGCTCAAGCTCCGTATCGCACAAAAGAAGAAGAGCAGAGAATCGCCAAAGGTATGAAATCAGTTCTTCGTGGCATTGTGGTAAAGGAAAAATATGGATCTAGCGACAATACAAATAAAAGTTGATACTCGGCAAGTTAATGCGGCGAACGACGACATTAAACGACTGGGTAAGACCGGACAAACAACCAGCAAGCAAGTAAACTCCGCTAACGAAGACATGGCGAAAAGCGCCAAAAGTACAACGTCGGCGTTCAAATTGCTTGGCGGAGCGATGGCGGCTCTCGGAGTTGGTGCGCTGGTTACAAGTTTCGCGAGAACTGTCACAGAATCAGAGAGATTAAAAGGATCTCTTAAGACAATGACCGGAAGCACCGAGAACGCCGCTTTCGCGTTTCAAGAATTAGAAAAGTTTGCTTCTCAGACTCCGTTTACTCTCGATCAGTCGGTTGAGGGTTTCATCAAACTCAAAGCTCTTGGATTGGATCCATCAGAACGCGCTCTGCGCTCATACGGCAACACGTCGGCGGCGATGGGCAAGGACATGATGCAAATGATCGAAGCGGTCGCCGATGCTTCTACGGGCGAATTTGAGCGTCTGAAAGAGTTCGGTATTAAAGCAAGTTCAGAGGGCGATCGAGTCTCTTTGACGTTTCAGGGCATGACGACAACGATCGGCAAGAACTCAGAAGAGATTCAAGAGTATTTGCTCGGAATCGGCGAGACAAAGTTCGGTTCTGCAATGGAAGATCAAATGAAAGCAATTCCTGGCTTGCTGTCAAATTTAGAGGATAGCGTTGGGGCTTTGTTCAGAAAGATTGGAGACGTTGGCGGAATAGAATTATTTGCTGGCGCTATATCTGGCGCGAGCGCGATCGTTGTTGGAATTACCAATAACATTGACACTCTGGCGATAGGACTTGGCGCAGTAACGGCTGGATTCCTTGCCTTTAGTGCTGGATCAATAGCCGCTTCAATAGTCTCAGGGTTAACCAGAATTAAAACCGTGGTTTTGGCCTTAAATATGGCAGTTCGAGCAAACCCGATCGGATTTGTTGCGGCGGCTTTGGCAACTGCGGCGGTCGCTATGATAGCGAACTTTGACGCAATAAAATCTGCCGCAGAGAAGGCTGGTATCAATATCGAGATTGCATTCCATAAAGTAAAAATATTTTTAATGGAAAGTTTTGTGAGTGCGCTCGATGCTGTTGCTCGCGGATTCACGAAAATGAAAAACGACGCAATCGCGACAATGGCCGCAGTAAAAGCGGCGATATTAAACCCGACGGACGCGATAAATACTTTTAATAAGACGTTCGATGCAACGGTTAAGAATTTGGGCGTCGGAAGAACGAAGACTGATTTGTTTTCTGCTTCAATTACAGCAAGCCAGAGCAGAGTCGGACAGTTAAACAGAAAATTATCTGTTTTAAATACAGAGGTCGTCGAATCAGATGAAAACTTTGTAAAAGCCGAAGGATCTCTTTCTGATTTTAAAGGTGAGATCGATGAAGCGGCAGTTGCGGCGACGGAGTTGGCTTTAAAAAACGAAGAGGCGCGAGTTGCAACACTGGAGCTTCTTGGCGAGATAAGTAACGAAAAAGACGCTTTAAGCATGACAAACGCGGAGATTGCTATTCGGAACAATCTGCAAAAAATAGGAGTGGAGGCGACTTCGGAACTCGGGCAACAAATAGTCGCGGCGACAACAGAATTGCACAAAGAGAAAGATGCCTATGACGCGGCGGCGGATGCGTCAAAAGAGCTAGAGAAAACCGCAAAAGAAGTTGCGGAAGAAAAGATAAAAGCATTCGAAAGAACCAGAGACACAATCTCTCAGTTTTTTGTTGATACTTTCGAGAACGGAAGAGTTAATTTCGGAAAGATAGCCAATTCATTCAAGAATATGATTATCAAAATGCTCGCTGATTGGGCGGCTTCAAAGATAGCCGAAACAATGACGAACACGTTCAGCGGTATCGGAACTTCGATTAGTGGCATTTTTAGCAATATAGCGTCCGGCGTCGGTGGTGCTGTCTCATCAATGGCTTCATCGGCCGCTTCTGCGGTTGGGAGTGCTTTGGGTGTGGGCGGAACTGCGGCTGGAACTGCGGCTGGTAGCGCGGCTGGTAGTGCCGCTGGAGCCGCTGGAGGAACTGCGGCCGGTCTAACAATAGGCGGAACACTTGCGAGTGCTGGTCAGTTTATTGGCGGAATGTTTGGCGCTGGAACTGGTATCGCGGGTGGAGCGGTTAGTGCTTCAGGCGTGGTCACAGGGACCGTAGGACCACCAACTAGCGCGGCTCTAGCGGGTTCTAAACTTGGCGCGGCTTTATTTAGTCCGGTTTCTGCGGCTATTCTTGCGGCTTTAGCAGTAGGTCATCTGGTCGATAAAGGCGGAACTCCAACTTCGGCGGCCGGAATAACAATGGCAAAAACGACGGGAATGGATCAAAACGGACAAAATACGTTCGCCATTCCGGAGTTTGAGTCTGGTTTCGCCCCATTAGGATTTAAGCAAAACGCAACAGACGCAGATGCGGCCAAAGCTATTGCTCCGATCAGAGATCTCGACGCGATTATGACCACAATCACAAAAAACGCAGGGTTTGATGTAAATCTTGCGGGTCACACTTTCAGCGGTGTTGGTGTTGAGGGTAGCGGATCGGGAACATTGCTTGGCGCATTCATCGAAGAAGGAAAAGAAAAAGGTCTTTCGATGGAAAAGCAGATGGATAATTATGCCAAAGAATGGGTTCACGCGGTCGGCGCTAGAAATGGAATATCATCGAGCTTTATCAATCAAGCGATTGGAGGAAAGGGCGCAGAAGGAATTCTGCAAGAAATGGGAACAATTTTAAGCGCAAAAAATACTCCAGATCTGGAAACAATGTCGATTGATAGATCAAACGCTGGAACTCAAGAATTATTTAACTTTTTTAATTCTTATAATACGAACAAGCTGGACGGATCGCACGCGAACGGATTACCGAGCGTTCCATTCGACGGATATATTGCCGAGCTTCACGCCGGAGAAAGAGTTCAAACAGCAGAACAGGTTCGCAACTCTGACAGAATGAGCGAAGAGATGGGCGGATTACGGCAGAGCATGGAAGAAGTTCTGATTGTTGTCGCCAGAAATACCGGAAAGCTCTTCCGGCTTAATGATCGCTGGGATAAGAACGGCTTGCCGCCGTTCAGGACATAACAAGATGAAGATAATTCGACCGGTCACAATCACGGACTCAGTATTTCGATCGTCAAACATTCCGGAAGCAGATCAAGCTGAATGGGTAAGCGGAACGACTTATCACGTTGACGATTTGGTAATGGTTACAACAACAGCCAACGGTGCGGCGACTGCTACTCATAAAATATACAAATCCGTCCATAGCAACGCTGGAAATGATCCAACAGTTGACGACGGAACAAATTGGACGGAAGTATCCAGCACAAATAGATGGAAAATGTTCGATACAGTTGTTCAGGATCAGACCGTTGCTGACACCGGAACTTCGACAATAACATTTGGTGTCACGGTTGCTAATTCAGGCGGAAATAAATATTTCATTGATAACACTTTGCAAGCGACGGTAAGTTTGAACGAAGGAAGAACGTATCGCTTCGATCAATCAGACGCAAGCAACGCGGGACATCCATTACGCTTTTCTACCACTTCAAATGGTACGCATGGCGGAGGATCAGAATATACGACGGGCGTTACAACGGTCGGAACTGCAGGAAACGCTGGCGCTTATACTCAGATAATCGTGGCAAGCGGTGCGCCAACCTTATATTACTATTGTTCGGTTCACAGCGGCATGGGTGGAACGGCTAATACAACACTGGCGACTCAAATCGCCGCAATTCTTCAATCGCCGACAGTTGTTAACTCTCTGGCGTTGTTAAACTTGGAAGGATCAGATGTTGTTATTACAGTGACCGATGCGGTTGAGGGCGTTGTATATAATCAAACTTACAATTTGACGAGCTATTCTGGAATTCAAGACTGGTATTCTTATTTCTTTGAGCCGATAGTTCGAAGAGATCAGCTCGCCATCACGGACTTGCCACCATATTCGAACGCGAGCATCGCGGTAACAATCAACTCAACTACGGCCGCAAAAGCTGGCGCTTTGATTATTGGCCAGTTTGCAGATATTGGTTTATCTCAGCATGGCGCAAGTCTATCGATTATCGACTATTCGACAAAGACGACCGACGCGCAGGGAAGAATCTCAATCACTGAAGGCCCGTATGCTGACAAAATGGAAGTAGATGTGATTCTTGATACTTCTCAGATCGGTGCGGCGAATACGGTTTTAACTTCCCTAAGAACAACTCCGGCGGTTTTCATTGCCGAAGATAATAACGACGATTTACTGATTTATGGATATTATCGAGAATTTGATATAATTCTCTCCAACCCAACAATTTCACGCATCTCGCTAGAGATCGAAGGACTGGTTTAAATGACAATCCCAACTATAACAACGCTACCAGTAGCGCCAGCCAGAACTGACGCTCCAGCGACATTCGTAACGAGAGCAGATGCTTTTCTGGCGGCGATTGTCGTTATGCAGGGCGAACTGAATACTACTATCGGAGCAATGAACACCGATATTGCTGGAGTCAACGCCGACGCAGTAACAGCAAGCGACGCGGCAACATCTGCGTCGGCATCTGCGGCGGCGGCACAGTCGGCTTCGAACGCAACTGCTTGGGTAAGTGGTCAGACTTATGCGGCTGGAGCAACTGTCTACTCTTTGATTAATTACAAGAGCTATCGAGCAATAACTGGCACGAGCGGAACAACAGATCCAAGTGCTTCGGCAGATTGGACTGCTTTAGGTTATGGACTACCGAGTCAAAGTGGCAACGCTGACAAGTTTTTACAGACAGACGGAACGAATGAAAGCTGGCAAGACGTACCAGCAAGCGGCGGCACTTATACTGCAACTTCATCTGGCGCGATTGCTAGTGGTGACACAATAGTTGTTAACACAGACGGAACAATTAGCTCTGTTACTGGCTCTGATAATCCAAATAGTGTGACAACAACTAACTACATGACAGGCAACGGCAGTTTGGACAATGCAGTATGTTATGACACTACAAATGATCGTTTGGTTGTTGCTTATAGCAGAGATGGAGTAGGTGTACAGGCAAGAGTAGGCACAGTTGCAACAAATGGCACTGTTACTTGGGGGACAGAAGTTAGTGTTGAAACAGGAAATAGCAGTGAGGTTGTTATAGCGTTCGATGAAGACAAAGGAAAAATTGTTTTTGCGTACAGAAATTCAAGTTCTTATTCAAAAGCTAGACCCGCGACTGTTGATCCATCAAACAACTCGTTAACTCTTGGAACTGCAATTGTTTTTATGTCTACCACTACTGGTACTGATGGCATACAAATGACTTATGATTCTGATCAAAATCATCTTATAGCTTTTACTAATAACACTGCTAATAATAGAGCGGAATTAAGATCATTCCAACTCAGTGGAACTGGAGTTAATTTAACAATAAATGTATCGGCAACGAATTCCGCTGTGTATGCAAATGTAAATTATATAAGCGTAGCTTACGATAGAGATGCGTCACAAGTGCTTTGTTTTTACTCAAACACCTCAGCTTCTAGTGCGGCAAGAGCGACCGCAGGAAGTTGGACAGGATCAGGAACGAGCGGATACTACATTTTCAATAATGGTGAAAGTATTATTGATACAAGTAGCACAAGTCAACAAGCTCTTTGCTATGACCCAATAAGCAAACAGATCGTTGCGTTTTGGCTAAATGGAAGCAATCAGTCACAAGCGAGATGTATAAAAGCAGGAACAAATAATACACTTACTTTAGGCACTCAACTAGCAACTGACGAATATACTCAGAAAAATAGAGCAGTATACAATTCACTTAAACAATACATAGTGCTTGTTTGGAAAGATTACACTGGTAGTAATTCTGCTTTTGGTGCTTTGAGGACGTTTACTGTTTCAGGAACAACAATAACGGCTACGCCCACTTATGTTTTTCAATCTTCGACTTGGGATGACAATAACAACATCGCTTACGACCCAGATAAAAATTACACCTTTGCAGGTAGTTACAATCCCACTACTGGGGCTGGTGATCTTGCCGCACTACAAGTAGCATTTACTGATACAAATTTAAGTGATACAAGATGGATCGGTGTTTCTAACGCGGCTTATGCAGATGGAGTATCAGCAGAAATAAAAACTCGCGGAAGCATAATCACTAATAGCAATTTTAAAGACACGTCAACTGTTGAGAATTTTGCAGAGCGTTTTGGACCAGCATCTTATGATAATAACTTAGTATACGACTCAAATGTTGATAGGTATTTATTAACATATCGTGATAGAAACAACAGCGATTATTTTACTGGTGTTGTTATTCAAATATCTGCCGCTGGCGTTATTTCTTACGGAACGCCGCAAGTTATTTCTTCTCAGGGATACGCTCAACAATCAGGGGTTGCTTTTGATTCCAATTTGAATAAGTTCTTTATTTGCTTCAGACAGGCACAGGGCTTAGGATACGGATTGGTAGCAGTAATTAATCCAGCCAATAACTCAGCTACTTATGGAACGCCAACAGAATTCACGAGCCAAACTGGCGAAGCGAGTGCCGCAACATATTTTTCTTGTGCATTTGATACAAATAGCAACAAGTTTTGCATGACCTACCAAAGTTACACTCCAGACGTAGGAGCTTGCCGAGTTGCTTATATAAACGACAGCACAAATACAGTTACTTTCGGAGCTGAACATCAATATTATTCAGCGGGGTATGGGCAATTAAATGCTGTCGCGTTTGACCCTAATCTTAATAAGTTTATCAATGCTTATTCAATCGGAGCTAACGCAACCGTAAACGCAATTACGCTAGTGATCGACTCTTCAACAAACACAATAAGTTCAGGAACCAGTGTTCAGGTTGCGACAGGATTTGGAGCTTCAATGGGGTACGGACCGCAAATTGTTTATAATTCGACAGCTCAAAAGTTTGTGATTGTTTACACTAAATCAGGAGGAGCGGGTATTGCGGCAGTGACGGCGAGCATTACCGATTCAACTAATGCTGTTGTTCTTGGAGCAATTACTGATTTCGATGGATCGTTTTATCCAGAGATAACAGAAGGAGCGAATAGCACAGTTTATGTTGCGTCAAGAGGTGGTGATGGATCGAACGCATCGTCTTACCAACAGCTTACGATAAACGGGACAAATTTAACCTCTGGAGGAGTTAATACATACCATAATCATGCAACCGTACAAGCCGCTTACAATGCAGTTATTTATGTCGGCGGCAGACTCACGATTGTAGTTGATTATTATGATATTGCTTCCGCCGCCATGTACTTATATACGTTTTCGTTCGAAAGAGCGATACAACCAGCAACTCCATATTTTGTTAATTTTGATGGTTCGATCGTTTCAATTTCAAGTGATAAAACTCTTCCGATGGGTACTGGCTTAAATTCAACGACTATATTTACAAAAGGTGTATAAAATGAAAACTATTATTGATAATGAAAGCAGAACTTCTAAATATTTGGTTGCGGATGATTATGTAATTAATGCAACAGAAACACAGACTTCAATGGGTGATCCAGTTGATTTTATTATTGGTGATCTTAACTCTACAAACTCTACTATTATCGAAGGCGTATCAGAACCCGACGATTGGTTTGGTTGCAAATACTTGGTAAATGAAAGCGATGAGTTTGTAGCCATAGAAGGCTGGGTTGACCCGCGAACTCAAGTAGAAGATTTATAAAGGCAATAAGGCAACGCAATGATTGAAATCTCTTTAGCCGTTGCCGCCGCTGATCGCGCTTACAAACTTCTCAAAGTCGGCATCGAGCGAAAAAAAGAATTAGAGGGTTTAGGGTTTGACATAGAAG
>Ga0228674_1001910_pt1 | contig 11994 bp, 8 predicted proteins | sample 1D_rmetaG_FD_189054 | JGI IMG/M metagenome (GOLD analysis project Ga0228674, IMG submission 189054) | Seawater microbial communities from Monterey Bay, California, United States - 1D_r | ecosystem: Environmental > Aquatic > Marine > Coastal | place: USA: California | collected 2016-09-26
AGAGCACTTTCATCGGCAACAGCATCAACGCCATCAACCCGATCGACGTGGCCGCCTTCCGCCGCCCCGGCGCAGAGATCAAGGAAGGCCTGATCCCGGTGAACATGCTCTACCTGTCGCAGAGCCTCACCGACCGCCTGAGCATGGAGGCCTTCTACCAGCTGGAGTGGGACCAGACCATCCTCGACAACTGCGGCACCTTCTTCTCCACCGCCGATGTGGCCGCCGATGGCTGCGACAACGGCTACCACATCGGCTCGCCGGCCATCGCGCCGTTGCAGCCGATTGCCGCCGCGTTCGGTCAGGGCTTCCGCGTCGACAGCGAAGGGGTGATCCTGCCGCGTGCCGGTGATCGTGATGCGCGTGATAGCGGCCAGTGGGGCCTGGCCCTGCGCTGGCTTGGTGACGAGACCGAGTACGGCGCCTACTTCATGAACTACCACAGCCGCACGCCCATCGTCAGCACGCAGAACGCCGGGCAGCCGACCTTGAATGCGTTGCCGGGGATCATTGGCACCGCCAATGGCATCGTACCCGGCAGCGGCGCCGGCCTGGCGCAGAGCGTGATGCTCGGCAACGGTCGTTACTACCTGGAGTATCCGGAGGACATCCGTCTCTACGGTCTGAGCTTCTCCACCACCTTGCCTACTGGCACGGCCTGGGCCGGCGAGGTCAGCTACCGGCCGAACCTGCCGCTGCAGATCAACACCACCGACATGACCCTGAGCCTGCTCAACCCCATCACCAATGGAGCAGCTGCTCCAGTGGTGGCCGGACCGGGTCAGGACAACGTCGGCTACCGGCGCAAGGAAGTCACCCAGGTGCAGACCACCTTCACCCATTTCTTCGATCAGGTGATGGGCGCCGGACGCTTCACCCTGGTCGGCGAAATCGGCATGGCCCATGTCGGTGGACTGGAGAGCCGTGAAGACCTGCGCTACGGCCGCGATTCGCTGTTCGGTGCCTACGGATTCCGTGGCGACACTCACGGCTTCGTCACCAGCACCTCCTGGGGCTACCGGGTGCGCGGCATCTGGGAGTACAGCAACGTGTTCGCCGGGGTGAACCTGCGGCCGAACGTCTCCTGGTCGCATGACGTCGACGGCTATGGCCCCAACGGCCTGTTCAACGAGGGTGCCAAGGCGGTGAGTTTCGGGGTCGATGCCGACTACCGCAACACCTACACAGCCAGCCTCTCGTACACCGACTTCTTCGGTGGCGAGTACAACACCGCGGTCGACCGCGACTTCCTGGCGCTCAGCTTCGGCGTGAGCTTCTAGGCCAACAGGATCAGTTGAGGAATGCAGATGAATACAACCCTGAAGATGCTCGGCGCGCTGTCCCTGAGCCTGCTGGCCAGCGGTGTGCTGGCCGCGGTCAGCGAGCAGGAAGCAGCCAAGCTCGGTACCAGTTTGACCCCGCTGGGCGGCGAGATGGCCGGCAACGCAGCCGGCACCATCCCCGCCTGGACGGGCGGCCTGGCGACCAATGCCGGGCAGGTCGATGCCCGTGGTTTTCTCAGTGACCCCTTCGCCGGCGAGCAGCCGCTGTTCACCATCACCGCGCAGAACCTGGAGCAGTACCGCGACCAGCTGTCGGCCGGGCAACTGGCGATGTTCGCACGCTATCCGGAAAGCTATCGCATGCCGGTGTACCCGACGCACCGCAGCACGGTGGTGCCGGATGCGATCAACGCTGCGGCCAAAACCAGCGCGCTGAAGACCGGCCTGCGTGATGGCGGCAACGGCCTGACCGGCTTCACCGACAGCCGCTACTATGCCTTCCCGATTCCACAGAACGGCCTGGAGGTGGTGTGGAACCACATCACCCGTTACCGCGGTGGCAACCTAAAGCGCAGCATCGTGCAGGCCTCGCCGCAGACCAACGGCGCCTACACCCTGGTGAACTTCGAGGACGAAGTGGCCTTCCCGGACAACGTCCCCGATATCGATCCGGGCAAGGCGGAAAATGCGCTGCTGTTCTTCAAGCAGCGGGTCACCGCGCCGGCGCGTCTGGCCGGCAACGTACTGCTGGTGCACGACTCGCTCGACCAGGTGGCCGAGCCGCGCATGGCCTGGCTGTACAACGCCGGTCAGCGTCGCGTACGGCGTGCGCCGCAGGTGGCCTATGACGGCCCGGGCACCGCGTCGGACGGTCTGCGTACTTCGGACAACTTCGACATGTTCAACGGCGCTCCGGATCGCTACGACTGGAAGCTGGTGGGCAAGCGCGAGCTGTTCATCCCCTACAACAACTACCGCCTGGCGCTGCCGAGCGTGAAGTACTCCGACATCCTCAAGGCCGGGCACATCAACCAGGACCTGACCCGCTACGAGCTGCACCGTGTGTGGGAAGTGGAGGCGACGCTGAAGTCCGGCGAGCGCAACATCTACGCCAAGCGCCGCTTCTATGTCGACGAGGACTCCTGGCAGATCGCCTTGTCCGAGCACTATGACGGTCGCGGCCAGCTCTGGCGTGTCGGCGAGGCCATGCTGCTGCAGCACTACGCGCAGAAGATCCCGGTCTACGCCCTGGAAGCGCTGTACGACGTCATCGCCGGTCGCTACGTCGCCGTCGGCATGGCCAACGAGGAGAAGATGTCGATCCAGTACGGCACCCAGGCCTCGGCCAAGGACTTCACCCCTGCAGCCCTGCGTAACGCCGGCGTGCGCTGACCACTAAGCAACTCGAAGCAAGCCGGTGTCGCCTTGTGCGCCGCCGGCTTTTTTCTGTGCGCCTCTCTCACGTGAATCTCGCGCCATAAGCACCAAGGGGTGGTCGCACGCGGTGAGCGGGGTACCATCGTCTGGTGGTTCAACAATGACAAGCAGAGAGAACCGCTGCCATGCCTACCCTTGCCATCGCCCGTCCGAGTGCGTTGCAGGTGCATCCTGCCGATCTACCGCGATTGCCGCCGTGTGTGGTTTCCCGCCCAGCCCTGCTGCAGCGCCTGCTCGCCAGCGAGTCGCGACTGCGCTTGCTGTGCGCGCCTGCCGGTACCGGCAAGAGCGTGCTGCTCGGCCAGTGCGCACGCCACACACCAGCCGCCGTCGAGCGTGTATGGCTCGATCTCGGTGGCCGCAGCCTGACACCGACGCAGCTGTGCAAGCGACTGGCCGCAGCCATGCAGTTGCCGTTCGACGATGGCGGTGAAGTGGGGCTGATCGATCGGCTGCATGAGCGCGCGGGGCGTTTGTGGATCTTTATCGACGACTACCCGCGACAGGCTGACGATGAGCTCGATGCCTGCCTCGACCGGTTGTTCGCCGCGGCGCCGCAGCAGGTTACCTGGTGGGTCGCCAGTCGCCGCACACCGGCCTGGAACCTGCCGCGTCTGTTGCTGCAGGGCGATCTGCTGGAACTCAAGGGTGACGAGCTGGCGCTGGATGATGCGGCATTGAATGAGCTGTTGGCGGCGCTGCAGATGACGCTGGCGCAAGACGTGCGGCAGGCTCTGCTGGAGAGCAGCGAAGGCTGGCTGGCGGCGATTCGCCTGCTGCTGCTCGACGTCGACGAGTATGCGCTGCGTCAGCGTTTGCAGGCTGGTTGCCCGCTGCTACGCGATTACGTACAGCGCGAGGTGCTGGCCGATCTGGACGAAGAGCTGCGCAGCGATCTGCATGCACTGGCCTTGTTGCCGCGTTTTTCCCGGTCGCTCTGCGAGCATCTGCTGGAGGGCCGTGGCAGTGAGCTGCTCGGCGAACTGCAACGACGACAGCTGTTCGTGCGCAGTCTCGACAGCAGCGGCACCTGGTTCCGCCTGTGGCGACCGCTGGCCGAGGTATTACGTCTTCTGCCGGGGGCGCCGGCGCCGGCCCCGATCCATGTGCGCGCCTGCCAGTGGTTCGCTCAGCACGGCGATATTCGCGAGGCCGTCGAACACGCCCTGCTGGCAGGGCAAGTCGAGGTCGCGGTCAACTACCTGCAGCGGTTCAGCCAGGAGCAATTGCTGCAGGGGCACTCTGTCGCGCAGTTCCTGCAATGGCGCGAAGAGCTGCCGGCCTGGCTGTTCGCCAGCTCGCCGCGACTGATCGTGCTGCAGGCCTGGGCCCTGATCATCTGTGCCCGTTTCGATGAAGCTGCCGACTGCATCCAGGGCTTGGCGCATTTCATGCCGCAACCGGATGAGCGCCGCCAGCGCAAACTGATCGCCCATTGGCAGGCATTGACGGGCGTATTGGCGCGTCAGTGCGGGCGCCGCGATGCCCGGATGCACTGCGAACAGGCCCTGCAGATGCTGGACGAGGGCAGCTGGTCGCAGCGCGTGCTCTGTTACCAGGCGCTGGCCCAGCAGCATATGGCCGAACATGCGCTGGACCAGGCCAAGCAGGCGCTGGATCAGGGCCTGCGCCTGGCACGGCTCAATGGCAGCCTGATTTTCGAGGCTTTGCTCAATACCGATCACTGCCTGCTGCTGCAGATGCGTGGCGAGGCCGGGCGCGCCGCGGAGCTCGCCGAACAGTCCCTGGCGCTGCTGCGCGAGCGCTTCAACCATAGCCCGGTGGTCGCTCGCCTGCTGTTGGTACGGGCCAGCCTACTGGCCCGTCAGGGCCTCGACGAGGAGGCGCAGCAAGCGTATCGCCTGGGGTTACAGGAAGCCGAGCACTGCGAGGATGCCTACATCATTTCCGGCTACCTCGGCATGCTCGAGCTGGCGGAAAGCCGTGGCGATCTCGACGAGGCACATCAATGGTTGCAGCGGGCCGAGCGAGTGATGCAGTGGTCGCATGTACCGGAAGTGCGTTACCGCTGTGTGCTGCAGTTGCAGGCCGGGCGGCTGCTGCTGCGTCAGGGGCAGAGCGGGCGTGCGCGAGAGCTGTTCGCCCAGACCCTGCAGCAGTTGCAGCAGCGCCAGCAACTGGCGCCTTCCGAATTCTACGATCTGTTGCCGCGCTTGCGTCGTTGCCTGGCGCTGAGCGATCTGCTGCTCGGCCACCACGCTGCCGCCGAGCATGCACTGCGCCTGCTGCTGGAGGAATGCCAGCTCGCCGGGCATCGCAGCCTGGCCTGCGAATGTCGGGTCAGCCTGGCCGAGGCGCTGCTCATGCAGGACGAGGTGGAGCAGGCAGATAACCTGTTGCAGCAGGCGCTTGGTGAGGCGCGACAGCTGCGCCTGGTGCGGCCGTTACAGGAGCTGCAGCAGCGTCAGGCGCAATGGCTCGAGCGCCTGTTGCCGGGTGAGGCTGGGCAGAGCCTGCATCAGCGCCTGTTCGAGCCGGCGCCTGCGCTGGGGGAGCCGGCCAGTGCCGGTACTGCGCTACTCAGCTCGCGGGAGTTGGCAGTGCTGCAGTTGATCGCGCAGGGCTGTTCCAATCAGGAAATCGCCGATCGTCTGTTCATCTCGCTGCACACGGTCAAGACCCATGCGCGGCGGATCAACGTCAAGCTCGGCGTGCAAAGACGCACCCAGGCCGTAGCCATGGCCAAGGCGCAGGGGCTGATGGGGGATTGAGTTAGGCACAGCCTGCTGCGCGTCGGCGCTGCTTCTGCTCTGCCTTGCATCGCTCTAGCAGCGTGTTGATCGCGAGCGGGTAACGGCTGGGGAACCGTAGGGCGGGTGCAACCCGCCGGTGTCTGTGGTGGCGGGTTTCACCCGCCCTACGATTTCTCGCTCTTTACTCGCGCTCGATGGCCTGGCCGTCGGTGGCCAGGCCTTTCTTGGCTTCGTTGTGCGGTCAGCCGAGGAAGTAGAACGCCCCGCTGATGACGATGCCCGAGTACAGCAGCATGATCAGGCAGTAGCCCATGATGTCGCGCGCGCCGAGGCCGACGATACCCAGCAGCGGCAGTGCCCAGAACGGCTGGATCATGTTGGTCCAGGCGTCGCCCCAGGCAATCGCCATGGCGGTAACGGTGGTCGACACACCCAGCGCTTCGGCAGCCGGCAGCATGATCGGCCCTTGCACGGCCCACTGGCCACCACCGGACGGCACGAACACGTTGACCACGCCAGCGCTGAGGAAGGCCAGCAGCGGGAAGGTGTCAGCCGAGGACCAGGAGATGAACGCTTCGGTGATCTGCCGGCCGAGGGAAATACCGTCGGCGTTGGCGCCCATCATCATGCCCATGATCCCGGCGTAGAAGGGGAACAGCAGGACGATGCCGCCGATGCCGCGCACGCTCTCGTCCACCGCGCGCATGTAGCGCTCCGGGGTGCCGTGCATCAGCAGGCCGCTGAACAGGAAGATGGCGATGACCACATCCAGGCCAAGCACGAAGCCCTTGGTGGCGAAGTGGTTGAACAGGTAGATACCGGCCATGGCCACCAGTGCCAGACCGAGGATGCGGCTGTCGTCCAGGCGCTGCGCCGGGGTTTCACGAGCCGGCAGTTCCGCGCGCGATTCCACCAGTTTGGCCGGGTCAGCGACCTTGGCACCCTGGCGCGGATGCATGGCGCGGTTGAGCAGCGGCAGGCCGATGAACAGCAGCGCCACGATGGTCAGGTTCAACGGGCTGAACAGGGTTTCGGTGATGCTCACCGGGTCGGTCAGCACGCCTGCGGTGATGCGCGCCAGATCCGGGCCGCCGGTGGCCATGGACAGCGGAATCGAGCCGGCCAGGCCGCCGTGCCAGACCAGGAAGCCCGAGTAGGCCGAGGCCACCAGCAGCGGGTAATCGACGCCATCGACCTTGCGTGCCAGGGCGCGGGCGAACACCGCGCCGATCACCAGGCCGAAGCCCCAGTTGACCCAGCAACCGACCAGCGCCACCAGGGTGACCATGATGATTGCCTGACCGGGTGTGCGTGCCAGGCCGGCCAGGCGGTCGAGTTGGCGATTGATGATCGGTGCACTGGCCAGGGCGTGTCCGGTGACGAAGATCAGCGCCATCTGCATGGCAAAACCGAGCAGCGTCCAGAAGCCGCCGCTCCAGTGTTGCACCATGGCCGGTAGCGATTGGCCGGTGGAGAAAATACCAGCCAGTAGGACTCCCAGGGTCAGGAGTGCAGAGAACACGAACGGTGAGGGCAGGTACTTCTGTACCAGGCTCACGCTCATGCGGGTGAGGGTGTTGAACATGGATGACGCCTCTTTCTTATGGTTGTGTAAGGGCTTTACCAGGCATTCAGGGTTGGCTGTGCCTGCGGGTTGCAGTGGATATGACAACGCTCGGCCGAGGCCGAGCGGGTGGTTGTGTTGAACCGTAGGGCGGGTGCAACCCACCATCCCAGTAGTGGCGGGTTGCACCCGCCCTACGTTTTCTAGCTGCTCAGGCGCGCTCGATGGCCAGTGCCACACCCTGGCCGCCACCGATGCACAGCGTGGCCAGACCCTTCTTGGCGTCGCGGCGGATCATCTCGTGCAACAGGCTGACCAGCACGCGGCAGCCCGAGGCGCCGATGGGGTGGCCGAGGGCGATGGCGCCGCCGTTGACGTTGACCTTGTCGGCATCCCACCCCAGCTCCTGGCCGACCGACAGCGCCTGGGCGGCGAAGGCTTCGTTGGCCTCGATCAGGTCCAGGTCGGCCAGGCTCCAGCCGGCCTTGTCCAGGCAGCGACGGGTGGCGGACACCGGGGCGATACCCATGATCGCCGGGTCGACACCGGCGTTGGCATAGCCTTTGATCTTCGCCAGCACGGGCAGACCCAGCGCCTGCGCCTTGGCCGCGCTCATCAGCAGCACGGCAGCGGCGCCGTCGTTGAGGCTGGAGGCGTTGCCGGCGGTGACGCTGCCGTCCTTCTTGAACGCCGGCTTGAGCTTGGCCAGGGATTCGGCGGTGGTGCCGGCGCGCGGCTGCTCGTCACGGGCGAAGGCGACAGGGTCGCCCTTGCGCTGCGCGATCAGCACTGGAGTGATCTCGGCGTCGAAGCGACCGGCCTCGATGGCCGCCACAGCCTTCTGCTGCGACTCGGCGGCGAAGGCGTCCTGGGCTTCACGGCTGATGCCGTATTTCTCCACCAGATTCTCGGCGGTGATGCCCATGTGGTAGTCGTTGAAGGCGTCCCACAGGCCGTCGACGATCATGCTGTCGAGCATCTGCGCGTGGCCCATGCGCAGGCCGGTGCGGGCCTTGGGCAGCACGTAGGGGGCCAGGCTCATGTTCTCCATGCCGCCGGCGATGATGACCTCGGCATCGCCGCAGCGAATGGCCTGGGCAGCCAGGTGCAGGGCTTTCAAGCCCGAGCCGCAGACCTTGTTCAGGGTCATGGCCGGTACGGCATGGGGCAGGCCGGCACGAATGGCGGCCTGGCGCGCGGGGTTCTGGCCACTGCCTGCGGTAAGCACCTGGCCGAGGATCACTTCATCGACCTGGGCCGCGTCGAGGCCGGTCTGCTCCAGCAGGCGCTTGATGACGATGGCGCCGAGTTCCGGCGCGGGTATATCGGCCAGGCTACCCTGGAAGCTGCCGATGGCGGTGCGGGTGGCGGCAACGATGACGACGTCTTGCATGGGAAATCCTCTTGGCGCGGTAGGGCGGAAAAAGCTTCGCGGATGAATCCGTTCCTACAGGGTGTAGGACATAGCCAAAAAAACGCTCTGTAGGCGCCGTGCGTGGTGGCGCCTACAGAACGGTAGACAACTTAGAAGCTCATTTCCGGTACGTGTTCGGGGACGATCAGCTTGCCGGCGGTCTTGGCGACGATTTCCTCGACGCTCACGCCCGGTGCGCGCTCGCGCAGGATGAAGGCGTTGTCCTCGATCTCCAGATAGGCCAGGTCGGTCAGCACCTTGCGAATGCAGCCACAGCCGGTCAGCGGCAGGCTGCAATGCTCCAGCAGCTTGGATTCGCCGTCCTTGGAGGCATGGGTCATGGTGACGATGATGTTGTCGGCGCCGGCCACCAGATCCATGGCGCCGCCCATGCCCTTGACCAGCTTGCCGGGGATCATCCACGAGGCGATGTTGCCGTGCACGTCCACCTCGAAGGCGCCGAGCACGGTCAGGTCGACGTGGCCGCCACGGATCATGGCGAAGGACTGCGACGAGTCGAAGATCGCCGCGCCCTTGATCGCGGTGACGGTCTGCTTGCCGGCGTTGATCATGTCGGCGTCCACTTCGTCTTCGGTGGGGAAGGCGCCCATGCCGAGCAGGCCGTTCTCCGACTGCAGCATCACCTGCATGCCCTCGGGCACGTAGTTGGCCACCAGGGTGGGGATGCCGATGCCGAGGTTGACGTAGAAGCCGTCCTGCAGTTCGCGGGCCACGCGCTGGGCCATTTGTTCACGGGTCAGTGCCATACCGGTCTCTCCTCAGGCGCGCAGGGTGCGTTTTTCGATGCGTTTCTCGAAGCTGCCGCAGATCAGCCGGTCGACGTAGATGCCGGGGGTGTGAATCTGCGTCGGGTCGAGTTCACCGGGTTCGACGATCTCCTCGACCTCGACCACGGTGATGCGCCCGGCGGTGGCGACCACCGGGTTGAAGTTCTGCGCGGTGTGGCGGTAGACCACGTTACCGAAGTGGTCGGCCTTCCAGCCTTTGACGATGGCGAAGTCGCCGGTGATGGCCGGTTCGAGGATGTAGTTGCGGCCATTGATCTCGCGCGCTTCCTTGCCTTCGGCGACCGGGGTGCCGTAGCCGGTGGCGGTGAAGAACGCGGGGATGCCGGCGCCGCCAGCGCGTAGCTTCTCGGCGAGGGTGCCTTGTGGGGTGAGTTCGACTTCCAGCTCACCGGAGAGCAGTTGCTGTTCGAACAGGGCGTTCTCGCCGACGTAGGAGGCGATCATCTTGCGGATCTGCCGGTCTTCCAGCAGCACGCCGAGGCCGAAACCGTCGACCCCGCAGTTGTTGGACACCACGGTCAGATCGCGCACGCCACGGCGGCGGATCTCGGCGATCAGATTCTCGGGGATGCCACACAGGCCGAAACCGCCGGCCAGTACGGTCATGCCGTCCTGCAGGCCGTCCAGGGCTTCTTCATAGCTGCCGACGCGTTTGTCGAGTCCGCTCATTCGAGGCTGCCTCTCTTTTGTCGTTATGGGGCAGGAGCACTGCCAGGCTGCGGTCAAGCTTCAGTGTTGCGGGCTTATTTGTTAAGTTTGTTTTTCCTCTTGATTGATCAGGTAAATAAATCAATGACCGTCAAGCAGCTACGCGCCTTTCTCGCCGTGGCGCAAAGCCTGAGCTTCGCCCAGGCCTGCGAGCGCCTGCATCTGTCGCAGCCGGCGCTGAGCCTGGCGATCAAGAACCTGGAGCAATCGCTCGGTGGCCAGTTGCTGGTGCGCACCACCCGCAGCGTGGCGCTGACGCCCGAGGGCGAGACGCTGCTGCCGATTGCCGTGCGCCTGCTGGCCGACTGGGACAACGCCGAGGATTTGTTGCGTCAGCACTTCACCCTGCAGATGGGCAAGGTGGCGGTGGCAGCCATGCCGTCGTTCGCCGGCAACCGCCTGCCGGCGGCACTACGCGCCTTTCGCGACGCCTACCCACGGGTCAACGTGGCGGTGCACGACGTGATCAACGAACAGGTGATGGAGATGGTGCGCGACGGTCGCGTCGAGCTGGGCATCGCCTTCGAGCCGTCAACCCTCGATGGCCTGCAGTTCACCCCGCTGTATGAGGACCGTTTCGTCGCTGTGGTGCCGGCAGCCAGCGAGCTGGCCGGGCAAGCGGCGCTAACCTGGGCACAGTTGCTGGAGCAGCCCTTCATCACCCTGCAACGGCCTTCGGCGGTGCGTCTGCTGCTGGAAGACAGCGTGATCTCCAGCCACGGCAAGCTGCCGGTGGCGTTCGAGAGTCACCAGTTGGTGACGGTCGGCCGTATGGTTGCCGAAGGCCTTGGCGTCAGCGCTGTACCGCAACTGTGCCGGCAGCAGATGGAAGAACTGGGCGCCCGCTGCCTGCCGCTGAGCGAACCGCAGGTATCACGTCGCGTCGGCCTGCTGCACCAGGCCGGACATCAGCTGTCCAGCGCGGCGCAGGCGTTGAGTGAGGTGCTGCTGCATCAGGTCGGGCAGTAGGGCGGGTGAAACCCGCCGCCTGCGTTGTGGCGGGTTGCACCCGCCCTACGAGCCTAGAGCTGAATCAGGTCTGCCGGGGTGTCGATGTCCTGCAGTACGCCAGGGTCGTTCAGCTCGACGATGCGCACAGCCTCGGGGTGCTGCTGCAGCACCGGCTTGGCGCCAGCATCGCCGCTCAGCGCCGCGAGCTGAGGCCAGAAAGCGCGGCCGAACAGCACCGGATGGCCGCGTTTGCCCTGGTAGCTGGGCAGCACGATGGCGTTCGCGCTGGCGTGAGCGAACAGGTTTTCCAGGCTGTCACGGCGAATCGACGGCATATCGGCAAGAAAGATAGCCACTGCCTCGGCGCCGGATTCGGCCAGTAGTCGCTCGGCACCTGCCGCCAGGCTGTGGCCCATGCCCTGAGCGGTGGCCGGGTTCTGCACGATACGCACACCCGTCGGCAGATCCAGCGCTGCAGGCGCTTCGTCTGGGCGTAGCACCAGCCAGACCTCTTCCAGCATCGAGCAGGGCAGTGCCAGGCTGGCGCTGAGCAACGAGCGGCCGTCGCCAAGTTGCAGGCGGCGCTTGTCGGCACCGAAGCGGCGGCTGTAGCCGGCCGCCAGCATCAGCGCTGCGACCTTTTGGGCTGGGCGCTCGCTGACCATGTTCAGCCGGCCAGCCCGGCTGCTTTGGCGCGCGCAGCGTGCAGTTTCTTGTAGCTGTCGATCAGGCGCAGGTGCTTGTCCAGACCTTCGAGTTTCATACTGGTCGGCGTCAGGCCATGGAAACGCACGCTGCCGTCCACCGAGCCGATCGCTGCATCCATGCGCTCGTTGCCGAACATACGGCGCAGGTTGTGCTCGTAGTTGGCCAGCTCCAGCTCGTCGTCCAGCTGGATCTCCAGCACGGCGTTGACCGCTTGATAGAACAGGCCGCGCTCGACGGTGTTGTCGTTGTACTGCAGGAAGGCCTCGACCAGCTCCTTGGCATCGTCGTATTTCTTCAGCGCCAGGTTGATCAGCAGCTTCAGCTCGAGGATGGTCAGCTGGCCCCACACCGTGTTGTCGTCGAACTCGATGCCGATCAGCGTGGTGATGTCGGTGTAGTCGTCGAC
>Ga0228674_1001911_pt1 | contig 11991 bp, 14 predicted proteins | sample 1D_rmetaG_FD_189054 | JGI IMG/M metagenome (GOLD analysis project Ga0228674, IMG submission 189054) | Seawater microbial communities from Monterey Bay, California, United States - 1D_r | ecosystem: Environmental > Aquatic > Marine > Coastal | place: USA: California | collected 2016-09-26
CCAAGAAAAGGACACAACCCAGCCAAGCAGCGTAAGAACTACGATAAGATTGACTGGTCAAAGAAGCCTACTACCAAGAAATCCAAATGACACCCTTTGAGTCCATTCAAGCCCGCCTAGGGGAGCACTGTAGGAACTTTGTTATTATCATCCAACCCGATGACGCAAAGCATACCTTCGAGTTGGTCTATAGCGACCCGTTTGCTACCATGGGGCTTCTCAATGAGGCTTGTAAGCGTCACGCTGGTGTTATGGATCTTTACCAGAACCCCGAAGATGCCTTTGAGTGGTCAGAACTAGAAGAAGATGATGATGACGAGGAGGATGTGTTCTAAACTTTGTTTGTGTGTAACGTGTGTGTTGACCTCCAGAGAGCCCTTGTGTGCCTCTGGGGGTCTTTTCGTATAGGAACACCCCTTGTGATCATCAAAACGCCTTGTAGGGACTCTCAGAGGGCTCTATAGGCTTCTAAAGGTTTGGTCGTATGAACTAACTGGATATGTTCTCCTGATTAGCGGGAGTGTGTGGGTTCAAGTCCCACTGCGACCACCCTGAGTGTTCTCTGGTTGTTTTGGTAAAAAAATGTGAGAGGGTATACGTTATATCGTCAAGCTGAGTTACCCCCGCATCACTCCCATTCTTGTGTGGTTTGACACCACTTTGTCACTGCATAGGGGGTATGCCTTTAATTCTAGGGGATTGCTGGGGATTATAGATGCACAGTTGGCTGGAATAGGTGTTATATCAGGATATCATGATGTGTTGGTGCGTTTGCCTGTATTTGTCAAATGCTGTGTTTTTGAACTTGTTGCGACTGAGTCTCAGTAACACTCAGTAACACTCAGTAACACTCATCGACACTCATCGACACCTAGCGACATCTAGCAACACATTGTCTTTCTCTCTTATAATAACTTGGCGGGTTTTTCCTAAGCATCTCAAAAAAAAACTTTCAGCTCTAACACTAGGAAACAAGCGACTTCCGAGACTTTCTTTAATTTATTTTAAAAAAAAGCTTGCACGTAAGTATTTGATCTGATTGAGTTTTTCCATCGAAGCAACAACTGCAACGAATTAAACCACACAAAACACACACTATGAAAATATTCGATATAACAGACACCGAGCGGGCGCATCTGAATGAGCTATTGTTAGCCTATCCAAATGCCAAGGCTGTAGCCACCTACAACCACATTGTAGAGCAGCTAATCAATAGTGGTTACACTCACTATACTGCAGACAAAGCGAGTTTACTCGGCAAGCCCTATCTATTGCAAACAATCGACGTTTAACAACCCACACACACACAATGAACAAACCCGAAAACACTTATTACAACGCTTGCATCTTAAAAGACTTTCAGTGCTTTGCTAAAGACGGCTTCAATATGTTAAATGAAAACTGCGACATAAACCCCGCCTTTTATGATCTTATTGAGGCGGACGCCTACGGTAACATCATAAAAGTTAACAATCAACCTGTTACTCGAAACGGCACAATTTACTTCTTGTAAGAGTAACTCTTTACGGGGCAGAGCATCCTACACTCTAATTTACACAAACCACACACACAAACCTTACTATGGACACATCAAGAGAAACTCAGCGATTCCAAGCGTATTACATCGACTATCTATTAAATTATGACAGCATCGGCTCCTACGCGGCTTCTCATAAGCTTACATATGAGACAGCCCAGCACCGCATCAAGACAGGCGAACGGGTACACCTAGCGCTCACCGAAAGCGCCACTTGTGACACACTGGCGGCCACGGGGCTTGCCTTCTTCTAGATCTACAAAGGTCGCGTCCGCGCGGCCGCTCAACCGCCACACCTAATCAATGAAAGACATAACCGAACGCTTGAACCTAGCACGTATGCTAATACGCAACGCTATTGGTTCCCATCAGGGAACACCCGAAACCGCCGCAAGGTACGCTATAAGACAGCTAGACCTACCTACCGACGTAGAACAATCACTTATTCAATACGCAACACAAACCGCCACACATAAAACTAATTAATATTATGACACCACTACACACACGCCCAAAGGCATACCGCAACCTTCATCAAGCTAACCGCGTATCAAACCGAGGAGGCAAGTCAGAAGCTGCACTTGATAGAGAATACTATAAAGAAACCGCCAAGCTTATTTCAGAGGGACACAAAGCCTTCTGGAAAAAGCGAGGGGTAAACAAACCGCCCTATGTTTCAGACCGCCAAATAGGTGTGTTCGATACTCTATAAGTTTCATTTTGAAATAATGTTGTTGCACTTCTGTAACTATTATGGTTACGATTCGGTAACTAATTTCAAAGGGACTTCATGGACTACTTCACCAAATACAAACCGCAGTTAGATTTAAAACTTGAGGTTCAATATATGCACGCTGAATACATAGGAAAGTTTAGTATGGAAACCTTAAACGTACTAACCTGCCTTTACTTCAGCGATGACGGACGGGCTCCAAGCGTTAGCCTTAAACGTATGCTTAAAATGACAGCCCCACAAATGACTAGAAGCGCACAAGTCCTAACAAGAGCAGGACTTGTTTATTACACAAGATGTTCAGATGACCACAGGGGAAAATTTCTATGCCTAACCACACTAGGTTATAAACTAAGAGACCGCTACATGGATTCAGCTTTCAACCGCACAGATGGAAGAAAAAAGAAATGAGTATACGTATCAAAGGTAATAAGTTCCTAGCCGATTTCATGCACGACGGTAGCCGTTACAGGCGTTCCTTTCCAACCGACGCGGAAGCCCGCGAATGGGAAGCAACAATGCGCAAGCGGCTCACCCTTGGGCAGCCAATAAGCGACCTCCTGCACCACGATCAAACCTCCACGGGAATAACCCTACGGGAGTTGCTAGAGGCTTGCTATCAAGCCGAGTGGCGGGACACTAAGAACGAGCGCCACCAGCTGATTAACATGAGACAACTGGAAGCTTACTATGGACACGACCTGCCTGTTGTTACTATCACCACCGAAGCTGTCGATGGTTTCATAAAGTCATTAGAGCAAAGGCAACTGTCTCCTGCTACAATCAACAGCCGCCTGTCAACACTCAGTAAAGCAATCAACTTCGGGGCTGATCGTAACTACATAACAAACCGCCCCAAAATCACCCGTAAGAAGGTAGGCAACAACGCCCGTCTTAGGTTCCTCACCGAAGAAGAAGAGGTGGACATCCTTGACGTTCTGGATGCTGATGGTCGCACAGAGTTCAGGGAGTTCTTTATCTGGTCACTTGACACTGGTATGCGCCCTATTGAGGCTCGTCACATCCCACAAACCGCCGTGAGGTTCGACAAGGGAATGAACAAGTACATCGTGGATCTTAGGCGCACCAAGAACGGCTACCCTCGTACTATCCCTCTCACCGACCGTGCTTATAACGCCTTTGTAGCTCTTAGGGATGAACCCTTCCCTTTCTCTCGCTTCACCGAGTCAAACATCCGTAGCAACTGGAAGTTTGTTCGGGAGGCACTTAGTGAAACCGATCCTGAGTTTGTGTTCTACCTCACGAGGCACACCTGCGCTTCCCGTCTGGTGCAGCGCAAGATTGAACTCTACACTGTTAAAGAGTGGATGGGTCACAAGACTTATGAGATGACCATGCGATACGCTAAGTTGTCTCCTCGAAATATGCTTGACGCAGTGGAGGCACTGCAACAAGCTATCTAATAAATAACAAAACGTCCTCATTTAATTACATCTGAGGACACATAAACTCACGCACTCAAAGTTAAACAAGGGTTGATTTCGGGGGCGGGCAACTAACAGCACTATGAAAACAAAACTAATACTAATGGCACTTGTTGCCTTCTCAAGCATGTCTTCTGCCTCTGTCTTCCACGTTAACTCAGGCGTCTTGGCTAACACTCCAGACGTAGCATTCAACGGCGGCTCATCTATGGTTCGCTTTGATGACGGCAACTTCTTTCGGATGCAAGGCTTTGGTGATCGCGTTGAGATGCAGAGCTTGTCTACTATGGACTGGTCGTTTGACATTAAAGTTGTCTATCCACACATGCTGCCACTAGCAGACCTCTACAATATCACCGAGAGCGACATCAAGACCATCGTGGCCACCGCTAGGCATGACAGCATGACCGAATACCACGTAGGTGTTATCAAGTATATTAAGAATGGCAAGGTGCGCCTACGTGTAGTGTCTGCTCATATTATACCAGAGCCAGAGACGTTTGCATTGATTGCAGGATTACTGGCTATCACTTCTGTCGCACTCAAGCGCCGCCACCTCTAACCAACACCTATGAAAAAACTAAGTGAAACACTAACAGAACTAGGGATTGCTTTTATCTTCCCTATCCAGATTAAAGACGACAACGGAAAGATGACCTACTGCGAGGCTAGTGATGGCTACTGGTGGAAGGCTGAATATGATACCAACGGGAATGAAACCTACTGGGAGCCTAGCGATGGCTATTGGTGGAAGCGTGAATACGATTCCAACGGGAATGAGACCTACTGCGAGAACAGCGAGGGCTATTGGTGTAAGTATGAATACGACGCCAATGGTAAACAGACCTACTATGAGGACTTCTCTGGCTACTGGTGGAAGTATGAGTACAATGCTGACGGCAATGAGACTCACTGCGAGAACAGCACTGGATACTGGCATAAGTATGAGTACAATTCCAACGGCAATGAGACTTACTTCGAGAACAGCACTGGTTACAAACGAGGAATACCAAAGTCCTCTAAAACCTGCGAAGGTAAGGTTGTCGAGGTTGATGGCATTAAATACAAACTAAAAGCACTATGAAAAATACATTAAAACCACTGCCCTCATTCTCGGGGGAAGACACTATGAGAACAAACGAATCAGAATACAAAAGACTAGAGGATACCATTGAGCAGATTAAGGCTGAGAACGCCGAGCTACGTAAGGACAAGGAGAGGCTGGACTGGCTAATTGATAACAACTGTGAAATTTATGAACCAGACACAGCCCTTCTGTATTGCGACTGCGACAGAGAATCCATTGACGAAATGATGAATGACGAATCAAAAACCAACTCAGAGGAACAATGCGCCTTCTGTGAAAAGCCTGACGTGTTCAAAAAGGGTCTATGCCCTATTTGTTTCGAGGATCACTACGGAAATTAGGTGACAAATTGGTGACAAAGTGCGTCATTGGTGACAAATAGAGACAAAATAAGCACAAAACCGAAACTAAAAACTAAATTGACAAAACGCGGAATAAGTCTTTTAATTCAAACACTTAAGTGGTGCCCAAGGAGAGAATCGAACTCTCACGCCATTGCTGGCGGGGGATTTTGAATCCCCTGTAATCACCAGACTCAGTCTAAATTACTGAAATTACTACAATAATTACAAATACTTATCCCCAGCATCGGTGACAACGCTCTGGCGTTGGTGACAAACTGGTGACAATTCTTCAACTATGGACACGCTCACTCAAAACGAACTCAATAACGATATGACCACCGTAGGTGTGGGGCGATATCGCAACAAGGTAGAGGGAGCCCGCGCGCGTAGCATGGAGTCCGAAACGTCATATGGTCAGCGACTCATACGAGGAGCACTCCCAGCTTATATCAAAGCTATTGATGAAGTGAAAGCCAAATGGAGTGGCTACAAGAATAAAGCAAGGTGGCAACTAGACCTCCTACAGATGCCCTCCGAGAAGATCGGATTCCTTGTGATTCGTACTGTACTAGATCAGCTTACCCAAAACTCTAAGATGACCGCTCTGTGTACCAAGGTGGGTAATGTCATCGACTACCAGCGCCGCTCAGAGTATCTCGTACGCAACAACCCTAAAGGTGAAGGGATTGTTCTAGGGGCTAACCGTAAGCGAGGATGGCTAGCTAGTAAAAACCACATCCGTGTGAGTACCAAGCACGAAGTGGAAAAGGGACTCATGGAAGATGTCCCCTCTTGGACACGTAGAGACATAGCCGCCACAGGACTTAACCTTGTTGAACTCCTTAGAGACGTCACAGGGATCATTGAGTATCGCTTCATCACAGATACGGGACGTAGAAACCCTACCCGCTACGTCACCGCCTCATCAGACACTCTCAAGTGGATTGATGAGTTCAACTACCACAAGGAAATCATAAGCCCCTTCTGGCTTCCTACAGTGGATACGCCAATGGAATGGAAGAATGTATGGGAGGGAGGGTATAAGACAGAGGATACCTCTCTCCCTAAGTTGCCTTTCATTAAGTCAACCAACATGGATTTCCTTCGTAATATCGAAGGTAAGATTGAAGAGCCTATGGAGGCTTGTAACCTTATCCAACAGACACCTTGGAAGATTAACGAGGATGTCTTGAAGACCATGCAGTGGGCTTGGAAGAACTCGGTAAAGGTAGGTGGGCTTCCTAGTCGCGATGACGAGGTGATGCCTGACATCCCTGAAGACTTCCACGACAACAAACTGAGCAACCTCCAGTGGCGCACGATGGCTTCAGGTGTCCACAAGCGTAACATGAGCACACGCTCAAGACGTCTGTTGGTAGCCAAGGTGCTTTACTTAGCAGAGAAGCTTACAGGTAGTAGGTTCTTCTATCCGTCACACTGTGACTTCCGAGGTCGGGTCTATAACATCCCAGCTTTTCTAGGAATCCAAGGCCCTGATATGTGCCGAGGGTTACTTCGGTTTGCTAGACCTCAACGAATTAAGACAGTAACAGACCGCAAGTGGTTAGCTATTCAAGGCGCTAACACTTGGGGCTATGATAAAGTCACACTCGACGAACGCTCTGAGTGGGCTGAGAACTTTTCCAAGGACGCTATCCGTATCGCCGCTAACCCTACCAAGGAGTTACTATGGACAGAAGCGGGTGACCCTTGGCAATTCCTTGCGTGGTGCTTTGAATGGGCCACGCTACAGAACACGGGTAAGCTAGATACCTTCCTCCCAGTGAATATGGATGCCACCAATAACGGACTCCAGATTCTCTCTATGCTTACCCGTGACCCCTACGGGATGACTGCTACGAATGTGTTGCCTACTGACACACCAGCAGACATCTACGGAGTGGTCGCAAAGCAAGCGGAGATAATCCTGAAGAAACAAGCAAGCGAGGGAGACGCTATTGCAAACGCTTGGGTAAACTTTGGGATCGACCGTAAGACAACCAAGCGCCCCGTAATGTGTTACTCGTATGGGTTAACTGAATACAGCAATCGGTTGTACATCGCTGATTGGTATGAAGACCAGATACACGGTGAAGGACGTACTAAACCTTTTGACGATAAAGAGAAGTATCTAGCCGTTCACATTTTAGCGAAGGCGGTATGGACAGGGATTGAGAGCGTCCTAGAGAAACCAAAGGAATGTATGAAGTGGTTTCAGGACTGTTCCGCTTTGCTTACCGAGGCTGAATTACCTGTATCTTGGGTTACTCCTAGTGGCTTCCCTGTTCACCAAGAGTATTTCAACTTCACAAGTAAGAACATCAAGACGTGGATTAGCGGGACAGCTACCCACATTCGTTTCCGTGAGAACGACGATAAGCTTTCCAAGGTACGTCAGCGCAACGGAGTGAGCCCTAACTTTGTTCACTCACTAGATGCTGCTGCTCTCCATAAGACAGTCATCAAAGCTAACAAAGAAGAGGGAATCTATGACTTTGCATTTATCCACGACAGCTACGGAACTCACGCCACAGGGTGCGAGGCTTTAAGTAAAAGTTTGCGAGATGTATTTATTTCTACTTTTAGTGTTGACCTCTTACGCGATTGGAAACATCAATTAGAACAGCAATCGGGATTAGAACTTCCTGAGCCGCCAGAATATGGCACTGCTGACATCTCCAAAATCAAAGATAGTACATATTTCTTCAGTTAGCACTCCGCTAGCTGACCAGTAAAAACCACCGATAACAGGTAATAGTAAAACAAAATGAGCAAAGTAATAACAACACCAAAAGGTAAAGCAGTATGGCCACGCATCGACACACCAGACACCAAGTTTGATGAAGATGGCGTTTATAGTTGTAAGCTCCACGTAAGTGAAGGTGACTTCAAAGCTTTCGAGGCAATCGTAAAGCCGAAGCTTGACGCCGCTTACAAGGAAGAGTGCAGTCGCCAAGGTAAAGACAAGATCCGCATGGCAGCGTCATCCCCTCTCCGTATTAACGATGAGGGTGATCACGAGATCTATGCTAAACAGAAAGCTAAGGTACATACTAAGTCAAAGGGAACTCTTGAGTTCACCATTGCAGCAGTAGACAGCCAAGGTAAGAAGATCGACATGCCTAAGATTGGCAGTGGTTCTACCTTAAAGATGGCAGTTGAGGTCAACACTTGGTTCGTTCCAAGTCAGGGCTTCGGATACACCCTGCGTCTCCGTGCAGTACAAGTACTTGATCTAATCGAGTACGGTGGAGGTGATAGCTCCTTCGGCTTTGGTGCTGAAGAAGACGGCTACGTAGGTAGTGGTGAATCCCTCAACGATGCCTTCGAAGTAGCTGATGAAGCGGAAACGTCCAACGCGCCGTTCTAAGTTCCGTTCGAAGTTCGAAGAGACAGTAGCCTCCGCCTTAAATGTGGCGGGGGTTACCCACTCTTACGAGTCGATGAAACTAACTTACACGAAGGAGTGCAAATACACGCCCGACTTCGTTTTAGACAATGGAATTATACTGGAGGTAAAGGGCTATTGGCTAGCGTCAGACCGAACCAAACACCTACGAGTGAGGGAAGCACACCCCGAACTAGACATCCGCTTTGTATTCCAACGAGCATCAAACACACTAAGCAAAAAGAGCAAGACCACCTACGGGGACTGGTGCGACAAACACGGGTTCCTCTGGTGCGAGAAAAAGCTCCCACACGAATGGACGATTTAACGGCGATAGCCACACACCAACCTTGCGATGACTGCGGAAGCAGCGATGCACTCACACACAACTCTGACGGAAGCACCAAGTGCTACTCCTGCGGTATCTTCACACCGAACAGAGACAAACAAGACACAACTACACAACACACAAAAATGGAAAATGTATCACCACTAGGATTCGTAAAAGGACAGTTCATGGATATCGCCCCACGGGGTATTAACAAAGACACGTGCGTAAAGTATGGGTATCAAATCGGGGAGCTTAACGGCAAGCCATGTCACGTTGCTAACTATCGCAACCTAGACGGCACACAGGTAGCCCAGAAGTATCGCTTTGCGGACAAGAGCTTTCACTGCAACGGCTCTCCTAACTATTTCTTCGGTCAGAACCTCTGGCCCAATGGCGGTAAGAAGCTAGTCATCACCGAGGGTGAGATTGACTGTCTTACTGTTAGCCAACTCCAAGGCAACAAGTGGCCCGTAGTATCACTACCTAGTGGTGCTCAGTCAGCCAAGACAATCTTCAAGAAGCAACTCGAATGGCTCTCATCGTGGCAAGAAGTTATTGTTATGTTTGACGAGGACAAGGCGGGACGCGAAGCAGCCGAGAGTGTTGCTCACATCCTTCCTGCTGGTACTTGTAAGATCGCTCGGTTGTCCATGAAAGACCCGAACGAAATGCTTCTAGCTAACAAAGGAGAAGAAGTAATCCAAGCTTTCTGGAACGCTAAGGTATGGCGACCAGATGACATTGTAGATGGCACTGAGCTTTATGAGCGCCTTACTGTCCCTAAAGAAAATGATAGCATCCCTTATCCTTACTATGGACTTAACTCGCTCACTCACGGCCTCCGTAAAGGTGAGATTGTTACCTTCTGTGCTGGCTCTGGCATCGGTAAGTCTGCTGTTTGTAAAGAGATTGCCCTACACGTTCTCAAGACTACTGATCGTAAACTCGGTTATATCGCTCTTGAGGAATCCATTGAGCGTACCGCTAATGGTATCATTGGTCTGGAGATGTCTAAGCCTCTACACCTAGAGCCTTTTACTCCTGATGCTAAATACAACGAGGCATACAAGAAGACAGTCGGATCTGGTCGTTTCTACCTGTATGACCACTGGGGCTCCCTAGACAGCGACAACCTACTAGGACACATCCGCTACATGGCTAAGGCTATGGATGTAGACTACGTGGTTCTGGATCACCTCTCTATCATCGTATCTGGTATGGGTGATGGTGACGAGCGTCGTATGATCGACAACACAATGACCAAGCTACGTGCTCTTGTAGAGGAGACTAAGATTGGTGTTGTCCTCGTAAGCCACCTCAAGCGTCCTGAAGGTAAGGGACACGAGGAAGGCGCGGCAACATCCCTAGCACAACTCCGAGGCTCTGCTGCTATCGCTCAGTTGTCTGATATGTGCATCGGCTTAGAGCGTAACCAGCAAGACGTAGAGAACCGTAACAGGACAACCCTACGTGTCCTTAAGAACCGTTTCAGCGGTGAGACAGGCGTAGCTTGTAACCTGCTTTACGATAAAGAGACCTGCCGTCTCTCAGAGGATACTAACCCTCTCTGCGATGACTCTAATGACGAGAACCCATTCTAACCCAAGGAGTATATATGAAAAACACATTGAAACCACTGCCATCATTCTCGTCGGATACACCAAGAACAGATGATGTGCTCCACAACGTAGCGGAGCTAGCAATGCATGCCAGAAAGCTTGAGCGTGAGAACGCTGAACTTATGAAGGACAAGGAACGGCTGGATTGGCTACTCACAACGCAAAGCTTTATGGCGATGCACCTGCTGGGGACATGCAAAGATATAGATGAAGCGATGGAAGTAAATCAATAACCACTTTAGGTCAGCATAATGAAACGGGGACATGTCCCAGAGTGCCTAAAGGCTCCTATACTATGCTGCCCTTACTTTTTAACCAACAACTATATGAACATAAAATTACTTAACGGAGACTGCTTAGAGCAGATGAAACAACTACCAGACAACAGCGTGGACAGCATTGTAAGCGACCCGCCCTACGGCATTAGCTTCATGGCTAAGAAGTGGGACTACGACGTTCCCAAGGTGGAGGTGTGGAAGGAAGCTATGCGTGTCTTGAAGCACGGGGGTCACGCTCTGATTGCTTGTGGCACACGGACGCAACACCGAATGGTAGTAAACATTGAGGATGCGGGTTTTGAAATTCGGGATGTAGTGTCTTGGATTTACGGCAGCGGATTCCCTAAGAGTCTGAATATCCATAAGAAAGACGAGCGTTGTCCTGACGGCTGGGGAACAGCCCTAAAGCCAGCCTGTGAGTTCTTCACGCTTGCCCGTAAGCCTCTCTCGGAAAAGACGGTGGCCGCTAATGTCCTCAAGTGGGGAACAGGTGGGATTAACATTGATGGGTGTCGGGTGGGGACAGAGGAAAGGGAAAACCCAGCATTTGGCGTTGCTGGCTGGAGAAAGCAAGAAGGTCGGGCAGACGTTCAAGAAGCTCAAAGCAAAACAGTGCAAGGGCGCTTCCCAGCCAACCTAATCCACGACGGCTCGCAGGAGGTTCTTGAGTTGTTCCCTGAGACTAAGAGTGCAGGAAAGGCTAGGGCAGCAAGCGAGGGGACGCATGGAGGCAAGTCTGGAATCTTTGGGATTGGTGAACCCGCCATGAGATACGGCGATGACGGAGGCTCCGCCGCCCGCTTCTTCTACTGCCCCAAGACAAGCAAGAAGGATCGCGACGAGGGGCTAACTAATGTCACTGGAAGCGATGGAGTGACAATAGTTAGTCGCAACAATCACCCAACAGTCAAACCCACAGCCCTTATGCAATACCTGTGTCGCCTCATCACCCCTACAGGTGGCGTTGTCCTAGACCCCTATATGGGTAGCGGATCAACAGGCAAGGCGGCAGTCAAGGAAGGCTTCAGCTTTGTAGGCTGTGAGCTAGACGAGGACTACTTTAAGATTGCTACGGCTCGGATCGAGACAGCTAAATAACACAAACCAAAGGAGTATATGAGCAGATGGATACAAGACCAATCATGGAAGCGAGGTCAAGGCGTAGAAGCCATGTTCGCTAAACTGTTAAACGAAAAAGCTATTGAAGCACGAGCGGCTGACCTAAAGGA
>Ga0228674_1001912_pt1 | contig 11991 bp, 12 predicted proteins | sample 1D_rmetaG_FD_189054 | JGI IMG/M metagenome (GOLD analysis project Ga0228674, IMG submission 189054) | Seawater microbial communities from Monterey Bay, California, United States - 1D_r | ecosystem: Environmental > Aquatic > Marine > Coastal | place: USA: California | collected 2016-09-26
TATCAAATTTAACCCCTTTGGCTTGCTTTCACCTCGGCGCATTAGACTGGGAACCCAATCTGCAAGGTTTAAATTGGTTTTTAACTTCGGTATGGCCTACTGTTCTCGAAAAAATTCCGAATGCTACATTTCACATTGCAGGCAACAATCCACCGCAACACCTCCAAAGCGAAGAAAGAAAGAACTACATAGTGCACGGCCGGGTGCCCGATGCAGAAGAATTTGCTAAAACTCACGGCGTTGCAATTATACCGCTGTTAGCCGGTTCTGGCATTCGAATCAAAATGATAATGAATGCTTCTTGGGCCATTCCAATGGTGAGCACAGGAATTGGTGCTGAAGGACTTTTCAATGAAAGCAGACAAGGTGTATTACTCGCAGATTCTGCGGAAGAATTTGCTTCTGCACTTATCGAGCTCTTGACCAATCCAGAGAATGCAACAGCACTTGGCATGAAAGCTAATCGACATATACTAAGTAGTTTTGGTCCAAAGTCTATCCAGGAAAATATAACATCGGCATGGTCAATATAGCAGTTATAATTTCCCTCTCAGCCCTAGGCTTGATCGCGTTGACTTATGTTGTTTATCCGGTGTGGCAATTAATCATTCCGGGTAAGCCTGTTGATTTCACCGGCAAATTCACTCCTCCTTCAGTTAGTGTTGTCTTTGCTGCATACAATGAATCGGCAATTATTGAGGCTAAGATTCGGAGTATCTATCGTACCAACTACCCTGTTGATCTGCTTTCGGTTTGGATAGGCAGTGACTTGAGTAATGACGGAACTGATGACATCATACGTAATTTACAAAGTGAGTTCCCACAACTTAATCTTCATGTTAACGACAATCGTTCAGGTAAATCGGCGACTATCAATTTATTAGTTGAACGGACTACTGCTGAGGTAATCATTGCTACAGATGCGAATATTTTATTCAAAGAGACCACTATTGATGAGCTCGTTCGCCCAATCGCGCTTCAAAAAGCAACAGCCGTTGCAGGCACGCTGGTCTATGAAGCAGACGGCGTCACTAATAGCACAGCGTCCACTGAGAAAGCATACTTATCGCTTGAAAATGCCATTCGTCGTGCTGAAAGCAGAAAACACGGTATTTGCTTTGGAATGGAAGGTGGGCTTTACAGTATGAAAAAATCATTTTGGAAGCCTATTCCTCCTAATACTTTCATGGAAGATTTCTTTCAAACCGTACAGCTTATAGCACGGGATCAAAAGGTATTGTTTAATGAAGCTGCCATTGGATTAGAGGATGTAAGCACGTCATTAGGTGAAGAGTACAAGCGAAAGATTCGTATCAGTATTGGGAATTGGCAGAATTTAATTCGATTCTACCCATTGCTATTCAAGCGCCCCTACCCTTTTGGAGTTCTTTTTCTTATGCATAAGGTATTGCGCTGGTTGACCCCGCATCTTTACCTTATCGCTCTTATCGCAGGACTCTTTACTTCACAGTGGCTGATTGTAAGTATTGTACTTATTGGTCTTCCCATTTCACAGTTTATTCTAATGTCCTTCGGATTGGCAACACCTTTAGCGTATTTTTACGCGATGAATGCAGCGCTTTTTATTGGCTTCCTTAGGTATTTGCAAGGAGTGAAATCAAGTGTTTGGCAACCCACTAAGAGAAATCAACATGAGTCTTAATAGCATAGAAGAAGCATTAGTAGATATTGCCAAAGGCAAAGTTGTTATTGTCGTTGATGATGAAGACCGTGAAAATGAAGGCGATTTCGTTGCAGCGGCAGAATTGGTCTCCCCAGAGATGATCAATTTCATGGCTACTGAGGGTCGCGGATTGATTTGCACGCCTATTTTGAGTGGAAGGGCGAATGAACTGGACCTACCTCCGATGGTATCAAACAATACCGATCCAAACAATACGGCTTTTACAGTGAGTATAGATCGCATAGGTGCAGGTTGTACCACTGGTATAAGCGCTTATGATCGTTACATGACTGTAAAGGCATTGGTAGATCCTGCAATAACTCCAGACCAATTAGCAAGACCCGGACACATATTCCCGCTCATTGCTAAAGACGGTGGTGTACTACGTCGCGTGGGGCACACTGAAGCAGCTGTAGACTTAGCAAGGCTTGCTGGTTTAGCACCTGCAGGTGTGATTGTTGAGATCATGAATGAAGACGGAACTATGGCCCGACTGCCACAACTCAAAGAAATCGCGGTTAAACACGACCTTAAGATTATTACAATTGAAGATCTTGTCGCCTATCGAATGTCTAAAGAGAGTCTTATTGAACCGGAAGAAAAGGTCCAAATAAGTACACCACATGGGGAATTTACGCTTCATGCATTTGAACAAAAAACGAACCACCAAGTCCATATTGCACTTACCATGGGTGAATGGGAGCTCGATGATGTCGTGCCTGTTCGCATTCACAGTGCAGGTGTTGCAAATGATATTTTCCACCTACTTACTAGCAATGAAAGTTCGCGGTTAGAAAAGGCATTAAAAGGCATTGCTTTGAAGAAACGCGGTGCGATAATTTACATGAATCAAGAGCCAAATGGTGACCGCTTATTAAATAGAATTCGTTCCTTCAAAAAGGATACAGATAGCGCAAAACCTAGCTTTACTAAGGACACTCGTGACTTTGGTATAGGAGCTCAAATCATTCATTATCTAGGTATCAGAAAGGTCGACTTACTAACGAACAACCCGATCAAACGAATAGGTGTTAGTGGTTACGGTATTGAAATTGTAAAAAATTCCAATTTGGAATGATTAACTCAAACAGCATAGCCCTAGCGGTAATGTTTTATCGTCAACGAAAGAATATACCTTCGTTGGGATGGGTACTTACCATAACTGGAATCAGCGGCATCCTCGAAACGCTTCCTATTCTTCTATCACTTCCATTAATCAGAACCTTATTTTTAGGCAGTGCGCATGTTGCCCTTGGCAGTACAAAGGTTGACTTGGGACACTATGTTGTTGCCTTAATGCTTCTTCTACTGATTCGATTGCTTATTGGAATCTATAGTCAATACGTTAACGCATCAACACGCATACGCTTGTTAGCGGATTTTAGAGTAAATTCCACTGACTCTGAGCGAGAGAAGATGAAGACTGTCTTTGGCAAAAGTGTCCAGAGCATCAATTTTTTACTCGTCGGTTGGTCACAGCTACTGCCTGGCATCCTATTTACCCTAGCCGGTATCGCGCTGTTTCCTTCGTTCGGGATCATAATACTCAGTATTTTACTTCTTTGGCTCTTTCCTATGCGTATTCTTAAAAAGCAACAGGATGCTTCGCATGAAAAAGTCAGTGCGCTTCAGGCAAACCTAGAAGAAAACGCGACTGCAACCGTACAATGGCGAGATGCACGCTTCAAAGCAGCCAAGCTCGATAGTTACAATAAAAACCTTAGAGAATTCATCATAATCAGTACCCTTATCATCGCTTTATTCGTTGCACATGCTTTGGGTTTATCCTTTGAAGGCAATTCTCTTTTAGTTATATTAATGTTATTGAGAGGCTTACAGCAATTATTCACAGGTTACATTATGGCCCAACAAGTCGCTGCGCTAAAAGGTTATTTGACTGAATTTTCGAATTAATCTGTATGCGCCGTACTGGTAATTCTTATATTTAACAACATTTTCAAACCCAACCAATGAAGAAGCTATTAGTATCAGCGTTTTTGGCCATGATGGCCTTAAGCAGCTGTCAATCAGACGTAGTTGACCCTACAGCCATTGACATTACTGCTGCACCCGTTGTCGCCTTGCCATTAGGGGAGATTGGTCTAACTATGGATCATTTACTCATCCCTGATAGTTCACTCATTTTTGATGACAATACCACCTATAAAGTCATAGTAGCGCAGGACAGCGTTTTTGGTATCGACGTTAATGATCTCATAAGTTTACCGGCACAATCCCCGTCCAGTAGTAGTATATCGATGGGTACGATCGCAGTTACTAATGTTTCATTGACTCAAGATATCGCATTAGGTGCGGTTGCCGCAGATGCCGGTTTATCAGCTATTTCATCCGCTCATGGTAGCAATTCACTTTTTCCACGATTGAGTGAAACAAATGTTGGTACGTATGGCGGTAGTGGATTTGGAACTTTCACAAGTGCATCATTTTCAAATGGAACATTAACCTTAGGCTTAACCAATGACTGGCCCGTCCCTGTCAGTATGGGTATCGATTTGGTTAACTCATCTACTGGAGCGACCATTTTAACGTACGCGATAAATAATATCGCTGCAAATGGCGGTACCGGTAGCGATACGGAATCATTGGTAAACATTACCCTACCAAACAGTATCGGCTTTAAAATAACGTCACTTACCTCTCCCGGATCAGGAACGAGTCTAGTTGCGATTGATACTACAGATAATTTGGAACTAGCTATTTCTTCTGCAGATTTAGAGGTATACAATGCAGTTACACAAATCAGTACGCAAGATATTAGCTCAGATACGCAATATGTAGACTTAAGTACGGGCGGTTCTGAAGAATTAAGGGAATTGATGTTTAGCACTGCGAGCTTTGATTATGAATTCGTTTCAACGCTAGCAGAGGACTTAGAATTAAATTTAAATTTCCCAGGTTCAGATCAGAACGGTACGGAAGTCGATACGACTATTACGATCGCTGCAGGTGCCACGACAACGGGATCTATCAACCTCAATGGTACTGTCCTTGACTTAACTCAAGACCCCAGTCAGAATCACAGTAAACTCCCAATTGCTGTGGGTGCCAAGCTTATCGGATCGGGTAACCTAGTCAATATTGATAGTTCGGATGCAATAGATATGACATTCGAAATGACCAACTTACAATTTGGACACATTAAGGGATACTTCGGTTCACAGCAAATTACGATCGAACCAGGAGCGGTAGATTTAGCAATAGATTTCTTAGAAAATTTTAATGGTGAGATTTCTTTCGCTGAGCCTAGTATAGCTCTGGCGATCACTAACTCTATTGGCCTACCTATTCAACTTGTTTTGGATTTCAATAGTTATAAAGACGGAACGGCTTATGGCTTAAACGGTCCCGATTATGTGCTACCCTATCCTACTACCTTAGGCAATACATCCACCGGTACGTTATCCTTCGATAATACCAATTCAAGCATAGTAGACGTATTTACTTTGCCCAAAGACTCTATTACCTATGGCGGTTCTGTGAATATCAATCACGACACTGCAACTTTTGGGACAGAAAACTTTGTGACCAATTCTAGTAGTATTTCTGGAGATCTATTAATGGAAATGCCTTTCTTTTTCACGGCTACCGGACTAGGTTTTTATGATACACTTGCAACCGATCAATCGAATTCAGATATTCTTCCAGATGGTGCTGAAATTGAATCAGCCACGGTAGTATTACAGACTACTAGCACGTTACCGCTTGATGCTTCCTTAACGTTGTCTTTTTATGACGCAAATTGGAATTCGTTACTCGTCAAGAATTTGGGTTTAATGGAAAGCGGCGTACCCGATGCAAATGGTATAGTGGTTGCGCCAAACACTTTAGATACAGAGCTCGAATTAGATGTCAATGAGGCGAAAGCAGTGCTCGATGCCGTTCACATCACAGCAGAAGCAACAATGGCCACTTACAATGTCGGCTCTGATCCTGTGAAACTTCGAACAGACGCGACGCTTAAATTATATCTAGGTGTGCAGTTTAAAGTAAATGTTACCCTTTAATCGATCAGTATTCATGAAAAAGACACTTACATTATTCTTTGCATTGGTTACTGTATGCAGTACCGCGCAAGATTTTTCGACATTTGGCTTGGCTGCTAACCCAGGGAATCTCGCTCAAAATGCAGGAGCAGATCCTATGACTAAATTTCACTTGCAATATTTCGGTGTACAGAACAGCTTCAATATGAGCGAAACTGCTGGTAGCCTTTTTGTTACTCCAGATATTTTGCACAACATTCATAACCTTTCTTCCGATGAATTTTCAATAGGGAATGAGACACAAGTGGATGCCCTACAGATAGGTTTGAAATTGGGAAATAACTTCATTTTTGCTGGAAATACTACAGCTTTAGGGGTTGAGCTCACCCTTGACAACGATATTTTTAGTTTTATTAAAAATGGAATGGCTGGCTCTGACGGCGAGCTCGATCTAAATTACTCAGGTAATTTCGATGATTTTGGCTTTCGTTTCCAATTGACTAACTCTACTTACTTCGGGTTACAGCGATCTATACTCAAAGAGAAGCTGCGAGTCGGTATTACCTATCATTTAAACAACTACATAGCAGGTGCTCAACTGACTACTAGTGTATTTGGTATTTCAAGTATAGAAAACACTTCGACAGGAATGAATGCACTGAACTTAGGGTATGATTTTGCTTTAGCCACTTCAGGGGTCTTCAATACGGGGACTGTATTAGATAGTTTAAATCAGTTTAAGGCTGAGGCCATAACACCTTATTCTTTAATTAAAGAGGGTGATATCGATGGCTTAGTGAATTATGCTACAACTGGAAGTGTATCAAATGGGACCTTAGGATTCGGATTAACCTACAGCCCCATTAAGCAATTGGACTTACAACTTTCTATGAGCGGTTTGGCTACAAGCGATATGGATTTTGCTAGCGCCGTAGGAAAACGTCTTTCCGGAAATGCGAACATTGACGGCTTTACATACAATAGTGCCGCAGGAGATACATTAGGAAGTGCAGTCTCCGCGTCCATTGATGATTACACAGAAACTATTCAAAACGGTATTAGTACTGCATTATTAGATGCTTCTCAATCGTTAACGTACCGCACCCCTCAAGTGACTAATGTTGCCCTTAACTATAAAATCACTAAATACAGCTATTTAGGCGTGCATTATGTAGATCGCAAGAACTCTTGGAACGATTATACCTACATGGGTTTCAACACCATGCTATGGCTTGGTCGTAATATTCAGCTAAAAGGAGGTTACTATATGGCATTGGATGAATTCCAAAACGATCGCGTAAATGCAGCAGTGCAGTTAAGGTTAACGCCTCTAGTCCAATTTTACATAGGAACTACAACAGTGGGTGATATCGCAACCATTTCTAACGAGCTGATCAATGGTCGCATGGGAATCGGAGCTTCTACGAACTCAATAAACATAAGCACCGGTATTAGCATGGCCTTTTTTGACAATCGTTTCAAAAAGAAGGATAAAGTAAAAAAGGTGGAAGCCGTTCAATCATTGTCACCAGCGGATCAAGAAAAAGTCGACGCTGCTCACAAAAACAGCGAAGCGACGAAAGACAATAAATAATTATTTACCTGATTTACGAAAGGCTCAGCTAAATGCTGGGCCTTTTTTATGCTAATAATTCTCGTAATAGATACATAGGCTCGTGACTTGCATCAAGTATCTCACAATTCAAATTAAGATTTCTACTCATAGTAATTGCCCACTCTTTCTGTACTTCAACGAATGAGACATATCTTTTCGCATCCGTTTGATTGATATATGCTTTACTACCCGTCTCACTGTCAATAACCTGTTTTCCGGCAAAATATTCTTCGTTCTGCTCCAATTTTGCATGCGAAATAAAAGCACATCGTACCGAATGTCCCTCGAACGCTAACAAAGCTGCCGCATTAAGAATTTTCTCTAATTCTTCTTGGAATAGATCAATAAACAATATGACTTGACTTCGGCGTGGTATTTTGGACATCAGTGCTTCTATTTCAAAAGCAATATTTGCGTTTTTCTTCCTTTCTCCATCTTTTTTGGACAAATGACTGAGCATTAGCTTCATCCATTCGCTCGTGGCTTTTGACTCAAAGAAATGACTCCCCTTTTCATTAATCTCAAGCATTCCCATGCCATCGCGTTGCTTTTGAAGTATCGTTCCGATAAGAGTTAGCAATTGAACAAGTGTGATCCATTTCGAGTCGGGTAATGGCAAATGCATACTAGAGCTAGAGTCGACTACGAAATAGGTTCTTAGGTTCGATTCTGCATCGTATTGTTTAAGCAAATATTTGTCTGTTTTAGCTAAAACAGACCAATCAATATATTTAGGGGGATCTCCAGGCACGTAAGCTCTGTGTTGAGCGAATTCAACACTGTATCCAAAATCCGGGCTTTTATGCAAACCTGTCATAAATCCTCGGACTCTTTCCTCTGCCCACCAAACCAGCGATGCTATCTCATGTTCATTCACAGTTCCTCTCTATGTGTTGTTTAGTTTTTGTCTTGCCCAATTCGATAATGTAAGATAATCTAAAGGTATTGTCGTGCGAAATAACTCTAATAATAATGTGATTCGCATTCGTAATAGCCGAATTCGCTTCACTAACTCATCTGGAAAACCACCTCTGATCATATACGCAGAATTGGCAATTCTAATATGCTCTAAAAGGAGATTAAGTTGCTCTTTAGCTTCGATGTAATAGCTCTCAAAAGTGTGTTCAAATCGTGCGCTCACCCCCATATCTAGTAAATTACAAATGTTAATTATATCGTCCTTAATCTTAAAGGCAAGATTGAACGTACCATTACTATAGTATCCTTTGGTTATGGATTGTATGTTTCGATTAATTGCTAATGCCTCTTGATAAATAGGCTGACTTACTTTTGTATCCATGTTTAATTGGGTTTACAATTCGCGTTAATTTGAATAAGGTGAACTTCCTTTCGAGTTAGTTCTTGGAGTAAATCGAAATACAACTGTTTTACCCCTTCAACCATATCTTCTAATCCAGGTAGATAAATCTCTTTGGGCCATTGACCAAGCAAACTCCATAATTCAGCTACTCTGAGGACAAAGTTTTTGTACATCGCTATCTGCTCGTTAATGGAGAATGTATCTTGATAATTAACAATAGTTTCAGATAAATGGTAGTTGCACCTTTGCATTGCTGCATGCAAATAAGGTCTGCGGCGTTGATCTAAAAGCTTGAGGGCATTGTGCGTTAGTTGCTGAACTTCGAATGAATGTTTGCTCTGAATGATACTTTTTGACTCATACATGAGGCGATAATTTTTAGGGTTAACGGTAAGAGTCCATTATTATAGGATTGTCGCTCTCAATACTAATGGACAGGATAGGTCGTTGTAAGCGAAGTAGAATTAATAAAAGGTCATAGGATTCAATTGGTTTTCTTCATAATGTTTTAAATCTACGCTCAAAACATGTCATTATTGTTTATTCTTGATAACTCTACTTTATCAACATTAGCTACTTTAGGCGCATGATTATTACAAAGACCCCTTTTAGAATTTCATTTGTTGGCGGAGGTAGTGACCTTCCGGCTTATTTCGAAAAGCAGCCCGGTGCAGTATTGAGTACGAGTATCGATAAATACATGTATATCAGTACCCATGCTTTTTTTGAAAAGGATAAAATCCGTTGTAAATACTCTCAAACAGAAACGGTCGATGATGTAAAAAATCTACAGCATCCAATCTTACGCACTGTATTAGAAGACTTCAATCTGAATGGTATTGAAGTAAGTTCTATTGCTGATATACCAGGTGGAACAGGAATGGGAAGTAGTTCGAGTTTTACGGTAGGTTTACTTCACAATCTAAGCGCCTATACGGAACGTTCGTATGATAAAGCAGAATTAGGAGCTGGCGCATGCCGTGTAGAAATAGACTTACTGAAAGAACCTATAGGAAAGCAAGATCAATATGCCGCGGCCTTTGGCGGCTTAAATGTTATCGAGTTTAACCCTGATGGCTCAGTAGCTGTACATCCGGTCAATATTTCGAACAAAACGAGAAATACATTAAATACAAATTTAAAGCTCTATTATCTCGGCAATCAAAGATCTGCAAGCGCAATTTTAGCGGAACAAAAAGAAAATACCACGCAAGAGTCTAAATTTCAGGCATTGACTACGATGGTGAGTTTGGTTTATAAATTACGTGATGCATTGGAAGCAGGTAATCTCGATGATTTCGGTTCGTTACTACACGAAAATTGGCTTTTAAAACAGCAACTAGCCTCCGGAATCACCAATACTAGGATTACTGAGGCATATGCTGCTGGTCGAGAAGCGGGTGCGCTGGGAGGCAAACTTCTAGGCGCTGGCGGAGGCGGATTTATGCTATTCTACGCCCCTGCTGCTGCACACGCATTGTTAGATGAGACTATGAAGAAAATTGAAGCTGAGCCTTTTCACTTTAATATGGAGACAGAAGGATCTAAAATCATTCATATCGAAAGATAAATTGACAGGAATACAACATATCGATTAATTCGCTACTTTTGCGCCTCAATTATTCATTAATTAACGGGGTTTCGGACCCTTTTAAAACAATTAATTATGTCAACTAAGATTCGTTTGCAAAGAGGAGGTCGTAAAGGTCGTCCAGTTTATTCTATCGTTGTAGCTGATGCTCGCGCAAAGCGTGATGGTCGTTTCATCGAGAAATTGGGTACATACAACCCGAATACAAATCCAGCAACAATCGATTTGAACTTCGACTCTACTTTATCTTGGGTCATGAAAGGTGCTCAGCCAACTGATACTGCGCGTGCTATTTTATCTTACCGTGGTGTGATGATGAAAAAACACTTGCTAGAAGGTGTTCGCAAAGGTGCTTTGACGGAAGAACAAGCAGAGGCTAAATTTGAAGCTTGGGTTTCTGAAAAAGAGAACAAAATCGAAGGAAAAGTTCAGTTATTAAATGAAGCCGCACAGGCAAGCAGATCTGCGCGTCTTGCTGCTGAAGCTGAAGTAAACAATGCACGTAAAGCGGCTATTGAGGCAGCTAATGCTCCTGTTGTTGAAGAAGCTCCAGCTGAAGAGGCAACAGAAGATGCTCCTGCTGCTGAAGCGACAGAAGAAGTTCCGGCTGAGGAGGCAACAGAAGAAGCTCCAGCTGCAGAAGCTACAGAAGAAGCTCCAGCGGAAGAAAGCGCGGAGTAATTGTGCACAAGGAGCAGTGTTTTTCACTCGGTAAAATCACGAAACTCCACGGGTATAAAGGAGCTGTGGTTCTCCACATAGACTCTTCCACTCCGCAATACTTTAAAGAATTGGAATCAGTTCTCCTGGAAATTAACCAGGAACTGGTTCCTTTTTTTGTTTCATCACGAGGTGCATTAAATGGGAAAAAGTTGGTGCTCTCTTTTGAGGATATAGGTCCTAGTGAAGCCCAAAGAATAGTAAATGCATCTGTTTATCTCCCCAACAGTATGCTGCCTGAACCGGAACAAGACCATAGCTTCTACGATAAAGCTATAGAAGGTTTTACTGCCATTCATCGAGGCGAAAATATTGGACAGATTACTGAAATTATCGAGCAAGCGGCGCAGAATCTATTCCTTATTCAATCGGACGATAATCAGTATTTGATTCCGGTTGTTGATCCGTTCATAGAACGTATAGATCACAAGAAAAAATTCATTTATTTTGATTTACCCGAAGGTTTATTAGACCTTTAAATCAAGATGAAAAAGCCACTTCCTTACGATCCTAGGTCATTGCACCTGATCTATTCATCCCTATTGCTTCTGCAATTGGTTGTGACTTCCGTGGTTCTGTATGCAGCTCAAGAAAATGCAGTTATAACTTTCGATATTCAGCGCTTGACTAACACTGCCGCCCCTGTAGTTGCTGGTTTAAATGCTTTCTTCGGAAAGTGGATATGGACAAGAGGAATGCAGCAATTGAGTACCGAAGAGGAATTAGAAGATAAGCTTCGAACCTTAACGAAGATGCATATATGGCAATGGGTTGTTGTCCAATTCGCAACAATTCTCCTGCTCTCCTATACGCTAATCGAAGCCAATTTCTTTTACTTCATTTTTGCTTTGGTGAATATTATCTATTTCATCACCTTGCGGCCTAAGATTTTTACTTTTAACGAAGGCATATGAATTATACGAAGCCTTTTAAAATGAAGGAGTTTGAAGTAGCCCACGATCAATGTGCTATGCGTGTAAACACAGACGGTTGTTTATTAGGCGCCTTGGCTGCTTCAAGCGCTGCTGCTAACGATATTCAACGGGTGTTGGACTT
>Ga0228674_1001914_pt1 | contig 11979 bp, 10 predicted proteins | sample 1D_rmetaG_FD_189054 | JGI IMG/M metagenome (GOLD analysis project Ga0228674, IMG submission 189054) | Seawater microbial communities from Monterey Bay, California, United States - 1D_r | ecosystem: Environmental > Aquatic > Marine > Coastal | place: USA: California | collected 2016-09-26
GGTCGGGCCGCTACCGGGCCCGCAGCATCGTGCCGTGCGGCTACGGCTGCGCCCCGGACGGCCCGACCCAGGAATGCCTGGACCTGCTCGGCCGCCACGGCCAGCGCCCGGCGCATATCCACTTCTTCATCTCCGCGCCGGGTCATCGGCACCTGACCACTCAGATCAACCTGGCCGGTGAGAAGTACCTGTGGGACGACTTCGCCTACGCCACCCGCGACGGCCTGGTCGGTGAAGTGCAGTTCCGTGAGGACGGCGCGCGTGGTATGCCGGGGCGCTATGCCGAATTGAACTTCGACTTCCAGTTGCAGAAAGCCTGGGTGCTAGCTGCCGAGCAGCGTAGCCAGCGCCCGCGAGCTCTACAGGAAGCCTGAGTCGCGACGGGCCGCCGCAGTGGCGGCCCGCATACCGTGACAAGAGCGCGTCGGATACCGCCGCGGCGAAATCTACGACTCACAGTACTTGCAAGTGCTGCAATCGTTGAGTGATGAGATTTATCTGCTGCCAGGTGTCGATAGCGCTTAGAAGTCATTATGGACTCCTGCTAAGCGCTGGGCTTCGGTTACCGAGGACGGTATCGATGGCGGTCCAGTGATTCCGGAAAACTACGATGGCTCGGCCGCCTCCCTTGCCGAGCTGCGCCGTAACGTACAGCTCTCTAATGAGATCTCACGTACGGTCATGCCGCGGGCATACAGCGAGAGGAACTTGTCGTCGAAGCCCGCCCAACGGGTTTGGTTCTTCTCGACGATCTGCGGCTCGAAAGTCCCATGACGGTCGCGGGGTATCTCGATGGGCAGCTCACCGAACTCGCCCTTGAGCTTCTTGCGGCTGAAGCCGTAGCGGGTATTGCCAGCTAGGTTGCTGGCCGGCTGATGTTTGTCGTGGCCCAAGTGATGGGTCAGTTCGGCATCCAGCGCACGCTCGACCAGCTTCTTGGTCAACTGCTTGAGGATGCCTTCTGCGCCGATTAGGTCTTCAGGTTTCTGGTAGTTAGCCAGGAGCTGATCCAGCAACTCGTCGGTGATGGGGTGTTTCGTCTTGATCATGGCGTCCCCGGTTCGGAGCGACGGTGCCGCTCATGAGCCGGTTACACAAAAAATCGTACACCCTCGCCGCTGGATCGAGTCTGACCATTCTGATTAAGGGGATCCGAGTAGTCGACTTTTAATCAGCCTACTTGTCGGGCGCGGACCGAGCCACTGCGTCAGAAAGGATGCGATAAAGACCTTGCCTTCCACAGTGCCTAGAGGAATCCCATTCATAGAAATTTGGGTGCCAATCTTTGGGGTATAAGAAAATACCGCAGTATCTCCAGCTGTAAATCCGGAACCAGGAGCAAGTGACATGAGTTTATTGAGGTCTGGCAATAAAGCTTGAAGTTGGTTTTTTTCTAAATTAACAAATAAATCTTCAAGCAATATTGTTCGAGCCCTTTGCGTGCTCATGTCCATGCTAAAACGAATAACCACAGCTCGATCCGTGTCAGAATTAACTATTTCTACAGCATTATCAGAATGCTTAAATAAATATAGCGCGACTGCGTACTGAGAAACTCCACTAAGGGATTTTCTTTCGGCGACACCATTGAGGACCAGCTGTTTGGTAGAAGAAGAAAACAGATTCGGGAATGGCGAGGGGGCAGGGTCGGCACTAGCGGTACCACTAAATGCAATGGCCACTAATGTGGTGACAGCCAAGCAGTACACGTAGCAAACGCCGATCACATTCATCAATCTATGGTGTAACGAGGCTTGATTAGGGCTGGTTAGATGAGTGAATGGCCTTCTATAAATCGAGGTGATAACCTTTGCAGCTACCGCAGAATCGATAGAACTAATCATAATATTATCTTTTTTGTATTGTTTATAGTTAGCCAGAATGAAATCTAGCAACATTGGCAAGCGAAAACCATGCCAACAAAGGGGCGGGGCTAGAGTTGCGCAGAGGTTATGCGGAGGCGGAGATCGTCCATTAATTGAACATATACGTCCAGGATATGGATATCGCGGTGACGTCAAAGAACAATCAAAAAACTTCGCTTCAGATTTCCTGAAGGCAAACGGTATTATATGGAACGGTTCAAGCCGGCTAGGATATTGGAAAAGCTAAAATGGCCTGGGTAGCCCAGCGTAAATGGGCAGAGAAAAGTCCCGCTGCCGGTTGACCTAGAGCTAAGAAGGCCGAATTTTCTTGTACAAAGTAGTACGAGATATGCCCAGTGCGCTCGCTGTAGCCGATATATTTCCATTATGGGAGCGCAAGGCTTGCTCAATAGTGCGTTGCTCCGCTGCAAGTAATGGAGAGAGCGAATCAGCAACGGGGGAGGACAGGCCAATCAAGTGTTCAGGCAAGACCTTTCCTTCATCTCCTGCTAACGCCGCGGCAAGCCGTATAACCTGCTCTAGCTCGCGAACATTCCCTCGCCACTCATTCGCTCTGAGTTGATCAAGGCATTGTACGTCAATATCATTAACTGAATATCGCAACAGAAGGGACTGGATTACATGTTCAATATCTTGCCGCTCACGTAGTGCCGGCAGCTTAACCTGGAGGCCGGAAAGGCGATAATACAAATCTTCTCTGAAGCTTCGTGTGGAGATCATGTGCTCCAAGTCACAATGAGTTGCGCTAACTATATGCAGGTTCAACGGCTTTGGTATGGAGCTTCCAAGTCGAGTGATCTGACGCTCCTGCAGAACCCTAAGTAACCGAGTTTGAAGGGAAATAGGCATATCACCAATTTCATCAAGCAGTAGGGTTCCGCCATTTGCTTCTTCTAAACGTCCTGCCGCCCCACCTTTCTTTCCACCCGTAAACGCCCCGTCGGTATAGCCAAACAACTCCGACTCGATCAAGCTCTCGGGAATAGCCGAACAGTTTATTGCAACAAATGGCGCCCCTGGAGTACATGCATCATGCAACGCCCGAGCAAATACCTCTTTGCCAGTACCACTCTCGCCCCGTAGCAAGACGGGTATACCCACCTTGAAGGCCTTTTGTGCAGCATCAAACTGTCGATTAAGAGAAGTATCCTGCCCCAAGGGTGTTTGGGACGAGCCTCTTCCAATAATTATGGTAGGTGTAGACGGCGCCTGAGAAATGGCATGAGCATAGATTCCTGAACCGTCAGTGAGTCGGATCAAGCTAGGGGATCGCTGTGAAGCGACTGAAAACGGTTCTACTTCAAAGTAGTTATCCCACCCAGAGAGTAAGCGGATATTCTCTTGAACTCCGAGTAGTTTCCGTGCTGTTGAGTTTGCAGCAACCAACCGTCCACGCGAGTCAATCGCGAGAAGTCCTTGAAAAGGAGTTCCGATCAAACGCGGGTCGTGCTGTACAGCGAGAATCTCGCAATCAGTTAATCCTGCATACAACCGGTTTTCTGCACCCATTGCTGCGATGCATAGTTGCTCAATAACTGCCTTTGTATTACGCTCGCCTAAACCAGTTATATCGAGCGCTCCGATCACATCTCCGTATACACCATGCACCGGAACAGACACACAGAAGAAATTATTGAACTCAGCAAGGTAATGCTGCCCGCCGCATATAACCGCAGGCTTGCCGTCAAGCAATGTGCAGCTTGGGGCGGTAGTGCCAATATCTTTTTCTTGAATTCGTCGTCCAATCCGAAGGCTATTTAGTGGCCCGACTTCCTCCGCATGTTGCGCATCAACAATGACCCCCTGCGTATTCATGCAAAATAACGTCCAAGACTTCCCTCCGAATGCGTGCCACAGGCGCTCTAGTTCGGGGCGAACACTGGCTTGGAGCTGAAAATCCAAATCATTCAACTCAAACTCCTGATCATCGCGGCCAGACAGACGCTGAGCCCAAGGGCTCAGGCCGGAATCGCGCGAACGGACCCATGAGCGAGCAACCGCCGGCGAAAGCAAGCCATCTGGAAGCGATTCGCCTTCAAATAAGCGGCGGCGTGCGATGTCTAAGGCTTGGAGATCGATCAACGGGTAGCCGTTCATAGGCATCACCTATTGCATGGAGAGGGAGTAAGACACTCTGATTCTCTTATTAACGGAGTTTAGGTTATGAGTCAAGTAATGCATTCACTTGGCAGATCAATGGATCCTGCAGGATTAGTTTAAAACTCTTTTTACGTCGTGTCAGCGCATTCAACTTAGTGATAACCATAAGATATATAATGTGTCCATCACGGCTCTTGAAAGTAGCTAAAAGAAAGCACTTAGGTTAGTGCTCAGCCTCTGGTTTGGGGACTAAGGTAGTTGCCAAAGCTGCCAGAAGAGTGCATATAGAAATTAACACCAAGTATGCGCCGACAGTTAGATAGCCTCCGATTAGAATGCCTCCAACAACTGGCCCTGATATTGCTCCGATTCGTCCCACACCTGAGGCATAAGCAATGGCTGTCGACCTTAATGGAGCAGCATGGTTATGAGCGATTAAAATATAAACCAGAGTTTGAGCTCCTATTGTCGTCCCCCCCAAAGCAATAACAAGAATATAGAGTGCCCCCTTGCTTTCTACCTGACTAATAAGCACCAAACAGAATGCGCACACCACAAAGAAGAGAGCCAATACTTTATCAGTTGAGAATTTGTCGCCAAGGATTCCGCCTAATACACCGCCAACGATTGCGCCGACATTCAGCATTACAAAGAACAAAATACTGTAATCAACAGCAAATCCACGGGTGAGCATAATTTTTGGCAACCAATTTATGATTGAGTAAGCAACAAAAAGGCAGCCGAAGAAAATTATCCAAAAAATTAAAGTTGCGAATCGTCGGCGTTGACTGAGTAGTTCCAGGGCGGAGTGCTGGTCGTGATTTTGATGCCTGGAAATTACGACGCTGTTAATATCAGGTTTGTATTCTCCATTTGCTTTTTTTAGCAGGGTGTTGACAGCGTCTATGTCGCCCGAATGAATAAGGGAGTTGATGTCGGCTGGTACAATACTTAAAACAAAAGGGATAATTAACAGTTGGGCGCCACCTGCATAAAACAATACGCGCCACCCATATTTCTCTGACAGAGACAGTCCGATAACGGAGGCGACAATTCCTCCAAAGGAATAGCCACTGACCATTATTGCTGTTAAGACGTTTTTTTGCTTGCGAGGCGAATACTCGCTCATCGTCGATATTATACTCGGCATTAGTCCGCCGATTGCCAAGCCGGAGAGAACTCGTAACGCCGCAAATTCCTCGTAACCTGTGACCGTGCCTTGTATTAAGGAAGCTACACCCAGTACGAACAGGCAAAAGACGATTGTATTTTTACTTCCCAGAACGCGGGAGATGTACCCGAACGAGAAATCTCCAATCATCATCCCGACAAGAGCATAACTGCCGAGAAGGCCTGCCTGGAGAGTAGTAAGACCCCAGTCATGAATAAGAATCGGAAGTGCAACGCTGTAAGATAATAAATTATTTCCAGCAAAAGCCACTGCCAGTGTAGTGATCACTAGCAATTTATAATGGAAAAGACTTAGCTTTGCATTAAGTATAATTTCTTGCGCGACGATTTTATTCATAAAGTTCGCAGATAAAAAAGAAGCCGAACAGTTTCGGCTTCAAAGGGTGGAGCGACAACGGGTAACACAAAATACCCTAGTGGCTTTAAAGCATCGCCTTTGCTATCTAGAAACTTTCCACTCGCCAGGTATCTCTCCTAAGCGGGTTGCAAGTTGGGTTGCAATAATCCTGAGTGATGCAGCAAACTCCACTGGACGTTCCATGAATGGCAAATGATAGCCGGTGAATTCAGTCCATGGCAGACCTAGTTTCTCTGCAATAATTTGAGACGGACGAGCGTAGTGAAGTCCTCGATCCTCTCGGCCGGCCGCCATGATGAGCGGGAATTTCAGGTTGGCGAGTGCGTCAAAGTCAGGGATAAAGCTTCCCGAAGCCTCGAGTTCGTTATTAAAGAACTGATCAAAATTCCCAAATACACGTTGAGTGACATCAGCGGGCCACTCATATTGACCCTCACCTCGAACGCCAGAAACAAACTTTTGCGCCCCGGCGATATTCCCTTCTTTAATAGCGAACTCACGCAAGTCGTCAAAGTAACTCCGCATCGGGTCACCCTCTGGAAGTAGCTTCACAATCGGTGGTTCGTGCGCAATCATTCCATCCACTACTTCAGGATGATATTTGGCAAGAGCCAAACTAATAATCGCGCCGCCGCTATTACCGAAAACAATGGCTTTGCCGCCGGCGAGTTTTTTAATGACGTGATAGGCATCTTCTGCCTGCTTCTGGACCGTCATTTTAACATCGTAATTGCCAGTGCTTCGGGAGTTGCAGCGTCGATCATATGTGACGACTGTGAAGGTATCTGAGAGCATCTCAGCTACAGCCGAATAATATCCGGCATCCCCACCTGCGCCGCTAACCATAAGCAGCGCAGGGCCTTGGCCGTGAACTTCACAGTGAAGAACTGCGCCATCAGGGGTAACTACATTTTCTTTCCGCATTATTCAATCCTCTCTTCTTGTTTTGAAACTATGTGTTGCCGATCAAAATGATTTAGAGATCCCCAGTACAAAAAAGCCGTAGTTAACGTCTAAATTTGTTCCAGTGCTTTGGCCTGTGCCGCGCATCGAGCGTGGAATGTGGCGCTCAATGCCTCCTGCAATTTCATATCCTCCAGCGAGCTTGTAACTAGCGCCAAGGCCAAAGCTTTTGTTTGAAATTGCCGGGCCATTAAAATTGGCGTTTAAAAACTCTGAATCAATGATGTTGTCTGCATAGCTAAATCCGCCTCGCAAAGTCAAATCCCGGGTGACGTCGTATGAAACACCCGCACGCCAAACATTCTGATTCTTGTAGCCTCCGTTGTTTTTTTTGCTAAGAAAATCGACATCACTCCAGAAGATCCTCAAGTAGTCAGCAGCCACTGTTAATCTATCCGTTGGCTTGTATGCAAAGCCAATAGAGAACTGCTCTGCTAAGTCGTACCTGCCGCGCGCAGGTTCCAATAGATTATCTTTGTAATGATCAAATTCGCTCATTTTCGTTCGGGGCGTATACATTGATCCGATCGAAAGCTGCGGTGTTAAATCCCAGAGAATTCCCAGGCGAACACCCAAGCCATGGGCGGTGTCTTTTTTGTCATCAATACCAGGAACGCCTTTTGCTTGAAAAATTGAATAATTGAGCGTGGGAGAAATACCGATATAAACGCTGTCTCCAAACTTGCGAGTCAAAGTCGGAGCCAGTGTAACCTGAGTGGCATTTGCGAAAAAGTCATCGAGACCGGGAATAGGCAGCAACGGTTTATCGTAATCCGACAAAGAACCTGAGCCGTACATAGAAAGCCCGAAGGTTGTCCTGTCGTCGATTTGGTAATTAAACCCCATTTCAGGAAATGCTGTTGTCATATTTAGCGAGTTTTCATTATCCTCGCTTAAAAATGTGTTATGCGCAGTTCCTCTAAATACTCGTACGCCTAAGTCAACCCGAGTCCCGACCTTTGCCATGCCCGCGGGATTGTTTGCGGCGGCAATAGAATCGAGTGGTAGAGCGGTACCAACCCCGCCCATGGTTATATTCTTTATACCGTAGCCGGACATAATCGTGCCGTTGCTGGCTACAGCTTCGGTGGCAATAATCGCAGACAGGGCAATCAATGTGTTTTTAAGCTTACTTAGGCGCACGTGAGTCTCCTATTTTTATTTTTAATCTATAGGTTTTTAAAATTAACATTATCTTGAATCTATGGGCTTAAGCGACGGAAGAACCCCGTCGCTTAACTACACCTAACTGATTCTTAGTACCGGCTTTAAGGTGATACCTCGTTCGCTATCTTCAGCAGCTTGATTGATTTCTTCAAACGGATAGATCTTGATTAGCTTGTCGAAAGCAAATCGCCCTTGAAGATACAACTCTACGAGTTGCGGGATGAATTTCTGGGGCACGCTATCCCCTTCCACGATCCCGCGAATAGACTTACCGCCCAAAAGAAGATCATTCACATCGAACTCGGCGGTCGTCCCAAGTGGGGGGGCACCAACGACACCAAGGCAACCAAGCCCACCGAGCGAGTCGACCGCATTTCTCAAGACTTCCGGTCGACCGGTGGACTCCAGCGCAAAATTGACTCCGCCCTTGGTAATCACGCGGATTGCGTTTACCACATCCGTTTCTCGACTATTCACTGCATGCGTGGCGCCGAGTTCGAGAGCCAACTCGAGCCGAGAGGGCACGACATCGACGGCGATAATGGTCGATGCGCCTGCGACCTTTGCTGCCAGGACGGCGGAAAGGCCAACCGCACCTGCACCAAAGGCTGCAAAACTGCTACCAGCCGTGACTTTTAGGGAGTTGATAACAGCCCCTGCGCCTGTCTGAATTCCGCAACCCAACGGTCCAAGAAGCTCGATGGGGGCTTCTTTCGAAACCTTAATGGCATTGTTTTCACGACTCAGAGCAAAGGTGGCAAACGATGATTGAGCAAAGAAGTGGTCGTGCAATGGGGACCCGGAAGCGTCTTCAAGGGCGCACTGTCCATGCGGATCAGCTCCACTGAAATTTCGCCCAAAAAACTCCTGACAGTACGAAGCATGACCACTGCCGCATGGTAGGCAATGTCCACAGTATCCATATGTCAGTACAACGTGGTCTCCGACTTCCAACCCCCTCACGCGCGGTCCCACAGCCTCGACAATCCCTGCGCCTTCATGGCCCAGCACTGCCGGGAGAGGAACGGGATAGTACTGATCGCGGACGATCATGTCGGTGTGGCACATACCCGTGGCCACGATGCGCACCAATACCTCATCTTCTTGGGGTGCTCGAATGCGAGCGGATTCGATAACGAAAGGTGCACCTTTGCTACGTGTCACGGCAGCTTTAATTTCACGAAAGGCAGCGTTCATTGATTATTGTTCTCCTGGCTCGTTAGAGAGGATAAGCAGGTGCATCGCCCTTGAGGGTCAGCCACTGCCATTGGGTGAACTCTTCCCAATTGGCAACGCCGCCGATGCTCGTTCCGTTGCCGGAGGCGCCAACGCCCCCGAAAGGATTAACGACCTCGTCATTCACCGTTTGGTCATTGATATGCAGAAGCCCGGTTCGCAGTTGCTCTCCGAGCTTGAGTGCGCGCCCCACGTCCTTAGAGATGATTGCAGCTGACAGGCCATAGTCGGTGTCATTCGCAAGGCGAACAGCGTCTTCGTCGGAGTCGAACGGGACGATCACTGCAACGGGACCGAAGATTTCTTCATGGAAAGCTGGATTGGTCGGTTGCACGCCGCTGAGCACCGTTGGCTGGAAGAAAAGACCTTCGTAGCTTCCGCCTACTTCCAGCTTGGCACCTGCGCTTACCGAATCCAGGACTACCCGATGAACGTGATCTCGTTGTTGTGCATTGATCAGTGGTCCCAGAGACACACCAGCGTCTGTCGGGTTACCAACCGATAAGGTGCGAGCCTTCTCAATCAAGCGGTCGAGGAAGCGCTGATAGATACCCCGCTGAACAAGAACTCGCCCTGTGGACATGCATATTTGCCCTTGGTGGAGGTACACTCCCCAAGTTGCATTACGCAATGCGATGTCTAAATCTGCATCATCCAAAACGATTAATGAGTTCTTCCCGCCAAGTTCAAGTGATACTTTTTTCAATTGTCGGCCAGCGGCCTCTCCAACCTTGCGACCTGCGCCGGTTGAGCCAGTAAATTGGATCATTGCAACGTTGGAGTCGCTAACGAGAGCTTCACCGGCATCTGCTCGCCCAGGCAGTACATGTAGAACACCTTTCGGCAAACCCGCTAACTCAAAAATTCGAGCTATGGCAAACCCACCGCAGACTGTCGTGCGCGGATCTGGCTTAAGCACAACGCTGTTTCCAAGAGCCAATGCTGGCGCAACAGCGCGCATCGCTAAATAAAGCGGGAAATTAAAGGGTGATATGACACCGATGACGCCTAGAGGACGTCTGCGAGCGATGCTTAGCCTTCCAGCAGTAGACGGAAGCACTTCACCTTGACTTCGAGAAGGAAGTGCCGAGCTCTCGTACAGTGCCTTAATGCTTAGACTGACCTCAAAAGCCGCCTTGGCTTGTACGGAGCCGCTTTCACGAACGATCCAGCTAACTATTTCATCGAAGTAGCTTTCGGCAATTTGTGCAGCCTTGCGCAGCACCGAAGAGCGTTCATCATACGGCAGTCCATACCAGCCGGCCTGCGCCGCACGAGCTGCCCGATTAGAAGCAGCGACAACGTTGGCATCAGCCACAGCGATACGACCAAGGGAGTTACCGGTCGCGGGCTCAATTACATTCATTGGTGATAGCGGACTAGTTACCCAATCCCCATTGAATAGACGCTCTTGCCATATATTTAAAGGCAGCAGCGAAGGACTTCCGCTCATTAATGATATCCTCTTATTGTGTTTTCGTATTTCATCGGCTGCATGTGCGGCTATTTGTCACAAGCAAGGGCTGTGCCAGTCCTGGATCTGGGCATCTCATTGGGTGCGCAGTGGCGACTGCCGACAATAACCAGCATCTGAATACGATAATCGTGGAGCTTGAGTGTTCACTATATGGACACATGTGTTCAGTGATTGGACAAACTGCGTTTGCACTGAGTGGCTGGGTAATGCGGTAGGGCTCAGAGGCCACTGGAATACTATTTCAATAGACCAGCAGAAGCCTGTTTGGAGTTTCCTTAGCCCGGCTCACGGATTGTGCTGGCTCTTACCGTTTCGTCGTTGCTTCATCTCCGTATACCAATGTCCCCTGGTTGCAGCAGGAAACTCGATCATCCCCAGACTGCGTCCTTGTCCGTATCTTGGAGGCTTATGTGGCTGGCGAATGCTTGTCAGGTCAGCACTGTCGGCAGGACGAACGTGAGCCTTCATGCCTGCTCCCAGTCGACTATCCCCGTAAACGCTCAGCGAGCTGATGCACTGATGTCCCATGACGTACGCCTGGGTTTCTGGGCTTTCTCCGGAAGCCTTAAGGATGGAGCCCATCTGATGCCGGAAGCTCTTCAGTGTCGGAACCTGTTTGCGTCTCGACCATAGAGATCGTGACTCCCGGCGAAACCGATCCCGAATAGCCGTGTTGGTGCGCGGGCACTTCGACATCCTATGTGCGGCCCATTCAATCAATTTCAGAATGTTGGGTTTGTCGATCACCAGGGTTCGGTCGGCGCCGCGGTGTAGCTCTGCGGATTTTTTGCCACCGATGATTTGCACAAGGTTCCCTGTGACAGAGATCGTGCGCATCTCACAAGGACGTACGCCTATCCAGTACGCCAGGACAAGCGAAGCGGCTTCATCAAGATTACCCCCGGCATGAAGGTGCCTGTACAGCGCTTTGAAGTCCTCGAAGGGGACTTTACGAATCTGTTTCAGCTTGGATTTTCGGGTCATCTTGCTATTGGGTGCCGTGACCGGATTGATCAGCTTTCTGATTGAGGTTGCTGTGTCGCTGTTGCCGCGAGCGAGCTGATCGTTCATCAGCGAATTCTTGAGCGTGCTGAATGAGTTGGGGCGGTACTCGCTGGCGCAGGCAAGCAAAGCCGCGCAGATCTGCGCCGAAGATGGATCAGCCTCGCCGCAGCGATGCTGATAAAAATTACGTGCTCGGGTTTGGTACCGCTTCAAGGTTGTTGGTTGCATGGTCGTCATCTCTTTTCTTGTTGTTTTGATGACAAAGCTAAGCCGCTGCGCGAATGGCGTTGTGTCAGTTCGGCCTGAACTGAAATGCACTACGCCTTCGCTTCGTTTTTTCTCGTTCCGTCCGAACTGCCACAACGCCCTCTTACTCGCGCCGCGAGTAAGAGGTGCGCGCTCTCACTCACGCGACACGCCTCATCTAAATTCAGCGTGCGCCGTGAGCAAAAGCGCGCGCAAGCGGTTTGTTGCGGATTTCGGTGAACGTGACCGAGCGTTTCGCTAATACGTGACCGGTGCTTCCACCCCGGTTGCGCGGGTTCTGGATTGTAATCGCATCGGTCACGATGCGGCTTGTTCCTCGGCTTTTTTTC
>Ga0228674_1001918_pt1 | contig 11973 bp, 12 predicted proteins | sample 1D_rmetaG_FD_189054 | JGI IMG/M metagenome (GOLD analysis project Ga0228674, IMG submission 189054) | Seawater microbial communities from Monterey Bay, California, United States - 1D_r | ecosystem: Environmental > Aquatic > Marine > Coastal | place: USA: California | collected 2016-09-26
CTTAATGTATAGTTTCTCCCGCTTTCAGTCACCTGAAAGCATCGTCGGGGCGTAGCGCAGCCCGGTAGCGCACTTGCATGGGGTGCAAGGGGTCGAGTGTTCGAATCACTCCGTCCCGACCAAAAAACCCTAAAAAATCCAGTCACTTAGCGGTGACTGGATTTTTTTATGGGCGAGTGTTTTGTCTGTGGACGGAATTTTGTGCCACTTTTTGTGCCACCGAGATTTTTCTGCTGTTGAGTGATTAGACCTGCTAGCGGTCTGCTCCCTATTGGTACCGTTAGCTCCGGCTCCTCGGAGTGCATGACGTGCCTGGAGTATGCTTTTCTGCGAGTCTCTGTCGCGAGGATTACCTCGAACAGCAGTTTTGACTTGAATTTGGAGCGCTGATGCCAGGGATTAGGGTTTTGATTGCCACCGTACCAGAGAGAATGGGACTGCTTCGCCGCGCATTGGCATCAGTCTGCGCTCAGACTATGGCGCCAAACTCCGTAGTGATCGTTTGTGACCGCGGCTTGAAACCAGCGGATGCCATGGCGACGATTGATCTGGTGCTTGAGGATCCGCATTGGTTAATGAATCAAGGTCCGTCCGGCGCGGCAAACGCCTGGAACACTGGCATCGACTACATAGCACAGCACTGGCCAGACGATTACCTGGCCATTTTGGATGACGATGACACCTGGGATCCGGAGCATCTCGCGGGATGCCTGAGCAGTGCGGCGCAGGCGGACTGGCCGGACCTGGTGATCTCTGGTATCCGCGCCTGGGTGGATGGCATCGAGCAGCCCCGCGAGCCGATCCGATCTGTGCGTGTGAGCGATTTCTTAGTAGGCAATCCTGGTTGGCAGGGTTCCAATACTTTCATTCGTATCACTACATTGCTGCGCGCCGGGTGTTTTACTCCCGGGCTCGCGAGTTGTAATGATCGCGATCTTGCCATTCGGGTGTTAAGCCTCGATGGTCTTCGCTCTGCATTTACTGCACGCCATACGGTGAATTGGTTTCATGAGCGTGGGCGAGCCTGCCTTTCCTCTGTTGGGTCAGATGACAAACTCAGCGGTCTGGCACGGTTCTATCATCTGCATGGCTGGCGGATGACTCCGGAACATGAACGGCGCTTTTTTGCTCGTGCGAAAGAACTATTCGGTCTTCCCCGCGACTTGATACTGCAACACCAGAAGGAATTGGGTCATGCACTTTAGTGCGCCGCGCAGCCTTTCGCGCATCCTTTGTTCGCGCGCAATTCGCTTCTCGGGTGAGTTATCTGCCAGCGCCATGGTCGCTGAGGTAGTCATCGGTATCTGCGTGCACAACCAGGCCGGTAAGCTGCCTAGGGCGCTCAACTCGGCATTGTCACAGCAGGTCGTTCAGCAGGGGCGAGGAGTGGTTGTGATCCTTGATGACGGCTCCAGTGATAACTGGCAATCAGGCATCGAATCTCTGCTAGCTGATCCGAAAGTGGTTGTGCTTGCTGCCAACTGCGGCACTGCAGCGAAAGCCCGCAATGCGTTGCTGGATTGGGTGGATGAGTACCTGCCTGAGGCAGCCTGGGTCGCGCGGTTGGATGCGGATGATTGCTTTGCCTGTTCCGACGCGGTTGCCGTGATGGTCGACGTGGGCAACCGGTCAGGCGCGCGTTTTGTGCTAGGTAGTAATCATCTTGACCTTGATGGAGTACAGCAACCGCACAGCAATATCGCTGACGCGTCATGGCTTCATGACGCTGAGCGGTTAGTTCGATTCATCGAGGCTTTTTGCTTGGGGCTGGCGGATAATGAGTTGCCGTCTTGTAATCTCCTTTTGCGTACCCGTAATGGTATTCGCTATCCACATACACGCAGTGCTGAAGATCACTGGCTTGTTGCTCGGCTACTAATTCTCGAGAGCGAACGAGGGATAATTCTTCCTTACCCAGTCGTGAGCGTCTATTCGTTGGGCGGTGCTCTGACCAGTACCAATCGCCGTTCAGATCATTGGTATCTTCAGCGCAAGCGTTTGGCGCAAGCCGCAAGGATGTGGGCTAGTTTCCGAGGGTATGGCAAATCACTGCTGGGGGTGGGGCAGGAAGGTGTGGTTTGGCGGGAAGGAGAGTGGGTACACAAGCAGTTCTATCCTTGGGCCATGAGCGAGGAAGATGCTGCGCGACTTGAGAGCTTAATCCAAGGCCGAGAAGGGCCCGTTCCGGGGGCGCAATGGTGGCGAGATGAGGAGGGCTGCTGGCACTGCCGCTACGAGTGGTTCGAAAGTATTCCCCTGCCAAAGCGCCTCCCTATGGAAGCAGTGAAAAGCTTTCTTTTGCAGCTGCTCACTTGTGGTTACGTCACTGGTAATGTTACTCGCGCCAATTTTCGCATGCGTCTGGATGGAAGTCTGGTCTGCATCGATATAGGGGCGGATATCACCAAGCTCACTATCTCGCGTTTTCTAGATACTGCAGCGCGTCTTTACAGTGTCGGCGTACTGGGTTGGGCCGACCACGATATGGCCCGACGGGATTCAACATTACGTCAGCATGAAGCATTGGATGCCCTGCCCGGATTCGCGTTGTTCTTTCGTGAGCTGATTGAGGCGGCTTATCCGCATGTGGATATCGCACGTTACTCACCGGTATTTCCACCGATAAGGCATGAGCCGCGGGTAACCTTGCTAATCAAGGCATGTGCCCAAGATGTGGATGTATTGGATGCTCAGGTGCGACACATAGTCAGCCAGCTGTCTTATCCCGCTACATTTGCACGTCGCATCCTTTTGCTTGATACCCATGCTGGTCCATTCCTGAGGCAGTATGCCCGCGCCGATTCTGTTGGATTGTTACGCGCGGCAAATCAGCTTCTGGAGGACCAGGTAATAGATGCAATCTGGATGTCACCCAGTAACGGCGGCGAAATTAAATCAACCTATCGTCGATGGTTTGGCAGAGATGACGTTTCGCATAGTCACACGCACATTGGCGCACCGTTGTTCGCACAGCTCTGGGCCTTTGAGCAGTTGGATACGTTGCTTGTATTGCAATGCGATGTCGACATCCTTGTCGGTCGACGTGACTGGGGGCATGACTTCCTCGATGACATGTGTCGTGCGATAGATGCGCCGGACGTCGTCTCTGTTGGTTTTAACATCCCACAGCTAACGCTAGATGTGAAACCCTATAGCGGAAAGCCTGGTGAGTACCCTCCAGAGATTCGTTGCGCTCTGCTACATATCCCTCGAATGCGGGCCATGTGTCCATTGCCTAATAGCGTTTTCAACGGGCGCTTTGAGCTCATGTGGCACCGCAGCATTCAGCAGGGGCAAGCCGGTGGGGTGTCGCGCTCACTGCGAGGTGGTGACTGCCGCACTTACTACCTACACCCTCAGAATATGGACAAGCACTCAGATAGCCTGCCGCGCTGGCGTGATCTGGTGGCTCAGGGGCATGAGCCTCTGCGTCAGAGAGGAAAATGGGACCTAGTCGCTGATGCAGGTTGGAACTACCCACCGCGCGATGAATCATTGGTGTTTTTGCTAAAGGGGCGGTGTACCGGAATCGCGAAGCTGCGACGCAGCCTGACTTCGCTCGCGCTGCAGCGTGAGCAGAGATTCGGCCTGATCGTGATCGATGATGGCAGTCCGGCTGAAGAAACATGGCTCATCCCCATGCTGCTCGGTGAGCTGCGCGATCGTACTACCCTAATCCGGCGTGAACGCCGCTATGGCTATATCCCCAACTTTCTGACCGCAGTGGGGGATATTTGCCGTGATCCTGAGACGCTCATAGTGACTTTGGATCTGGATGACGCGTTGATGTCGCCCGATGTGGCCGCTCGCTTGTTGGCCGCTCAGGCCGAGGGGGTGGATTTGATCAATGGCGTTATGTTTCGCCCGGACAAAGCATTGCAAGAGTATCTGCCGGACTATAAAAATGCACGATCTCTGGGCGGTGGCAATCTTTGGTCGCATTTACGAGGTTTCCGTAAGCGAATCTTCGATCTGCTCCCGAGAGACTATCTCCGGTATGACGGCGCTTGGCTGGAGGAGGTGACCGATTATGGGATCATGTTGCCTCTGAGCGAGTTGGCTGAGCACCCCCATTTTATCGGGGATCTGTATTGCTACTATCACCAGCGGGAGGCCTACCCTGCCGACCGGAAAGAGCGACAGAAGATATTGCTCGATTGGATCTTTAGCCTGCCGCCTGTTCAAGATAGAGGAGTTGCTGAGCCTGGCTGAGCCTTCTGAGCAGTGTGTCGATAGAGGTCGAAAGCGAATTGCTGTATAGCCACCAGTTCGGTGTTTCTAGGCTCGTTCGGTCCAGATGTAGAAACGGTTCAAGTTGACGCAGGCGCTCTTGATTTGCGTAGCCATACCAATCGAATTGTGAGGAGGACACCAGCTCTACGAGGCTTGCCTGGTCAACAGCATTTGTGCCTCTCAATGCGGCGACTTGCATCCAATCGTGAATACGCGGGTAGGGGTCTAAATGTCCTCTTGTTTGACCAGTGGTTTTGTGGGTTTTTGCTGTCATGTCTAACCACCTAAGTCGATCTCCATGAGCCGCAATCAGCTGCCAAGCTAAACGCTGTTCCCCCAGCCAATTATGAAATGCCGCCGCCAAGGGTTTCCTTTGTGCCAAGTCTGGGGGCCTCAGCAGTGCTGGGCGAAGTGGCATGCGCAATATGCGTAGTGATAGGCCCAGTTCAATACATGCATGAATGGTCGTCAGGCCAGTGGAGGGCAGGCATCCCAACTCGGCTTTAAGTTTAAGTGCCTTCTGTGTGAGTAGATGCTGAAGTCGTTCGCTATCAGGTGCCCTCATTCCCGGGCTCGTAATCTGAAACAAGACTGACTCGTGGGGGCGTCGAGCGACTCGCAGATTGGATATACGAATCTCCATCGGAGATAAGGGTTCATCATCACCGAGATTAAAGCGAATACACGGGCGGTCTCGCTCAGGTTTCGGTGATTTACCAGGGCCATTCCCTATAATGCAGATGCCAGTGAAGCCCTGGATGGCCCAGCTCTCAGTCGGGATGTTCATGTTACGACGTTGATTGAAGGTGGGGTGAATTTCCTCGTGCGTACTTCAATACGGTTCCTTTCTAAAAACCAACTTAGCGAAATGTACTGTATGCGGTTGCTCTGGAGTGGCGTCCAGCTCTATGGGGAAACTCATTTGGGACGAGTTTCCACTTGGATACTGTATCCCTCTTTCAAGCCTGCGGACAGGTTCAAATATTGTAGAAATCACGATACCAGTCGACAAAGCGGGAGACGCCCTCTGGCAACGAAATGCTAGGTTGAAAGCCCGTGCGTTGCGTAAGAGTGCTGATATCAGCCCAGGTATGCTGTACATCTCCCGGCTGCATGGGTTTCATCTTTCGGATGCTCTTAACGCCTGTGGCGGTTTCGATGCACTCGATAAAGTCCAGCAAGCGTACCGGGGCGCCGCGCCCGACATTGAACAGCCGTGCTGGCGTTTCTTGATCGCTCTCGTCAGGCTCGTTTGCATAATACGGCGGACAATCATTAATCCGTAGGATACCTTCGACCACATCGTCGATATAGGTAAAGTCACGAGACATGTTACCTGCATTATAAATTTCGATTGGCTGGCCCTCGAGGATTGCCTTGGTGAACTTGAATGGTGCCATGTCAGGACGACCCCAAGGGCCGTACACGGTGAAGAAGCGCAAGCCGGTGGTGGGCAGGTGGTATAGCTGTGAGTAGGTATATGCCATCAGCTCATTAGCGCGCTTGGTTGCGGCGTAGAGTGAGACCGGTTGATTGACTGGGTCTTCAATCGAGAATGGTATTTTGGCGTTCATGCCGTAAACCGAACTGCTTGAGGCATAAACTAAATGTTGGACTGCATGCTGTCGACAGGCTTCAAGGATATTGACGAAGCCTGTCAGATTGGTGTCTGCATAGGCATGAGGGTTTTCCAGTGAGTGGCGGACACCTGCTTGAGCGGCTAGATGGATGACTCGCGTAAATGCGTGTTGATCAAACAGTGTCAGCAGATGGTCAAGATCTGTAATGTCCTGCTGGTAGAACGTGAAACTTTTCCAAAGGCTCAGTTGTTCAAGCCGGGCCAGCTTGAGTCCGACGCTGTAGTAGTTGTTTAGGTTGTCTAGGCCAACGACCTCGTGGCCTGCTGCACACAAGCGCATGGTCGTATGGAAGCCGATGAAGCCGGCAGCGCCGGTTACCAGGTACTTCATTGCTGGTTGGCTCCTGCGACCTGGCGCCCAATTGAGTAGTAGGTGAGTCCGGCGCGTATTACCTGCGTTGGCTCAAACAGGTTGCGACCATCGAATATCACTCGATCGGAGAGACTCTGCCGGATTAGGTTGAAGTCAACGGTAGTATGGAAGTTCAGCCACTCGGTTAGGATCACAAGCGCATCTGCACCTTCTAAAGCAGACTCTTTTGAGTCGGATATAAAAAAATCGGGGCGGGAGCCATAGAGTTCCAGTGCTTCTTGGTTTGCTGCAGGATCAAATGCTTGTACCTTGGCACCTGCAGCCCAGAGCCGTTCCAATAGAGTCCGACTGGGTGCTTCACGCATGTCGTTGGTGTTAGGTTTGAACGCTAATCCCCATAGTGCAAAAGTTTTGTTATTTAGAATTTTTCCGTAGTGCTCAACAATTCGCTCGAACACACGCTCCCTCTGTCCTTGGTTTATGGCTTCTACGGCTTCGAGTAATTGCGCTCGATAGCCTACTTCCAGCGCCGTGCGCTGAAGTGCTCGGATGTCCTTGGGAATACAGGAACCCCCGAAACCGCACCCGGGGTACATGAAGTCATAACCGATGCGAGAGTCAGAGCCGATTCCTTGGCGTACCATCTCGATATCTGCCCCTAGACGTTCGGCGAGGTTAGCGATTTCGTTGATGAAAGATATCTTAGTGGCCAACATGCAGTTTGCGGCGTACTTTGTCAGTTCTGCGCTACGGCTATCCATGAATATTAGATCATTTTGGTTTGTGATGAAGGAGCTGTAGAGTTCATGGAAGATTTCAATATCTTGTTTGTCATCGATGCCGATAATTATCCGCTCCGGGTGCATGCAGTCCTCTACCGCTGATCCTTCTTTAAGGAACTCTGGGTTAGATATGACCCGCATATTTAGCTTGGGGTAAAGTAAGTCGGGGGATTGCTGTAAGTGCTGTTTAATATGATGAATAGTCCCGACAGGGGCTGTAGACTTGTTGATAATTACTTTTTCTTCAAATGCATGTTTGGCAATAGTGTCGATGACATTGAAGATGCTGCTTAGGTCTACCTCTCCGTTTGTTTTTAGTGGGGTTTCGACAGTGATGAAAATAATATTAGAGAACGTTACTGCATGCTCTGGGTTTGTTGTAAATGTTAAGCGTCCAGATTTGATATTGGAAATGATTAGTTTGTCTAAGCCTGGCTCGTGGATTGGAGAGTTGCCCTTTTCTAGTTGTGCTATTCGTTGGGTGTTTTTGTCAATGCAGCAAACTTCATGGCCGGTCTCTGCTAGGCAAGCAGCTTGAGTAAGTCCAACGTAACCTGATCCAAAGATGGTGATTTTCATCTTTTGTTTCCATTGTTTAATTGCAGGTGTTTGCTTGCTGCTGTCAGCGCGCAGAGTGTTTTAATTTAGTTTTTAGTGGTGTTTAGGATGTTTTCTAGATTGGTTATTTTGTTCAAGAGGTCTTTGATGTCTCGGGCTTGAGTGGATGCAGCATTCTGAAGTTGGCTGATATTTAGTTGTGCCGAAGTCAGAGTGTCGATCGCGTTGAAGGGAAGGTTTTTTAATGTGTCGTCTGGAGTTTTGAATGTTTCTAGTATTGGTGTCGTTTTCTGTTTTAATATCCCTTCCGGGCATGGGTCCGTCTGCCTGCTGTGAACGAGGCGTATCATTGTTTCTAAGGTTTCTCTGAGTGTATATTCCCCTTTTAATTCCATGAGCATAGAGTGGGTTTCGTGGGAAATTCCACACCCTATGCTTTTAATGGATTTTCTATTTATGTGCGAGGACCATCGGCTCTTTAGCTGAGAGAATTCTTTTTCCTCCATAAAACTTAATTTTTTTGTTATTTCTCTCCAGGCAGTTTTCTCTTTTTCTAGTTTGCTTCTTTTTGTGTCATTGATGTTCCATGGCTTTTGGTTTTGCTGATGTTTACTTTCTGTATGGCCGGTTTTCTCGATTTCATATAGGTATATGTGTAGTTTTAGATCTTTGAGTAGCCATGACATGAGCTCCTTTCTATTTTGTTTCTGACGGTCAATCCATTCGTTATATTCTGACTCGTTAAGCATTGTGTATCTCTTGTGTTGTCTGTGGATGGGCTGCTTTCCTCCAATTTTAGTGCTGTCACGTGACTTGTCACAAGTGCTGTCACTGGTGATTTTTGTTGAGTGTTTTTCCTAGGATTAAGTAGATATTATAGGGGTTTATTATAGCTGGTTTTTACAAGGAAAAAGTGCTATTAAAGTAGAGGCTTATGGACGTTGGGTTCTCTATGAAAAATCATGTTTATCAGACCTTTGCTCGCCTAAAAGGGGTGGAGCCAGTTGCGCGATACCTGCTATGCCTGATGATTGAGAAAGGGCTTATTGGTGTGGGTTTAGAGTGGCAGGGAGGAATATCTAAGCTTGCTGAGGCGGTAGGCCATAACAAGACCAAGGTGAGTCGTGGCCTGAAAACCTTGGTAGGCCACAAAATTCTTGCGAAAGGTAAGAAAATGACGCGTGGTCGCCCGGTAGAAACGTACCGGCTGAGTATACGGTTTAGTGCGATGGGAAATTTGACTCTTACCGAGTCGGTTTGTATGAGGATTCTGAATTCAGAGTCGAAGGCGTTTAGTCAGCTATCGATTTCCGAGCGGTGTCTTCTAGCGCAGTTATGGGTGGCTTCAGGTAATCTGGGCGAAGATGCTCCAGCAATAGCGGGGGGAGAGTCGTCGGCGCTGATACGTGTAAGCGCTGTTACTCTGGCTGAAGATGTTGGCCTTCATGAGTCTACCGTGCGACGGTTGCTTTCAATGCTGGGTGATGAAGGCTTTATTTCTTGTGTAAATACGGACTTCCCGAGAAGTAAGATTTTATCTAGGGAGAATGTTTATTTCTTACTGGGCCCTTCGACAGTTAAAGACTTTCCTGCTAAGCGCGTCTCAACGATGGACCTTTCTGGAGTTTTAGGCTGGTTTGCCGGGAATAGTGGCTCAGGTTCGGATGAGTTGACGAGAGTGTGTGGGTTTAACTTGAGGAGTGCTAAGCATCGTTATGCTGATATGCAGCTGCTAGGGCTAGATGATGCTGCGTTCAAATGGTACCTCTTGATCTGTCTGTGTGTTGTGCTCTCAGGTAATAGGGCTGATGCGGAGGGAGATCTGAAAAGAGTTATTGGTAGTGCGCTAAAAGAATTTTTCCAAATAGATGACAAAGATTCTTTCGGGGCGAGTGAGGGGGGCTCAAGAGAACCGCGGTTGATTGAGTCGCTTTTAGATAGAATAACGAGTCAATTGCAGGGCGAGGTTTTGCAGCTATTTTCCGCTAAAGACATTTTTAGTGGTGAGCCACTTCTTGGGGTGAGCTGCTACCCGGTTGGGCGGCCGGGTTCGGTAAGGCTGCAAGTCAATTCAATATGCTTAAGTAACTCCGCTTTGAAGGAGTGACTGTAGGTTGCTGGGTTGAGCGGTGTTGGTAACTTCAGAGTGAAAAATTAGAGCTGATATGCCTATTTTATTTTTCGAGCCTAGGCCTACTCTGCTATACGCAGAGTAAGCGTATGATAGGTGGCGTTGGTTAGTTAATATTAACTAATGGCATATGAGAAAATTAATGCTCCACAGATAAGTCTGTTCTTGTGAGACTAATCACAGGGATACGCCCCATGTTCAAGACACCTCCAGCAAACTCCATAGAATGGTTAGGCCTGCCAATCCAGATGGAGCATGATCAATTGCACTTGCACTATCTGGATCGTATCCGGCATCTACTTATGTGGTGCTTGGCGGAACACCCCAGATGGACTGTCATACGTGTTGACCTACACAGCCCAAAGGGTTGCAACATTCCGGAAAACGCGATTACACGTTTCATCGAGTCTATAAAGGCCCAGCTTAAGCACGCTCAAAGGGTTAAACAATCTGCTGGTAAGCGAGCTTATGACCCAATGGTGCGTTACGTCTGGGTGCGTGAATGGAACAAAGCTGACCAACCACATTTTCATTTGGCCATATTGCTCAATCATGACGCCTATTTTTCGTTGGGAAATTACGGGCGCTTGGGTGATGGTGATCGGGACTACGACGAGATGTTGTCTGGGCGTATCTGCAAGGCGTGGGGTGTTGCGCTGAGTATCGACTGGAGGCAAGCACAGACAGGTGTCCACTTTCCGGAGTGCTCTGCTTCTGCGCTGATGCGCCGTGGGCCGCGATCAAGTCTACAGCTTTATGGTGTGTTCTACCGTCTCAGTTATTTCGCTAAGTTGCAGACTAAACGCTACGGTGATGGAGGGCGAAACTTCGGCATGAGTCAATTACGCTGCATTCAAGTTACACAGGAGTGAGCCATCTCATGGGACAAATCAATGGAGTTTCGATCATGAGACTGATTCGACTGAAAGAAGTAATGCAGGTAACGGGGCTGGCTCGCTCGACCGTCTACAAGTACATTGCGGAAGAGGCCTTTCCGAAACCAGTCTCCTTGGGGGAACGATGTGTCGGCTGGGTAGAAGATGAGGTGCAGGACTGGGTTATGGCTAAAATCAAAGAGCGTAACTTGGCACAAAGCCCAGCAGGCCGGCAAGATCGTCTGAGGTTGACTGGCTAGATGCTATCTGTATGCCATGACCACTTGATGGGTGGTCATGGCGCTTCTACATAGCCACTACGGGCATAGAGGCAGTGGCCGCCGTTACTGCGTTGTCTCAGTCTGCCCAGGTTAGGGGCGAGTAGTTTGACTGTCAGTAGATCGCACATGGATGACGCTCTTGGCGACACTCTATAAGTGTAACCTCGAAAATATGTGATTTGATGCAAAAAAAAATCCCTCAACCTTCTGAGGGATTTCAGACCAGGCCAGTATCGATAGGCATCCCAACAGCGCTCAGCAGCGCAGGCGAAGATTCGTGTGCGCCATGAACTAAAATCTCGGCATGTCCTGAATCAGGGTGCCCTAGTCGGACGAAATTGCTGATGCCCCACACAATGTATTGTGTCAATGGCTGAGTGCATGCTGGACTGGCACTAATAGCGACTTAAATGAGCTCCATCTATGGAACCTTCCATGATTTCGAGCATGAGCGCATTGGCACTTGCAGCATCTCGGGTCAGAACTACTAGGACCTGCATATCAAGCATCTCATGATGGCCTCTTCACAAGTAGCCAGACTCGGCTAGCGATACGCAGCCTTCTTTGCCTACCACGACATGATCGAGCGTTCTTACCCCAACCACGTTCAACGCTTCCTGCAGCCTGTGCGTCAGGTTGCGGTCCGCATGGCTTGGCTCGGGATCACCTGAAGGGTGGTTGTGGACCAGGATTACTGCCGCAGCGTTGTGCGTCAGGGCCATCTTGATCACCTCTCTTGGATAAACGCTTGCGCCGTCCAAGGTGCCTCGGAACAGTTCGTGAAAAGTGATCACCCGATTCTTGCTGTCGAGCAGAAGCAGAGCAAAGACCTCGTGCTCGTAATCGGCCAGCAGTGCTTGCAGGTGGATAAAAACCTCCCGTGGAGCAGTGAGGGCCCGTCCCCGACGAAGACGTTGATTGGCGAGTTGTCTAGCCATTAGCAGGATGTCAGCTTCAGTGACTGGCGATTCAACCAGGTAGGTTCCGCTTGGCTCACTGGCCTTCAGTTTGTGCAGTTTCATGATGGTGTCCTTAGTTCTGAGGAGAGGGGGCGCTGAGCCGTTGAGCCTTTGATTCCAATTTCTCGCTCAGGCTGGTTCTCGGTGCGGCTTGGCAGGTGCTGGCAGGGCTGCCGCTGTCGGTGGGGTAGAACTCCTCAAC
>Ga0228674_1001925_pt1 | contig 11954 bp, 12 predicted proteins | sample 1D_rmetaG_FD_189054 | JGI IMG/M metagenome (GOLD analysis project Ga0228674, IMG submission 189054) | Seawater microbial communities from Monterey Bay, California, United States - 1D_r | ecosystem: Environmental > Aquatic > Marine > Coastal | place: USA: California | collected 2016-09-26
CAAAGTCAACAGAACAGTTCGCAACACCATCCATTTTAGCCACCTCTTTTTCAATCAGTCCTGCACAATTATGCTGGCAAGCCATTCCTTCAACATTTAAGTCTAGAGTAGCGTTAGCAACAACTTCAGTATTGTTTTCTGCTGGTTTATCAGAAGAATTAGAAGCATCACCGCAAGCGATAAATAATGTAGAAGCGATTAAAATACCTGAGAATAACTTTTTCATAGTGTTCGATTTAGCTTAATAAAAATACTCTGCTTGCAGCTAAAAAGCAAGTTTATTCTAGTTTTTAACAATTGGAAGAATGTTTCCTTCCGTAGAATTAGGTTGTGGAGAACCAATTAAAAATGAGCTAGTTGGAGCAATGTCAGTTATGTAAACCCTATCGGTGCTGCTACCTGTTTTAATACCAGCTCCATACCAAATTAAGGGTACGTGTGTGTCATAGTTAAAGGGTGAACCATGAGTTGTTCCTGTACGTTCATGGCTGATCCATCCTGGTTCTAAAATGATCCATAAATCTCCACTCATCTGAGGATGAAAACCTTTTTGTACCAATGCGTTTAAGCCGTTACTATAGCTTTCTATTAGTAGGTTCTCTTTGTTAAGTATCTTATATACACCATCTAGTTTGTAAACGTAATTGGAAACTAAAGCGCTTAATTGTTTATAGTCTACGTTTGAGGAATCAATAGCCTCCGAATTAAAAAAGACTTGGTGATTTTGAACAGCCAATATCAGATTGTTGACACCTAGTTCTTTTGTTAAATATTTATTCAAATCAGATCGAAGATCGTGGTTGAATAAACCAGAAGGGATTTGGTATTCCTTCAATAAAGTAGGGACTTGTAAAGCTCCATGATCTGCAGTTAGAAATAAAGTGTACTGATTCTCTCCAACGCTTAAATCCAAGAACGTTAGAAAGGCTTCTAGTTCTTTATCCAATCTGATGATAGCATCTTCCATTTCGATAGAGTTAGGACCAAAGGCATGTCCGATATAATCGATACTTGAAAAGCTGATGCTCAGAAAATCACAAAATTCATCTTTTCCTAAGTTTTCGTTTTTAATTAGAGATTCAGCAATTAAACGAGTTAAGGTATTTCCTTGTGGACAAGCTTTAATTACACCTAAGTTTTCCAAGTTTTGAGAAGATTTTATTAAGTCGTGCGGAAAGCTATTGTCTTCGTGATCTAAAACTCCTTCGCCAGGATGATCGTCTTGAGTGGAGTTGGTATAAGCTCCCTTTTTATTAATAAGCTCCCAGTTTTTCTTTAATAAAGCTTTTGGGTGTTCTTGATTGTTAAAGTTACTTAGCCAAGTTGGAAGTTCTTTCATGTAGTAGGTACTCGAAATAAACTTACCTGTATTTGAATACCAAAAAGCTCCATCAGCAGCATGACCTGCAGGAAGAATAGCCGATCGATCTTTAAGCGCTACAGCAAAGACTTTTGATTTACCAGCTGAAGCTACTTTTAATTCATCTCCAATCGTTGAAGACTTCAAAGGAGTCGCAGATTTTTTACCAGCTGTACTTGAATCTCCAACCGTGTTGAAACTATTGTCATTCACACAGTAGTGACTCTGCTGCCTCTTTTTATCAAACCAAGTATTTGCTACAATTCCATGAACTGCAGGTGTCGTACCAGTGTATATGGAAGCGTGACCTGGAGCCGTGTATGTAGGCATATAATTGTAATGATGATTCTGAAAAGTGAAGCCCTTATTCATTAGTCGTTTAAAACCTCCTTCACCAAAGTGACCCTGATAACGAACCAGGTATTCTTGTCTCATTTGATCAACAACCAAACCGATAAAAAGCTTCGGTTTATCTTGAGATTTGACTGGTACTAATTGTAATACGAATGAAAGGATTACGATCCTTAAGACCATTTTTGAGAGAAATGGTAAAGTATTGAAAAGCATAAGATGATGGATATAGTAACGTTTAAAACAGCGATAAGAATTTGTCCTTCTTTAAAGAGTTTGATTGATTCTAATGAAAAAGTTGAAAAGGTTGATAATCCACCACAAATACCTACCAACACTAATTTCTTGTAATGGTCGTCAATGTCCGTTTTCTCACTAGTCCATGTGATAAACAAAGCCATAACAAGACAGGCTAGAATGTTAGCGATTAACGTACCTATCGGGAAGTTTTTCCATTTAAGATTAATGAAGACTAAACCAATTAAGTAGCGAAACAAGCTACCCAATCCTCCTCCTATAAAAATGGCTAAGTAATTCACCTAATTCTCTTTATAAACCTCAAGTTGAAGTTTTCTAATTGCAATTAAAGCTAAGATAGAAAAAACTGAAGCGATAGTCATTCCAAACAATGCTCCACCTATAATATCTCCAGGATAATGAACGCCAAGGTAAATTCGCGAATAGCTAACAATACCTGCCCATAGGAATATCCAAAGAGCAAATCGCTTAATGCGTCTTTTTAAGAAGATGAATAAAAATGTAGCTAAAGCAAATGTATTACTGGCATGGTTAGAAACGAAGCCGAATTTGCCACCTCTGTATTCTTTACCGTCTGATTTAGTAATGACATTAACTTGTGGCCCTATTTCGATATTATGTGTTGGTCTGTATCTTCCAATCGATGGTTTGATAGCTTTAGCTGCAATTAAATCGCTGGCTGCAACCGTCATAATCGTAGACAATAATAACACGATAGCGGTTTTTCGCTGAAAGTGCTTGAATAGTAAAAAGATGAAAAAAAGATATAAAGGAATCCAGATAGCTTTAGAAGAAATAAGATAGAAGACAGGGTCTAAAAAATCGAATCTTAAGCCATTTAAAAATAAAAAAAGACTTCGATCCCAGTTTTCTATGATTTCAAACATCAGGCTAGGTTTTTCCAGATAAGGTCTTTCAGTTCAACCAATCCTCTTTGCGCAACAGATGAAATAAATAAATATTCAACTTTAGGTAGCGTAGGAGTGATTTCTTCAATCAATTCCTGATCTAACATGTCGGCTTTGGTAATGGCTAAAACCCTTTTCTTGTCTAAAAGTTGTGGGTTGTATTTTTCTAGCTCTTTCACTAAAATCTCATACTCTTCCTTGATGTCATCAGCATCGGCAGGAACCATGAATAATAGTGTTGAGTTACGTTCGATGTGTCTAAGAAATCTTAGTCCTAATCCCTTACCTTCAGCAGCACCTTCAATAATACCAGGAATATCTGCCATTATAAAAGATCTGTGGTCACGGTAGGATACGATTCCAAGATTTGGTCTTAACGTTGTAAAAGGGTAATTCGCAATCTCTGGCTTAGCAGCACTTAAAACCGAAAGCAATGTTGATTTTCCAGCATTTGGAAATCCAACAAGACCAACATCAGCAAGTACTTTAAGTTCGAAAACTTTCCAAATGAAAACTCCCTCTTCACCTGTTTGAGCGTATCGTGGAGTTTGGTTGGTAGGAGTTTTGAAATGCCAATTTCCTTGACCACCTCTACCTCCTTGAGCTACAATAACCTCTTGACCATGCTCAGTGATTTCATTTTCGATTTCACCAGTTTCGTCATCCCTAATAACAGTACCTAAAGGAACTTCAAGAATAATGTCTTCTCCTTCTTTACCACTACTTCGGTTTGAACCACCATGCTCACCATCTTTAGCGATAACGTGCTTGGTGTATTTTAAGTGAAGCAAAGTCCACAACTGTTTATTTCCTCGCAGAATAATGTGTCCACCACGGCCTCCATCACCACCATCAGGTCCTCCCTTAGTAGTCATTTTATCCCTGTATAAATGAGCAGATCCGGCACCACCGGCACCAGATCTACAACAAATTTTTACGTAATCTACGAAGTTTGAACCAGCCATTTAGCTATTGCTTACTTCATCAATTTTAGAACAGATAGAGGAAAAGATTGTATCAATTTCTCCAACTCCGTTTATACCAATGAATTTATCTTGTTTTTGATAGAAGCTGGCAACCACTGCCGTATCCTTCTCATAAACGTTTAATCTATTTTTTATTGTCTCTTCGTTTGCATCATCAGCTCTTCCTGAGTCTTTAGCTCTACCCAAAATTCTGGTAACTAATTCTTCTTGAGGAATATCTGTTAAGGCTAACATACAAGTGATTGCAGTATTATTAGCAGTTAAAAACTTATCTAATGCACCTGCTTGTGCTTCTGTTCTTGGGAAACCGTCAAAAATGAAACCATTAGCTTCAGGATGACTTTTAACTTCAGATTCAAGCATTGAAATAGTTACTTCATCAGGAACTAATTCACCTTTATCTATATAGCTTTTGGCTAGTTTACCTAGCTCTGTTTCTCCTTTTATATTGTGACGGAATATATCTCCTGTTGATAAATGTACAAGATTGTACTTATCAATAAGCTTTGTCGACTGAGTCCCTTTTCCTGCTCCTGGAGGTCCGAATAGTACTAGATTTAACATTACCTTAATTTTTGTCAAAGCGCAAAGGTAATAAATTAATAATCAAGCTCATAATAAGGACTTAATATTCAGTTCTTTTATGGACAAGTCTAAAAGAGTATTTTTGTGCAAAATTTTATCGATGAATTTTGCAGATATTAAAATTGGAATTTTAGGGGGAGGACAGCTTGGAAGAATGCTGATCCAAGAGGCGATAAATTTAAATATCCCTACCAAGGTAATGGATCCAGATCCAAACGCTCCTTGTAAGGAGTTGTCAACTTATTTTTATGTTGGTGATTTACAAGATGATGAACTAATCGAAACATTCGGTAAATCTTTAGACGTTGTTACGATAGAAATCGAAAGTGTTAGCGTAACAGGTCTTAAGAAACTAGAAGATTTAGGAGTTAAAGTTTACCCTCAATCAAGAGTGGTTGGAGTAGTTCAGGATAAAGGTTTACAAAAGCAGTTTTATCAAGACAAAGCAATACCAACTGCACCATTCTTTTTAATTGATAATAAAAGTCAATTAAACATGGATGATGTTTCGTTTCCGTTTGTTCAGAAACTTAGAAAAGGAGGGTATGATGGTAAAGGGGTTCAAATCATTAAAAGTGCAGCCGATTTTGAAACTAAAGGTTTTGAAGAACCTTCGGTTATTGAACAAGCTGTAGATATAGACAAAGAAATATCTGTCATTGTAGCAAGAGACCCGAAAGGAAATGTTGTTACTTATGATTCAGTGGAGATGGAGTTTAATCCAGAGGCTAATTTGGTTGAATTTTTATTCGCTCCTTCATCGTTAACTCCAGAACAAGAAGAAATAGCTCAGTCGTTAGCAAGAAAGGTTATTGAAGAATTGGACATGGTTGGAATACTGGCTGTAGAATTGTTCTTGGATAAAGAAGGAAATATTGTGGTGAACGAAATTGCTCCAAGAGCTCATAATTCAGGTCACCAAACGATTGAAAACTCACATACATCTCAATACATGCAGTTGTTGAGAGTCTTATTGGATCTTCCTTTAGGAAGTACGACTTTAACTTCGCCAGGAGTTATGTTGAACTTACTAGGAGAGCCTGGTTTTATTGGGACTACTAAGTATGAAGGTGTAAATGAGGCTTTAGCAATGGAAGGAGTAAATCTTCATTTCTATGGAAAGAAGCAAACCAAGCCTTTCAGAAAAATGGGACACGCTACAGTGGTTGATAAAGACCTTGAAGCGGCTAAAGTGAAAGCAAGAAAAGTACAAGAGGTATTAAAAGTTAAATGCTAAAAAGAGATATATGAAAGCAAGAGTTGGAATTATAATGGGAAGTTCATCGGATTTAAATGTGATGAATGATGCAGCAGCAGTTTTAAATGAATTAGAGATTCCTTTTGAAATGACTGTAGTATCTGCGCATAGAACTCCAGAAAGAATGTTTGATTATGCTCAAAACGCAGCTGAAAGAGGTATTCAGGTAATTATTGCTGGAGCAGGAGGTGCTGCTCATTTACCAGGAATGGTTGCTTCATTAACAGCTTTACCGGTTATCGGAGTGCCTGTTAAGTCCTCAAACTCAATAGATGGTTGGGATTCAATCTTAAGTATTCTTCAAATGCCAAATGGAGTTCCTGTAGCAACAGTTGCTTTAAATGCAGCGAAAAATGCAGGGATTTTAGCAGCTCAAATGATTGGCGCTTCTGATAAAGAAGTGTTCTCAAGAATTAGTGCTTACAAGACAGGGTTAAAAGCAAAAGTGATCAACGCAGTAAAAGAAGTCGAAAACTCAGATTTTTCATTCAACACTTCTAAATAATATACTTTAGCCTCCAACTAAAATCATTCATAAATGAAATTTATTGGGGGCTTTTTTATGCTCTTAACTTTTTGTTTGAACGCTCAATCAAAGCTGCCTTTTCTATTGTTAAATCCGAATGAGAATTTCATAGAGAAGGAAGCTAATGTTCAACTGAGTATAAGAGATTATTACCGTTCTGGATGGTCAGAATATCAATTAAGCTATAAAGGATTAGGTAGGCGATTTCACCTCTTTTGTGAGGGGAGTGTAAGACCTGGAGTAGAGTTGACTAGTTATCAAGCGTCACTTGGAACTGTTGCTTGTTTTGAGAATAGTTCTTCACTTTTTAAAATCACTTATGCTAGGTGGAATGCTTATTCTTTAAGAGCTTATCACAGACAGATAATAAAGACCTCTGCACTTTCCTTTGAGATTCATAAGAACAAAATCACGGATTATTTGGCTATAGCTTGGTCCAAGCCTTATCGTGATTTATTATGGTTTTCTCTTCATGTTGAGAAATACAATCTATTGGCTAAGGAAAGGTTAAGTACGGCTTTTTTTATTCGAATAAATGAGGAAGACCTTTTAAGTTTTCGCTTAGGTTTGAATCATTCACAAGTGATGTTGTCCTACGTTAAAAAGTGGAAATCTCTTCAGATAACACTGAATATAAAACACCATCAAAATTTAGGTTTTAGTCCTAAGCTCATTGCACAATGGTAAGAATTGTCATCGCTTTGATTCTATTGACTAAGCTTTCATACTCTCAGCAAATAGACTATCAGGTTGATTTAAACTCACAAGAGTTAATGCTTTTGGTTGATGCCAATCTAATTTCTATTTCAGCATACAAAGTGATAAAAGAGTATAGGTTCAAGAATGGAGATATTAAAAGCTTTTATGAATTGATAAGGTTGGGATTAGCGCCTTCTCAAATAAGATTGATTAAAGAAAATTGCTTTATAAGTCGATCAGAATGGCATGGTTCCTTGAATTCTATTTACGATGAACATATCGATCAAAGAGTCAGTGTAAGCAATCTGGGACTCCAATTTCGTTCAAGGATTAATGAGGAAGAAAAGAAGATTTATTTGAGGACGGATTTGGGTGATGGGCGATTGTTCTTCGGTCATGTGCAAAATCCATTGAGGGACTATTTCATGAATGTCGAAAATGAAATAGGTGTTTTACCGGATTGGAATACCAATCGTTTGGGATTGCTTTTTGCTAGTAATAAAACAAACTATAGTTCCGTGTTTGGATTGATTAGATCTGACACTACTTTGAATCCTTTTCTGCGCTTCAGAAAGCATTTTAATCGTTGGTCGATTGATTCCAGAATACAAGTATCTGACGTTGTAGAGCATAATCACCAATTATGGTATTCTTATTCAAACCTACAATTTCGATTTTCAGCCTTAGTTGTGGAAGATCAAGTCACCAAACGAAGTCTGAATATTCAGTTTTCTCCTTCTTACAATCATTTATTGTTGTTAGAGAAAAGTCAGCGCAGCGATGCTGTCAGATTGCGATTCAGGCATTACTTAAAGTTTAATAGAATTAATTCTTTTTATGAGCTCGTTCACGAGAAAGGGAGTGAACAAGATGATTGGAATATCAAACTAGGATATAAGCAAAGGTTTAACCAGTATGCTTATCAAACTTGGGCTTCTGGGAATACGAATTATATCAAGATTCGCTGGCAGGGTAAGTTTATATTCGATGATATGGCTTTAAAACACATCGCTCAGGTCAACTGCTCTGAAGGTTATAATGTGATTGGAGGAGGAAGTGTAAGTTTCAATATGCTCAGTCTTGATTTGGATGTTGGGATTTACCGATCGTTTGCAAACAACGAGAATAGCTATTCGGTTTATGGTATCGGCTTAAAAGAACAGGTTAACACAATTAGATTGGAAGGTAATCAGGTCTTGACCAGATGTTCTTTAGCTAAGAAAGTGGAAAGTAATTTATTGAGTTTGGTCTTCGATCTTCTACACAATGTCGAAGGAGAAGAATCGAAAGGAAGTTTTAAGCTGCAGCTCATTCAAGCTTTTTGATTAGGATAACTCTGAATTTGATATCTTTGTAGTTCAATTTTTGACTTATGAAATACGATATAGCGATAGTAGGAGGTGGGATTGTTGGAGCTGCAACGGCATACAGAATCCAAGAGCATAATCCGAACTTAAATATCATTCTTTTTGAAAAGGAAGAAAAGTTGGCGAATCATCAAACTGGAAATAACTCAGGAGTTATTCATTCAGGATTGTATTACAAGCCAGGTTCATACAAGGCAAAGAATTGTGTTGAAGGTAGACATGCCTTAGTTAAGTTCGCTCAAGAATACAATGTAGCGCATGATGTATGTGGTAAAGTTGTTGTAGCAACGGATGACTCTGAATTACCATACTTAGAAAAGATTTATAATAACGGTATTGCTAACAATACAGAAGGTTTAAAGTATATCAATAGCGATGAGGTTAAAGAGATTGAACCTTTTGTTAAAGCTGTAAAGGGAATTCATGTTCCTTGTACAGGGATTATTGATTTTAGAGGAGCTACTGAGAAAATGGCTGAATTAACGGTTGCTAAAAATAGTAACAGTGTAATTAAATTGGGTCATAAAGTAACTGGTTTTGAGCAAAGCGAAACGGGAACAACGATACATACAAATCAAGGTACTTTTGAAGCCAAACATGCTATTTTCTGTGGAGGATTGCAGTCGGATAGATTAGCTAAAAAAGACAAGGTAGATTTAGATATGCAAATCGTAGGTTTCAGAGGAGATTATTACGAGTTGACTGAACAAGGAATGCATAAGGTAAAGCATTTGATTTATCCAGTTCCTAATCCTGCATTCCCGTTTTTAGGGGTGCACTTTACACGTATGATTGAAGGAGGTGTAGAATGTGGTCCAAATGCGGTATTTACTTTTAAAAGAGAAGGATACGGTAAGACAGATTTTGACCTGAAAGATACTGCTCAAGCTTTATCGTTTGGAGGAACTTGGAAGCTGTTTTTCAGAAATATGTCTTTCGGAATCAATGAGTATAAAAGAGCTTTCTCTAAAAAGCTTTTCCTAGAAACGCTTCAAAAGATGATTCCATCATTAACAATGGATGATATTGAAGTTGGAAGGTCTGGGGTAAGAGCAATGGCTTTAGGTTCTGACGGAAATATGATAGAGGATTTTAAAATCGAATTCAAGCAGAATAACATTCACGTTTTAAATGCACCATCACCAGCAGCTACGGCTTGTTTGGCAATTGCAGATCAAATTCGTGAAATGGCTGAGGAGAAATTTAATTTGAAAATTTGAAAATGAGTCAATTTGAAAATTGTTTGATTACGTTTAAATAGTATACTATAATTTTCAAATTACTTCATTCTCAAATTACTTCAATCCAATCGCTTTTAACCTTTCCAATAAAAATTCACCAGCAGTGGTATCTTCCCATTTCTTAGGGTTGTTTGCTGTTATACATGAATCTAAAGATGCTAAACTAGTATCTGGATTTGCATGCATAAAGAAAGGGATCGAATATCTTGGTTTATCCAGTTGGTCAATAGGTGGGTTAACTACTCTGTGAATCGTAGACTTTAAAACACCGTTTGTTAGTCTTTCAAGCATATCACCTACGTTAACGATTAAGTGACCATCGATAGCTGTAATCGGAATCCATTTACCATCTGCTCGCTTCACTTGCAGTCCATCCGCACTAGCTCCCATCAAAATGGTAATCAAATTTATGTCTCCATGTTCTGCAGCTCTCACTGCTCCTTCTTTTATTTCTGATGTATCTGTAATAGGGAAGTAATGAATCGGTCTCAAAATAGATATAGCACGATCTACTTTTCGATTGAAATAATCTTCTTCTAAGTCTAAATGTAAAGCGATTGCCGAAAGCATTGTTTTTCCAATAGACTCTAATGTGCTATAGGCATCTTCACAAATGGAAGCGATTTCAGGTATTTCACTTGGCCAAATGTTCGGTGCGTAATCCTTTAAATCAGATTCTGGAATGTGTTTCCCTACATGAAAGAATTCCTTTAGATCTCCCATACTTCTTCCAGCAGCGTGTTCTTTTCGTTTTCCTGTATAACCTCTCTGACCGTTAAAGTCTGATCCATCATACTTCATTTTTACGTCATCTTCTAAATCGAAGAACTTTTTCAAAACATTGTAAAGATCCGTTTCTAGGTCTGTATTGAAGCCATGGTTTTTGATGGAAACGAAACCTATTTCTTGATATGCAGCCCCTAATTGGCTAACAAATTTTTGTTTTTGGCTTTCGTTTCCTGACGTAAAATCAGATAAATCTAAAGATGGAATTGATTCGATCATAATGCTCTGTTTGAAGACTATTAAAATTAGTAATTTAGAGCTGCTATGGTAAGGAATATCGGATTTTTAATAATGATTTTATTCATGTCTCTTTGTGGAAATGCACAAAGTTTCTTGCTTATCAAAAAGGAAAATTCTTCAAAGGAAAAGCAGCTTTTACCAGGGAAGAAAATCAAATATCAAATTTATAGCGATTCATTAATTGGAGTTCAAAACAACTGGGAAAAAGATAGAATTCAGTCCTTAACCGATAGTAGTTTGGTTTTTCCTTCAGGGGAGGAAATTATGATCAGTGATTTAAAAGTGTTGGCTTTTCATTCACCAGTAATTGAACATTGGAGAATAGCTAGTGTTCCTATGTTGATTTTTGGTAGTCCAAACTTTTTATATGGATTGACAAAAGGAGTGTTGGAAGGAATGGAAAGAGATAACGAGCAAGATGTTCCGATTTACACAATAAGTGGAGGTGTAATGGTCTTGTTTGGATCAATTCCTCATTTATTCAAAGCCAAAGAATATTCCATAAAAGGAGGCTATCAGTTTCATGTTCAATAATTGTTTATAAATCCAATTCGAATTCAACAGTCACTAGGCTCTTTCATGTTATCTTAGAATCATGAAGGTCTGTATAGCGGAGAAACCAAGTGTAGCAGGAGAAATAGCCAAAATTATAGGAGCTAAGCAACGTAAGGATGGTTATTACGAAGGTAATGGCTATCAAGTGACTTGGACGTTCGGACACCTTTGTACGCTTAAAGAACCTAAAGATTACAAGGAGAATTTAAAGTATTGGGATATTTACACCTTACCGATTCTACCTGAAGAATTTGGTGTAAAGCTGATAGATAATGCAGGAACCAAGAAACAATTCAATGTAATCAAGAACCTGGTAACTAAAGCAACGGAAGTTATAAACTGTGGGGATGCTGGCCAAGAGGGAGAATTAATTCAGCGATGGGTTTTAGATCATGCAGGATGTACTGCACCAATGAAACGTCTGTGGATTTCATCTTTGACGGAAGAAGCGATAAAAGAGGGGTTTAAGAAGTTATACGATAATAAAGACTTCGATTCTTTATATGAGGCTGGAAAGTCTAGAGCCATAGGTGATTGGATACTAGGTATCAATGCCACAAGGCTTTTTACACTGAAATTTGGTAAGAACAAGCAAGTTCTAAGTATCGGAAGAGTTCAAACTCCAACGTTAGCACTTGTTGTTGAAAGGCATCTGGAAATAGAGAACTTCGTTCCTCAACCATACTGGGAGATTAGAACGATATATAAGGATACAAAGTTCGCTTATGAAAAAGGGAAGTTTGCTACTGTTGATGAGGCTAAACAAGTGATGGCTTCGATCGAAAAAGAGGACTTAGAAATCACTTCAGTAAGCACAAAAGAAGGAAAGGAGTT
>Ga0228674_1001927_pt1 | contig 11953 bp, 8 predicted proteins | sample 1D_rmetaG_FD_189054 | JGI IMG/M metagenome (GOLD analysis project Ga0228674, IMG submission 189054) | Seawater microbial communities from Monterey Bay, California, United States - 1D_r | ecosystem: Environmental > Aquatic > Marine > Coastal | place: USA: California | collected 2016-09-26
TATTTATTTTTTATCAGGTTTAATCCAACCTTGACCAATCCCTACATCTTTTTGTGTAATCTTACCATCACCAGATAAATCTTCCATAAACAAAGGTCCTTCAATGTTACCTCTATTAGGCATACTCGTTTGTCTTTGTTGTTGATTGCCAAATATGTTTTCACAATTTGAACTTTGTTGAGGTGAAAAAACAGATTTATTGCCATAACTAGCAGAATCAGTTCTTTGCTCTGGCTTAATTCTTTCTACGCCTGGTTTAAAAAAAGGATCTCCTACATTAGCACTAGCTCTATATTGCTCTTGCTCTTGTTTTGCTAACATTTTCTGTGTTGCACCTAAAATTCCTTTATATTGGTTACCTGCTCCAAACATAATTATCTATTTTTATCTTTATTAACTATTTCTATTGCTCTTTTTAAAACCTTATCTGTGTATGACTTGCCGGACATTATACTGTTTCTTCTACTAACAGGTATATCTTCTTCACCCAGCATCATTCGATATATCCTACTTATTAGTTGCTTACATTTAAAAGAAACTTTATATATATGGTATTTTTGTGTTGTTCTATTTCTTTTTCTCCATACAACTATCCAGTCTTCTTTTAATAATCTATTCCAACGCCTGTTATCCCAACTGTAAGAATAAGTACCTTCTATAAAATCATTTTTTGTAAAATAATCCATACAATCAAAATGTATAAGAAGTTCAAGATCAGCATCATTTAAGCCATTGTTTTTACAAGCCCATTTACGTATTATACGATAATGTTTTAGCAAGTTCATATCCTTAACATCTCTTGCTTCTAGCTTTTTCATAAAACAACGACTACATCTTGTAATTTTATAAGATGATATATTTCTTTTTCAACTTCTATTTTATGACCAGCATGTCTGTCAAAATACACTTTGCTACCTTTTTCTAAACCAGCATTAGAACCGTCTTCTCCTGTTGAAACAACTGTTGCTTTAGTATACCTTATATCTTCACGCTGAGTTTCAGCAAGAAGTAAACCACCTTTTGTTTCGGTGGTTCCTTCTTTTTCTTTTTTTATAATTATATTTCTACCTATTGCTTTCATCTATCCTCAAGTTATTGATTACACAATCGGTTGATAAAATAGTAGTAGCTACTGACACCGCGTTTCTAAGCGCGCTCTTTGTAACTAATAATGGATCTATTATTCCAGACTTAATCATATTCACTGATTTGCCTGTAACCACATTAAGACCTGTTCCTTGGTCTTTAGGATCTTTAATGTCCATTATACCTGCATTTTCAAGTATTGTCCTGTAAGGTGCCTTAATAGCTTCTAGAAGCACTGATTCACCTATGGATTTAGATTTTATTTTTGATGCTGCGTTTAATAGCGCTATTCCACCACCTGGAACTATACCTTCTTTTATAGCGGCTTTAGTTGCACATATAGCATCTTCAACTCTATCTGTTTTTTCTTTTAATTCAATTTCTGAATTTGCACCAACTTTTACTATAGCTATTTTTGCTGAAAGCCTAGCTAATCTTTTTTCAAGTTTAATTACTTCGTGAGGGCGCTTTGTCTTTGTTATTTGCTTTTTAATATCACTTATGATATTTAAAATTTCTTCATTAGATTCTTCAACCTGAAGTATTGTTTCTGCTTGAGATGTCACACTTTTTAAGCAACCACCCAGATGCTCTACTTGGATCATATCCATATCGTCACCTAAGTCTTCGTTGATTATTGTAGCGCCTGTTAACAAAGATAAATCTTGTAAAACTTCTTGCTTGCTAACTCCATAGGTCGGAGCATTGATAACATTAACTTTTATATTACCTTTGTTTTTATTCATAGCTAGAGCAGATAAAACACCTTGTTCTAAATCGCCTATAATAAGCAAAGGTTTATTGTTTTTTATTACGTACTCTAGTATAGATTGTATTTGTCTTATTGTATCTACTGGTGACTCTATAAGTAGAACCAATGGATTATCCAACTCGGCTGACTTTGTTTGTTTGTTCGTTATAAAATGAGAATTTGTTAATCCTTTTTCATATTGAACTCCATCTACAATCTCAACAACAGTCTCTCCATCGGCAGATGTTTCCATCATCACAACGCCTGTATTATTAACAGCTCTAAAAGCGTCTGCTATTATCTTGCCAAGTTCAGGATCATTGTTTGTTGATATAGTTGCTATTTGATCCATCATAGTATTTTTAACTTTGACCGATACAGTCTCCAAGTAATCAATTACTTTTTCAGTGGCACTATTAATACCATCTTTTAATTCTCTTGAATTTTTTTTATCCGAAACTTTATATGCTTCCTGTAAAATTGCATGAGCGAGTACTGTAGCCGTGGTGGTACCATCACCTGCTTCTCGAACTGTTTTTCTCGCAGCTTCTTTTAAAAGAGTAGCTCCCATATTTTCCACGGGGTCTCTTAATATTATAGAGTCAGCTACTGTAACACCGTCTTTTGTTATAATAGGGTTTCCAGCATGATCTTCTAACATTACACATTTACCGCTAGCCCCTAGTGTGGAGCTAACAGCATTTGTAAGTTTCTCTATACCTTTAAATACATTAACCCTGGCTTCTTTTCCGAAGTTTAGGTTCTTAACAATTGCATCCATGTTTATTTATTTAATTAGATTTGATTTATATCTTGTGATACAATTGTATTATTACCTAGTTTATAGATTTTTTACCTATTAATTACTCAACAGGCGGTACAGGCTCACCGATTACTAGTGTGATACTTGTAGGTGTTATTAAATCTTGAATCTGTTTTTCAATACTAGCTTCAATACTAGCTACTTGTTCGTCACCCATTGCTCCTTTAGTCCAAGCAACTACCTCGTCGTTTGTTAATTGATCAAACGGTATAAAGTTTGTTATCTGACTTGTGTCTAGAGTTTGTGTTCCAATGTTTGTAGCCGAGTAAGGGTTTCCTTGTGGATCTACTTGATCTGATACACCTGTTACAATCCAGTGCACGTTGTATACTACATCCGCTTCGTTGTCTTGTTCTGGGTAGCAATCTACTGTTTTGCAATTCCAATTGTAAGTTGTCATAATTTTTGTTTTTAATTTGTGGTTTATTTATTTATTATAATAGTATTAATGTTTGAGTATTTGCAGAATTATTTGGTGAAGACGGAACAATGTCCGCAGTTGCACTTATTAAAGTAAACTTAAAGTAAACAGTTGTATTATATCCTCCTGACCCAAATGTAAATGGTTTATATTGATTAGCATTAAAAGAACTAGTAATGGTAGGTGTAACGTAACCAGGAGATCTTGTTACTCCTCCGTACTGTACATCAACTCCACTACCTCCTGATTGAGATACATACTCCCAAGTATATGAAATATTTTGAGAACTAGTACTTTGATTACCTAAATCTATATGTGAAGTACCATTAACTATTGTGCTTTGAGCAACTGTTAAGGTAGTCGTCTGAGTACCTCCATAGTTTCTAAAATTAAGTAAGTTATTTTTACTACCACTGTAATTAGAATCAAAACTAGAACTTGTTGCGTCTGCGAAGCAATCAACTAAATCATCTGTAGTTGGATTAATTTCATCAACAACATCTTGTAATGTAAAAGTAGTTGTATTTGGTACTGCCATTATTTTTCTAGTTTTTCTAATCTTGCTTCTAATTCTGCTATCTTAGCAATTAGTAGATCTATATAAGCAACAGACTTAAATCCTTGGCTGTCTTCTCTTACAAATTCAGGGTTAGTCTTTTCTAGCTCTTGCGCTATAACACCGTATCTCTTCTGTCCTTTTTCTGTTTTTAATTCAAAAGTTTTCCAATCTGCTTCAACTTTATTATCACATACTTTTTCAACATTTTCTTTTAGTCTTTCATCAGATGATAATATGAAGTTTGTAGCGGTAACTGTTGATGTAAACCTACCATTACCTGTTACATCTAATTTGTATGATGGATTTGTTTGGCTTATACCAACACTGCCAGAATTAGGGTTTAGTATTATATTAGCACTATTAGAACATGTTACTTTAAATGCACCTGTACCTACTTGCTTTAATTCTGTACTGGCGTTTTGGCCACTATAACGTATTATTCTAAACCCAAACTGACCAGCAGACATTACTTCTCCATTAAAATCCATGTAAGATAAGCCATCTGCTGTTCTTCCTCTACCAAGTTGTATTGTATTTGAACCTGAAGAGTTATATCCTAAATATAAAACCGGTCCATCCGTTCCTGTATTAGTTATTATTTGCTCACCAAATACTTGGAAATTTTCATTTCTACCTGAAATTCCAGCACTGGAATTTATTATAACTTTTCCATCTCCTTGAACTAAAAACTTAGATACATTACTATTAGTTGACACTAAAAGAGAGTCTTTACTTGCAGCATTACCTGCTTTAATTTTAACACCGTCCCCTATTCCACCATCAACTTCTAATCGATACCCTGGACTAGTCGTCCCAATCCCTACGTTACCTGTAGAGTCTATAGTCATTTTACTATCTGATAAAGTAGCATCACTATCTCCAAGAGTGTTATTGTTCAAGAAGTGCATTTTACCAATACCCCAGCTAGTTTCTCTTTCAAAAACTAAACCTGCTTTTACAGCGGCGTTTGTTGTGATATATCCAGATAACCCAATACCTGTAAATTCTCCTACAGCATTTCCAGCACCTGCTACTATAGCAAATTCATCTCCACTCGAGTAACTTGCTAGCTTGTAATTAGGACTAGTTGTCCCGATCCCAACGTTACCGTTCCCGGTTATTCTAAGTGCTTCTAATGGGGTTCCTGCGGTTTTAACCCTAAATATAGTATCTCCTTGATTAGAGTTATATCTATTATCAATATAAGAATCACCTGTTGAAGCATTATGCCATAAATCTAATCCCGAAGAATTATCTGAACTTCTAAGTAAAACAGCAGTATCACCTGCGCTCCCGCTTACTCCTGCTAATTGTAAAACCTTAGTAGCAGTTTCAGAGTCTGTAGGAAGTGTAGCTCCGGGAGCAGTCGTCCCGATACCGACGTTACCTCCATTTAAATACGAATTACCTGCTGAAGCAAACCTTATAGTTTCTGTTGCTGCATCATTGTGCATAGACATTCTTGAAGGATTACCACTTGCTCCTACATAAAATTCAAACCTTTGCTCATTGTTGTCTGCTCTAAATCTTACAAATTTATTTGTAGTTGTTGTTAATACTTCTAACCTAGCACTAGGACTAGTTGTTCCAATCCCGACGTTGCCTCCGTTTATGTAAGAATCACCGTTTGAAGCTATTTTAACAGTTGTTACGTTTGACGTACCTGTGCTTAAGAAAATTGAAGCATCGGTATCTCCTTCTTCGTCGTAAACGTGTAGGTTACCACCAACTTGTAGCTTTTGGTTAGGACTAGAAGTTCCTATTCCTACGTTGCCGGCAGAATCAATACGTATTCTTTCGGTTGGTGTTGTGTTTCCTACGGCGGTAGTTGATAAACTTATATGGTTACTTGCACCTTGTGAAGCAATTTCAAATTTTCCACTTCCATCTCTATAATATTCTAAAGTGGCTTGTTTAGCGGCAAACTCATAAATCGCAAACCCTCCTTTGTTATTTGCATTAATTGCACTATTACCTATTTCATAAGAAATATAATTTGTTCCATCCGCTGTATTAGTTGCTTGTAGTAAAGTGTCAGGACTAGTCGTCCCGATCCCGACGTCGCCGCCGTTAAAGTAAGAATCACCAGCTGAATCTAATTTTATAGTAGCAGTGTTACTTGTGTTATATATATATTGCTCTGCGTTTCCAGAAGCATCATTATAAAAAGTATATAACCTGTTAGTGTTATTTGGAGCATTTTGTTTGCTAATTACTAACCCATTATCAGTTTTTACAAACATGGCGTTTTGAGCTCCCCAGTCATTTTGTGCAGATGTACCATAACCTGTAATAAAAACATTACTGCTTGCTGCTGAATAAACTTGAAGTTTAGAACCAGGACTAGTCGTACCGATTCCTACGTTGCCAGTGTCAGGAACTATTGTTAAAGCTTCCAACGTGTTTCCCCCGCCTTGTACTCTTGTAAAAAATTTATGACCTAAAGTAGAGTTGTACTTTATAAAAGAATTAGATCCAGTAACTTCAATTGAACTTCCAGTGTAAGTTCCTGCCTGTGTTGTAATTTCAAGATTACCTAATCTTGCTACTCTGCCATTTGTACCACTTGGGACTGTTAATTTATGACTCGGACTTGTGTCACCAATCCCAAAGTTACCTCCATTAAAGTATGAATCACCATAACCCCTTACAACAACATTTGTAGTTCCTGCTTCATTATATAAATTAATTAAACCTCCATTTGCATCATCATATCCTATTAATGCTTTTTGGCTTCCATCTGATTTAAGCATGCTAATTTTAGCATCACCCCCTGAACCTGGTTTTAGTTCTAGTAATTCACTAGGACTAGTCGTCCCGATACCTACGTTGCCACCAATGAATTTAAAATTCCCTGAACTAGCTGACAGTTGAAAACTGTATCCACTTGAATCCCAATATTGCTGATGTTTTACAGTTCCGTTAGCTTTACTTATTAACGCACCTGATAAATCAGCTCTTGATGAATTTACGGATAGACTAAATGTGTTTGCTGATATAGAAGTTGGTGAAGTATCACCGATCCCTACGTTACCTGAAGAATCAATACGCATCTTTTCAGTAACTGAATTACCAGTCTCTGTGAAGAATGCCATGTCGTTGTTATTGTAAGAGCCGTTAGTAAGTTGTATTTTACCTGAAGAAGCTCCAGACGCTACATTCCAAGTAACAAACTCTATTCTTGGGTCGTTGAAGGCTGTATCGTTTTTAGCTTCTATCTTTAGCGTTGTCCCCGCTGCACTAGTGATTGTTGTATTTCCAGCTACCTCTAACTTTGCACTAGGACTAGTCGTACCGATCCCTACGTTTTTACTTGTATCTATGGTAACTGCAGTTGCATTGTTTTGAACAAGTACAACTTGAGTATTTGAGTCAGAACCTATTCTTGTAGTATTACCTTCTTGTTGAAATATACCAGCTCCTGCATTTGTATCGTTTAAATATATATAAGGATTGGATGCGTTTGCTACTGTTACATTAGTGCCATTTACCGCAACGGCACCTGCAAAAGTTGCGTTTTGAGATTCGTCTAATCTTAATGTTTCTGCGTTACCTGAGTATAAAATATTTTTATCTGCCGCAACAATATATAAATCATCACTAATTACATCAATATAATCAGAAGAAGATGTAATCATTAATTTATTACCAACAGTTACGCTCCCTGCAAAAGTTGTGTCACCCGCACCATCTACCTGAATATCCCATCTTGAATCAGTAGCATTGTATAAACCAAAATAAGTAGCGGTATTGCTTAAAAAGAAATCATCTCCAGATCCATTAAAAATTAATCTTGGAATATTGTCTCCTGAATTTAACGTTAAATAACCACCTGTAGAAACTGCTCCTGCAAAAGTAGAATCATTAGTGCTAAAAGTAATTGGGCCATCAGTTAAAGTATTTGAAGTACCTGAGCCATCCCACTTAGTTACAGATTGTCCTGTACCAGACCCATCCAACACAGAAGAGTTGTCTACCTTCTCCCATTGATCGCTAGCACCTTGCTCTACAAATACAGCCCAGTCACCAACTTTCCAATCTGTGATGCCGTCTAAATTTGTTGAACCATCTACAGATACTATATAGAAATGACCTGTAGTACCAGATCCACTTGTAAGTGTTGGTGTGTTTGTAGCTGCGTTCCACGTACCTTGGAATACCAAACCCGCAGGTATTGTACCTATTAAGTTTTGTACAAAGGCTGTAGTGGCTACTGTAGTGTCGTTTGTTGCGTTTGCTTTTGTTACAGCCGTAGTTGCTGTATTTATTGTGCCGTTTAAATCACCTAAGAAAGTAGTTGCAGTTGCGGCACCTGTTACAGTAACACCTGTGCTTGTGGTTGAGAAAGTTGCAATATTATTATAAAATAAGTCACAGGCTCCATTTTCTGTAGCTCTAAACATTGCTTCTCCAGCAGTTGATTTTACATAGAATCTTGTAGTTAGAGCCACTAAGTCTCCAGTTCCATTATCAACTATATAACTATTATTGCTGTCGTGATAAATAAGTAAATCAGGAACTGCAGCACTACCAAAACCTAATTTTGAATTATCAGGGAAAACAGTCATTGGATTATTAGTACCAGTACTGCTGCCATCTAAATAAAAGTATGTTTCAATACCTCCGGCACCATCGTCTGATCTAAATATAATATCTTTATCATCTGCTTTCTGTGAAATATATAAATGTCCCACATTGTTATTAATAATAGAATCTGCTGCATCATGAAATATTTCAAGACCTGAACTCGTTCCTAATAATAATTGGTTGTTATCGTTTAACTTAATATTCCCAGCCACCTCTAGCTTCTCACCAGGGCTAGTAGTCCCTATACCTACGTTGCCGTTGTGCAACAAACTCATAACATCTAATGATGGCGTTGAGGAGTCTGTTGTTCCAGCTAATCTAATATCTAATCTTGTGTAAGGTAAATTATTATTAACTGTTTGTTGCCTTGAAAGCATAAAATCTACAGCACTATCTTTAGTGCTTGTGTAATTACTATCTGTAACATCTCTGACTAACCTAAGAACAGACTGAGCCGTTGTATTTGCTCTTGTTGTTATATCTGCACCGTGTACTTCTAAAGGTACATTAGGACTAGTCGTCCCGATCCCAACGTTGCCTGAAGCACTTATTAAAAAAGAATTACCAGATGCATTTTTAAATTTTAACTCTTGTACTCCAGCATCACCAATCTGTAAGCTGTTAGTACCACTAGAAGACAAAGCTCTTTGTGTTGAGCTTGATAGTGTTAAAAACAAGTCACCTGTCAAAGGTTTTGTTGATCCAGCTGAAAGTGGTAAATAAGGACCGCCAATTATAGAACTACCGCTAGCATCAACCCATTGAGTTCCGTTTGAACCAGTAGAAGTTAAAACATAGTTTGCAGCACCTTGAGAATTTAATCTATCTCTAAACGCCCCAGTAAGTCTCATATTACCAGAAATATGAAGTTTTTGCGAAGGCGCAGTAGTCCCAATACCTAAACCAGTTTCTGTTAAACGCATCTGTTCAGATGTTGCAGTTCTAAACGATATTTTCCCTCCTGTTGTAAACCCTCCGCTTAATTGTAGCTCGTTTGATAAAGCAACTATTTGCACAGGAGTAGTATCGCCATAATTCATAGTAAACTTACCGTAAGGAAAAGTTTCCGAATTACCGTTTATTATCTGAGCAAAAGTTTTTGGGGTTGATGTTGCTAATGTGATACCATCTCCTGTTCCACTGGTTCTTATATCTAATCTCTTACTAGGATTAGTCGTCCCGATCCCGACGTTGCCGCTTGCTGATGATATTCTAAACTTTTCAGAACCTCCTACGTTGTACACAAAAGAAGGGCCTAACCCTATATAAGCGTTAGAATAACCTAACAATGAACCAACAGCTGTGTTTAACCTAAGGTAAGATGTTGTTGTATCTCCGTAGATATAACCTCCTGTTCCAAGCTCTATATTTCCTTCAACCGTAAGCTTTTCACTAGGACTAGTCGTCCCGATCCCGACGTTACCGTTATTTTTAAATGTAACTCTATCAGCATTATTTACAATGTCTTTAATTACTAATGCATCATAACTAGCGTGCTGATACAGTAAAGTTTTTGTAGTGCCAGAAGCGTTTTCAAAAAACAATCCATTATAGTCCCCTCCACTTATTTTAATATCTCCAGAAACTTCTAATTTTTTATCAGGTCCAGTCGTACCGATCCCAACGTTGCCCGCGTCTGTAATAATAGCTCTGTCTGCGCCAGAGTTGTTTTTAAATTTTATACTACCACTAGAAGTGGCAGCAGTAATTTGGTTAACAATAGAAGCATTACCAACAAAGCTAGTTGTGGTTCGTATAATTCCCGTAACATCAAGAGGTACACCAGGACTAGTAGTTCCTATACCGACGTTACCGGTGTTAGCAATAACTAAATTATTACTAACGTTATTTGTACCAAAAGACAATTGGCCGCCGTCTCTATTATATATAAAAGCACTTGCCCCTGATTTATTAATTAGTAAGGCATCCCCTGTTCCTGTTCCATTATCCCTATCGGAAAGATATATTTGGCCTGAAGAACCTGTATCACCTACAACGTGAAGATTACCACCTGGAGTTTCTATTCCAATACCTACCTTAGCGGCGAAATAAGCGTTATTTAAAAATGGTATATTTGCCATCTAAAATTGTATTAAATTAATATTAGACTATTGTTATAAGAGCCGTATATGTGCCGTTTGCTACTGTAGGTATAAATTTAAAGTCTAAGCTACCTGTTCCGTTTCCAGTTATATCTGGATATACCGTTTGTCTTCCTGATGTTGTAACTACCTCAGCTTTACAGTTTGCAGCTAAAGCCCCTGTACCAAACAAAGATACTACGTTAACTGTAAATGTTGTTTCTCCTCCTGAATCTGAGCCGCTATCTAATAAGACAGAAGCCCCGTAAGGGTTTGCTTGAGGTTTTAATTGTACCCAACCGTTTGATGATACTGTAAAGTTTGCACTGTCAAAACCAGATACACCTTTTTGTGTTGCTCCGTCTGTTGCTCCAGCACCGGCAATATTATCATCAGCCTGTACAACTGTATAGTTTGATATAGCTGGAGATGAGTTTGCCGCAATAGCATTATTAGCAAATATAAAGTCACCTGGTTCTAACGCTTCACCTAAGAAACTACCAGATACTGAGACTACGAAGTAATCACCTTGATCTAAAGCTATGTTACTTGACCCTTCTAAAGCTGGTGAGTTTGTAGCGGCGTTATAAGATCCTTTAAAAACACCAACACCTGCAACAAGTAATTCTACTTGTCCTAGATTAACACCATCGGTAGAATTTGTACCGGTCCCAACATTGGTAAGCTTATTACTATTCATGTTAAGTGGGCTAGCAAAACTATTCTCGTTTCCACTTGATGTTTGAGATATTTCACCACCAACATCTAAATTACCCAATAAGGTTACATTACTGGTTAAACCAACTCTAAGTTCCGATGCACTTATTCTAGTCATTGTTGTTTGACCACTTGTTCCAGATATAGTTACATCATCATTAGCTCCAGTACTAGGGTCTAATCTAATAGCTGAACCGGTTGGCGCAGTAAGTAAATCGTATGTAGTATCGTCGGAGGCAGGTATTGTTACTGTTTTAACATTTAATGCTGTAACGTGACCTGTTGTGTTTGTTGTAACTGAATCAATAGCGGTGAAAGTAGCACCATAAGCGGGTGCTGCTGTCGATGTTGTATCTGTTCTAGAAGTTAAATCATGATTAACAACCGGTACAGGACCAGTTTGATTCGTTACACCTATATAAGTACCACCTTGTACTTCAGTTATATCACCAAATGGTATTGTAGCCCATTTATTAGCTTTAGTTAAGAATCTATCAGAAGCCGTGGAAGTACCATCAACAGCGGTAAGATCTACCGTACCTACTGTTACGTTGCCAATAGCTGATGTATTATTTGTACCAAAAGCTACATAAGTACCGCTTGCGTTAGTGAAAGTTTCAACACCACTTGTAGCACCTACTTCTACCCAAGCGCCACCTGCGTATATCTTTAACGCATCTACTGTTGTGTCAAAATATACTTGACCTTCCACACCTGTTCCAGCTGCAGTATCGTTTGGTTGGTTTTCTATTCTAGGTTTTTCTAGAGTGTTTTGATTAAAAGCTACCGTGTTTAAAAAATTTATCGCCATGTGTCGTTAGTTTAAATATGCTTTGCCAGAAAATCCAGCAGAAAAGTTTAGTTGTACGTTATTATTATCTATATATTTTACTTCACCATTTACAACAACGTTGTTGTTGTTTGTTAC
>Ga0228674_1001932_pt1 | contig 11931 bp, 9 predicted proteins | sample 1D_rmetaG_FD_189054 | JGI IMG/M metagenome (GOLD analysis project Ga0228674, IMG submission 189054) | Seawater microbial communities from Monterey Bay, California, United States - 1D_r | ecosystem: Environmental > Aquatic > Marine > Coastal | place: USA: California | collected 2016-09-26
AGGTGCACATCTCTGCATGCTGGTTGCGTAAATATCCCATATTCATATTCAGTGCCACTGCTAACTCCTGTAGCTTTTAAGAATAAATTTGTGTAAGGGCTAGCTGCATCAGCAATTAGATCTGCTGTATTCTCATGATAAGATTTTATTTGTGAAGTTGGAATGCTGCCAAAGCCGCTGCTACTCATGTCTGAAAATTCTAATGCTGGTATAATAAATGACTGCGGTCTAACTATAAAAGATCCACTACTACCAAAAGGATAATAGGCAGCTGTTGGCCGTCCTATGGTCCATATTCTATCTGTGGCTGGGACACCGGCGTTGGGTCCTTGCCAACATGCTCTAACTGTTACTCTGTTGTATAGTTCAAACCAAGATCCTCCACCTGAATTTTGTTGCATTTGCACAATATCTGATCCTCCACCGTTTGGTAGATAAGGAGGTCTTCCATCTCCCCTGAACACATTTATTATCAATCCATCATCTGATAATTGTATCTTGCTATAGTTATACTGTCCCCAATATTGGCCTGTAGTAAGATATGGAATACTGCCACTGTCATCCCATGTGTAGTCTTCTGAATCTAACGTCCATGTATTGTTAGCAAATTTATAAACATGTATACCGCCAGTTCTCAAAGGATTGGGATGTGGATTTACATAATCACTCCATGCATCACCTCTTACTACAAATGTTTTTCCATCTGCTGACAAGGCTGAAGAGCCATACTTTAATACTTTTTGTGTTCCTACGTTTAATTCAATAGGAGTTAATGCTGTTCCAATTTCTGCTGTTGTTCCACTAACACTGCGTGTATAATCTATATTGTAAGGATAAACTTTACCCCAACTTGTAACAGTATTTGGATTAGTTGGATATTGGCTAGGAGTTACAATCATTACATTAGCATTTGCTGTAGAAACACTGTTGTTCATTACACGTGAAGCGTGAAAATCTTCACCATATTTTAAATCAGCTACATCAAGCTCAGGATGTGCTGTATAGTCTGGAGTCATAACTCCTCTGACTATAGGATCACCACCGTAATATGTAGTGCCACCAACACTAGGACCATATACAAATATACGTCCTGTTGCTGAGGTTGGAGCTGAATTATCTGGGTCTGGCGCATCAGTATCTAACAGAAATCCGTATTGTCCTTCTGTTGCTATAAATTTTATATCATCTGTGCTAATTCCATCTGCATTTCTTGGATACGTTGAACCACTAGGCAGGTCTGCAGGATTAGGATAATTTGCATTATGAGATGAGTTATCTGTATCTCCGTCTAAATTAGTAGACCATCCATAATAATCTAAATCAAAACATTTTGCTCTCCATACACTACCTTGGTTAGCAGAACTTACATAATTTTTCCATAAAACTTTACCTTCACTACCAAGATTATCAAAGGGCCAACTTGAAGTTGTTCTACCAGCTCCTAAACCAATGTTAAAGTAATCTTGGTCATTCCATGTTGAGGCAGTCCACTTTGCATTATCAACTTTGTCTACCCATTGTTGGCCTGTCCATTCCTTAATACCACCGTAGTTGTCACTGCTATCATCACTTTTATATGCATATCTATTTCCGTCTGGTGACATTGCTACAATTTCATATATTGTGCTTGGTCCACCAGTTGATGGTGTTGGTGGTGTTGTTGTGCCCCATGGTTCATAATGAAGAGGTCTAATTGGCATGTGGTCAGCTGATGTGGCATTAGGTGATGGAAAGTTATATTCCATTAATGCGCCATCTGGTAAAGGTGTTGATGATCCTAAATCTATTGTTACTTTAGATGAATCAAAGAAGCTACTTCTAGCACTACTAATATTATTAGTAGCTTCTATCTGAATAGGATTTAGGTTGTCAGTTTCTTGTGTTGAGATCCCTAATAAACTAGTTCCAGCTTGGTCCCAAGATAAATTAAATGTATTAGCATCAATTGGCTGAACATACCAGTTAGCTATACTAGATTGTGACTGTGAGCCTGTGTTATATAGGCTTAGATAACCATCAAAGTTATCCATTGTTACGTGTCCAGTAATATTATATCCATTGCTAGTGAATACAACAGGATCAGCTACAGTAGAACTTGTAATAGTATCTGTGTCTACTTGCCAATATTCAAGTAATTCAGTTAAGCCAGAATTTGTAGATAATTGTAATTCAGTTGCAGATATTTTCTTAACGTATACATCCATTCCGTTAATAGCTGTTAAGTCTCCATCAAATACTGACGGAACTACATTTTCACCATCTAAGAATTCATGTGGTTGTGCAAAAGTAAAAGTAATAGGTTGTGAGAATGCTGTATTTGGATTTGGTGCTGCTTGAGATAATGGTCCAGAATTTACAAGTTCAAGTTTACACTCATACAAGGGTTGTTCCCAGAATTTATAAATTGTATTTTCATTCCAAGTCTCAAGAAATGCGTTATGATATTTACTCATAGCTTGTATTGTTAAGTTAATATCTTCTGTTGGTGCTGTTGTGCTCCAAGCCTTGTAATTTCCAAGTTTTAAATCATTTGCTCTTTTATAAAACCCACTGGTTGTATCACCTAAATATTCCGTGCTAATATAATCAGTTGTAATATTATTTGGATATGTAAATATTGTTTTCATTAATAAATCCCCTGTTTTCCACGTCTATTGTATGCACTCTGAACAATGCCTTCAATTTGTCTTTTGTTTTTCAACAGGAATTCTGTGCCTGTTTGCGTGTCAATTGCTTGTATAGTTATATTTACCGGAGGAGCGTTACCGCCAAAACTGTCTTGATTGCTGGTTACTGTAGCTGGTCCTGAAACCAGTTCTGCACCTGCTTCTCCTACTATGCCAGTCTCACCTGCTTTAATTTTACCACCATCTGCATACAATCCAAACGCACTACCAATGCCTCCAAAGAAATCACCAACCATTCCAAAGTTACCAATGCCATCTGCACCGCCACCGCTAAAGAGACTACCAAAGTTAAAGCCGCCGCCTCCGGCACCTTTACCAAATCCACCAAGTATATCATTTAACAATGTTCCTTGATTGAGTGTATCACTGATAAGACTTTTTAGTGTGCCTTTCCATAAATCTGCAAATGTATCAAAGCTCAAATTACCTTCAACTAATGCATCTGCAAATGTATCATTAAAGTCTTTGTTAAAGCCCTCAACAAATTCTTCACTTGCTGTTTTCATTGTTTTAGTTGCTTCAGCAAATTTCTCTGCTTGTATACCAACTAAGTCATTGTATTCTTTAGTGCTAAGTATGTTTTCATCTAATCCTCTTTTAAGAGTAGCTAATACTTCTTCATTTTCTCTCATTATTTTATTGAGAGGTTTTAGATTTTCTGTTACAGCTTGTAATTCAGCACCAAAGCCATCATCTTGGCTTTCTTTGAACAATTCATTACTTTTTGCTATTGCTTCATTGTATTCTGTGAGTGTGTATTCACCTAATTTGTATGCTTTTTCAATATCTAATATTTGCTGTTGATGTGCAGTAAGAGCCGCTTGTGCTGGAAATAGTGTATCCAACAAGCCTCTCATTTCTTCTTTGAATTCCGCTTCAGCCAACATTGCTTTGCCTTTGGCTGCGTTGTTGGCTTCTACAATTCTCTTGTGTCTTAGAATAGCATCATCATAGCCTTGTAGACTTTCAACTAACTCACGTTGGGCTGCTAATGCAGGATCAATATCACGCATTTCCTTTTTAAGTTCAACCAATGTTGATTCTAATTTTTCTGTGTTGCCAATACCTAATTCAAGTTGTTTGTTAACACCATCAATTTGTGTTTGTAATAATGCCATTTGTGTTTCAACTGGATGCGTTGCGGCATACAGTTTGTTGTTGGCAGTAACTAAATTATCTATTGCTAGTTTTTCTCTTTCTTTTGCTTCAGCAGCACGCATAACTGCGTCTTTGTATCCTGTCATACTTGCTACAAGCAATTTGTTAGCTTCTATTTGCTTTTGGACTTCAGGATCAAGCAACCTCATTTTCTCTTTTAGTAGATCAATTGCTTTGCCTAATTGGCCTGTTTCATCACCATTTTTTGTAATTTCTGCTGTGAGCTTACCAATTTGTTCTGTAATAATTTTAACTTGTGTTTCAGTTGGAAACAACTGTGCTGACAATGTTTCAAAGAAGTCTGAGAACTTTTCAGTTTCTTTAGCTGCTTCACTGGTGCCTTTTCCTAGGTTAACCATCATTTGTGCGTATGCATCAATGCTTATTAGTCCTGCGTTAAGCATTTCCTGGGCTTTTGATGCAGCCATTTCAACAAACACTAATTGTTCTGCACCTGCTTTGCTGTTGGTTACTAACTCATCAAAGAAGTTAGCAAACCTGCTTGCTTGTGTATCAAGTGGTTCAACAAGAGCTGCTATTTCATTTTTAATTTGACCAAGTAGTATTTTCCATTTCTTTGAATCACCAATGTTATTTTTTATTAAGAAGTTTAATGTTTTAATACTTTCATTGTATCTATCAGTTATACTTTGAACTGGATTTAATTGACTAAACAAGTCTTTCATAGCCATTACTTTATTATCAATAGCTTTTGCATTGGCTTTTTCAGCCTCTGCCATTCTAAACACAGCATCTGGATAAAATTTAATATTTTTAATATCCATTAATTCAAATGCTTTGCCAGTTTTGGTTGCTTCATTAGCCACACCATGTAAACTTTGTCCTAATGACATATAGCCTTCTGCTAATGGATGCGTAGCTGCTGTTTGCTCTTCTATTACTTCTGTAGTTAATACTGTTGTGTTCTTTAATGCTTCAAGTTGTTTTTCAAGTAAGAAGATCTCAGCACTGTTGCTAGCCATTGCGGCAGTGGCGCCTTCATACAAGTTAGGAATTTCAATAACTCTATCTTCTAAACTACTAAAGCCGTCATTTAAGTCATTTAAATCAACAGTAAAGTCTTGATATGGTGCTCCCATATCAACCATTGATTTTTCTAATTCTTTATTTTTATCTTTAAGACTTGTGAGTTTCTCTTCAATTGTAGCAATTTCTTTTGCTAATGTATCTGCATCCATTGATGGTGCTGTTTCACCAAACGCTTTGTTTAATGCTAGTGTTCCTACTGTTAATGCCGCAATACCACCTGCTAGTGCTGCCCAACCTGCTGGACCACTCATTGCCATAACTGTCATTATACCAGTGGCCATTATTCTAAATGCACTAGCGGCCTTTAATGCCCAACTTGCTAGTTTTAGTCCTATGATTATTTTGGCTGCAGTTTTAAACTTATCTGAATGTTCTGCAATAAACTTAACACCATCACCTAATGCTATAATGCCTCTTGCTAGGTTCTCACCAAGTGCAACTGCCATATCATTTATAGCTTCAGCATTGTCAGTCATAAACTTGTCTAGATCACCTAATTGTTTTTTGAGTTCTGGGAACAAGCCACTTTCCATAGTGGTCTTTTTGAATTGCATCCACTTGTCACCCATCATACTTACTTGACCAGTCCAAGTTTTAGCCATTTCAGCACTTGCACCTTTAACACTTGTAGTTCCGTTTTCAAATGCCTTACGTATCATCATTTCTGTTTGTGCAGCTGTATACTTGACTCCTTCTTGGAAGCCTAACATACTCTTAACACCTTTTTCACGGAAGATGTCTGCGGCAGCTATACCACCACCAAATGCACGTTGTAACTGACTGGCTGATTCTTGGAATGTCATTCCAGTAGCCGCAGCAATATCACCAGCCATACTTAATGTGTCTGCTAATTGATCTACGCTACTTACTGTTAATAAACTTGGTGCAGCCGCTGCCATTTCTTCCATACTGAATGCTGCATTACCTGCCGCTGTTTCAACTATGTCTAATGCTTTAGCACCATCTTTGGCGTTACCAGTTATGTATTTTAACTGAATGCCTAATTCTTCAAATTGTTTTGCTGTATTAAGAAAGCCTGTGGCAAGTTTCATTCCACCAAGTGCTGTTGCGGCCGCCGCCGCTGCTGTTCCCATTTTTCTGAAAGTGCTGTTGGCTTTTACTGCCTTGCTTTCAATGTTGCCTAATTGTTTTGTTACTTTCCCTAAGGCTCTTGATGCTTTGTTATTAGCAACAATATCAATATCATATCTACTAGTTCCACTCATAGTGCTGTCCTTTATCTCTGCCTTGTTTTTCTAAGTGCTGGTTCAACAATGCCACGTGGAGCTTGCCTACTGGTAGGTCTGCCTTCTGATCCATCTAGTATTGAAGCATAACCAACACGGTTATCAATAATCTTTTTACGGGTTGGAGTTCCACGGCCAATGTCTAATGGTTCACCTGTTTGTCTCCAAGTCCTACGGGCAGCACCTGTGTCAACGGGAGTTGTGCTACGTAAATTACGTGTGAGATCAACAACATACTGCTTAAAGTCAGCTTGCACTTGCTTTTTTATATTTTTACCTACGCCTGCTGCTTTCATGCTGTTGATCCTTATCTTTTAGGTTGATTCTTTTTGGATTGTTCATTCTTATATTCATAATATTTAGCCCATCCTTCAAGTTCCAAATAACTCATATTATTCATAATCCATTCAACGCTGTGACCTAGTTCTTCTGCTATCCTAAAGATAAACAGTAGCTCTAGATCTTGTTTTAGTTTCCCAGGTCTGCTTTAGCCTGTTCCTTTGCTGCTTGCATTTCACTTACAACACGGATAATAACTTCTGGGTCTACTTCACGCATCATTACAATTTTATCTGCTGGTGAAAATGCGTTTGATCCATCTTTGTGTAGTGCTTTAGCTAATAGTGTTTCAACTAATGCTTCTACCATCTCACCTTTAGAATGTAGGTCTAAGATCTTTTTCTCTGTTGCAAATGTAGTTGCCGTTTTGAAGTAGATTGTGCAATCCCATTCTGGAACATGGATCTCTTTTAATTCTTGTGTCATAGCACTTCTAAAGTGGCTTGTTGCGTTCTTTAGAATGCTTGGTTTATTTTCTTTGCTCATAATATAGTTTCCTTGTCTTTTAGTTTTTGCATATTCAACAGCCTAATAATTTAGGGTTACTGTCTAGGTCTGCAATTAAACCTAAGAAAACTGTGGGCATTTCTACCCACAGCTTAATAGTTTACAACTTAAACAGTGATGTCTGTTGCTAGAGCGCCTGTTCCAGTAAAGCTAAGGCTTACTGTTTGAACGTCACCTAGTGATGCATCATTGTCAATTGAAGTTACAATTGCGTTGCCTGTGAAGCTTAGTGTTCCACCACTTACTGGGTAAAATACTAGTGCTACTTCAGACCCAACTGTGAACGCATTGGCTGCGCCTGATGTTGCGTCATCTGTGAAGTTAGCGTCTGCTGAACCTTCCCAAGCTAACAATCCTGCTTTATTTTCTTTCCATACTGACCCCATGTATGCACACTCTAGCGTTTCTGCGTTTTGTGATACATTCCATGCTGTCAACATAGCTATGTTTGTGCCTCCTACTGAGAGAGCACCGTCTTTTCCTGCGTAACATGCCATATCATTTTCTCCTGATTATGTATTATTTAATTGGTAACAATATTCTACAGTGAATATCATTCTACAACTGGCAAAAGGTGCACTTTCCCCAGTCTCTACAGTCTCAACTCTTGTGAGCCTAATATCTTCAACAGTGTTAGTCAAAGTTCTGTCTGCCATTAGTGTATTTTCAATAGCCTCCACAGCAATGTTCCGCTGTGTATCTCTTTCTCTTCCACCAATAACTAAAACAACAGCAACTTCCAATACACCTTCACGCATCAACCCAGTTGAACCCATTGTCATAGTAATATCATCAATGTCTTCATCTGTGGTTTCAACATATACGGCTGGAAATGCTGTCTTGGCAAGTTCTTCAATCACAATAGGATCACGTTCAACTTTGCCAAGTTTTACACTACGTTGTGCTTTCAGTAACTTAGTAATCTCTACTAATATATCTTCACGGCGTGCCATTATCTATACAACCTAGTTTGACTTGCTGTAACTATATCTTTGTTAACATCAATAGTTCCATCATCATCAAAATCATATTTAATTCCAACACCAAACTGTAATTCCCATTCATCATTATAGCGTTCTTTGTAAAACTCTATTTGTTCTCTGAATGGATCACCTTCTGGTCTAAACGTTGAAAGTCTTGGTAGTATATAGGCATACATTGCTTGATATACAGTAGTCTTAGTCCACTGTGCCTCAACTAATTTGCTACTAACAAACTCAGTCCTGCTATAGAACTTGTTCCACCATTTAAATTGAATCATGTTGATAACATCAGTTTCAGCCTTGGCCAGTTCTTCTGTCCAATCATCAACTCCTTGTTGGAAAACTTCCGGAGCGTATTCTTCTAAATTTGTATTTGTTGCAAATGCCATTTTCTTCTCCTGTTGAATAACTAGGGACCTAAGCCCCTAGTATTATGCTTTGAGTTGTATTATGCTGCGTCCTGAACAATAACACCACGTGTTGCGTCAATAACGCCCACTTGGAATGCTGTTGAGGCTACAATATCTTGTCCAACTGCTGCTGCACGTCTCTCAGCTTCAAGTCTAACACCACCTTGTGTTGCAAGTCTCATTGCATCATTTGAGAATACTGCAAACTTAGTGTTTGTTAGTGAAGTGTTTGTGTCATTCAAGTATGAACTTGTATAACATGGAACACCTGCAATTGTGCCAATAAAGCCTGATTTCATTGCTGCGTTTTGTGTTTCTGAACCTGCAAATGCTGATCCGGCTACTGCACCCATAAACTGGTGATATGCTGCTGCTGAAACTACACATGTTAGTGGTCCGTTGTCACCAGCTTCTCTGATCATACCAACTGAACGGTAGAATTGATCTAAGATAGTTGCTAAATCAAATTCATCAACTGTTAAGCCAGCCATTGCTGTTGATACCATAGTATCTACTTTTGCTGCAATTGCGTTACCCATAACTCTACCCATGTCATTTGCGTTAATACCGCCAATGTCACGTAATGTAGTTCTTGCTGCAATTAGTTCTAAATCAAGGTTAACTGCTGCTGCACCTGGCTTAAGAACAGTTAAGTCTACGCCTGGATCTGCTTCAGTAGTAATTGATTGAGCTGCTACTGCATCTAGTTTTGCTACTTTAACTGAGTCTGAACCTGCTGGAACGTCTACAGTTGGAATCAATACACCAGGAAGGTATAGTGAGTTTTCTTGTGCAGCAAAGATTGTTGCTGCTTGTGTTGGGACCATTAACTCTGGTAAAGAGAATCCTGATCCATATTGGTTAGTTGTTGCCATAATATTTTATCCTTTATATTATAAAATTAAACTTTGCCTTGTGCTTTGAGTTTTTTGTATATTTCTCTATGCTCTGGCTTGTTTAAGTCAAGTTGTGCTAGATCCAAACTCTGTGGATCAGCGTTATTTGTATTACCCGTAGAACCTGCACCACTTGGGCCGGCACTTTTGAAATACGTGTTTCCAGATAAGAACTCTTCAACTAGGTTGTGAACTGTCATAGGATCTGCATTATCCGTATAACGTTGTTTACCTTCTTTGTCAGTAACCATTACGTTACCGTCTTCTCCTAGTTTAATCTGTCCTCTCAGTAGTTGAGCTACGTGATCAGGAGCAACACTTTTGGCTTTAGATGCCGCATCAATTAATGCACCATCAATCTTAATAGTTTCAAGCTCAGAACGTAGTCTATGGATTTCTCCTTCTGACTTTTCCTTTTGCTTTTTAAGAACACCGTTAAAGTCTTCCTTATTGATCAGTTTCTCTTCCTCAACTTGCTCTTTCAAGCTCTTGAGTGCGTTGTATTCCTCTAAGTCAACATTTTCAAACTTCTTGTTAACTTGGGCAATCCTTTTACCAATCAGTTCATTTACCTCTTCTTGAGTGAACGTCTTAGTTTCAACCTGGGATTCTGTATTTTGGCCTGTTGCTGTATCCCCAGTGTCTACAGTTTCAGTTTGCATTTCTGCACCATGAGTTTCAATTGTCATGTCAATATTCCTTTGTTAAGTTAGGGTTAGGGTGTAATATTACACCACACTTACTTTATATGTTTATTTATCCTTTTGGATTTCATTCATTGGGCATCCAATAGTGTCTGCAATTGTATCCACCACGGACTACAAAAGCATCACCTGGCTCTTTTCCAGCCCAACTTCTGCTACTCCAAATGCTTTGTATTTCATCTATAGTGAGTTCTTCACCTAACATTTCCATACAAAACGGTCTGCTACTTTCAATAATGCTACCACTGTATGTGAACTTTTCAATTCCCAAACGTGTGGCTCTTGCTTTTGCAAATGCACCATCAAAACTTCCTACAACTTTATCTACTACAGTAGACATCAATACAGCCAAACTGGCTGATGTGTTTACTGTTTTAGGTAATTTACTTTTTATTTGTGCAGCTAACTTACTAAGATCCTCTGATGGTGTTCCTGGTGTTAGTTGCATCTTACGTAGTTTACGTTGCATACTGCGTATACTTGGATCATTAGTTTCCATTTGTATTCCGCTAATTCTTGCTCTTGCACTTTCTACAATCTGTGTTATGGCCAATCCTGCTACAGTGGCTAATACTACTGTGCTTACTACATCTTCATCAGCACTTTGAAATGTTTTACTTAAACTATCACTGCTGGTTTGAATTAATGTATTAGCTGTAGTGTTATCTTCTATAGTGCCTGGATACTTGCTTTGTGCTATCCAGTCATTGCTAATGTCACTAAGAGGTTGTGCCACAGATCTCACAGTCTGACTGTTCCTATTAAACGCTGCAATGATCTGTGGTCTTACCAAGTCAACTGGTAGACCTTGGGCTACCAGTTCCGCTACTTCATTCTCTAAACTCTTTACACTATCAAAAGTGTCTGCATCTATTGAATCAAGTGTGCGTTGTAAGACCTTATCATGTTTTTTAACATTGAAAGCCAAATTTATTCACCTTCATGTTTAAAGCCCATTTCTTCTAATGCCAAATGTTGTGCTTCATCTGTAACAACTACTGGCAATCCTGAAATAGGATCTGTCATTTCATGGACTTCAAAGTCTGAAGTTTCCATGTCTGCTAATATCTTTGATTGTATTTGATCATCATCTACTACTAGTGCAACAACTTGTTTGCTGATCTCATCTTGGAACATCTTGTTGTTTACACCTGAACTACGTGCTTGCATAAGCAAGTTAAGTTCTAAATGTTCATCACGCATATCAAATGTATCTGGATAATCAATAGTGAATGTTTCTGGATAGTTCATATCTTGCCAATCCATCCATATGTTCCACATTTGTAGTTCTGTTTCACGCAATGTATCTGCAATGTCTGCCAGTTTAGCGTTTAATAACTGACGTTCTGTTTGTATTGCTACACCTGACATTGGAGTGCCATTTGTAGCTTGTATGCTTGACGTATGTGTCATACGTTGTATTGCTTCTACTGAATTTTCAATTGTTTTAAGTATTGAATCTGCTGTGCTTAGTGTTGGTTGTAGCAAATATGGTTTTAATCCAGCGTCAACACTTTCATCTAAGTTAAGTATTGAACCTGCACCTGCTACAGCATCTGTGCTTGTAGGCTTAACTAATGTAGGGTGTCCACTTATTCTAATAGCCTGTTCAGCCTCACTAAGTAGGTTGTAGATAAACTTTTGTTGGTTAGCCACGTCTGCAATCAAACTGTAGCCAACACCTTTTGTTGGTGACTTTAGTGGAGCATGAAACACAAAAGGAATGTAACCCAATGGGTTGTCATGTTCTTCATATGCACTAATACTATGGTAATCACCAGTGTTTTCATCTTTGGTTACTGTGTATTTGTGAACACTATCTTTGTGCCAACAAGTAAATACTACATGTTGATCATTTTCACTCTCTCTCACTTTGATATATTCCAATTGCATTTTGCCTGCAATATCACGTTCATAATACCAATCTAAAACGTTTTGTGGTGTATACAT
>Ga0228674_1001937_pt1 | contig 11892 bp, 7 predicted proteins | sample 1D_rmetaG_FD_189054 | JGI IMG/M metagenome (GOLD analysis project Ga0228674, IMG submission 189054) | Seawater microbial communities from Monterey Bay, California, United States - 1D_r | ecosystem: Environmental > Aquatic > Marine > Coastal | place: USA: California | collected 2016-09-26
CCTACAGTTCTACCACCCTCACGGATTGCAAAACGGAGTCCTTTATCCATAGCTACAGGTACAATCAATTTAACGTCGATTGATACATTGTCTCCAGGCATTACCATTTCACGACCGTCTGTTAAGAAGATTTCTCCTGTAACATCTGTTGTTCTGAAATAGAATTGTGGTCTATACTTGTTGTGGAAAGGAGTGTGTCGTCCACCTTCTTCTTTCTTCAATACATATATCTCTGCCTTGAATTCATGATGTGGTTTTGTAGAACCTGGCTTACAAATAACCATACCTCTTTTGATTTGAGCTTTTTCAATACCTCTCAAAAGGATACCAACGTTATCACCTGCTTCTCCTCTATCTAAAATTTTACGGAACATCTCAACACCTGTTACAGTTGACGTTAACTTCTCGTCACCCATTCCTAAGATCTCTACTGGATCCCCAGTATTACATACACCTGTTTCAATTCTACCCGTTGCAACAGTACCACGACCTGTGATCGTAAATACGTCTTCCACTGGCATCAAGAAAGGTTTATCAACATCACGTGGAGGAAGTTCGATATAAGTATCGACAGCGTCCATCAATTCATTTACGGTAGCAACCCATTTTTCTTCATTGTTCAAAGCACCAAGTGCAGAACCTTGAATAACTGGGGTATTATCACCATCGTACTGATAGAAAGAAAGAAGTTCTCTAACTTCCATTTCAACCAATTCAAGTAATTCTTCATCATCCACCATATCCACTTTATTCATGAATACAACCAATCTTGGAACACCAACTTGTCTTCCTAGAAGGATGTGCTCACGTGTTTGTGGCATCGGTCCATCTGTAGCAGCAACAACTAGAATTGCTCCATCCATTTGAGCAGCACCAGTAACCATGTTCTTTACGTAATCGGCGTGACCTGGACAGTCAACGTGCGCGTAATGACGGGCTTTTGTTTCATACTCAATGTGAGATGTGTTAATAGTAATACCACGCTCTTTCTCTTCCGGAGCGTTGTCAATTGAACTAAAATCTCTTGCAGCTGCAAGACCTTGGTTTGACAATACGCTTGAAATCGCAGCTGTCAAAGTTGTTTTACCGTGATCTACGTGACCAATTGTACCAATGTTCACGTGTGGTTTGGAACGATCAAAATTTTCCTTTGCCATTTTTCTATTTGTTACTTAATTAATAATTTACTTTTTTACAACATTCCTGCGCAAGCGCAATTTTTTTTGAGCCAATGACGAGAATTGAACTCGTGACCTCTTCCTTACCAAGGAAGCGCTCTACCCCTGAGCTACACCGGCAGCTCAAACGAAAGTGAGCGGGAGACGAGGGTCGAACTCGCGACATTCAGCTTGGAAGGCTGACGCTCTACCAACTGAGCTACTCCCGCTTATTTCTTTCTGTGGGGAGAGCAGGATTCGAACCTGCGAAGGTAAAACCAACAGATTTACAGTCTGTCCTCGTTGGCCGCTTGAGTATCTCCCCAACAATATCCGAGCCGATGGAGGGATTCGAACCCCCGACCAGCTGATTACAAATCAGCTGCTCTGGCCAACTGAGCTACATCGGCAATTTTTGTTGGTGCACAAAAAAAAGAACGTATTCTTTCCCAAATTCTTTAATTTTAGGACTGCAAATGTATGAAACTTTTTTTTATCACAAACTTTTTTAAGAATAATTTTAATCAAGTTTTTCTTTTGAGAAAAAAGTTTATTTAAATACATTGCAAAACTAACAATGAAAAACAAAAGAAAAGCTATTGTTTGTGTTTCTAACGACCTTCTTACAGATAATCGTGTTGCTAAAACATGCGCCGTACTGCAGGGACAAAATTACGAAGTAACACTTGTCGGAAGAAAAAAAGTTGACAGTCCCAAAATGGATAAAAGGTCATACAAAACATATAGGTTAAGTTTACCTTTTGAAAAGGGCCCTTTGTTTTATGTTTTTCTCAATGCTCGATTGTTTCTTTTTCTTTTGCTCAAAAAAAGTGATTTGATTTATGCCAATGATCTCGACACATTAGCTCCTTGTTTTCTTGTATCAAAACTTAAAACGAGTCGTTTAATTTATGACACACACGAACTATTTACCGAAGTTCCTGAACTTACATCCCGACCAAGAGTAAAAAAGATTTGGCTAAGTATAGAGCGGTTCATTTTCCCTAAGCTTGATAATATTGTAACTGTAAACGAATCCATCGCCAAAATTTACGAGAAGAAATATAACAAACCTGTTCGTTACGTAAGAAACGTGCCGGAACTCAAGGAGCTAGAGGATAAAATTGTAAGAAGATCAGAACTCAACATAAATGAAGAAGACTTCATTTTAATCATTCAAGGTTCTGGCCTAAACAAAGATAGAGGAATAGAAGAGGCCATAATGGCATTGGAATATTGCAAAGACTGTGTGCTTTTGCTTGTTGGAAATGGAGATGTAATCCCATTTGCCAAAAGAATGGTATTGGAAAGGCAGATGCAATCGAAAGTGAAATTTATTCCAAGAATGCCATACAATGAACTCATGCGTATAACAAGAGGTGCTGACTTAGGTCTTTTACTAGATAAAAACACAAGCCTAAACCAAGGACTAGCGCTTCCTAATAAACTCTTTGATTACATGCACGCAGGCATCCCCATACTTAGCTCAGATTTAAAGGAAATAACTAAAATTATAACCCAATATGACATTGGATCGTTCATTAAAACGACTCAACCTGAGGAAATTGCGGAAGCAATAAATGCTTATAAATCTGACAAAGCGAGACAACGCAGACACAGAAGTAATTGTTTGATCGCTGCACAAGAAGAAAACTGGCAAAAAGAAAAGGAAAAACTTATAGCAGTTATAATGTCTTCGGAGCGGGAATAGAAGCCAAATAACAAAGCTTGTAAAAAGAAAAAAGCGTCATGTTTGCAAAACCTATCTCAAGAAAAAACCTTGATGGTTTTGTAAGGCTCCTGAGCACCCATTGCAAGCGCTTTGAGTCCCTATACTTAAAATAGACCTGTAGTAGCTTTAAACGGGCTAAAAGTTCATTATTCTGTCCTGAAAGATTCCATATCAAAATTAGATTATCCAAAGCTTCATCCGTTTTATTTAAAAACTGTGTATTCGTATCAAGGTGCGCATTTAAAACAGGATTATCGATATGCGCTATAAAAACGTTGTTCTTTTCTAATTCAAATCCAAAAAGCGTATCCTCGTGACCATAACCACTTATTTTTTCATTAAAGGGATGGGCTTTAAAAGTTTGTCTTTCAATTAAAAAATTATTGGTTTTAAAAGTTAGATGAGGATGAAGCAAACGTTCATTATAGTTTTTACTTTCAATTTTTCTACCGTACTTCCATCGAAGACGGTAGTATATTCGTGGTGTCTCTTTTTGATATTCGCTCGCGCCAAATAAAACGAGCGGCTTGTTTACCTTTAGATTTACTATGTAATCGCTAATGAAATTGTCTCCTATTAACATAGAATCGCAATCTAAAAAAAGCAGATAAGGCTCATTTGTATGCAACAAGAATGCATTTCTAATTTTAGACCTTCCGATATTCTCTTTGAGCTTTACGACTTTTACTGTTTCAGGTAGTGCAGCATATTGATCCATGTATTTTTCCGAAGAAGCGTCATCAATTATAACAATAGAAACCTGTTCCTCTTGTAATTGCACTTGCTTGAACAATGCATCTATTAAAACAGATACGTCTTGATTGTAAACAGGAATACATACGGCAAGCATATAGGTAACTAAGCCATTGTATTTGGAGTACCAAAGTTCATTGGAGGAACCTCACTTTTAGGTTCATCAATCGCTCCAAAATTCTCCTCATATTTCTTCATGTTGTCTTGAAGAGCTTTTAAAAATCGTTTTGCATTTTGAGGGTTCATTATCACTCTAGACCTCACTTTCCCTTTTGGCATACCTGGCATAACTTGTATAAAGTCACAAACAACCTCAGATGGAGAATGGGTAATAACTGCTAGATTTGAATAAACACCCAAAGATGTTTCTTCAGACAATTCTATATTCATTTGTTTTTCATCCTGTGGCTTAGACATATTCTTCAATTTCTTGTTCTTGCTCATTGAACACGATTCCATGTTCACTCAATTCAGCAAGGATAGGTTCATAAATTTCTTTGTTGATTGGCAAGGTAACACCTTTTATTCCAATTTGATCATTCAGAATCATTTTGGCGGCAATTGCTAGAGGCAAACCAACAGTATTTGCCATTGCGGTGTACGTTTGATCTTCTCCAATATTAATCATTGATGATATTATTTTTTTCGCCTTTCCTTCATGCTCAAACTCAAACTCATGATACATCACAAGCATATCCTTATCATCTTCTGACAACGACATCTTACGTACCATAAGCTTTTCTAAAAGTTGAGCTGGTGTCGCGTCTTTAAATCCAAAATCCTTGTCTGATCCAAATATGCCCATCCATTCAAATTGATCATATAGGTACATTCTATCTTCCCTCAAAAAATACTTAAACTTCTGTTCTACAGACAAATTTGGAATATACGGCAGAAATGCATTTAAGAAATCCCTTGGTGTCAATGCTTCCGCATTTGTCATAGGGAAGGAATCATCTGTCATTCCCAATTCTATAAAAACATTAAAGCCTTTACAAAAATTTGGTCTTCTTAAAGTACCTCTATACAACGTCGCAATACCATCTAAACCATAAGTATCTTTATACGATAAAGAATCTCTGTTTGGATACCCTACAAATTTACCATGTCCCTCAATTGTAATTCTGTCTAATCGATCAAACAATCTATTGTAAGGAATATATTTAAACTGATGGTTGTCAAGAAACATTGCAGTCCCGCCTTTTCCAGCAAGAACAACATTTCTGGGGTTCCAAGTGAATTTATAACGCCATGGATTATCATCGTACTCTTCTGCCACCAGACCACCACAAAATGATTTAAAGCTATTGAGCTTACCATTGATATCTTTAATGTGATCAATGATCTTCATGGCGCTCATATGGTCAATTCCTGGATCCACACCAATCTCATTCATTATAACAATCCCTGCATCTTTTGCATCCTGATCCAAGTCTCTCATTTCTTCTGAAATGTATGAAGGGGTAATTAGATTTTTTTTAAGCGCTATACAATCTTGTGCTATTTCAACATGAAATCGTGCAGGAAGCATAGAAATTACAAGGTCTGAATTTTCAATTTCTCCAATACGTTCATCGCGATCCAAAGCATTAAAAGAAAGAGCCGTTGCTTCAGAAAATCCTTGAACGAGCTTTTCAACACGTTTTAAATCTCTATCAACAATTCTCAAAGACCAACCTTCTTGTTTGGAAGCGTTTAAAAGATATCTAATCATGGAAGAAGCGGAAAGCCCCGCGCCAAGAATAAGTATTGTTTTCATTAAATTTATTTTGGTATTGTGATTAAAGGGCGTAGGGTATTAAAAAGTTCATCTTCATCCCATGGCTTTTCAATGAATTCTTCAAGTAGATTTTCATTTTTTAATGCATCTACCGAGGATTTATTGGCTTGGCCTGAAAGCATCACACATTTTAAATTTTGATGCTTATATTTCAGCTTTCGAATTAGTTCAGCACCGGTCATCGTAGGCATCTGATAATCGACCATAACGAACATGATATCTATCTGCTCATCAATAAGCAAATCAATATTCTCTAGAGCTTGGTCTGGATCCGTAAAATACTCAATAAGCGTGAAGGATTGATCCATTATTTTAGACAGCTGAAAACCCAACATTTGTAGGATGTATGGGTCATCATCAACACATACAACAGCATATCTCAATTCACTCATAATTCAAAAGTAATTATAAATTTTGTCCGTGATTCGTCTGACTCAAGAATAATATCCGCTTTATGCTCTTTAAGCACATTTTTAACAATACTCAAACCCAATCCTGATCCACTTTTCTTACCCTTGGTGGTGTAAAATTTTTGAAAAATGTTTTCAGCAATTTCCGGTGGAATCATAGGTCCGTTATTTTCAAAGATGACCTTAAGCTGCTTATCGTTTTTTTCAGCGGAAATGCCAAGGAATTTTTCTTTCTGGTCCGCCATGGCTTCTAATCCATTTTTAACAATATTTGACCATAGCTGAAATAATTTGATATCATAACCCATCAATTCAATGGAAGGATCCACTTCGAACACAAGATTAACGTGAAGACTAATCTCATAATTGAATACCCCTAGTACCGTTGAAATATTATCTCGAAGATTAATTTTTTTCTGCTCTACTGCACTTTCACCTTTTATAAAAGCACGCATGTCTTGAACAACACGAACAGCCTTATCGCTTGATTTTCTAATGGTTTCTAGCTGAGCCATGGCCATTTGAAGCTGATTCATTATTTGGAGGTATTCTTTGGCAAAAGGTTTTGAAAGAATCATTGAAATCTCATCTTCTTGAGTGATATTAAATCTACATTTAACCAATAAGTCGCATATCTCATTGAGTGAATCAGGAACTTCACCATCAATCGTATTGTTAAGATAATCTATCATTTTAGCTTTCTCTTTTCGCATTTGAAGGCCACCTACATACATCTCAATTTTATTCCTTTCAACATGGTTTACAATATGAGACAATTCCTCTTTAGTAAAGTCAGAAATAGTTCCGTTAAATAGACTATTCAAAATGAAATTAATATTATCTGCGCCCACTCTGATTGTTCCTAATGGCGTATTTAGGTCATGAGCGATACCAGCTGATATTTCACCAATTGTCACCAATTTCTCTTGTTCCAGTATAGAACGAGATAAATCCATGTTTTTCTTAGTATTCTCCATGACCTTTTTCTCTAATGATCGATTAATGGAAGCCAATTCGTCTTTAGTATTTTGAAGCTCTTCGATATAGGAAATCCTATTAAAAACATTCAATAACATCTGAGAATATATGCGCAGCAAATTCTTTTCATCCTCGTTAAATTCACGTTTTGTTTTCATGATATCAAAGCCAACAAATCCAATGGCCTTATTGTCTTGCATCATTGGAATAGAAATCATACTTTGGGTCCCTTCATCCAAAAGAACTTTTCTAACCCTTTCGTCTTCAATCATTGCAGTATTTGAAAACTCAACAAGCTCTCCCTTTTTATGTCTACTCAGAGATAAAGGAACCTTCGAAAAGGGCATTGCTTTCAACTCATCTAATTGGGAAATAACTCCCTCTGCGACCCATTCATGAGTAATGGAACAGATTTGATTTTCATAATCATACTTAAAAACATAAGCCCGATCCGCTGACGAAAATTGTGCGATTTCACGAAGGGATGTATTAATTACATTATCTATTTTAGATATTGGAGCATTGATATATTCTGTAGTAATATTCAACATGATTTCCTTAAAGCTCGCCATTTGATCCATCTCCCGCTTTGCTTTTTCAGCGGCCGTTACATTAAAGAAAAAAGCTTGAGAACCATCAAAACTACCTTCTTTTAAAATGGGTCTAGCTCGACCTTTAAGAGTGATTTTTGATTCCGTATTTGATATAAAATTGCAGCCTAGATTTTCTACAGAGGTACCCTGCATAAGCTGTGGCATGATGACCTGAAACTCTTCGAGTGTATCATTTGCCAAAAAGTCAGAAATCAACCTGCCTTTTACCTCTTCAAATCCTTTAAAAGACATGTTCTGTAACCACGCTTCGTTGACATATGTAATCCGACCATTAACATCTAGCGTTTGAATCATTTCTGAAGACTTATCCAATAAGTCTCTGTAATTCTTTTCCTTATCCTCAATAACCTCTAAAGACTCCTTAAGGTTGAGTGTTCTTTTTTCAACGAGACTCTCGAGATTAACCACAAGTTTTTCGTTTTCATTATTCTTTATAACTAATCTCGACTTCAGTCCACTTATTTTCTTAAGTCGCCCAATAATAATAACCAGTAATAAAAAGATAAAAGAGAGAAGCGTAATTAATAAATAATTGAAAGCCTCATTACTTTTTATTTTTTCGTCTTTTAGCGCTATTTCTAATTTGTGTTCAAGATCGATTTGTTTTTTCTTAATGTCATACTCGTATTCTGCTTGTCGCTCAACTAGAGCTTTTTGATTTTGTATAGCGTCCAAACTATCTTTCATCTGAATATGAAGCTTTATCATTTCAAGCGCGGCAGCAGTATTATTTTCCTTCTCATAAATTTCACTCAGTAGCTTCGCTGCTTTCTTTATATTACGAGGATAACCTATTTCTTTCGAAATTTGAAGACTCTCTAAAGCATAAAGTTTGGCTTTAGACAATTTGTTTCTTTTGAATTCAATCTGGGCAATATTAATCGTGGAAATGGCAATACCATCTTTAAAATTCAAACTTCTTCTTAGCGCCAAACTTTTGTTATGGTAAATTAATGAGCTGTCAAGATTGTCATTCATGTATAATCCTGCCAAGGAGCTGTAACAATTAGACAAGCCCTTTTTATCCTGAATTGTCTTTGATATGGCAAGGGATTTCAAATAATATTGCTTGGCAAGTTTTTTATTCCCCTGCTTCTCTTGTACTGAACCAATACTATTGTAAACGCCTGAAATACTTTGCTGTTTGTTTTCTGATTGAAGCATAGGCAAACTTCTTTGATAATAATCCAAGGCCTTTTGCAAGTCATTTTGCTCTTTGTATATTGACGCGATATTATTCAGAAGCGTAGCAACACCTGTTTTGTCATCTATTTCCTTTGAAATATCTAAACTCTGATGGTAGTAATCTAAGGCTTTCGTTATGTTTCCTTGATCATTCAAAACGTAACCAATATTATTGAGAGCCGTAGCAATTTGATATTTATCTCCTGTTTTTTGAACGATTACAAGACTTTGCTCCAAATAGTCTAAACATTTATTAATCGCTCCGTTCGTCATATAAACAACAGCAATATTATTCAAGGCACCAGAATAAAGATTTAATAATTCCAATCTTTCTTTTTCTGAGGGTGATTGTGCAAGCTTCGGACCAACAATCTCAATTACCTCATTACAAAGAGGGATCATTGTATCTATATTGGAGACATACAGAATAGAGGACAATTCTAAATAGGATTTTGCAATTGCCGTATCTGAACTATTGGGATTTGTTATTATAGCGTTATAACGATCTATTTCTCGGATTTCTTCGTCTGAGAAGTTTTGTGCAACCACAAAAAATGAAAAGCAAACAAAATACAGTAATATTAATTTATTCCTAGTAATCATGGTCGCTTATTGTTTATTAATTCTATACTGTTTTTCAATTTTGATTCTTCCCAAGGTTTTTGCAAAAAAGCCTCTAAAAGACCATCACTTTCTAAAGCTTCTATTTGTGAGGAATTTGCCTGCCCTGACAACATGATACATGGTATGGCTGGATGCGTTTCCTTTAATGCCCGTATGAATTTAGCCCCGGAAATATGAGGCATCTGATAATCAACAATCACAAAAAGGATTTCTACATCCGCAAAAACAAACTCCTTTATGTCAAGAAGTGCCTTAGCGGGTTCTGTGTATAGTTCAATAATCGTATCTGAGTCATTCAAAAACTTTTCCATTTGAAATCCCAAAACCTGGAGAATCATTGGATCGTCATCAATACAAATTACGGCGTTTTTAAATTGGCTCATTTATCTCTTTTAAATTTGATTATAAACTTTGTTACCTCCTTATCGGACTCTAAAGAAATTTTCCCTTGATGCTCTTCTAGAACATTTTTGACAATACTTAATCCTAAGCCAGATCCTTTTTTCTTGCCTTTGGTCGTGAAAAATTTATTAAATATCTTTAATTGGTTTTCTTCAGAAATAGGAGGTCCATTATTTTCAACTGTTATGTAGTAATTATCTCCAGTTATTTTAGAATACATCTTTAACGTTTTCAAACCTCTTTGATCTTCCATACTTTCTAATGCATTTTTGATTAAGTTTGACCACAATTGAAACAATCGAACATCGTATCCTTTAATGTTAATTGATGCATCAACTTCAAAAGTTAAGTCAACTATATTTTCAATTTTATGACTAAAGATATTAAGTACGGTTCTAATGTTTTTCTTAATATTAACAACACCGTATTTTACATTTCTCTTTTCACGAATAAATAATCGCAGGTTCTGAATAACCTCAGATGCTCGATCGCCTGAGGTTGAAATAGTCTGAACAAAAGAGAAAACGAGTCTGACATGGTAAATCAAGTCTAAAAACAATATAGGATCAGCTGAATTTAAAATAAATTGAAGCTCCTTTTTATTGTCAATAAGCATACGTGCTTTAACCATAAGAGATGCGATATTATTAATTTTTTCGTCCGAAAAATCTACTTTTTGATTTTTCAGATAGGTGAGTAATTCCTGCTGTTCTCTTCGCATTTGAACACCACCAGTAAACAACTCAAAAGAGGAACTATTCACTCTATTAAAAGCGTATTCTATTTCATCAGGCGTACATTTTGGGATAATCTTTTTAAATAGTACATCTAGGGTATAGCTGACATTTTCCGTACCACTTTTTATTGCTCCAAGTGGCGTATTTAAGTCGTGAGCTACACCAGAAGCTAACTCCCCAATTGTTACCATTTTCTCCTGGTCACGAAGTGATGAAGCCAGCTCCATGTTTTTCGCTGTTTTCTCTCGTACTAATCTTTCTAGATTTACATTTAAATTCTGAATGGTCTCTTGATTTTTCAGACGTTCTGTGATATCGAACTCGACCATCATAAATCCCGTATGACAGTTATCAGCATCAAATAATGGCTGGAGATTCAGTGAAACATAATAATTCAATCCGCCTTTATCCGTATGTTGCATCTCTAACTCAATATTTTGCTTCTTTTCAATGGCTTCTTTAAGTTTTTTATGCGCCTCAGAATTCTTTTCCTTTGAAATAAATTCTCTTGGGTTTTTACCACGCATCTCACTCAGGGTGTACCCGGAACGTTCTATCATGGCCTGATTGGCCCAGGTAATCTCCATGTCCGTATTTAGCATGAGTACACCATTGTTTGTGTTTTTGGCGACAAGAGATAGCTTCACGTTTTCTTCTTCTGCTAAAACTCGCTGAGTTATCTCCGTTCCATATCCTATTACCAAACGTATATCGCCATTTTCGTCAAATAAAGGTCCTATAGTTCGATGAATCACATTTCGATCGCCATTTTTATCAATCAGATCATCAACCCATATCTCTCTTTTCTTTGATTTAAGAACACGATTAAAAAGATTTCTGCGTTCATCTGCCATTTTGGTTGAAATACCCTTTAAACGACAATAATCATAATCGTTTTTTCCAATCATAAATGACCTGGTCTTTTCATCCTTAATCCCTTGTGGGTTGATAAACATGTAATTATGATTTATATCAAAGACAGCGACATCTGCAGGTAAATTATTCAAAATAAATTCATAAAATTCACGTTGAGATTCAAGTTGATTATTCAACTCGTTCAAAGCTCTTTCATTATTTGTATTCCGATCTCTGAACTCCGTTATATCATGAGCATATATATTCAAATATCCCATCTCAAATATCAATGCAATATTCACCGAGTAGTAGCGAGACTTGGCTTCGAAAAAAACATGATGAAGCGGCTTTCTGATAGAAATCACGTCACTTAATATTTTCTGAAATTTTTCATTTTTCAGCTGATCTTTTACAATCCCAATATCGTCAAGAAAAGATTTCTTTGAATTGTCATTGGAATAAATTAGATTCAAGTTGAGATCAAGCCTTAGTATTGGATTCGGATTTTCTTCAGGAAATTTAGAAATGGCCTCATTTTCCTTTTGAATACGACTAATTTCTTTGTTTTTTAGAAGAATGTTTTGAGTAATTGCCTGAGACTCTTCAAGGCTTTTCCTAGAGGTTTGTTCTAAAAAAAGGAACTCTGCAATCGTATCGTGTAATGG
>Ga0228674_1001938_pt1 | contig 11891 bp, 15 predicted proteins | sample 1D_rmetaG_FD_189054 | JGI IMG/M metagenome (GOLD analysis project Ga0228674, IMG submission 189054) | Seawater microbial communities from Monterey Bay, California, United States - 1D_r | ecosystem: Environmental > Aquatic > Marine > Coastal | place: USA: California | collected 2016-09-26
CAACCCAACTTGGATAGGATTAAGTGTATTCACAAAAGTCAGTCGCTGGTGTACACAAATTGTATGTGAATATATAAAGAAACATTTTCCAGATGTAAAAATATTATTGGGTGGAGCCGGACTAGGATTAACATTGGGAGATTACACTGATACGTTTGCTTCTGATCTTAAACAAAGAAATTTATGCGACGAATACATATTAGGTGAAGGAGAGATAAGTCTACAAAAGTTTTTTCAACATGTAAAATATCCAGGCATAGCTAGCCAACCAGTACAGATAACAGACTTGAATGATGTGAAGTGGTCGGACTATAGTAGTGTTAACTGGAATCTTTATCCATTAAAGAGCAATGTTGGCCAAGGATCAACATTAGGTAGTATAGAAAATAAACATTATGTACTAACTGGAAGTAGAGGATGTGTTAGAAAATGCGATTTCTGTGATGTATATAAAATGTGGCCTAAGTATAGAAGTAGACGTGGTGAAGATATTGCAGAAGAAATGACACACCATTATAATCAAAGCAAAGTAAGACATTTTTATTTTAGTGATAGTTTGATCAATGGTAGTATGCGTGACTTTAGATCACTAAGTAAGACACTACTAGACAGTAAAGAGAATGGTACACTTGCAGAAGATATATATTGGGGCGGACAATTTATTGCAAGAACTAACGAACAAATGAACTTGGAAGATCTCAAACAGGCAAAACGTTCAGGCTTTGTGCATTGCAGTATTGGATTAGAGCATGCTAGTGAACGCATAAGAGATTTCATGAACAAGAAAACTCCAGACGCTGCAGTATGGGATACTGTTGAAAACCTAGCAAAAGCTAATATTGTTACTGCATATAACTTTATCATTGGACATCCTAGAGAAACTATAGAAGATTTAGAGTGTATTGTTAAGTGGCTACATGATTTTAAATGGGCAAGTGACGCAGGTCATATTGAAAAGATAAATTTACAAACAGGAATATATTTTTTAGAAGGTACTGATTTTTATACAAAGCGAGATAATCTAGTAGACTTTCAATATGGCGGCACAGAATTTTGGGTAAGTAAGTATGTACCCGATCTTAACTTTGCAGAAATATATAGAAGAAGAATGTATATAAGCGAAGTAGCAGAAAGTTTAGGTTATAGATTACACGACGAAGATAGTTTAAAAAATTATATGAATCGAAAATTAAAAAGGTTTAAGGAACATGAAGAAAAGAATAGCTAAAATAAAAGTGAAAATAAAATCCTTAATACGAAAGTTCCGAAATAGAAAAAAGCAAAGGCATATATATGAGTAATCTATTTGCAGTTGGTTGCAGTCATACTGAAGGATTTGAAATTACTGTCCCAAACACATTAAGTCCAATGGATTTAGAATTGCGATGGAGTAAGCGTCTTGCTGACCAATTAGGTATGCTAGAAATCAATAGCAGTAGAGGTGGAGCAGATTTAGAGATGGTTTCTGACTTTGCACTTGAATATATTCCTAAATTGACACCAGACGATATTTGTGTTATACTATGGCCAGAGCCTAGTAGACTAGTTGCTTATTTGCCTAACTATGACAATGAGTTTGGATTTTATGTAAACAGAATAAACAACTATACTAAAAAAGGATATATACCTGGCGAGGTAGAACTGTTTGGAGACACATACTTTGAACTTTTTAACAACAACTATAATATGGAAAAACGTTTTTATATGAATTATCTTTTAGTAGACAATGTTTACAGAAACAAAGGCATCAAGTTATTCCATAGCAGATACAGTACTGGCGCATATAAGCAACGTAATGTTTATAATTTTGGATATGCACAATCTCACTATCAACAAAATAAAAATGTAATACCACATACATTTGTAGATTACTGTTTAGAAAAAGGATACGATCCACAAATAGATGGAAGAGATTATCACTTTACAGCAGATGCTCATAATGACTGGGCTAACTATGTTTATGAGGTTATTAAATGCAAGTCTTGATACCAATAACAGATACAAGCGATTTTTCAAAGATATTGCAAAACTCTTATATTTTAAAACATAACTTTGCTTTTGTAATTGACAACGATATTAAACTTGCATACCGAGACTGGCAGTATCAAAACTATACTGCAATCAAAGAAAAGTTTAATGAGCCGTTGTACGTATACGACTATGGTAACTTTAAAGACATAGGCGAATGTCATAGCTACCGAAAAGCATTTTATTACTTTAAAACATTTGGTAAATTTGTTGAGTCGAGTCCTGTAGTAATTACAAACATAGACTACGTTAAATATGCAGACACACTTGCAGAAGTAGTAGAAGAAGATCCAAACACACACGACGGTATATTACTAGACAATGATTCAGCAATTGCATTTTATTGGTACATGGCAGGGAGATTTTGTCATGCAGTAGACGATAAAGATAAAAAGAATATAATACATTATAATCATTTAGAACTATTAGAAACACTTGCTCGAGGCGAGCATTATGAATTATGGTCAAAAGACTATTCTGTAATTGAGTTAGAAAGATAAAGGAAGTATAACATGGCAACACACTTAAAAATAAAATGGCCTAATCACTACATTGTAGTAGAACTATGTAAATCTCCAGTTGTGGAGAAATGGAAACTGTGTATACAAGATGTTATTAAAAATAATGCACCTCCGATGATTACACATGGTGCACCATTTTATCATGCGTATGGTGGACGAAACGAAGAACTGCAAGCAAAAGCTGTTAAAGAAATAAATTTAGCAATAGAAGAAGTTAATAAATTAGTTTCAGTTCCATTTCCTCATCGTGCATACGAAGACATGCCTTGGGAACAAACAAATCTAATACACAGATGTTTTACAACAGCTCAAGTTAGTCATAGAACTTGGCAACTTAATCTAACAAGTAAACTTAAAGATCAATGCAAAGATGTTCCTGATGGCACCTTGCGTGATTGGTTACAAAGCATTGCTCCATTTGATTTTGATACTACAATGTGTTGGCAACCGTTTAGCAGTGCAAATAGTAGAATAAACAAATGGACACACATATATGAAGACTTACGCATCAGTAAAAGAGCTGTAAATTTTAAAGACTTTGCAATAGAAAAATATGGAAAAGATATTCAATGTATTAATTTAGAACTAGATGTTTATCGCCCCGATGGACAAAAATGGTATACCTTCCAGGAGAGATGTAGCATAGAAGAGATCAAGTCTAGTTTTCCAGATAACAAAGAAGACTGTAACGTAACACTTATGAAAAGTATTACTGGCAAAGATTACTTTCAATGCTATCAAGAGTATGACGATCCGACTGAATGGGATATTCAAAACGTAGGTGTTATTAAGGGTGGGTTAGCATACTATCCTCTTAACGAACTAAACAACGTACTACGTGGCAGTGACTTTGAAGCATGGTATAAAAGCTATGGACTGGCTCCTGAACAAGTCGAGCCAGTACCTTTAGGAAAAATAGTTGAAGACACAGTTGACTACAGTAAATTTGTAGTACACGAAACAAATCTTAATTCAGATGGTACACAGGCGATATGTGATGAATATAGAAATATGAAATACGAACTTATATGAAAAAATGGCAACACCACCGAGATAATAATTCTGCATTTTGCATCTTACCATTCAGTCAGAGTCACATCAACACTGATGGTAGTTGCCATGTATGTTGTGTAGGAGATTGGGATCATGCATTAAGTAGAAATGTTTCCGACGAAGGAATACTTAATCTATGGCGTGGTGAAAAATATAAAGAAATAAGACAGAAAATGTTAGCAGGCGAAAGACCATCAGTGTGCCAGGGTTGTTATAATTTAGATGATGCTGCAGGTGGAAGCGACCGAAGTGTACTAACACATAATTTCTCAGAGCCGCATGACGATTGGGACATTGAAGTTGATGCAGGAAACACAGATGGTATTCCAAGTTGGTTAGACTGGAGACCGGGTAATTTTTGTAACTTAAAATGTAGGATGTGTTTTCCAAGTGCTAGTAGTGGACTAATGGATGAACTTACAGATAACAAAGAACTAAACCCGTTCTATGGGCATGATGGATATGAAATTGGTAACTGGCTAGATGATCCTGATAGGTTTGAAGAATTTAAAAAAATTATACCCTATGTAAGCAAATTAAAAATTGCAGGCGGCGAACCTATGTTTATGCAAGGTGTTATAAACATGTTTAGATATTGTGTAGATAATGATATTGCAAAGAATATTAGTTTAGATATCACTACAAACGGCACAAGGAAGCAAGGCAAAGTTTTAAAAATGCTTACTGAATTTAAAACACTTGATGTTAACTTTAGTATTGATGGTATAGCTAACAGTCATGATTACATTAGATACCCTAGCAAGATAGTAGACATTCTAAAAAACTATAAAGAGTATCAGGAAATAGCAAAGACAACTATACTAATGACAGTACAGATGTACAACATATTTGAAATACCTAGTGTTATAGAATGGTGGTATGAGAACAACAAGCATCATGATTATGAAAAGCACAAGATTAATTTTAATTTTGTAATTGTGCCAAAAGACTTAGACGTTAGATTATTACCAGAACAATATAAAAAACAAGTAGTGGAAGAAATTAATCAAGTGTTAGATAGAATACAACTGTCAGATAGTATGTTACGCAGAACAAGAATAGCAGACATCATTCATAAATTAACTGTAGAAAGCACAGGTCCAGAGATGGCTGCTAAAAACAATCTTACTGTTGATCAAAAGCAAAAACAATTTGTTGATCGTACAGTGAAGTTTGATCGAATTAGAAACCAAACAATAAAAAGTCTAGACCCTAGACTGGTAGAGATATTTGAGACATGGAGACAACAACATGGCTAAAATATTTTATGTAAATGGATGTAGCCATACAGCAGGTGCTGAAATGGAATATGTTAAAAGCAAGGGTACAGAATATGACAAACAACATAGCTATGCAAAACACATACACGATAATCTGTTTAGTGATTATGAATACATAAACCATGCATACAGTGGCAACAGTAACGAAAGTATGGCGTTGGATACAATTAATAGTTTATCTCAAATGCTAGAACACACACCTGCAAGCGATATGTTTGTAATGTTAGGTCTTACTGATCCTAATAGATATCATTTTGATGTGCCACCTAATTGGCAAATTTATCGTAATCGAATTAGATTTTTTACAGGGCTAGATATAAATCCCGATTATAGATATAACTGTGCAACTGATTTTCCTTATGCAAAAGAATTATGGACTGGTATAAATGCAATGGCATCAAACTTTGAACAAGAATATAGAGTGTTCGCTAAAGACTATTCGTTGCTTGTTAACTTTTTAGAGTCTAATAATTTACAGTATAGAATGATTCAAACACTTCATTGTTACGATCCTAAGTTTGTACCAGAACAATACAATAAAATTTACGAACATTATTTTAATAATTCTCATGTAGTTAACAAGAAAGGTTGGAATAATACTATGTTTGAGTGGTTAAAAGATAAAGGATACAGTAACTCTATAGACGGACGTACTGGACATTACAGAGAAGATGCTCACATAGCCTGGGCAGACTACTTGTTGAGTAGGATAACATTATGACTATATTGTATGTAAATGGATGTAGTCAAACTGCAGGCGCTGAAATAGTATCACCGGGCATTGTTGATACACAAACTAATCCACACAATGATAATAGAAAACTAAGTTGGGCTGGACAAATACACAGCAATTTATTTAAAAATTGGGAATATGTTAATGCCGCATACTCGGGTAGTAACAATGAAAGTATTGCATTAAATACTATTAATGATATAGAACAATTAACTCCAAGCCAACGTTATGATGTAAGAGTATTAATAGGATGGACATATCCTGGTAGATATCAATTTGAAGTACCTAAGGACTTTGGTTGTTATAAACAGAAAGCCAAGTTCTTTGCAGGATATGGGTTAAGTAACGACCTAGAAGAAATACCATATGCTGATGAACTGTGGAATGGGATTAATGGCATACATACTCCAATGGATGATTATAAAACATTTATACGAGATTACACGTTGTTAAGCAGTTATCTTTACACAAACAATATAAGATATTGTATGTTACATTTTAATTGGCATCCTAAGACTGTAAGTACTGATAACAGATACACACACATGTATAACCGTTATGTCCATGATGACAATTTTATTTACAAGTACAATGATAGTGTAACTTGGTTACACAATAACAATTACATTGACACCGAAGACGGACGCACTGGCCATTACACACAACAAGCACACGCTGAGTATAGTAAATTTATTAGCAAGGAAGTATTAGCATGTCTCCAATAAAATGGATAAAAACAAAATACAAGCACTGGCGTATTAAACGACAAATGAATAAGAAAATCAAACGTGCAAAAAAGAACAAGCACATATACGATTAACCAGTACTAAATATATAAAGCAACGGGAAAGATAATGAAAACAATAATTTTTGATTTTGACGGTACACTTGCAGACTGCAAAGAACTACATCAAATTGCATTTCGTAATGCAGTACAAGAGCTTTGTCCTGGTGCAGAATTTAGCAACGAAGACGTGGAAGGTAGGCCAACACGTGAGAAGATACGTATACTACACACAATGGGTTACGAGTTTAACGGTGATAAGTTAAATGATATCAAGCAAGCATATACACAAGAACACTTAGCAGAGTATGTAAAGTTTAACAAAGAACTACTAGATGAGATGTTGAGATTAAAGCAAAGATATAAGCTATGCATAGCCAGTAATGCTACAGAATTATTTGTACTTAGAAGTTTAAGTATTATGCAAATGTATAAAGAATCAGGACAACAAGTGTTTGATAAAATTAATACTGCAACAGACTTTCCAGCTAAACCAGATACTACTACATTTATAGATTGTATGAGGTGGACCGGTAACACACCGGACAACACTATTATATTTGAGGATAGTGTAGTTGGAATACAATGTGCATTAAACACAGGTGCACAGGTTGTTAGAGTAATAGATGTAGATCACACTATAGAGGAAATGAAGAAACTATGAAACTAATAATGCCAATGGCGGGCTTAGGTAGTCGCTTTCCAGATCAAGTTAAACCCCTAATACCAGTTGGTGATGTTCCTATGTTTGTACACAGTGAACGTTGCATAGACTTGGAGTTTGATGAACGTATATTCATTGTACACAAGCAACACGATATTAAAAGTCGTGTGTTAGAATGGTATCCCGATGCACACGTAATTGAATTGGACTACTTGACAGAAGGCACTGCTTGTAGTATAATGACTGCAAGGGAACACTTTGAAGATGGAAGTGATATCTTTGTTAGCAATTGCGATCAGCATATCGAATGGGATAGCGAACAAGCAGAAAGCATAATGAACAATCCCTATAACAGTGGAATGATTCCCAGCTTTCATTGTCCTAGTCGTAGTCCCAAATGGAGTTATGCACTAGTGGATGATAGACAAAACATCAAACGTGTGGCTGAAAAGAATCCCATAAGCGAATGGGCTACAGTAGGTTACTATTGGTGGAGAGATGGAACTCAGTTTATCGAAAGTGTTGAGCGTATGATACAAGCCGACGATAGAGTTAATAACGAATTCTATACTTGTCCAGTATTCAATCATACAATTGCACTAGAAGGAATAGGTAACATCAAACATATATCTGTAGATGTTATGCAAGGATTGGGAACACCAGAGGATTTAAAAGAATATGAAACAATTTATAGCACATAGAGGTAACACAACAGGACCAGAACCGTCATTTGAGAACAGGATTGAATACCTATTGCATGCATATGATGTGTGTGGAGGAATAGAATGTGACATACAAATGCACAATGATAGGCTATACTTCGGACATGATGACCCACAAGAGATAGTAAGCCCTGATATAATCATGCAAGACAATTGGTTTTGTCATGCAAAGGACTTGGATAGTCTAAGTGCATTGTTGGAATTAGGAGCTCATACGTTCTGGCATCAACAAGATACTGTGACTATTACCAGCAAGGGATTCATATGGTGCTATCCACACGTACATCACCCAGACATTGAGCGAAGTGTATGGACTGACTTTGACGATGAGTTTACAACCATTGATAGTTTAAATCAAATACAAGCAGTTGCTTTATGCGGTGATAGGCGTCCTACTTAAAAGGTCTATGGTTATCTGCTTTGTGCTTGAGTTCTAAAGCCTTTTCGTGTTTCCATACATAGCGAAACACACAACTTGCTACACATATTAAACCTATTATATATAAGAATGGACTAAGATTGAATAACTCGTAAGTCATGTTGTATTCTCTTATACAGGAATATAGATCCTATCCAACAGTGAACCATGATGGAATTTGTGTTCTACCATTCGGTATCCCAAACTTTTTATTAATTCCATACTGCTGTTTCCTTCTACTTGTAGTGTAGGCTTGTGTTGTGATATAGTTTCTATTGCACCCATTATAACATCTGATTCACTTTCCTCAACATCCATTTTAATAAAACTAGGTGCTAGGTTATAGCTGTCTAGAGTCTTGACTGTGGTGGTTATTTCGGTTATGTTTACATCTTTGGGATCCCACCACTGAAAATGATCGCTTTTGTAACTGCTGATACCACGCCAATGTGTGTTATATGGATCCTTTAATGGCTCCCAAGTAACGCCATACAACACTTTTTCAGTGTTGTGGTCCTCGGGTTTGCCAAGTCCATTCATGTGTATTTCAATATTATCGTGTTTTGTTTTGGCTATTGCAGCAGTTATATTGGATTCAAGATAGTGATTTGCTTCAAAGGCAACTACGTTTTCAAACAAACTCACGTACTTTGATGCATAACTTCCATAGCATGCACCAATATCAATGGCTAAATGATTACAATCACTGTGTTTGAAATGCTCAATTAGTCCCCAAAAGAGATTAGAATCATCTCCAAAGCCAGATGGTTTTTCTTTAGTATATGCTAGATAACTCATTTGGTTCTCCTCTTCCAATACCTTATGCCCTTTCCCCAGGCACGTTCGTGTAAAAAATATACCACAAACTTTATAACTGCGTCTATGCTTGCTATACTACTGGCCATACTTAGATTGCCTGTTAGTGCTAGACTTATAGCAAATGTTATCATCACACTCAATATGCGATAACTAATGCTCTTGTACAAGTGTACATGTAATGCTCTCATAATCTATACTCCGTTTAGTGTATAGTCTTTCCGAGGGATTCACATATACTGTTTTATTAGTAGTATTTAATACTATTTGTGTTGATGTTAACTATATAGTGTATGATTCTAGATATCTTGGTACTATAGAGTTGTTGTGGTGGCGATTGCTAGTGTATCAACCCTAGGCACAGCGAAGCTCTGCTTAAAAAATTTTTAACACCCTTTAGTACACCCTAATACCGCAAAGACCTATAGTAGGTGCCACAATGATTTATGGTACTAGCTGTAGTCTGGATAATGCGGTAAATGGTTCTTAAATGACTGTATATAGTGTTGATTAAACTGGGCCTGCAACTGTATCCCTACAACAAAAAGCAGTAGCTTCCCAATAGTGTTCTAGACTATAGTGTGATTGAAACAAACGATCATACCAGCGTTGATATATGTGTTCGGGAGTGTATATGTGTATACTAGGATCACTTAGATGACTGGTCCAGTTAAACGTGTTTAACAAGTCCCATAGTTCATGCACATCTAATCTGTTCCATGGATGTTCAACTACAGCTAACGTGTAACCAAAGTCCTCGCACACATCTTCGTAGCTATTGGTCTCTACAGTACAGTCGTTAAATGGATGTTGTGCCCACACGCAACGTTCACTGCCCTGTAATAATGCGGCGTATTGTTGTTGTGAATCCACATGCGATGATGTGCTTATTAAGTTATGTATGCAATCGTGTCCGTGTATCCAGTTCATACTATTATTTATATATAGTAACAGACGAACACCAAAAAACCTTACACTAAATCTGGGAAAAAAATTACTGCGTAAAAATTTTAATAACACCTGTAAAGAGATCAAACTATATAGTAGTAATGCGTATAGTATAGACTATAGTAGTAATACCCTTAGTAGGAACAATGCATATAGTAATATAGCTTAGAGCTACAACGTAGTATACAGTTAATCAAGGTCTAAGCATATCCCTTGTACACACTGTGCTATGCACAATGCGTTATGGTTTAGCTGCTGTGTAGATATAATCAAGAAATGGTTTGTGTGTAATCTGGTAAAAAATTACAGATTTTTGTTGGGCGCCATCAGTTTTTTTCACCAGACCGTAGCTGTGTCATTAGGTGACCGTGATTTAGCCATTCAAGAATATTATTTCAGAATCAGAATATAAAAAGAAATATAAGGATTCGTTTGAAGAATCCCTATATATGTTCGGAGAATAACTATATGAAGTTTACTTATGCATCTTCTTTGCGCCTAGTTACAGCACTAATAGGAAGTTTATAACAACTACCAGCTGTTTCCCATACTGTAACCCAGGGTCCTTCTACCTTAGTAACCCATCCGTTAATAACTCTCTGTGCTGAGTTAGTGAATGTTACTGCATCATCTACTGCTACTGCCTTACGCATTATAGTACCTCCAACATGTTAGCTGGAACCTTCCAACGCTGACTACCTGTGTCTACTGTTACAAACTTAATAGCCTTCTTAGTAACACTACCCTTAACAGTTGAGCCACCTCGTCCAGTAAACTGTACCCTATCACCTACTTGTATAGTGTTAATGCTTTGTTTATTAATACGATTACGTCTTAGTTTAATAGCATCAACTACACTGGCGATTTGATCTGGGTTCATATTGTGAATCATTCCCATAGTATCATTAAGCATTTGGTCTGTTACTGTCATAAAAGGTACTCCTTTATTGTTTAATATAGTTATATTATAGCATAAGATGTCTTGGTTGTCAACCAGATTGTTCGTTATTGGGCAAGAAGAATTACTATTGTATTAGATATCTTGGTTACTATGTAGTATTATTGCCACAATCCTTTGCATACGTATGCAAGATCCCCCATAAAGAAACCCCATTGCACGGTCAACACAATGGGGTTAGTATAGTTAGTTAAGGAGCCAACCCCTAAACACAAGGGAAGGTGACCGTTTCTACACTGTAGTAACCTAGCGTACTACACTGATCTCCCAGATGGAGATTGAATAACTGGTGTTATTCTTTAGCGGCTGGTGGTTTCTTAGATGGACCACGTCTGCGATTACGTGTCCATTGTCCCACCTGAATGTTCTCAGTGCGGGCACCAGCTTCGCATACCGTGATTTTACCACCACGGGCTAAGTATTCTTTCAAGAGTTCAGCATCATCTGTCTCTAGTTCTCGTTTTAGTTGTTTCATATTATGATCCTATGTTGATATCAAAGGTGTTAGACGATTCATCAAACTCAATTGATTCTAAAAATCGTCCCCAATATCCACAACTATCAATCAAATGAGCCGCGGCAGCACATGCTTGATCCACGTTCATATAGCCTTGTGTCATAGTAACCGGCAGATCCGATTCCCATACCATAAACACATTATCAGCGTTGGGGTTGTTGTAATCAAACATAGTAGTACGGAACTTGTACACACCGTCTGCTACATTAAATTCGTTGTTGTCTAGTTCCCATACTACATTGGAATTTTCATATTTAGTAGTCATCGCAATACCCTCTAATCTATTTCAATTTATACACATATTATACGACAAGTAAGAAGTCTTGTCAACCTTTATTTTAACTTATTTCACAACTAAAACTCCGGCCTTGGCTTATTAAACCTAGATCACCAATGGGTTCCATTTCGCCCCATATGTTATCTAATAATTGAATATGATAGTCTGAACT
>Ga0228674_1001940_pt1 | contig 11888 bp, 10 predicted proteins | sample 1D_rmetaG_FD_189054 | JGI IMG/M metagenome (GOLD analysis project Ga0228674, IMG submission 189054) | Seawater microbial communities from Monterey Bay, California, United States - 1D_r | ecosystem: Environmental > Aquatic > Marine > Coastal | place: USA: California | collected 2016-09-26
AACCAGCGCTCGTTGGGGTAATGGACGAACTCGGCGGCGGCGATGTCCTCGCCCCAGAACTGGTCGTTGTAGAAGAAATTGCAGTTCAGCCGCTCGATGAACTCGCCCAGGGCCGAGGCCAGGGCGCTTTCCTTGGTCGAACCCTTGCCGTTGGTGAAGCACAGGTTCGACTGCGCGTCGCGGATATGCAGCGACCAGACGTTGGGCACGATATTGCGCCAGGAGGCGATCTCGATCTTCATCCCCAGCTCGGCGAGGATGCCCGACATGTTGGCGATGGTCTGCTCCAGCGGCAGATCCTTGCCTGGGATGTAGGTGGTGGTATCGGACACCGGCATCAGCAGCGCCTGGGCGTCGGCGTCGAGATTTTCCACTTCCTCGATGATGAACTCGGGGCCCTGCTGCACCACCTTCTTCACGGTGCAGCGGTCGATGGAGCGCAAAATCCCCAGGCGATCTTTCTCGGAGATATCGGCGGGCAGCTCGACCTGGATCTTGAAGATCTGCGCGTAGCGGTTCTCCGGGTCGACGATGTTGTTCTGCGACAGGCGAATGTTCTCGGTGGGAATGTCGCGCGTCTGGCAGTACAGCTTGACGAAGTACGCCGCGCACAGCGCCGAGGAGGCCAGGAAATAGTCGAACGGCCCCGGCGCCGAGCCATCACCCTTGTAGCGGATCGGCTGATCGGCGATCACCGTGAAGTCATCGAACTTGGCTTCGAGGCGAAGGTTGTCGAGAAAGTTGACCTTGATTTCCATGGGGCAATACCAGCGAGCGAAACAAAATGGCCGCCATTATCCGGGTTTTCGGCGGCCTGTCTTGCTCGGTGGTTGCTGATGAAAGCGCGTCGGACCGGCGGCGAGTGCGACGCCGGCCCGAGCGATGCGTCAGCTGTCGACTTCGGCGGGGTTACTGGTGCCAATGGAGGTGTAGCTCGGCCATTGCCGCAGCAGGGTTTCGACGAACTGTTCGGCTGCCGGCGACAGCGAAGAGCCGCGGCGGCGTACCAGGCCCAGGGTACGGCTGATCACTGGATCGACCAGCGGACGGCTGACCAGAATCGGATGATCCTCGGCTGGCATCGCCAGGCTGGGCAGGGCGGCGATACCCAGGCCGGCCTCGACCATGCCGAGTGACGTCGACAGGTGCTGCACCTCGTAGAACCAGCTCGGGCGCCAGTCGAGATGGGCCAGGCCGTGATCGAGCAGCACGCGGTTGCCACTGAGGCGGCCGACGCCGATCAGGCGATAGTCGCTCAGCTCGCGCCAGGCCACTTCCGAGCGTTTGGCCAGGGGATGATCGCGCCGGCAGGCGAGCACGAAGGGTTCGTTGACCAGCGGGGTGAAGTCGATCTCCGCGCTCTGCCCGCTCTGCATGTTGATGCCGAAATCCGCCTCGCCGCGGATCACCGCCTCCAGCCCCTCATGAGCGCTGAGATCGAGAATGCGGATGCGGATCTTCGGGTACTGCAGGTTGAAGGCGCGGATCACCGTCGGCAGGAAGTAGAAGGCCGCCGTCGGGATGCAGGCGAGGGTGACCTGGCCAGATTGGCGCTCGGCCAACTCGCGGATGCCGAGGATCGAGCGCTCGAAGTCGTCCAGCAGGCGCTGAGCCTTGGGCAGGAAATCCCGGCCCACGGCAGTCAGGCTGACCCGGCGCGTGGTGCGATCCAGCAACTGGATGCCGAGGCTTTCTTCCAGTTTCTGCATGCGTCGGGTCAGTGCCGGCTGGGACAGATGGATGGCGTTGGCGGCCTCGTGAAAGTTGCCGAACTCGGCGATTTTCACGAAAGCGCGGATATCTTGCAGTTCGTAATTCATGCGCTTTGGTTATCAGTCGTGCGTATTTTTGTTTGAAAGTTACCAATGAACCCTAGTCTTTCGGCTCAACACTGGCAAGCGAGGAAATACGCGTATGCATTAATGCGTAAAATGGAATAAATATCGAAATATATGCATTTTACAGAATAAATATTGGCTCCTCATAATCGACGCAAAGCAACAATCACTGGTTTTATTGCGTTGGAGGCATCATGCGGACGGTACCTTGTGTACTCATGCGAGGCGGTACTTCGAAGGGGCCGGTCTTTCTGGCCAACCACCTGCCCACGGACCCGCAGCAGCGCGACGAGGTATTGCTAAGCCTGATGGGCTCGGGCCATGAGCTGGAAATCGACGGCATCGGCGGTGGCAGCCCGCAGACCAGCAAGGTGGCGATCGTCAGCCGCTCGCCGCATCCGGACGCCGATGTCGACTACCTGTTCGTGCAGGTCATGGTCACCCAGCGCCGCGTCGACACCGCGCCCAACTGCGGCAACATGCTCTGCGCCATCGGTCCTTTCGCCATCGAGCACGGCCTGGTCAATGCCGGCTCGCCGATGACCCGGGTACGCATTCGCAACCTCAATACCAACACCTTCGTCGATTCCGACGTGATGACCCCGGGCGGCCGCGTGCGCTACGACGGCGACACCGCCATCGATGGCGTGCCCGGCACGGCCGCGCCGATCAAGCTGACTTTCCTCAATGCCGCTGGCGCCAAGACCGGCCGCCTGCTGCCCACCGGCCGCGTGCGTGACGAGTTCGATGGCGTCGTCGCCACCTGCATCGACATGGCCATGCCGATGGTGCTGATGCATGCCGAGGCGCTGGGCAAGACCGGCTACGAGTCACCCGCCGAGCTGGATGCCGACAGCGCGTTTCTCCAGCGCCTGGAACGCATTCGCCTGCAGGCCGGCCTGGCCATGGGGCTTGGCGACGTGTCGCAGATGGTCATCCCCAAGCCGGTGCTGCTGGCACCTGCACGCCACGGCGGCACGCTGAGCGTGCGCTATTTCATGCCGCATACCTGCCACCGCTCGGTCGCCGCCACCGGCGCCATTGGTCTGGCTACCGCCTGTGCACTGCCCGGCAGCGTCGCCCAGGACATAAAGCCCATCGCAGGCGAGGCGCTGGTGCGTCTGGAGCATCCGGGTGGGCAGATCGAGGTTTCCCTGCAGCCTGCCGCGGATGGCAACCCCGAAAATCTGCGCGCCTCGCTGGTGCGCACGGCCCGTCGCCTGTTCTCGGGTGAGGTGTACATCCCCAGCCTGCGGCGCACGGGCAGCTGATTTCGCTTCACCACAACCACACCCGTAGGGCCAGTCACAATGACAAGAACAAGATCCCTCAGTTGCTCCGTCGTCGGTATGACGGTCATGGCGCTGCCTGCCGTCGGTGCCAGCGCTGCCGGTTTCATCGAGGACAGCAAGGCCAGCCTGGAGCTGCGCAACTTCTACCTCAACCGCGACTTTCGCGAGAATGCCGGGCAGAACAAGCGTGAAGAATGGGCGCAGGGCTTCATCCTCAACCTGGAGTCCGGCTACACCCAGGGCACCGTCGGTTTCGGTGTCGATGCCATCGGCATGCTCGGCATCAAGCTCGATTCCTCGCCGGATCGCAGCGGCACCGACCTGCTACCGCGTGACAGCCGCAATCGCGCCGAGGACGACTACAGCAAGCTGGGCGTGACCGGTAAGGTGCGTTTCGCCGAGAGCCAACTGCGCGTGGGCACCTTGCTGCCGAAGATGCCCTACCTGCAATACAGCAACGCACGCCTGCTGCCGCAGGTGTTCGAGGGTTGGCAGCTGCAGAGCAAGGATCTCGAGCGTGCGACTTTCACCCTCGGCGAGATCGACCGCGTGGTGCAGCGCAGCGTGTCCGGCTCCGAGAAGCTGGCGCTGAACAACAAGAACGGCCGATTCGGTCGTAGCCCCGAAAGCGACGAGCTGCGCTTCGCCGGCGTCGATTACGCGATCAACCCGCAGTTGCTCGCCAGTTATCACTACGCCGAACTGAGCGACGTCTATCGCCAGCATTTCCTTGGTTTGCAGCACAACCTGGCACTGGGGCCTGGCAAGCTGAAAAGCGACCTGCGCTATTTCAGCAACAGCGAAGCCGGGCGCGAGCTGGTTGGTGACATCGACAACCGGGTCATCAACGGCATGTTCACCTACAGCGTCGCCGGCCATGCCCTGGGCCTGGCTTACCAGAAGATGCTTGGCGACGATGGCTTCACCTATGTCGACGGGGCCACGCCTTACCTGACCAACTTCCTGCAGATCAACGATTTCGCCGGCCCCGACCAGCGTTCCTGGCAACTGCGCTACGACTTCGATTTCGCCAGCGTCGGCGTACCGGGCCTGACCTTCATGACCCGCTACGTGCGCGGTGATCAGGTCGACCTGGCGGCAGGCGAGGGGCGTGAGTGGGAGCGCAATACCGATATCGCCTACGCCTTCGGCGAGGGCCCGCTGAAGAATCTCAAGGTGACCTGGAGAAACGCCACCTACCGGTCGAGCTTCGTCCGTGATCTGGACGAGAATCGCCTGATCCTGAGTTATATCGTGCCGCTCTGGTAATGCATCGGCTGTACATACAAGACCAATAAGAGGAACCCATCATGATCACCTGCACCATCCGCCGTATTCTGCCGCTGTCTTTCGCCGTATTGCTTGCCAGTGGCTCGGTACTGGCTGGCGAACCCTCCCGTCCGGAGTGCATCGCCCCGAGCAAACCAGGCGGCGGTTTCGACCTGACCTGCAAGCTGGCCCAGGCTGGTTTCAAGGATGAAGGCCTGCTCAAATCGCCGATGCGTGTGACCTACATGCCCGGCGGTATTGGTGCCGTGGCCTATAACTCCATTGCCGCCAACCGACGTGCCGAGCCCGGAACCCTGGTGGCCTTTTCCGGCGCATCGTTGCTCAATTTGGCCCTGGGTAAATACGGTCGTTTTGACGAGTCCGCGGTGAAGTGGCTGGCGACCGTCGGCAATGATTACGGCACTTTGGCGGTACGTGAGGATTCGCCTTACAAGAACCTCGATGACGTGGTGCAGGCGCTGAAGAAAGACCCGAAAAGCATCGTGGTTGGCGGCGGCGGCAGTGTCGGCGGCCAGGGTTGGGTGAAGATCGCTCTGCTGGCACGTGCGGCTGGTGTCGATCCCAGCGAACTGCGTTATGCCGCCTTCGAGGGTGGTGCCGAGCACTATATGGCGCTGATGGGCGGCCATGTGGATCTGGTCACCGGCAGCGCCAGCGAAATCCGGGCGCAGCAGGGTAACAAGATTCGTACCCTGGCGATCTTCAGCGAGGAGCGCCTGGGCGGTGACCTGGCTTCGATCCCCACCGCGCGTGAGCAGGGCTACGAGATCCAGTGGCCGCTGATCCGTGGTTACTTCCTCGGCCCTGACGTGAAAGAGCAAGACGTGGCCTGGTGGCAGGAGCGCTTTGCCAAGCTCACTGCCTCCAGCGACTTCCAGGCCTACCTGGCCGACCGCGATGTACTGCCTTACTACGTGACGGGGCCGGAGCTGGATGCGCTGGTCAAGAGTCAGGTTGCGGAGTACCGCAAGCTGGGCCGCGAGTTCGGCTTAGTCGAGTAAACGAGTTCCCATGCGCCGTCACTGACGGCGCAGCGTTCTGGAGCACATCCACATGCATGACCGTATCTTTGCGGGGGTAACCCTGCTGCTTTGCTGCATCCTGGGATATTTCGCCTGGGGTTACAGCGCTCCGTTTTCCTACGAACCGGTAGGGCCGAAATCCTTCCCGCTGCTGCTTTTGCTGCTGATCGCCTTCGGCTGCGTGCAACTGTTGCTGAAACCCGCCAGTGGTGTGCAGAGCGATGAACCACCCCTGAATCGCCAAGTGATGGTCAAGGCACTGATCTTTCTTGGCCTGATGATTGGCTATGCGGTGCTTTTCGAAACCTTCGGATTCGTCCCCGCCAGCGTGCTGTTCGGTATCGGCATGGCGCGTCTGTATGGCGGTAGCTGGTTACAGAGCCTTATCAGCGGAGTGGTGCTTGCCTTCGGCCTCTACCTGCTGTTCGACAGAGCCCTCGACGTACCCCTGCCGCTCGGCATCCTCGCCGCGCTGGAGAATTGATCATGGATACCCTTAGCTACCTCGGTCAGGGCTTCGGCGTTGCCCTGAGCCCTTACAACCTTGTTACTGCCCTGTGTGGCACCCTGATCGGCACCGTCGTCGGCCTGCTGCCTGGCCTGGGCCCGATCAACGGCGTGGCGCTGCTGATTCCGGTGGCCTTCGCCCTGGGGCTGCCGCCGGAAACCGCGCTGATTCTGCTTGCTGCGGTGTACCTGGGTTGCGAATACGGCGGTCGTATTTCCTCGATCCTGCTGAACATCCCAGGCGAAGCCTCCGCGGTGATGACTACCCTCGACGGCTACCCGCTGGCGCGTCAGGGCCAGGCAGGTGTCGCGCTGTCGCTGTCGGCGTGGAGTTCGTTCATCGGCGGCCTGATTGCCACGGTCGGTGTCGTGCTGTTCGCACCGTTGCTGGCCAAGTGGGCGGTGGCGTTCGGCCCCGCCGAATATTTCGTATTGATGGTCTTCGCCATCACCTGCCTGGCCGGAATGGCCGGCAACAAACCCCTTAAAACTGCCGTTGCGGCGCTGATCGGCCTGCTGCTTTCGTGCGTGGGCATCGATGCCAACAGCGGCGTCTATCGCTTCACCTTCGGCAGCCTGGGTCTGGCCGATGGCATCCAGTTCGTGGTGCTGGTGCTGGGGCTGTTCTCGGTCAGCGAGCTGCTGGTACTGCTCGAGCGCACCCATCACGGCCAGAAGGCGATCAAGGCCAGCGGGCGCATGCTCTTTAACATGAAGGAAGGCGGCTTCGTGCTCGCCACCAACCTGCGCAGCGGCGTGGTCGGTTTCGTCCTCGGCGTGCTGCCTGGCGCCGGGGCGACACTGGCCAGCGCGGTTTCCTACATGAGCGAAAAGCGCATGGCGGTGAAGGACAATAAATTCGGCAACGGTGACCTGCGTGGCCTGGCCGCACCGGAAACCGCCAACAGCGCTGCAGCCTGCGGCTCCATGGTGCCGATGCTGACTCTCGGCGTACCGGGTTCGGGCACCACTGCGGTGATGCTCGGCGCGCTGACGCTGTACAACATCACGCCGGGGCCGCTGCTGTTCCAGAACCAGCCGGACATCGTCTGGGGCCTGATCGCGTCGTTGTTCGTCGCCAACATCATGCTGATCATCATGAACGTGCCGATGATCAAGGTCTTCACCAAGGTGCTGGCCGTGCCTTACTGGGCATTGGTACCGGCGGTGGCGATCATCACTGCGATCGGTGTGTACGCGGTGCACGCGACCACCTTCGACCTGTACCTGATGATCGCCATCGGCATCTTCGGCTACGTCATGCGCAAGCTGGACTTCCCGCTGTCGGCGATACTGCTCGGCTTCATCCTCGGCGGCATGATGGAGCAGAACCTGCGTCGCGCTCTGTCCCTGTCCAGCGGTGATCTCGGTATTCTGTACGCCAGCCCGATCACCTGGGTGGTCTGGGCGCTGGTGGCCGTGATGATCGTGCTGCCATTCTGGCGCGCCTGGCGTGCGCGTCGTCAGCAGGGCCGCGCCGCCAGCGTGGCCTGATTCGGAGGGGTGGCATGCGTATCGTGATACCGGATGACTATCAGAAAGTCGTGCAACAGCTCGATTGTTTCAGCCTGTTGGAGGGCTTCGACGTCTGCGTGTATCACGATGCCGTCAGCGACCCGGACGTGCTGGCTGAGCGCTTCGCCGACGCCCAGGCCCTGGTGCTGACCCGTGAACGCACCCGTATCGATGCCGCGCTGCTGGCGCGGCTGCCGAACCTGAAGTTGATCAGCCAGACCGGGCGAGCCGGCCCGCATCTCGATCTGGACGCCTGCCGCGAGCGCGGCGTGATCGTCGCCGAGGGCACCGGCTCGCCCATCGCGGCGGCTGAGCTGACCTGGGCGCTGATCCTCAATGCTCGGCGTCAGCTGCGCGAAGCCATGAACGGCCTGTATGCCGGACACTGGCAGGTCAACCTGGGCCAGCGTCTGTATGGCCAGACGCTGGGCATCTGGGGTTACGGCAAGATCGGCCAGCGCCTGGCACGTTATGCACGCGCGTTCGACATGCATGTGCTGGTGTGGGGCAGCGAGGCCTCGCGCCAGACCGCCATCGCCGATGGCCACGAGGCCGCATCGACACGCGAAGCTTTCTTCGAGCAGGCCGACGTACTCAGCCTGCACCTGCGCCTGCTGCCTGCCACCCGGCACTGTGTAGTCGCCGCCGACTTGGCGCGGATGAAGCCTGACGCCCTGCTGGTCAATACCAGTCGCGCCGAACTGATCGCTCCGGGGGCGCTGCTCGAAGCGCTGGATCGCGGTCGGCCGGGGCAGGCGGCGTTGGACGTGTTCGAGCAGGAGCCGATCCTGCAGGCCGATCATCCGCTGCTGACTCATCCGCGCATTCTCTGTACGCCGCATCTGGGCTATGTCGAAAAGCACAGCTACGAAGGCTACTTCGGCGAGGCCTTCGCCAATGTCAGGGCGTTTGCGCAAGGATAATGTTCTGACCACTGGGGTAAGGAGCATCAGCGCAGCTGCCTGGCCCGTCTTGATGTTCTCTCGAGTACGACGGACCAATTTCTACTGTGTCTGCAGTGTGCTTTTCGAGCGAAGCACCGATTGAGATGCAGGCCTCTGCCAGGTATTTCGGTAGGATCGTACCTGGGTTCAGAAATGGAGATAGGGATGCATTCATCCGAGCGGCTGAAGGGGATCGATGTCTTTGTTGCCGTCGCTGATTTTGGCAGCTTCAGTGCTGCTGCCGAACGCCTCAATCTCACCGGCTCTGCCGTCAGCAAAAGCGTGGCACGGCTGGAGGAGCGTCTGGGCGCGCGGCTATTCAATCGCACCACCCGCTCGCTGGCGCTGACCGATGCCGGAGTCCTGTTCTACAGGACGTGCACATCGGTTCTGTCCGAGCTCGAAGAGGTCGAACATGCGCTGGTCAGCCAGGAGCACGAGCTCCATGGCAAAGTCCGTATAGACCTGCCGGCCTCCTATGGTCGTCTCCATGTACTGCCATTGATCATGGATTTTGTCCGCCTGCACCCCATGCTTCAGCCGCATATATCGTTCACTGATCGGTTTATCGATCCTGCTTACGAGAACATCGATATCGTCGTACGCATCGGTGGCCCGGACACCTGGCCGGCCAATCTGGGTCATGAGTATTTTGGTGCGCAGCGCCTGATCTTCTGCGCCTCACCGGACTACCTGCAGCGCTATGGCTATCCAGAAAACCAACATGATCTGGATAACCACCAGTGCATCGGTTACGTGCAGAGCGACGGTTTGGTCGGCCCCTGGTTCTTCAGGGGCGCGCGGCCAGGAGAGATGGAGCGCCGAGCGGTACAAACGCGAATTGCCGTGGGGGACGGTGAGGGGGAGGTGGCGGCGGTGCTTGCAGGGCACGGTATCGGGCAGTTACCGACCTGGCTAACACAGCGCCACATCGAACAGGGCACGCTCGTCGAAGTGTTGCCGGACCTGGCTACGGATGGCTTGCCCATGCATTTGATCTGGCTGAAAAATCGCGAAAACGCAGCCAAGGTCAAAGCTCTTCTGGATTACCTGCGTCCCCGGCTTACACCGCATGGCATGCGAACCTCGGCAGATAAGGCGGAGCACTGATTACGCCGAACCATGCTCCGCATTGACCAGAACCGACGCCTTCAGGTCGCAGGTGCCCGCTCCTGCCGGGACGCCAACTTATGTACCAGCGGCACCAACATCAGAGCCATGACGGCGATAGCCGCAGCCGCATAGCCAAGATACTCGATCCCCAGATTGGCTATGGTCATGCCGCCGACAATGGCGCCAATACCGATGCCCGCATTCGCCGCCGACACGTTGGTGGTGCCCGCCAGTGCCTTGGAATAGGAGACCGAACTCATGACACGGACCTGGCTGACCGGATAAAGAGCGGTATTGGCAATGCCCCACAGGCCCAGCGCAGCGCAGAAAATCAGGCCTACATGAGCGAACGGAACAACCGCAGTCATGCCAATCGCCAGCAGAAGCAAAAAGAGCACGCTGGCCTTGATCGGCGATTTATCGATCGCCTTGCCGCCAATCCAGTTGCCTATCAGGCCGACTGCGCCGAATGCCATCAGCCACCATCCGATATTTTCCGGATGCACGCCCGCCACGCGCTCCAGAATGTCGGCGAGGTAGGTGTAGGCGGTGAACATGGCGCTGAACACGACGATGGAAAGCAGCACATTCGAAAGGAAATAGGGTTCCTTGAAAATCTTCGCTTGCTGCAGAAAGTCCACCTTGGCAGTGCGGGATACGGCAGGCATGAACGCCAGGATTGCCAGCGCCATGATCAGCGATAAGCCGGCGAGCAACCAGAATGCGCCCCTCCAGCCAAGCGCATTCGACACCAGGGTGCCCAGCGGGATGCCGAGTAGCATCGCGGCAGAGATGCCCAGGTAAACATTCGCGATCGCCTGGCCCGCTTTCTTGGGGCCGGCCAATTGCCCCGCGGTTTCACTGGCGGTACCCCAGAAAACGGGCAGGGCCAATGCAGGCACCAGGCGCGCCACGGCAAGAAGCCAAAAGCTGTCCGACACCGCCGCAAGAGCGTTTGATGCGGCGAAAATCAGCAGAATGGCCACGAACAGCTTCTTTCGATCAAGATGAGAAAGCATTGCTGTCAGCGGTGGCCCGAAAATCATCACCGTGAAGGCAAACAGAGTCACCAGTTGGCCTGCCATCGAGATGGAAATGTCCAAGTCTCGGGCAAGAGCAGGCAGAAGGCCGATGATCAGGAATTCAGTGGTGACGATGAGAAAGGCGGAAAATGCCAGGATGGCGACGCTAAGGCCGGCGCCTCGTTGCGAGCGGACAGATTGAGACGCTGATTCATAAACAGACATGGGGCGGAGCTCCGATAAGACCGGCCGCGAGTCTATTGATTATTTATGTTCTTATTTTTGGCATTTATTCAATTTATTAATGAATAAAATTCGTTAATTGGTGGTGGCAACCTGAGCGCTGCCAGGACGACCATCCACCTGCCGAAAGGCCAGGCCGCCCACGCCCTGCGACACACTCTCGCCAGCTACTTCATTTAGAACGGCGGCAACATCCTCACCCTGCAGAAAATCCAGGGTCACTCCGGCCTGGACATGACCATGCGCTATGCGCGCCTGGCGCCGGAGCAGCTGCAGGAGGCACTGGCTTTCTGGCCTTCACTTTCGATCTAGCTGGCCCATTAGGTTGACCGCTTGGTCTACTCGATCTATCGACAGGGTGGCGAAATGCTCTTTGCATTTCTCCTCGAATGCTTCCATTCGCAGTGGATCTTCGCTGGCGTAATTCAGGTAATCCGCCATCCCGATGCGAAAAGCTTGGATCAATTCACTGAGGTGGACAGAAACGAGCTTTTGATTTGAGCCCGTCCTCTGGATCAGCTCTTCTAGCTGTTCGTTGCTTGCCGTCCCCCAGGAATACGCGATCTTTCTCGTGCCTTTTTGAGTCTGACTGGAGGTCGGAGTGAGTGTGTGTACTAGTCCACAGCGAGCAGCATAGAGCTCATCCGCTGTGCATTTGATCGCTGGCGTTTTCAGCATCCAGTCCGTAACCCAGGTCTTGAACGCTTTGCCGCTTTCCTTGGTGCTGCTGGTTGCTAGCCAACTCACGCTGTCGATCGAGCTGTACAGTAGAACGAGAGCTGGTGTCAGTAGATTGTTATTTTCGCAATGCTCTATGGCCTGCAAAACCTGCAGGTAATTGGCGTAGAAGTTTTGCTGAGTCATAGCGTCCTTGCCTTTTCGACATTCCTTCGAAACGTGCCAGCTCTGAAAACACAAAACCCCTGAAATTCTCTAGGAAAATCAGGGGTTTATGCTTGCTTCAATTGGTGGAGTCGGGGGGATTTGAACCCCCGTCCGCCAGTTCTCCACTGTCGGTACTACATGCTTAGCCGTGTCTATTGAGTTAACCCTCAGCCGCCCGACGGGCAGGGTGCATTGGGCGAGTTGTGTAAGTTTTAGC
>Ga0228674_1001941_pt1 | contig 11884 bp, 14 predicted proteins | sample 1D_rmetaG_FD_189054 | JGI IMG/M metagenome (GOLD analysis project Ga0228674, IMG submission 189054) | Seawater microbial communities from Monterey Bay, California, United States - 1D_r | ecosystem: Environmental > Aquatic > Marine > Coastal | place: USA: California | collected 2016-09-26
TTTCGCCCCTGCCTGGTTGCGTCACCGCGGCCTGGACTGGGCCGCCGACCTGCTCACCGCTTATCCCTCGTCACACAAGGAGAGCCTGCCATGAGATCCCCTGTCCACCATTTCACCTGCGTCACGCTGCTGGTGCTTGGTCTGCTGACCGTGCAGCCGGCCAGCGCTTTCACCGTAATTGATCCGACCAACTTGGTGCAGAACACCCTGACTGCAGTACGCACCCTGGAGATGGCGAACAACCAGGTTCGCCAGTTGCAGAACGAGACCCAGATGCTGCTGAACCAGGCACGTCACCTGCAGCGCCTGGACTACAACGTGGTCAGCCAGTTGCGCGTGAGCTTGGCCAATACTGAGCGGCTGCTCTCCGAGGCTCGAGGGCTGGCCTACGAAGTGCAGCGCCTGGATCAGGAGTTCATCCGACTCTACCCGAACGAGTACACCGCTGACGTCAGCAGCCAGCGCCTGGCAGAAGAAGCACGCGAACGCTGGCAGCAGGGCCTCGACGGGCTGCATACGGCGCTGCGCGTGCAGGCTCAGGTGACGCAGAACCTGGCCGAGGATGAGAGCGCCTTGGCCGCTCTGGTGCAGCAGAGCCAGTCCGCGGGTGGTGCCTTACAGGCCGCCCAGGCCACCAATCAGTTGCTGGCCCTGCAGGCCAAGCAGTCGATCCAGGCGCAGCAACTGCAGATCACCCAGAACCGCGCCGTCGCCTTGGAGCTTGCCCGCCAGTCTGCAGCGGCCGAGGAGGCGCGCGAACGGCGGCGGCGCTTTATGGGTAACGGCACGCCCTATACCCCCTACCCCGTGCAGTTCTATCGGTAGGGAGGCGACTCCATGAGATACCTGACATTGCTGCCGCTGCTGGTGCTGGCCGCCTGCGAACAGGGCGACAACGTCGTCATGGCTAAGCAAGACGATGCGACTGAGCGCTTCTTCTCCGGCTGTGCTCGGCCCGGCGAGTTTCTCCGGCTTACCGACTTGCCCGCGATCCCACCAAGCTTCGACGAGGACGTGCAATGAACGACGTCAGCGTGATCGACCGATTCCTCGAGGTGTTCGGGCTGTATATCGACACCGGCTTCGGCCTGCTCGGCGGTGAGGTGGCCTTTCTCACCATGACCCTGGTGGTGATCGACATGACCCTGGCCGGGCTGTTCTGGGCCATGGGCGGCGAGGACGTCAGCGTCAAGTTGATCCGCAAGACCCTCTATGTCGGCGCCTTCGCCTTCATCATCGGCAACTTCAATGCCCTGGCGAAGATCGTCTTCAACTCCTTCGCCGGGTTGGGTCTGCTGGCCTCAGGTTCTGCGCTGAGTCCGGCCGAGTTCCTGCAGCCAGGAAACCTGGCTTCGACCGGTATCGAGGCCGGGCGGCCGCTGCTCGAGCAGATTCGTCACCTGAGCGGCTTTCCCAAGGTGTTCGGCAATCTGGACAGCATCCTGGTGCTGTTTCTCGCCTGGCTGGTGGTGATCGTCAGTTTCTTCTTCCTGGCCATCCAGCTGTTCGTCACCTTGGTCGAGTTCAAGCTGACCACCCTCGCCGGCTTCGTGCTGGTGCCCTTCGCGCTGTGGAACAAGACCGCCTTTCTCGCCGAGAAGGTGCTGGGCAACGTGGTCGCGTCTGGCATCAAGGTGCTGGTGCTGGCCGTGATCGTCGGCATTGGCAGCGGGCTGTTCGCCGAGTTCCAGGCTATGCCGGACGAGCCCTCCATCGACCATGCACTCGTGGTCATGCTCGCCTCGCTGGCCTTGCTCGGCCTGGGCATTTTCGGCCCGGGCATTGCCACCGGCCTGGTTTCCGGTGCACCGCAACTAGGTGCTGGTGCAGCAGCCGGTACCGCGCTGGGCGCGGCAGGTATGGCAGCGGGTGCGGCTGCAGTCGCCACGGGTGTCGGCGGCGCGGTGCTGGCCGGTGCACGCATGGCGCCCAGTGCAGCACGCTTGGCAATGGGCGGCGCTCGCTCTCTGGCAGGAGCCCCCTCCGGCGCTGCAGCAAGTGGCGCCCTAGCAGCTTCCGATCCTGTAACTGCCCCTACCAAACAGCCCGACTGGGCCAGGCGCCTGCAGCGCAGGCAACAACTCTCACAGGCCACCAGCACGGTCGCCCACACCCTTCGTGGTGGTGATGGCGGTGGCTCATCACCCGGGCCGCAGATCCGCGACCCATCGAATTCGTAAAGGAGGACGAGGATGCGATTCAGACGTCCTCGGGTGCGCTACAGCGACACCCCACAACCCAGCACGCCCTACCAGGCCGCGGCACAGGCCTGGGACCGGCGCATGGGCAGCAGCCTGGCGCAGGCACGCAACTGGCGGCTGATGGCCTTCGGTTCTCTGGGCCTGGCGCTGCTGATGGCCGGCGGGCTGGTCTGGCGTTCGGCGCAGTCGACGGTGACGCCCTACGTGGTGGAGGTAGACAACCTCGGCCAGGTGCGCGCTGTCGGCGAAGCCGTCAGCCCCTACCAGCCCCAGGATGCGCAGATCGCCCACCACCTGGCGCGCTTTATCGAGCAGGTGCGCTCGCTATCTATCGATCCGGTGGTGGTGCGACAGAACTGGCTGGAGGCCTATCACTCCACCACCGACCGAGGCGCAGCCACCCTCAATGACTATGCCCGCGCCAACGATCCCTTCACCCGGGTCGGTAAGGAGTCGGTATCGGTCGAGGTCACCAGCGTGGTGCGTGCCAGCGACAGCTCGTTCCAGGTGCGCTGGATCGAACGCCGTTTCGTGAATGGTTCGGCCGCCGGCCTGGAGCGCTGGACCGCGGTGATCTCGCTGGTGCTGCAGCCTCCACGCACCGAGGAAAAGCTGCGCCGCAACCCGCTCGGCATCTACGTCAACGGCCTGTCCTGGAGCCGTGAACTGGACACTATGGAAGGAGCCAAGAAACCATGAGAACTACCCAGAGCATCTACATCTGCCCTTTGCTACTGAGCATGCTGGCCGGCTGCGCCAGCCAAGAACCACCAGTGATCGTCCTGGACGAACCGGTCGAGGCGCAGCGTCTGCCGGAGCCGCCCAAGCCTATCGAAGTGGTGGAAGTGCCCAAGCCCCTGGCCCTGCCGGCGCAGCTCAAGCCACTGCCGGAAACTCAACCCAGCAAATCGGCCAAGGAGCCGGCCGATGAGCGCGTGCGGGTCTCGCGCGCCAATCGCGAGGCTCGGGTAGCACCGAGCCGGGAAGGCTATATCAACGCCATCCAGATCTGGCCCTACTCCGATGGCGCGTTGTATCAGGTGTACACCAGCCCGGGTCGGGTGACGGCGATTAACCTGCAGCCCGGCGAAGAGTTGATCACTGTGGCCGCCGGCGACACCGTACGCTGGATCGTCGGCGATACCACCAGCGGTAGCGGCGACGAGTTACGCACCAGCGTGCTGATCAAGCCGACGCGGGTCGATCTCAAGACCAACCTGGTGATCACCACCACGCGCCGCACCTATCTGATCGAGCTGATTTCCACCGAGCAGGCCTGGATGGCGTCGGTGTCCTGGAACTATCCGAAGGATCGCATGCTCGCCCTGCAACGCCGTGCCAGTGCCGCTCAGGCCGCGGCGCCAGTGGACGCAGGCTTGGTCTTGGAGCAGTTGCGCTTTCGCTATGCGATCAGCGGCAGCAATCCACCCTGGAAGCCGCTGCGCGCCTTCGATGACGGCCGCAAGGTGTATATCCAGTTCCCCGCAGGAATCGCCCAGGGCGAGCTGCCGCCGCTGTTCGTGATCGGCCCGGAAGGCGGTGGGCAACTGGTCAACTACCGCTTCCGCTCGCCCTACTACATCGTCGACCGCCTGTTCGGCGCGGCCGAGTTGCGCCTGGGTGCCGACAAGGGTGACGTGGTGCGGATCGAGCGCACCGATGGCGTGGCACGGAGGCCCTGAGCATGACGGCCAAGGACGACAAACAAACCGCGACAACCTCGCTACCGCCCAAGGAAGCGCCGGAGTCGCTGGAGCTGCGCGCCAAGCCGCGTCCGGTCACCCGACTCAATCCGCGCATGCTGGCGGTAGTGGTCGGCGGCCTGTCGGCTGCGGTACTCGGAGCCATGCTGTGGTCGCTGCAGCCGCAGCAGCGCCGACAGGGCGCCGAGCCGAACGAGCTATACAACGTCGACCGCGTGGCACGCTCCGAGGGGCTGGAGCAGTTACCGGCAGACTACTCGCAGCTGCCGCCTCCCCCTGCACCCGAGGTACCGCAACTGGGCCCACCGCTGCCCGGCGATCTGGGCGGGCCAATCCTCAGGGCCGAGCAGCAGGCGCAGGGCTATGGTCACGGTCCGGATGCCGCTGAAGCAGAGCGCCTGGCCCTGCTCAAGGAAGCTGAGGAAGCAGCGCAGTCCTCGGTGTTCTTCCAGACCAGCAGCGCGAGGAAATCGAACGTCGCATCTGTTAGTGGCGCTCAACTCGATTCCCCGGCTCTGGGTATGGCTTCGTCAGGCGCAGTAGCCGCCGCAGGAACACCAACGCAGCAGGAGCGGAACGAGGCGTTTCTCAGTAAATCCGTAAACGCACAAATCCGTAATTCCGGATTGCTGCAGATGCCTGAATCGCCCTACCAAGTGATGGCCGGCACCGTCATCGCGGCAGCACTGGTAACTGGCATCAAGTCGGATCTACCCGGCGACGTGATCGCCACAGTGACCGAGCCGGTCTATGACAGCGCCACCGGTGAACACGTGCTGATCCCCCAAGGTGCCCGCCTGCTCGGTCGCTACAACAGCCAGGTGAACTACGGGCAGAGCCGCGTGCAGGTGGTATGGCAGCGGGTGATCTTGCCGGACACCTCGTCCTTCCAGCTCGACAATCTGGTTGGTACCGACGCCGCCGGCTATGCCGGCCTCGAGGATGGCGTCGACTGGCACTGGAATCGGATCGTCGCCGGCGCGGCCATGACCAGCCTACTGGGCATCGGTGCCGAGTTGGCGGCACCGGCCAACCGCACCGACGGCGACCGCGTCATCATCGCCGGGCGCGACAGCCTGCAGGACACAGTGAACCAGGTCGGCCAGGAGGTCACCCGCCGCAACCTCGATATCCAGCCCACGCTGACCCAGCGCCCTGGGCTGCCCCTGCGCGTGATCGTCAACCGCGACCTGGTACTGCGCCCCTTTCAACCTTTCTCCACTCAACAGAGGAGCCTGCAATGAGCACGACCAAGCTGCGTCTCGGCCCGCTGCCGAAAACCGAGAACCTGAAGCTGACCTTCACCTGCCCGGCCAGCCTGAAGGCTGACCTCGAGCGCTACGCGGCGCTGCACTCGCAAACCTATGGTGAAGAAGTCGACGCTCTGACGCTCATCCCGCACATGCTGGAAGCTTTCATGGCGAGGGATAGGGTATTCAAAAGAACTAACAAGCCTGCACTACCCGCTGCGCCGCAAACCACCGATCCACGCTAAAAGCGGAAAGTGGATTTTTTCATGCGCCGGACTGAATTGATAAAAATCCTCAAGATCGTGAGGTTTTCAATGCTATCTATGGTCCACCACCTTTAATCCTCACGATCATGCGGATTGATGACTGGAACAGACTTATGACAGCACAGTCCGCTTGAGCATTGAAGGCCAGGGCGTGCGGTGTCTCCACCCCAGATCAATCTAGGTCAGGCAAAAAACAATAGGCCATATTTGAACCAATAATAGCCATAATGACGTATAATGGATCTATAATGAACCATTATACGAGGCTTATCCTTGGCCCTAACCCATTCTCTGCTCGCTCCAGGCGAACTGGCCCAGAAGATCGGCGCCAACGCTCGAGAAGCGCGACTCGCACAGAACCTCTCCCGCAAATCCTTGGCGAAGATGGCGGGTGTTTCAGAATCGACCATCAAGCGATTCGAGTCCACTGGGCAGATCACCCTTGATGCTCTGGTGCTCATCGCTACAGCACTTGGTGCAACACGCCAAATCGCTGAACTGTTCAAGCATGAGCGGCCTGTCTCGCTTGAAGAAATCAAACAAACAGGACGTACCCGGGGGCGCCAATGAAATCCATAAACACCGTAGAGGTATTGCTCGCAGGCACGCCGGTCGGTGAGCTGGTTGCCAGTCGACAGGGTATGTACTTTGCCTATCATCCACAGTGGGTGGCGCAAGGCTTCAATCTGTCACCCCTGAACATGGACTTCACAACCCAACCCCAGAAAGCGGCTGATCCAGTCCTTTTCGCAGGCCTACCAGGCGCGATTGCCGACTCCCTCCCGGACGGATGGGGCATGTTGCTAATGGATCGTTATTTCCTTGCCAATCATGGCATAGACCGTAGACACATTTCCCCGCTCGATCGGCTGGCTTACATGGCAGACAGGGGCATGGGTGCACTGGAATATCGCCCGGTGCTTGAGCACGCCACCGGTGAAGATGATATTGATCTGGCCCAGCTCTACCAGGAGTCCCAGGCGGTCTACGAAGGAGACACCTCGTCCATTCTTGATGCTCTGCGCCTCGCTGGTGGCTCCCCTGCCGGCGCTCGCCCCAAGGTCGTCGTTGCACTGTCCCCAGATAGAAAACAATGCAATACATCTTTCCGGCAGCTCCCAGCCGGCTACCAACACTGGCTAGTGAAATTCCGATCACCAACCGAACATCGTGATACCGGCACCATCGAATATGCCTACGCGCTCTTGGCAGAACGTGCTGGAGTGAAGATGGCTGCGAGCGACTTGCTCACAGTCAGCTCTGCAAACGGCACCGAGCGATTCTTTGCTGCCCAACGTTTCGACCGACACGGCAATAGCAAACTCCACATGATGACTGCCAGCGGTATTCTCTATGCAGATCACCGCGCGCCCTCACTGGACTATTCAGATCTCTTGAAAACAACCCACGCGGTCACCAACCATGCAGCGGAGGTAGAGCGCATGGCAAGACTCATGGTTTTTAATGCGCTGACCCACAACCATGATGATCACGCCAAGAACTTCGCATTCCTACACGACCAAGGACGGTGGACGTTAGCTCCGGCCTATGACCTGACCTACGCCCCTGTCCAGGGTTTCGCGGACGAGCACACGACTTCTTTCAACGGCTCCGGGCTGGCAACACGTAAAAACCTCAAACAAGTCTGCGCTGCTTTCCGATATCTAGATCCGGACATCTATATCGAGCAGACCCTCGATGCTCTCTCCGGATGGTCGTCACTATGCACTGAACTTGAGATCGATCCCAATCAGGAGAGAATAATTCAGCAGGCATTCAACGAAATCCGCAAGCGCCTCGACTGACGCAGGCATCGGTCGACGTCACGGCCGTTGAATACACATCAAGGGACAGGCACATACCTCCGGGTCGACAGGTTTATAAAATCCAGAAAATGCTCACTATCAGTGAGCATTTCCCGCATTTCGTAAACCCAGATAGCATCAGTCTCAGCGCGCTTGAGACCCCTTTCATTCCAGCAACGCCTGCAGCGGATCCAGCTCGTCAACAAGTTCAGACGCGTTGCCGGGCCGTTGGCGAGCTGGATACACGGCACCGGCGATGCTCAAGGCATTACCCGCCCCCGCGCCCATCTACGACTTAGCTTGTTTGCCATCAGACATAGCGCCAATAGGCTGACTCCAATTGAAATGACGCTATGGCATGGAGCAATGAAGACACTGTTTTTGCTGATGGCTCAGTACGACGGACAAGCCGTAATTCCTATCGAATTGGTGTGCCGAGACTTCCTCGGCCTTTCGGTAGACAAGTTCAAGCGTAAGCGCCTGATGGGAGAAATCGACCTTCCCGTGATGCGCCTGGGCGCTAACTCGCAGAAGGCCAACCTCGGCGTGCACTTGGAAGATCTAGCTGCCTACATCGATAGACAACGCGAGGTCGCAATCCGAGAGCAGGATCAGTTGATGGATCGACGACGCCTAGCCTGAAGCCCACCCTTTCCATCTTCTGCAAAATCCGGCTCCACACGAGCCCCGAGCACCACAGGGGCCTCGACTATCTTCTCTAGCCAAGACCAGTTCTTGTAAGGATCTCCTCGCCCATTCAAATGTGTATAACGACGCATGGAGTTCCAGTCGCGATGCCCTGATACGCTGGCAACCCTCGGTATATCCCACTCCATTTCGAACAGCCGGCTCACGCCGTCATGGCGCAGATCGTGAAAATGCAAATCCTTGATAGCCAAAAACTTGCAAGCACGAGTGAACGCCGCAGAAATTGAGTCCGAGTAGTAAGGAAATATCTCTCGGCAAGACTTAGGCATACTCTGAACAATCCGCCAGGCCTCATCTGGCAGATGACACCAGACATCATTACCAATCTTCTGTCCGGGATTTTTCATATCTCGAACAAGCACCGCCTGCCGCCGCTCATCCAGATCCTCCCAGCGAATCCGAGTGATCTCTTCCTGCCTGCGTGTAGAGAAAATCGCGAAAGCTATGACCTTAGGCATGTGTATCGCGCTTGGCCTGCGCGCCTGGAGATCAAAAAAGTAGGTGAGCAATTTGTCCAACTCATCCATGCTAGGTCGCCGATCACGTTCTCGACTTCGAGACACCATACCCAGCTTACGTAGCACCTTGCGCGCATCAGCCATCGCGCTCGCGTCGACCTCATATCCCCAGGCAGGCTTAGCGACTGACAGGACAGCGCCAAGATGTGCGAGATCGTTTCCAACCGTCTGCGCCTGGACACCACCTCCCTCCTGGCTCATCCGCCATTGCGCGTACTCGACCAATTTCTGGCTCGTCAGATTGACATCAGCAATTTGGCCTAGCCAGGTCTCGCTGATCGCTTTCAAGGTAGCTCGCTTGGTTTTTCCGAGCGGACGTATCAACTCGTATTCATCAAGATAGCGCTCAATGATTTTCTTGAGCGGCACATCCTCCCGCGAAGCCTTTTCAAGAGCGCCTGGCAACGCCAGTTCGGCCTCCCTCCTCATCATCCAAGCGCGAGCAACCGGCTTACGGTCGAAGGACTGGCTTTCTTGGTAGACTATGACTCCCTTGCGGCGCAGCCGAATCTGAACCGTGTACTTGGTCTGCCCGCTTTTGTTCACGCGCCGAGTGATCGTTCCCACATCGCTCACCATCAGTGCTAAAAATGCATTTACCAGTGCTAAATTTTAGCACCACATGCGCAAAAACGGGCAGAAATAAGCCATTTTGGCCTTTAACCGATCTAAACAAATGCCTCTAGAATCAGCCTCAAAGCCAGCCACCACGCGCTCTTCCCTGTCCCGCCGTTTTTCCGTCGCCCCGATGATGGATTGGACGGATCGCCACTGCCGGTTCTTTCTCCGTCAGCTGTCGCGCAATGCCCTGCTCTACACCGAGATGGTCACCACCGGCGCGCTGATCCATGGCGACCGCGAGCGTTTCCTCCGTTACAGCGAGTGCGAACACCCGATTGCCCTGCAGTTGGGCGGCAGCAACCCGCAGGACCTGGCGACCTGCGCGAAGATGGCCGAAGAGCATGGCTATGACGAAGTGAACCTGAACGTTGGTTGCCCCAGCGATCGGGTGCAGAACAACATGATCGGCGCCTGCCTGATGGGCCATCCCGCTCTGGTAGCCGACTGCGTGAAGGCCATGCAGGACGCCGTGAGCATCCCGGTGACGGTGAAACACCGCATCGGTATCAATGGCCGTGACAGCTATGCCGAGCTGTGCGATTTCGTCGGCCAGGTGCGTGATGCCGGTTGCCGCAGCTTCACTGTGCATGCGCGTATCGCCATCCTCGAAGGCCTGTCGCCGAAGGAAAACCGCGAGATTCCGCCGCTGCGTTACGACGTGGCTGCCCAACTCAAGCAGGACTTCCCCGACCTGGAGATCATTCTCAACGGCGGTATCAAGACCCTCGAGGAATGCGAGCAGCACCTGCAGATCTTCGATGGTGTGATGCTCGGCCGCGAGGCCTATCACAATCCCTATCTGCTGGCGCAGGTGGACAGTCGCCTGTTCGGCGCCGCGGACGCGGGAATTACCCGCATGGACGCCCTGCTCGCACTCAAACCCTACGTCGAGCAACACCTGCGCGAGGGAGGCACCCTGCATCACGTCAGCCGTCACGTGCTGGGCCTGGCTCAAGGCTTCCCAGGTGCGCGGCGCTTCCGCCAGTTGCTGTCGGTGGACATTCACAAGGTGCAAGACCCGCTGGCGCTGCTCGACCAGGCAGCAGAACTGCTACGCGGGCGTTAATCCGGCGCGCTGAGGCGGTAGCGGCTACGCCCCGTCGTCTGCACCAGACCGTTTTCCTCCATGCGGCGCAGCACCTGGCGTACGCTGACCAGCGATAGCGGTTCGCCGGCGTCGCTCAGTTGCCGATGCAGCTCGCGCGCGGAGATACCCTCTTCGTCATTGGCGCTGCACAGCGCCTCCACCACCTTGAGCCTGGGCATGCTGAAGCGCAGCCCGGCGGCCTGCAGCCACTCACGGCACTGGCGCGTATCCAGGCCTGCGGAAACTGAACGAGAAAGCAGGGTTTGGGTCGACATGTTCGGGCTCCTTGGCAGCTCGTCTAAAGTCGGACTCCACCGACTTCGGTACGTTCTCACGTACCGTCATTACTAAAGACGAACGAGCCAGCGAAAAGCGCAGCCCGAAAAGGTAAATTTTGTCAGTGACCCGACCGTTGAGCGCTTGCAGCGCCTCGGGTAAGGTCATGCCATCTGCAACGACAAGGCCTCGTCATGACCTCCAAGCTGGAACAACTCAAGCAGTTCACTACCGTAGTCGCTGACACCGGTGACCTCGACGCCATCGCCCGCCTGCAACCGGTGGATGCCACCACCAACCCCTCGCTGCTGCTCAAGGCGGCGGCCCTGCCCCGCTATGCCGATCTGTTGAATCAGGCAGTGAGTGCCGGCAAGGGAGACCTGGGATTGGCCTGCGATCACTTCGCGGTGGCCGTCGGCCAGGAGATCCTCAAGGTCATTCCGGGGCGCATTTCCACCGAAGTCGATGCGCGCCTGTCGTTCGACACCGACGCGACCCTGCGCCGCGCCGAGCGCCTGATCGGCCTTTACGAAAAAGCGGGTATTGGCCGCGATCGCGTACTGATCAAGATCGCTTCGACCTGGGAAGGCATCCGTGCCGCCGAGCAGCTGGAAAAAGCCGGCGTGCAGACCAACCTGACCCTGCTGTTCGCCTTCGCCCAGGCGCAGGCCTGTGCCGATGCCGGCATATTCCTCATCTCGCCGTTCGTGGGGCGCATCTACGATTGGTACAAGAAGGCCGAGGGCCGTGATTTCGTAGGCAACGATGATCCTGGCGTGCAGTCGGTCAAACGCATCTACAACTACTACAAGGCCAACGGCTACGACACCGTGGTGATGGGGGCAAGCTTCCGCAACCTTGGTCAGATCGAAGCGTTGGCCGGTTGCGACCGCCTGACCATCAGCCCCGACCTGCTGCAGAAACTGGCTGAGGACGATGGCCAACTGAGTCGCCAGCTCGCCTCTGGTGCTACCGGCGAACCTCGCCAGAGCCTCGATGAAGGCGGCTTCCGCTGGGCGCTGAACGAGGATGCCATGGCTACCGAGAAACTGGCCGAGGGCATCCGCCTGTTCGCCCGCGATCAGGAGAAACTCGAAGCCCTGCTGGCCGCCAAGGCCTGAATGACAAAGGGGCGTCAGCCAAGCTGACGCCCCTTTTCATTGCGAGTTCGAAACCTAGGGTGCGCCGTGCGCGCCAGCGATTGTCTTTGCAGGTATCGGTGCGCGCGGCGCACCTACAGGAAAACGGGAGATCAGTGCCGCTCGAGCGCGCTGACCAAATCGTGAAAGGCCTCGCGATTGGAGTCGTTGAGCCCCATCAGGATGCGGTGCGCTTCCAGCACCTTGGCCTTCACCACCTCTTCGGACTGATCCTGCGAAGGCAGATCATCCAGACAATCCGGGCAGGGAATCGGCCGATCGACGATGTTGAACACCTGATCGAAACCCA
>Ga0228674_1001947_pt1 | contig 11858 bp, 10 predicted proteins | sample 1D_rmetaG_FD_189054 | JGI IMG/M metagenome (GOLD analysis project Ga0228674, IMG submission 189054) | Seawater microbial communities from Monterey Bay, California, United States - 1D_r | ecosystem: Environmental > Aquatic > Marine > Coastal | place: USA: California | collected 2016-09-26
GGCGAAGAGCATCAGCTGGCGGTCCGGATAGATGATCTGGCCATCCTTGGTCACCAGGCCCAGGCGGTCGCCGTCGCCATCGAAGGCCAGGCCGAGTTCGTTGTCGGTCTCTTGCAGGCAGCGGATCAGGTCCTGCAGGTTTTCCGGGTGTGCGGGATCCGGGTGGTGGTTGGGGAAGTTGCCATCCACTTCGCAGAACAGTTCGGTGACTTCACAGCCCAGCGCGCGGTAGATTTCACCGGCAAAGGCACCGGCCACGCCGTTGCCGCAGTCCACGGCGATCTTCAGGGGACGGGCCAGTTTCACATCCGAAATCATGCGGGCGATGTAGGCCGCCTTGATGTCGTGCGTGCTGTAGCTGCCGGCGCCCTGCGGGAATTCGCCCTTGACGATGGCCTGGTACAGGCCCTGGATGGTCTCGCCGTGAATGGCTTCACCGGCCAGCACCATCTTGAATCCGTTGTAGTCCGGCGGGTTGTGGCTGCCGGTGACCATGATGCCCGATTGCGTATCGAGCACGTGGGTACCGAAATAGACCATGGGGGTGGCGACCATGCCCAGGTCGATCACGTCCACCCCCACGGCCTGCAGGCCCTTGGCCAGCGCGGCCGACAGGGAGGGGCCGGAAAGGCGGCCATCACGGCCGATCACGACTTTCTTCTGGCCCTTGGCGAGGGCGGCGGCGCCGAAGGCCTGGCCGATCTGGAAGGCCACCTGGTCGTCCAGGGTTTTGTCGATGATGCCGCGGATGTCGTAGGCTTTGAAGATGGAAGAGGAGATGGTCATGAGAGGCAGTAAGTGGCGAGCGGGTGGATGAGTGGACATCGCTCGGAACCGCGCTGCATGGAGAGCGGCCCGATGTTTCTTTGAGAAAACCTGAACGGATGATCTGATAAGGCGGTGCCGTTTGTTTTATTGCCTCCGGAAAAGATTCATGCTAACTGCAGAATTTTTTGAAACGATAAAGAAGATTGTCAAAAATGTCACCCCCTTCAGGGTGAGACATTATCCTTCTCTTTGGAGTTGCGATAGGCTTCAGCGATAATGAATGGACGACAAGTAACGAGCGACCGAAACGCTATGCGATAATTCCCATTAAAAGACCTAGAATTAGAATTAAACACCACGTTACACAGGGCGATTAAGTGATTTCGAAAATAGCGGTAGAAGGCGGACAACCTGTCCGCGCAACCATGCTAGCCTATGCACGCCAGATCATCGATGACGATGATCGCCGGGCTGTGGATGCTGTGCTAAAGGGAGATTGGCTCACCACCGGACCGATGGTCAAAGCGTTTGAGGACGCTGTTGCCTCCTACACCCACGCGGGACATGGCGTAGCGGTCAACACGGGAACGGCAGCACTGCATGCTGCGACCTGGGCGGCCAATATCAGTGCGGGCGACGAAGTCATCGTCCCGGCGATTTCGTTTGTGGCCAGCGCCAATTGTGTGCTCTACATGGGGGGCAAACCGGTCTTTGCCGACCTCAGTCCAGACACGCTCAACATTGATCCCAGCGATATCGAACGCAAGATCACCTCCAGAACCAAAGCCATCATTTCGGTGGATTTCACCGGACATCCTGCCGATCACGATGCCATCGGCGCGATCGCCGAGAAGCACGGACTAGTTACCATCGCGGATGCCGCGCACTCACTGGGCGGCGTCTACAAGGGACGCAAGGTCGGTACGCTGGCCGACATGACGGCCCTGAGCTTCCATCCCGTCAAACAGGTCACCACCGGCGAGGGCGGCATGATCCTGACCCGAGATGCCGCTATCGCAAAGCGCATCCGCTCCTTCCGTCACCATGGCATCGACCTTGATCTGCACCAGCGTTCGAAGACGCAATCGTGGCAATACGACGTCAACATGCTGGGCTACAACTACCGAATTCCGGACATTAATTGCGCCTTGGGCCTGAGCCAGCTGGGCAAGCTCGATCGCTGGCTTGATCGTCGCCATCAAATCGCTGCCCGCTACGACGAGGCATTCGCCAAACTGCCGCATCTGCAGTTGCCGACGGTACGTCAGAATGTCGTCCCCGCCTGGCACCTCTACATCATTCGCCTGCATACCGAGACGCTGCGTGTCGGACGCGATAAGGTATTTGAAGCCCTGCGAGCTGAAAATATCGGAGTCAACGTGCACTACGTCCCCATCCCCTGGATGAGCCACTACGCTTCACTTGGGTACGAACGCGGCCAGTGGCCGGTGGCGGAAGATTCGCACCTGCGCATGATCAGCCTGCCGATGTTCCCGGGCATGAGCGACTCCGATATCCAAGACGTCATTGAGGCTGTCACCCGCGTCGTCACTTACTACAGTGCCTGAATCGATGGTGTTGCGTATCCGGCCCGCGACCGCAGCGGATTGCCTACCCATTCTTGATTGGCGCAACGATGTCCAAGCCCGTGCCATGTCACGCAATACGGCAGAGATCGACAGGGCCGGCCACGAGGCATGGTATGCCCGTGCATTGTCCGACCCGGCGCGGCTGCTCCTGATCGGAGAAACCGAAGACGGGCCTGTGGCTATGATTCGTTTCGATCACCTGCAGGCTGGACGCTGGGAGGTCAGCATCGTACTGGCAGCGCCTGCACGCGGCCGTGGTCAGAGCAAGCTGCTGCTGAAGATGGCGCTGGACCACTTCGCCAGCCAGCATGCAGCTAAAACCATCGTGGCCCGGATCAAGCCGGAGAACACGGCCAGTCTGCGCCTGTTTGCGGCACTGGGATTCCAGGCCTCAAAATCCGAAGACGGCATGTTCCTCTATCTGCTGCCCATGAACTGAGCTCCGCAGACGCATGACGTCACAACGCTCTCTCCGATGCACTTCATCGCCTTACGGCATGTACCTATGAAAACACTGATCATCATTCCTGCTCACAACGAGGAAGAGAGTCTGCCTGGATTGCTCCGCGAACTCTCCGGCCTGGGTTATGACACGCTAGTTGTCAACGACGCGTCCTCGGACAGGACTGCCGCCGTAGCGGCCGCCCACGGCTCCCCGGTGGCCACTTTACCAGCCAATCTGGGCATCGGCGGCGCAGTCCAGACCGGATTCAAATACGCAGTGCGCCACAACTATGATGTCGCGGTCCAGCTAGACGGCGATGCCCAGCACAACCCGGTCTGGCTGGACAACGTGCTGGCCCCCATCCGGGACGGGCGCGCCGATTGCGTCATCGGCTCGCGCTATACCAAGGAGGGGTTCGACGTCGATTACAAGACATCTTTCCCGCGCCGCATGGGCATGCACTTCTCCACCGGCATCCTGATGATGGCGACCGGACTGCACATCACCGATACCACGTCGGGCTTCCGTGCCCTGAACCGCAAGGCATTCACGTACTTTGCCACCGACTACCCCGTTGAGCATCCCGAGGCCGAGGCTTTGTGCATGCTGCACAGGGCCGGATTCCGTATCACGGAAGTACCGGTCAAGATGCGCGGCCGTGCCGCTGGCGAATCCTTGTTCACGATGAGCAAGGCCGCCCTCTATCCTTATCGAGTCATTCTGGGCTTCATCGGCCTGGCTATCAAGAAACGGAAAATTCCCCGATGATCACTATGCTCAAAGCAAATTGGCCGGTGCTGCTGCCCGCGCTCGCGCTGTTCGTCTACACCTGGAAACTGGTCGCCAGCGACCGCATCAATACCCGTATCGGAGTGGGTTGGCTGGTAGCGCTCACGGTGTTCATCCTCCTCAATCTGCTGCCATGGCCACTACCTGGCATCGCCGCCCGCTTTGGCCGCGGCACGCCCCTGCTGGGACTGGCCATTCTGGCCATCGCCTGGCTCGGCCTGGTGGCGATCAACAATCACGTCCGGATCTCCGGCCTTACCGTCAAACTCAAATTGCTGGATCAGGAGCTGGCGCTGCTCAACGAACGTATGGATCGTATGCACACTGGTATCGCCGCCCCTGAGTCGTCCGCGCCTCCCCCGAGCACACCCATACCATCTCCAGCCACTGCTGCGAGCGAGCCGAACCAGCCGCCGCGCAGCGCCACCGGCATGGGCGGACAGTTATTGCGCCAAACGCTTGGCTGCGCATGGATCTGCGTGTGCGTATATGCCTTCGGTGTATTTACCGGATTCATTCCACCCCAAGGTAATTTCGGCACCGTCTTGACCCAACTCTTTACTTCCCTGCAGGCCGAATATCAGCATTGATGCCCATGAGCCACCTGTTTTCCGTTTTAGGCCCCGTCATCTATCTGGCCGTTGCCAATATTGGCGCAGGTACCGCCCTCATGAGGCTCTTCCCAGCCCAGGCCCGTCCCCGCGAGTACGCGTCTGGCATCGCGCTTCTGCTGGGGCAAGGCATCTACGCTAGCGTTCTGCTGGTTGCGGCGCTGACCAAGCAGTTCACCCTGCCGGTCCTGCTTGCGCTTACACTGCCGTTCGTGCTCTTCGCTCTGTACGAAACGCGCTGCAATCCATGGTCTCTGGTGCGCAAGCTGGGTATCGCCGGCCAGGCCTTCTTCGGCGCGCCCCTGCACTGGAAAGTGCTTACCGTGGTAACCACGTCGCTGCTACTGAGTCTGATGGCTTCGATTAGCGGCATCATTGAGGGCGACGCACTAGCCTTCTATCTGACCTTGCCCAAGATTATCGCCAGCGCCCACCGCCTGGCTCCCGTACCCGGGTATGAGCCCTTCATGAGCGTTGGTCTCATCGCCGAGATGCAGCTGGCCGCGCTCTACCTGCTGGGGATGCCGGATGCCTCCGTCAAGCTCTATATCTGGCTCACCACGCTCACCGGCATTGCGATTTTGGGCGCCATCTGCAGCAACGCCGGGCTGGGCCGGCGGGGACGTCTGCTGGCAGTCGCCATAGCCGCCAGCTCCTCCTGCATCGTGATCCTGATGGAAGGCAAGACCGACTTCTTTGCTGCCGCCTACGGGCTGTGTGCCGCGCTGTTCGCCTTGCGCTCTTGGGAAGAGCCGATCCGGCGGGCTTCGCTGATGTTGTCAGGAATGTTCCTCGGCATCGCCCTCGTCGCCAAACTGAGCTATGCCATTGCATTCTTCCCTCCCATGCTGATGCTGTTGTTCTACCCACGTCTGGTCGCGCTCTGCCAGCACTGGCGTGAGCCGCACCAGATGGCGCCGCGGGTGCTGCAACTCGTCAGAGAAGGGGCGTGGGTAGCCTTGTTGATGCTGCCACCCTTCCTCGTGCATTTCGCCAAGAACCTCATCATGGTCGGCTCGCTCAACGGGGTACAGGGCTCGTTTCAGTACTTCACATCGGAGACTACCCGGCATATCGTCCTCAATTACCCGCTGGTTCTGACGGTCGGCCGTTACTGGGGGCAATTGGGCAACATATCGGTGTTGCTGTTGGCGTGGCTGATGCTGGCATTCGTTCTACCGGCCCGCATCTGGCGCGCGCAGCCCAAGATCGTCGTACTCCTACTGGCCGGGCTTCTGGGAGTCGCATGCTGGGTGGCAATGCTGCCCGCAGTGCCCATTCCGCGCTACTTCCTGGCCACCTTGCTGATCCTCGCTGTGCCGGCGGCGTGGCTGGCAGAACGATTCGCACGCAGCAGCGATGTCTGCGACAACGTCGTAGTGGCAGCAGCCGTTTTCTGTCTGTACATCGTCTTCAACGTCTGGTCGCCGCAGGTCTTCCCTGTCCACATCGCCAGCCAATATCTGTTCTCAGGCCAAGATCCGGCGCAGTCAGCCAAGCTGCTCAACATCAACGAAAGCCTGTCGCGTGACGGCTACGAAACCATCAACCAAGATGCAGCACCTGGTGCACGCGTGTTTTTGGCTTCCTATTTCCGGTTCTGGCTGCGTCCTGATCTGATTCAAACCTCCAACAACGATCCTGAGAATGCAACGTTCAAATGGGAACCAAGTGATCCTGAGAAGTTGTGGCGGCAACTGCATGAGCATGGTTTCCAGTACCTGTACATGGACGGTTCGCAGCGCTGGAAGGAGATGATCAAGTCACCGCCTTCCTGGGTCACGGTCACCGAACTGTATCCGCGGGGTGCTTTCTTCGGCACCAGTTACGGCAGCGCCTACAAGCTTGACTTCCGTGATGCGCCCGGGACGGTCCAGTGGACCACCAAGGAAGTCGCGCCTGGCGCATGGCAGGTGATCCGGTCCGATCAGCGTGGCTGATCGGCCAGCAAAGTCCGTGGCGCCTGGCCACGCAGGGCCCAGACGCCCGAAGAGATGAAGAGCACCAGGGTCAGCACCTGCAGCACAGTGCCATAGGCCGCCGCCTCGGAATTGCCGATAGCGAACGGCGCCAGCGCAAAAATGGCAGCGGTCTGGTAGATGCCGACGAAGCCAGGCGTAGAGGGCAGGGTCAGGGCCGCGGTCAGGTAGACCAGCATCGCGATATTGGCCATGAACGGCGGTTGCCATCCAAATGCCTTGAACAGGGCCCAGCACACCGCAATGTCGCACAGGCAAACGGCTGCCTGGCAGGCGAATGCCAGCAAGATACGGCTCGGCGAACGCAAGGCCTGCAAACCGGCCAACGATTCCTGGTACCAGACGTGCAGCTTGCCGCCCACCCGACCCATGCGCGCAACTCTTGCAAACAGTCCTTGCAGCCCGTTGCCACTGGCGATGAAGATCATCATCATCACTCCGGCTGCCACGAACATCCATACAATCACCACCAAGGCGGTCGGCACTACCGCTGCCCGCTGGCCGTAGAGAATCAGCAAGGCCAGCAAGACTCCCAGACCCAGACCATCAAGGATGCGATCAGCAATAGCCGAGCCAATGGCCAGGCCGCCCGCCATGCCAGTGAGCTGCTTGAGCTTGATCATGCGCAGTACTTCACCCACCCGCGCCGGATAGATGATGCCCAGATAGCCGGCGCAGGCGGCGCACCAGACTCGATGACGTGCGGCCAGGGGCAGGCCGGTCACGATGAACCACCGCAGGGAGCGCAGGTACATCGACGCCATCAACGCCAATCCGGCTGCACCTACCCATGGATAACGCAAGGCGGCAAGCGAGTCGAGAAAGGTCCGCCAATGCACCTTGGAAAATGCGAAACCAAGGAACAGGAGGGTGCAGACGATGCCCGCAATGCGCAGTACTGTTTTCATGAGAAGCGGGGACAGCCTGTCGCGCCGCTGGTGGCAACGGACAGGAAAGTACGGGAAGGATTAGTGGGACACGCCATCTTTGCGCAAGACCTTGAAGAAGGTCTGTACGATGATCTGGATATCCCACCAGAAGGAACGCCGCAGAAGATACTCCTGATCCAGTTTCACTTTTTCGGGAATGGGAAGTTCATCCCGGCCATTGATCTGCGCCCATCCCGTCAGGCCGGGGGTGAGCACATGCACCCCGCATTGCGTACGCAATGCAATCAGGTCAGCCTGATTATGCAGCGCCGGCCGAGGCCCCACGAAACTCATGTCTCCCGCGAGGATGCTCCATAGTTGCGGAAGCTCATCCAGGCTCGACTTACGCAGAAAAGAACCGACCGGCGTCAGGAAGCGCGCCGGGTCATCCAGCAGGTGAGTCGCCACCGCAGGCGTATCGACGCGCATGGTGCGAAACTTCGGCATCCGGAAGATCCGATTGTCTTTACCGACACGATCGGACCAGTAAATCACCGGACCCGCCGAGGTGAGACGCACCATCAGCGCAACCACGATCCCTGGAATCAGCAGACATACGAGTGCCAGGCTTGCCAGCAGGAAATCAAAAGCTCTTTTCATAGGACGAGAGGAAATGGCAAGAGCGCCTCAGGAGCGCGCCGCCTGGGAAAAATACTGTTCGAGCTTGGCGAACAAGGTCTTGCGTTCAAAATTGTCCTGGTAATACTGCCGGCCTTGCAATCCCATTTGCACCAACTGCTCGCGCGGCATGGCCGCTAATGCGCGCACATTGGCGGCGAGATCCGCCGATGCGCCCGCGGCGCAAGCCAAGCCACCCCCGGATTCATTGACGACCTGTCCGGCCTCACCGTTGATCATGCCCAGGATTGGCTTGGCGGCGGCCAGGTAGGACTGCACTTTGCCCGGTACCGTGCGGGCGAAGGCTTCGTCATCCTTGAGGGCGACCAGCATGGCGTCGGCGCACTCGAAGAAGGCCGGCATGGTTTCCACAGGAAAACGTCCGACCAGCTCCACACACGACTGCAGCCCACGGCGCTCGACCTCTGCCGTCACCCACTCCCGGGCTCTGCCGTCACCGACGATCACCCAACGGATACGCTGATCGGAACTGAGCTCCTGCGCCGCGTCCAGCACGGCCGGGAAGTCCTGGGCCTCGCCGATATTGCCAGCGAACATCACGGTGAAAAGATCCTCGCGACGCTGCACGGCATTCTGCTGAGCCTGCACCTGCTGACCGAAGACCTCCTCGGCCCAGTTGGGAAAATAAATCAGCTTGCCGGGCTTGTCCGCATCAGCGCAATAGCGTCGCACCGAGTCGGCAAAGGAGCGGGACTGGATCAGGATGTGATCGCAGCGGTTGTAGATCCAGCTAACCAGCCTGCCCACTGCGCCCAGGATACGGGGCGAACGGACCACGCCGATGGCAGAGAGCGTCTCGGGCCACAGGTCCTGCACCCACACGAAGACCGGGGTCTTCTTCAGCTTGCCCAGCACCACTGCGGGAATTGCGACGGTAATGGGCGACACGGCGAAGACGAAAATGGCGTCGAACCGCTGTGCGCGCAGCTTCCAGGCGCCCAGGATAGATCCGCTCACGAAATAGCTGAAGTAGTTGACCACCAGGCGCAAGCGGCTCCTGCCTCGCAGCACGTGGGGAATACGTACGATCTGAACACCGTGATACTGGCTGAACCGATCCGGAGCAGCAGCATACTCCGGGAACAGACTGCCTTCGGGATAGTTGGGCTGCCCCGTCAGCACGGTCACCTCGTGTCCGGCCGTCGAGAAATGCTCAGCCAGATCGTTGATACGGAAGTTCTCGGGCCAGAAATGCTGTGTGACGATCAGGATCTTCATGCCCTTGTCCTTCTGGCCTGCCGGACTTTCATCAGCAATCCCGCCTCCAGACGACACGATTGACGTAATCGGTGTAACTGAGGATGATGCGCAACACCTTGTCGGAGACATTGTCTGCCGTATAGTCCTGCACCATATGCAGTGCGCGCGACTCCCCGCGTGGCTGTTCGGCAAGAATGGCCAAGGCCTGCAACACACGCTCCACGTCCAGACCGGTCATCATCACGGCGGCTTCCTCGAAACCCTCGGGCCGTTCGTGCGCCTCGCGGATGTTGACCGCGGGGAAATTGAGGATGGACGATTCCTCGGTAATCGTTCCGCTATCCGACAGCACGGCGCGGGCGGAGATTTGCAGCTTGACGTAATCGTTGAAGCCCAGCGGCTTGAGCAGCTTCACGTTGGGATGGAAGCTCAGGCCGGCAGCGTCGATGCGTTTCTGAGTACGCGGGTGGGTGGAGACGATGACAGGTTCATCGTACTGCTCTGCCACGCGGTTGAGCACATCGGTGAGCTTGGCCAGATTGCGCGGCGTGTCCACGTTTTCTTCACGGTGCGAGCTGACGACAAAGAAGCGGCCCTGCTCTACGCCCAGACGCTTCAGCACATCGGAGGCCTCGATTCCTTCGCGGTAGTGCAACAGCACCTCCCGCATTGGACTGCCGGTCTTGATCACGCGGTCCGGGCTCAAGCCCTCGCGCAGCAAATAGTCACGCGCAATGGTGCTGTAAGGCAGGTTGATATCAGCCGTATGGTCGACGATGCGCCGGTTGATTTCTTCCGGGACACGGAAATCGAAGGAGCGATTTCCCGCTTCCATATGGAAGATGGGAACCTTGCGACGCTTGGCCGCGATAGCGCTCAGCGCACTGTTGGTGTCGCCTAGGATCAAGATCGCCTGCGGTGCATACTGGTCGATGAGCTTGTCGGTCGCCGCAATCACGTTGCCGATGGTCTCGGCCGCGGAACCGCTGGCCGCTTCCATGAAGACGTCCGGCTTGCGGATGCCGAGGTCGTCGAAGAACACCTGATTGAGCTCGTAATCGTAGTTCTGGCCCGTATGCACCAGGACGTGATCACAATACTTGTCGAGTTTCTCGATGACGCGTGACAGCCGGATCACCTCTGGTCGCGTCCCGACAATGGTCATCACCTTAAGCATTGACGGCATCCTTCACGATATCGAGCTTCATGAGCACTTGCTTGACCTCTTCCACGGTCAGGCGCTTGGTGTTGTGGGAGGTGTAGTCGTCAATCTCTGCAATTTCGGTCTGACCTTCGATGAAGTACTTGTTGTAGTTCAGATCGCGTGAATCGGCCGGAATGCGGTAATAGCCGCCCAGATCCTCGGCACGCGCCATTTCCTCGCGGGAGACCAGTGATTCGTACAGCTTTTCGCCATGACGGGTACCGATGACCTTGACCAAATTATCCCGTCCCAGCAATTCGTTGAGCGCCTGCGCCAAATCGCCCACGGTCGAGGCCGGTGCCTTCTGGACGAAAATATCGCCAGGTCGGGCATGTTCGAATGCGTAGAGCACCAGGTCCACCGACTCCTCCAGCGACATCAGGAAACGCGTCATGCTGGGATCGGTCAGGGTCAGGGCCTTGCCCGCCGCGAGCTGACTAAGGAAGAGCGGTATGACCGAACCGCGCGAGGCCATCACGTTGCCATAGCGGGTAGCCGAGAGTACGGTCTTGTTGGGGTCGCAAAGGCGCGACTTGGCCACCATGACCTTTTCCATCATGGCCTTCGACATGCCCATGGCGTTGATCGGGTAGACGGCCTTGTCGGTGCTGAGTACGACGCAGCGTTCAACTTCGTTCTCGATGGCAGCCTGGATCACATTTTCAGCGCCGATCACGTTGGTGCGCACCGCCTCCATCGGATAGAACTCGCACGAAGGCACCTGCTTGAGAGCGGCCGCGTGGAACACGTAGTTGACCCCTCGCAGTGCCTCGCGCACGCTGGAATATTCGCGTACGTCGCCGATGTAGAACTTCACCTTGTCGTTGTTCAGCGCGATGCGCATGTCTTCCTGCTTCTTTTCGTCGCGGCTGAAAATGCGGATTTCATCCAGATCGGATTGGATGAATCGCTGCAATACGGCATTACCGAATGAACCCGTTCCACCTGTAATCAACAGTTTCTTACCCTTGAACATATTTGTGCTCCACTATCGTGTCTTATTTGCTATCAGTTTGCGTTAATGTTGTGGGCCGCTGCCCTGTACCGCTGCAGATCAGCCGAAGGCATGCATCTTTTTGACCAGCTCAGGCCAGGGCTCGGCGACGTAGCCGGTAGCCGCTGCGAAACGGGATGCATCCAGCGAGCGGTCCAGTACTAGCTGATCGTCGGCCACGATGCTGGTCTCCTTGCCATATTGCGCGGCCACCAGATGCAGCAGGTCCAGCTTGGAGATGGGAGCCGACGCAACATGATAGAGGCCATGAAGCTCAGGACGCGGAATCACGTAATCGCGCACCACCCGCGCCAACTCCACCGTCGGCAAGCCCGAGAAGATGGCCCGGCGGAAACCGCGCACGCTGCCTTGCTGTGCCAGGAACCAGTCGATCAGCCCATGCGCACTGTTGAGCTCGCGGCCGATGATGGAGGTACGCAAGGTGATCGCATTATCGCGCTCGCGCACTTCGCCGAGATATTTGCTGCGGCCGTAGAGGTCGGTGGCATCGGCGAAGTCGCTCTCCCGGTAGTTTCCGCGATCACCCGCAAAGACGCAGTCGGTACTCACATGCACCAGACGCGCGCCTGCTAGCTCGCACAGGCGCGCCAGACGATGCGGCAAGAGTGCATTGATCGGAATGGCTGCCAGCGGGTCGTCGGCGTCGGCTAGCTGCTTGACTAGTCCGACACAGTTGATCACGACATCCGG
>Ga0228674_1001949_pt1 | contig 11851 bp, 4 predicted proteins | sample 1D_rmetaG_FD_189054 | JGI IMG/M metagenome (GOLD analysis project Ga0228674, IMG submission 189054) | Seawater microbial communities from Monterey Bay, California, United States - 1D_r | ecosystem: Environmental > Aquatic > Marine > Coastal | place: USA: California | collected 2016-09-26
GGATGGAGTTACCAAAAGACACGTAGAACGCTTCACAATCAGCAATAGAGCCAAACAGGAGGCAGACGACACTGACAACCTGTGGTATGTTGACGCTGGCATCAAAGAGACTGGCACGGATCTCACAACCATCAGTGGTTTAGATCACCTTGAGGGTGAGACAGTGTGCGTCCTAGCTGACGGCATCAAAGGTGAATACATTGTAAATACAGGTAGCATCACGCTAACCACACCTGCGGATACAGTGATCGTAGGATTACCAGTAACTTCTGAGTTTGAGCCATTAGACTTAGAGGTGCAAGGATCTGCTGGTAAGCGCAAGCAACTTTATCAGTCAAAGCTTATGCTACACAAGTCACTCGGAGGTTCTATAGCTTACGATGGTCAAGACTATCAAGAGCTGGTGTATCACACAGCGGGCGAGACAATGGATGAGAGCATTCCGCTCAAGTCTGGATACAGTGAAGTGTTCGCTGAAAGCTCGCACTCACGTCAGAAGTTCTGGCGAATAAAACATGACGAACCCTATCCATTTGTATTGCAATCGGTTGTTCAATCTTTTACAATCGGGAAACATTAAACACATGAGAACAAGATTATTCAAAGATTCCGATTATGAGATGGTGCAGAAGTGGTGGGTAGCATCTGGTTCACCTGTTGTTAGCCTGTCTCAACTGCAAACACTCGGATTAATTGGATACACGTCAGATAACGAGCCAGCCTGTGCGCTGTGGGCGTATCGTAGCAAAGGAGTTGGCGTAGCCTTCCTTGAGCATTTAGTTACCAATCCAAAGGTGACATCTCCGATGAAGAAGATGAAGGCGGTTCAATACATGATGGATCATATGTTGGATATCCTTAAAATGGATGGATACCAGATGATTCGTGGAACTACGTGGTGTGATACTTTAGCAAAGATATGTAAGAAGCGTTGGGGGTTTGAAATCATTGACGATAACAGCATTAACATGAGTCTAATTTTAAATTAAAAAACAATGTTACCATTTATAGCAATAGCAAAAGCGATATCTTTGGCGGCGACTGCTGCCGGAACTTATATGTCTATTCAGGGGCAGAGATCGGCGGCTAAAGCAGCAGAGCAGTCTGCTGAGTGGAACGCAGATCAAGCTCGCAAACAGGCTGCATATGAGGAAGGTATCGCGCAGGAGAATATGCGGAGAACCCGCGAGAACAATCGCAGACAACTTGCAAGACAACGTGCTACTGGAGCTAGGAGTGGCTTACAAGAGACTGGTGCGGTTGAGGCTATGCTGGTGGATACATCTGAGAGGCTACAGCAAGATGTTGATGACATTTGGGATAAGGCATCCACAAGATCATCCCAATTGGAAGGTGAGGCAATGATGAGCATATGGGAGGGCAAGCAAGCCAAGAAAGCATCCAAGTATGCCATTTACGGCACGGCTGCTAAGGGTATTGGCAGTATGGCTTCACAACTTGGTGATTTCAAACCGGGTGCTACAGCAACCGATGTTTGGTCACAGGCAGAGACACCATCAACACGAAACTATACATCAACTTACGGATAATATGAGAATTCCCGATTACAAAATGGTGAGTGGCGGCAATACGCGCGTCAACATGAATGCAAGCGTTGCCAGCCAGTCTGGTAAGGCATTTGCTAAGATGGGCGAAGATCTGGCGAGTGTTGGTATTCAAGTATCTGGGATGTTTGAGAAAGCAGCCAAGGTGCATGAGGACGGCGAGATGATCAAGCTTCAACAAGAGCTTGATGAAATGTATGCAGGGTATGACAAGCAGATGCTTGAGACTCCAAACGATGTAATGAAGTGGCGCGAAGGCTGGGATAAGCTAACGGCTAAGAAGCAACTTGAACTCGATGGTAGAGATATGTCAAACAGCCTGAGGCAACAAGTGAATGCTTATGCTGGTGCCAACTTTAGCAAAAGGGGTATTTCAATATCTGGTAATCAAACGAGAACAGTCATTGGCAATACTCAGAAATCTGCCAGAACTAGGTTAAATGATTTAGAGGCAAGGGGTGACTATGATGAGCATGATCGTGCTGCATATGGAATGGTTCAAAACAACATACTTTCACAATGGGAGGCTGATGAAAGAACGGCGAAAATCTCAAGAAAACGAGACGAGGATTCGTTAATCAACGAGATGAAGGAGAACCCTCCACTGTTCCAGCAAAACTACAATGAGGGTAAATATGAAAACTCTAACATCCATCCAGACAAGGTAGCTCAGATTTATTCAGATTCTATAAAAATTGGCGAAGCACAACAGGTTGATGCTTATAAGCGCATAGACAACAATAGTTATCCAAGCATGGATGCTTTACAGAAAGATCCTGACTATTTAAAGCTTACACCTAAACAGAAGATTAACGCTGAGAACAGCTATAACGACAAGCTGGATACAGCGAAAGCTAATTACTATAGAGATCCCAAGAACCACAATGAGATTCAAGGGAGGCAGGAATCCATCATTTCTCAGATCAGACGAGGTAAATTATCAAGAGTAGACGGGTTAGCGGAATTGAAATCCAATCAGAAGTTTGTGAACGATCCTGTCAGCAAGGCAAGATACGAAGAAGAAATCGAAAACATTGAGGCTGATAAGAAATATGAAGCTAAGAGCCTAAAAGATTTTGGTTTAGACATAATTAATATAGAGTTTGATACTCGTGAAGATCAAAACCCCAAGCCGAAGCCTGTAACGACAACTCGCAAACAAGCTATTATGCTGGACGAGGATTTCTTTACCGAAGCCAACCTCAAGGGGTATGGCATCAAGGATAAATATATTGACGACATCATAGAGGCTGAGGCTGATGTAGGTGGTAAAGACTTAGATATCAGTGGATTTGATGATCAGGTAATGAAGGATGCGCAAATGAATGCGTTGATAGCGATACTTAAGACTCCAAAGGCTATAGACACATCGGTAGAAGTTGCAGAAGATAAACAGCAAATACGTGATTCAATACTTGCAGGTCAACCATCAGACGTTATAACCAGTCACATACCAGCCAAGGCAACATCAGATTATCAAGATAAGCTACGACAAATTAATATTGATAGGAGTATGTCACATGATAGTTACCAAAAGTTTATGAGAATAAACCCTAACGCCACCAAACAGGAGGCATTAAAACACATCACAGGCGAAGAAAAAATGATAAAGTCTAATTCCGGATCATCTATTATATCTGCACCTCCAACCAGAACAGTTACTCCAAACAACTAAAAACACATGGCTGACGCAACATTGAACGTGGATCCTGAATATAACAGTTTACCGCAAGGACAAGAAGGCATTGAGGACGAGAACCCGCTTCTCACAATGGAGACTGAGGAGGAGATTAGTCGCGACTTACAGCAAACCAATGCAATGGTAGGTGGTGACACCACTGTGATAGACGAGGGTTTGTCCGTGCCAGAGCGTGATACAATTTATGAAGATCCTTCTCCCATGACGGAGATGATCAACAAGGGTATAACCTCTATGGTAACAGAGGAACCTATGGTTAATGAACTTGATGAGGAGTTCAGGCGAAAAGCTAGGGAGGAGGAGAAAGAGTATCAGCAGCAAGTCATTAATTGGCAAAGAGAGAGCGATCGCAAGATACACGAAACAATTCAAAACTTTGACACCTTTGAACCTGATGAAGATGAGGAAGTAAGGGAGCTTAAGGTGATCAGATCACTACTCGCATTGGATGGTGTGAGTGAACCAGTCGATGCTTTTGACTTAGAAGTTAAGTCGGCACTGTATGCTAAGAGACACTTTCGAGCAGACATTGAGTCACCTAGAGAGTTGTTCCAACTAGCTAAGGGTAGATCAGACAGGCGTAAAATTGCCGAGGACGAAGATACTCAGATGCAGTCATTCGCCTTACTCGGAACCATGGATGGTAGACACTTTGGTGATTGGTCAGCTCAGAAGGGCGATATGTCTAAGGCTAAGCACTATAGCGAGAATTTAAAATTCCTAGAGTATCAAAGGCAATCTAGGGAGAAGTATGGCATTCCTACTACGGCGGTTAAGAACCTATTTAGCGTTCTGAAAAAAGAAGGTGGTCAGAAGATGCTTGAGTTTGCGTATCAGACGAAACTTAACATGAGTGACGAAGATTACGATATCTTTAAAACGTTGTTCAGAGAGGTGATACTATCTAACCCTGATACACCCAAAGATGATTTTATCAACAAGGCTTTCGACACTGACATTGAAGCGTTAAGGAAAATTGGAGACTTGACAGGCAAGGTCGTTGAAAACGTCCAAGGGGCGGTAGATGCTAGTTTTGATATGTTTAACTTTCCAGTTCAACACCTTGAGCAAATAGGTGTAGCTGGAGGTGCTGTAGACGCTGAACCACTTCCGTTTGGTGGTGGTTTCCAGATGGTTACTCCAGAAGGCTTGGGCGAGAGGCGCGAAATGAGAGAGGAGGTTAGAAGGAGACAGGTGATACTTGATGATTTACGGCAAACATTGCGTCAAGATTACACGCCTACCAAGCTAATCTTTGAACGTGGAGGTGGAGGCTTCTGGGGTGGTGTAAGTGATAAGCTAGGCTTTATTGAGGAAAACACCTACGGGATGCCTTCTACGGTAACATCAATGCTTGCATATTCCGTGCCACTAATAGGTGCGCCTATGGTTGCATCAATGATGCACGGATCGTCCGCACAAGAATTTAGGCAACAATTAGAAGAAAACGGTGTTCCGCTAAGTGAAAGGATACGCATAGCGGACAATTGGGCAACTGTTGCACTTGTTCCCCTAGTGCTGTCGGAAAAATTACAGAACTTAGGCTTAACAAACAAAATACCATTCGTAAAAGACGCACTTAATAAGGTTGGCACAAAATTTAAAAGTCGTGGTGCAATATCTACTACCACAGGCTTGGCAACCTTAGGGATAGAGGGATTTGTTGAGACAGGACAGGGCAATATACAGGATCTTGTCCAGATGCTTGCCTCTGAGTTTGATAGTCGTATGCCCGGCATGGATTTCATGAACGGGAAGGACGGCGTATTTGATGGATGGTGGACGCAGTATGCCTCGTCATTTATTCAAGTCGCTCCTGCTGGATTGGTGTCTGGTGTGCAACAAAGAGGTAGTGTCAACCAAGCACTTGAGCGCAAAAAGATGACCCGTGACGAGCGGACAATGATTGGCATTAGCAAAGAGGATAACGATGCTTATGATGCTGCTGAGACTACTGGAGAGATTTTTGGTGTTTACAAACAGGTTGAGTCAAAAAGGAATCCTTGGTCAGAGGAGGCAAAGGCAAAGGTAGTAGAGTTCGTTGCTGAGCAAGAGGCTAAGGAGGAGCGATCCAAGCAATCCATGGCTAACCTTCAAAAGAAGGGTGTATTTCCCATCATCAAAACTGACAAGACACAGCCGGGAGTTGTTGAGCTTGTGCATCCACAAACAGGCGATGTCATCACCAGAACTGACGATGCGCGAGTTGCAGGCGAGTCTGTCATAGCTCACTTGGAACTAGAAGATCAAGTCACACAAGATCGCATGGACGAGCTGGTTGGCATGATGGAGACTGCTGTGCTTGATGTGCAAGATACCGCATACAAAAAGGGAACAGTAGAAATTGAGATGGGCGAGCTGATGGATGTGCAGCGCATCATCAACATGTATCCAAAGTATGAGGAAAGAGCCAAGGCACAAGTTGATATGCTTGAGGTTCTTACTGACAAAGAAATAGTTAATGGAGGTGATGGCGGGATGTCACGCGCAGTCTACGGCATGTCAGTAATGCAGAACGAGGCAGAGCAGAAAGGATTCCTGCAACGCATCTTTGGTGGTAGAACAAGTGCCTTTACATTGGTGCATGAGCGTGGACACGCCAAGTTTAGAGAAGCTATAGAAAGTGGTGCGCTTACTGTTAAGGAAGCATACGATTTCTTTGTGAATCTTGACAAAGCCTTAGAGGGTAAAACAGGTCGCAAGGGAGAGTCACTGAGGTTCTTGAAAGAGGGAACTACTGAGGATAACTTTGCTGCTATTGACGAGGCTGTTGCTGAGTTCCATGAGGTGATGCTTCTACGCACACGCAATGGTAAGAAGTCACAAATGCGTGAGGCAGTTGGCAGACAAATCTCAGCGATGGTTAAAGCACAAGTTCCCGGAGCTACCAAGTTCAAGGCGTTCTATGATGCCATGCTTGATTTCTTTAGTAAGCTACTAGCTCGCAACTTCTACATGAAGCAAGCTGTAAGGCAGGGATTGCTGAATGAGGCTGACATTGAGAACTTCCGCATGGCTTTACAAGGCACTGCACAGCAAGAGATATTTGAGTCTGAGGTTGCGCAGGAGGCAGCTAATATTATGGAGGTTCCATTCTCTATTGGTGAACCACAAGATGCTACTTACATGCAGGCAGTCGAGTCTGGCGACATGGACAAGGCACAGGCTATGGTGGATGCCAGAGCGAATGGAGCGGGTTATGATGTAAGAACCAAGCACGCAACAGGCGAAACATTTGAGGCTTTCAAACGGGACAAGATTCCCGCTGTTGATCCAGACACCAACATTCGTGGTTTTCATGTAAGCAATGAGGCAGATGCATTCTCATCGTTCAGTTCGCAATCAAGTGAAAACAAGGTTTTAGATTTGTTTGTTAAAACAGGGAGGGAGGTTTCCAGACGAGAGGGTCAACGCATGGTCGCTGAGGGTGACAGTGTAGATGGCTTCCCTAAAGGTTTTGATACTGTGGTTTTCACCAGAGGTGCTGGCACTCCTACTGCAGAACAACTGGAGGCGTATGAGAAGGGGGAAAAGGTTTTTCAACCTAATGATCCTTCTGGTCACTATTTCCAAAAAAACCAAGACGATCTGGGGGCAGATTATTTTAACGCAGACGGGGACGTTATCACAGGTTATAGTGATCTTGCTGATGGATTTTCCATGTTCAGTGAAGAACACCTTGTGATTCGTAACCCCAACCAGATCAAGTCAGCAGATCCAGTAACCTACGACTCAGACGGCAACGTGATCCCACTGAGCCAGAGGTTTGACGAGAGTAGGGATGAGATAGCATTCTCTATTGGTGACACACAGATGAAGGACACATTGTGGACACAAGCATTCACCAGAGCGAAAGCACCTGAGAAGCGGATGAACGTAATGAAGAACCTCATGGGTAGGATAGAAAACCTACGCCGTGACGTTCCCAAACTGATTAAAGCATTCGGTAAAGAATACGAGCAGAAGGCTATCGTAGACAGAAGGCTGATGGGTGAGCTGAGAGCTGAATCCGCAAAGATGAGGCGTGAGTCTATCGAGGATGCAGAGAATGAAATGTATGAAAGGTATGGCGAGGTTCTCTCCAACGAGGATCTTGTGCAACTCAAGGTGCAACCTGTTACTGAGATTATACTGGCTGAGGGTGGCATTGAGTCGCTGTCTAGCGTCAAGCGTAGACGTAACGATGAGGAGCTGCGTGCAGGGGAATATGAGTCGGCTGTTGGGTTACCTCCGATGTATTACGGCGGAACACAGTCGCCGGATCAAATGGCTCTACAGTTGTATAACGATGGCTTAATCAAGGATAACAGCGTTGAGTCTATGATGGATGCTGTTGAGTCTGAGATCGTTAGCGTGTCTGAACGTAAGTCGGAGCTAAAGAAAGCTAAGAAGTTTATAGCTAATGCAAGGAAGGAGGCTAAGACAAAATCCGAGGAGTGGCTTGACGAGCGTATAGCAGAGCAGGAGAGAGACTACAATCCAATGGAGCGTGCGCGTAGAGCGTTGATTACGTTTGATGCAATCCGTATGTCACTACCAATGGAACTTCGTGGTAAGATCAAAGGTGATGCTAAGTTGTTGAGTATCAAGTCGGACGAGAAGCGTCTTGAGTATCTGCAAGAAACTCTCGGTAAGATGGACAAGGTGGCTCAGGCTTGGAGTAAGAAGGAAACAACGAAGGAGATAGACGCAGCGTTTGAGCGTATTCTTAAACTAAAGCCGGGCAAGGTAAGGAAGTCAAAGACTGTTGCTGAGATCCATGCCGAGGTAACGACTATTAAGCGCATCTCCAAGATGTCAAAGGAGCAAGTTGATGATAAGATTCTTGAAAACAGTGATCTGGCTGAAAAAACAGATGATCCACAAAAAAAAGAAAAGTATCAATTAAACATGGTGCGCTTAATGGCTTTTGGTGCCATGAAGGAGAAAAGTGCTGTCCAGCTTACAGGCTACTTAGATAATTTATTGGAGTTGGAAAAAACTGGTTTACTCAAGCGAGAGGCAATAGATCAGCAGAAAAGGGAAGAAGTTGCGGATGATATTAAAGTTTTAAATGATGAGGTAACTGGTGGCAAAGGTAGAATGCTTCCTGACGAATCATCTGAGAAATTAGAGTATAACCAAAGATCTAAATTAGGTAAGGCAATATTGCATGTTAAAAACTACCATGCACACAATGTATCTTTTGAGTGGGTGATGAATCTTCTTTCTAGGCGTTCTGGTAAGGCTACCTTACAAGGACAGATCCACAGGAGGTTTGCTGTCATGGCTCACAAATCCACCAGAAAAGAAAGTGTGATGAATATGCACGCAAGTAGGGAGCAAGACAGCTTCTTGAAATCTCTTTATAACACCAAGGGTAGGAACGACTTAGCTAAAGTTATTGATCAAAAGTTAATGACGAAAAAGAGGACGGGCGTTTACAGAATGTTTTATCCTGAGGGTGGCTCGGTCAAAAAAGAAATGAGAGCTTCTAACATTGTAGCTATCATTGAAGGTCGAGCGAATGCGTCTAAGCTTGGTATGAATGAAGCGGAGGTTGAATCTGCGAAGGCAGACTACTACGCAAAGCTCAGCAAGAAGCAGGCACAAAAGAACATGAAGGGTAAGGTTGCCGTCCTCAAAGACAGCACCAAGATCTATTACCAGACTGATCCAAAAGGTGTTAAGAACGAATTGTTGATATCACAGTCTCAAGCTATTGCATATACCATGATGTTTCGTCAGGAGGGTATGCGTGAGTCAATGATCAGGGAGGGTTACACCGAGGAGACAATGGCAAGCCTTGAGAGTGAGTTTCTTACAGACGAGTCTAAGATTCTTAGGGATTGGTTGACTCAGAAGTATGAAGAAAACTACGATGTAGTAAATGCTGTATTTCGTGAGCAGAATGGCATTGATTTGCCTAAGATAGATTTCTACTCACCATTAAAAAGAATGGCAGAAGCAGATCTTAAAGAATTAAAAATGGATGGGGATAAGCAGGTATTAACTACCACCCCGGCGTTTGCGTTTAACAGAACGAGAAACTTTGCGGAAATGAACCCCGAGGCTGACGCTCTAAATATATACAATACGCATATTTTGCAAACCAACCATTATGTGGCATGGGCGAAGTCAATCGAGAGATTGCGAGCTGTATTTGGTAACGTGGATGTTCAAAGAAATATTAACGATTATATTGGGGAAGGAGTAAACCAGATAATCCAAATGAGAATTGACTGGATGGCAGATGGTGGCAACAGGAACGCAACACACTTGCACTTGTTAAATAAAATAAGGTCGGCGTTTACGTTACAAGCTTTGTCTTACAATCCTTCTATCGGGTGGAAACAGCTATCTTCGGCTCCTGCGTATATCAATGATATGGGTTTCAAGAACTACGCTAAATACCAAAAAATGTTCTTTAGTGATTTCAAGAAGAACTTAAAAGAAATGTGGGAAACTGACTACGTTCAAACCCGATTCAAGGAGGGATATGATCGAGATGTGAAAGATTCACTGAGAATGAAGGGTAAAACCCAAGTTGGCAGAATGACACTAACAGCATTACAGGACGGTATGTTCTTTACGAAGCTGGGTGACATCATCCCTGTTATGGCTGGTGGTTGGGCGATGAAGAAATATACTTACGATCAGTCGATTAAAACGATGAATCATGCTGAGGCAGAGGCGGAAGCCATGTTGCAGTTTGAAATGACAACTGATCGTTATCAGCAAGCATCAAACCCTAAAGACTTCAATACTTACCAAGGCGGTAGTGCTTTTGAAAAGATTATGATGCAGTTCTTAACATCGCCTAATCAGTATTACGCTGGGGTTTATGAAAGTGTTCTTGACTGGCAGGCTGGTCGAGAAGGTGGAAAAGAGAGAGCGATCAGGAGTATTGTTGTAGGTCATATTATATTACCAACTATGTTTCAGTTTGCTACCGACTTGTGGAAAGAGGTATTTGATGACGATGATCATGAATGGTCGGCGAATGAATACTTTAAGTCTATGCTACTCGGTCCACTTAACGGCTTATTCCTCGCAGGTAAGGTTGCATCACCTTTAGTCGCTGCTCTTACGGGTGCAAAAATATACAAACCAAGTGACACATTTGTTGATGTTGCTTCTGATTTCTATTATGCTTTTTCCAATATGAATGATGGTGATTTTGCAGAAGCCTTAGACGATTTGTTGACAGGTATAGGCAAGGCAACACCCTCCCCGGTTACATTTTACCCTATACTTAAACGCAGACTAGACTGGCTTTACGACTAGGATTGACTTTTAATCCTATATATATAATAATAAAAACTCGAATTACAATGTCCATATCCACTACATCCACCAAGATTTCCTACGATGGGAATGCTTCCATTACAACTCAATACCCGATTCCATTCAAGTATCTGGAGGAAAGCCACGTAAGTGTTTACATTGATGGCGTGTTACAGACTAAGGGAGCTGGTGCTGACTACGAGATGGGCGGTGACGGAACTACCAACACAGGCTACATCACCACGACTTCGCCACAGGCTGACACTAAGACGGTCACTATCGTTCTAGATTTCAGAAACCCTGCTACTGGTGAAGTGGAACTTGACCAGCCTGTTGACTTACAGGAGACTGGCGTGCTGTCATCCTCGACACTAGAGGAGGCATACGACAGGCTTAATATGCAGATCCGAAGGGTGTGGCGTAAGGCACAGAGCGTGCTGACGTTCTCCACTGATGAGGGTGGTGCGGGATCACAGGGGACGGCTGATAACCTTATTGGCTTTGACGACACTGGTAACCTTACCGAGATACCTAATGCAACTTTTGCACTGGCGACTGACAACTCAACTGACGTGACTCTTGCTGGCACAGGCACTTACATATCTATCGCTGGACAAGTCATCACAGTAGATCCCATCACAGAGTCAGACGTATCAGACTTGGGTAGCTACATTGAGAACGTAACAGGCGAGCCACTGAGTGATCTGTCTGACGTGACGATCACTAACCCTGTATCTGGTGAGGTTCTGGCATGGAACGGATCGGCGTGGGTGAATGACTCCGCAGGCAATGGCGATATGTTAGCATCTGTCTACGATCCTAATGGTGTGGCTGGTGCAATAGGCACTGTCCAAGGGACACATGGCGTGCTTGACATAAAGGCTACCAATGAGGGAGTTGTAGCTGGTAACGCACGAGGTGAGGGTAGTGTGGATCTGCAGACAGATCGCAATACAGCAGAGCAAGTTGCATCTGGGAGTGACTCAGTGATAATGGGTGGCAAAGATAATGAAGCTAGTGGTAACTTATCGGTAGTTCTTGGTGGTCAAGGTAACGATTCCACTGCCTATATGTCACTTACTTCTGGAAGGGTGGCAAGCATTTCATCAACCCACAACGGTGCTAGGGTATTCGCAGACTCATCAAACACTGCTATAGCCTCAAGACAAGCTCAAGAGTTCACCATCCAAGCAAGCGCGCTCAGACTAGAAGATGGCAACGAGGCAGTAGGTAAAGTGCTTACGTGCAACCACGCAGACGGATCAAGTAACTGGGCGCAAGGCAACGGCACTGTCCAAGGCACTGACGGCACATACGATAT
>Ga0228674_1001951_pt1 | contig 11849 bp, 9 predicted proteins | sample 1D_rmetaG_FD_189054 | JGI IMG/M metagenome (GOLD analysis project Ga0228674, IMG submission 189054) | Seawater microbial communities from Monterey Bay, California, United States - 1D_r | ecosystem: Environmental > Aquatic > Marine > Coastal | place: USA: California | collected 2016-09-26
CCAGTGGAGGTAATCGAGCAGAAGAACTCGTACAAGAAGCATATAGGTATGTGGACCTCTTGCTTCAATATAAAAAGTAAACCAACTTAACCCCCTTCAGTTTAATTACTGTTGGGGGTTTTTCTTTTTACTTACTAGCCCCTACAAATCCTGCAACAACACCAATAATCCCTGTTATGCTCATCTGTAGTAATTCAATAATGTTCTGATCTAGTTCTGCGTTGTGCTCTGAGGCTACCATAAACTCATCAACAACAATTAGTCCGAGTAAGCCCATAAGACCTACTGCCATCACTAATACAATCAGTCCTTTAATCTTTTGCATAATTAACACTTATCCTTTTTCTTTGTCTAGTCTTTATGGAATATCTCATCAAAGTCTTCAGCTATAGTTAGAATAACGTTTACTCTTTCTAACCCACCTTCTTTTTTTAACAAGTCTAGTACTATATCTTTATCATCAGCTATAGACACAGCACCCCTTAGACCAAAATCATTCAAGATATCTCTTAAGTTATTTTTATTAACTCTATTCAGCCTTTCACGATACTTCATTTCATTACCGCCGTAGACCTCAACCATATCTTTTAGAGATTCCTTAGAGTTACTAAGAACTTTCTCTACTAAACCTTCTTGAGTACGAAGAGGTAGTTTAAAGAAGTCGGGGTTCTTATCAAAGATAAGCTGTGCATTAGAGTCAAGTATAGACTCCATACGCACATTCATATAGTTCTTTAACTCCTTATCGCCTCCCCATTTAAAAGTATTCCAGTCGGCTTTACCTACAGTATTTAACATCTTACGAGCCAATGTAAGTCTAGGTGCTCTACGAGTACCCATTGTTAAAGATGGTTCAGCCCTAGAAACTCCTGTGGTACTTATACCCATTGAAGCCTCTGCTACACCTTCGGACTTTGATCCTGCAAACTTAAAGAACTCGTCTATATACCTTGTTGCTTTTTTAGTGTAGGTGTGGTCAAGCCACTTGTCTCCAGATATGTTTCTATCTGGTTCACTGAAGTCTTGTCTACCAAACTTAATAGCAGAGTTAAGAGGGTCGACAGGTCTTGTAAAACCCGCTGCAATTTTAGTTGAAGAGTCTATAAAGGCATTTATCAACTTTACAGGAGGTTTTTCACCTGCTACTATCTCAGAAATAAGTGAGAAGGTTTTAGCACTAGTCTTTGTAGTGTTGTTTAGCAGTAAGTCCCCTATTTCTTTCTTTAAATCATCAGGAACTCTACCGTCTCTTTTTATATGAGCAACTGCTTGGGCAGTAGCGTGTAGTATAGCTTCTGGAAACTCCATAGAGACATCCCTTATAGAGCCATCATCTTGTTCTACCATATTGTAGGACATACCATCTTCTATATTCTTCATTTTAACTGAAGATAGGTAAGTAACACCTACGAATCCTGTTATAAATTTAGAAGTTAAAGTAGTCAAGTCTTCAGCAACTAAACCAGAACCTTTTTGACCCTTCCTAACAGCGTACCTAGCTAAGTTTAAACCAGAGTAATCCCCTATCATTGCTGTAGCGGTGTTAAAGAATTTACCAAAAGGCATCAAATAACCGCCTACACTGTTCCTAGAGAAAGACTCTACACCTTTAGCTATAGATAAAGGAATATTAACTCCTACTGCCTTCTTAGCTGACCAAGGTAAGTTGCCTGTCTCTCTTAAAGTTCTATCTAAAGAGTTCTTTATAACAGTTTCATGGAATTTAGGACTTTGAAGTTCAATAAAACCTAAAGCAGGGTCTTCTATAAACTCGTTATAGGACTTACCGTAAAACTGTTTAGTGTATTGTTCTACATTAGACATAAAGTTAAACTGTTTTGTTATTTCATCTTGTAATTTAATACCACTTATAGTCTGTAGAAAATTACGAGTTTTCTCAGAGCTCTGAGCTAATTTAGACTTAGGGTCTATACCAAATAATTTTAGAGTTTCTTTACCTGCTTTAGCGCCAGAGTCACCAGTTAAGTCCCTAGATAAAGCGTTAATAACTTTAGGGTCTAGTATCTTTAGCAAACCTTGAGCACTTTCTAAAGTATCGCCCATTGCAAGGAAACCAACACCACGTCTTAGCGAACCCAGTAAACTTGCTTGACCTACTTGCATAGTAACCTTCGCAGCGTCTGCTGATCCTGTAGCTTTTTGAGCACCAGACAGACCCATATTAAGGCCACCATTAATAAGGTCAGAGACCGTATTAATACCCGTGTAAGCAGCCCAACCCCTTAGATTAGCCCCTGTAGTAGCTGTTGTAGCTGTTAAGGTAGACTTCCACATTGAGTTTATATAACCTGCTATTTGTTTGTCAGATATCTCTTCGTTAGGGTCGACTAACATAGCATCTATAAGATCAGTAGCGGTAGCTTCACCCTCACCCTTAGTGTTTCTACCAAAACCCCTACCAAGAATACGTTTTGTTTCAGAAGAGTCCCAAAGTCTTGAGCCTACTTCACTTTGACGAACCTTCCAAAAAGCAGAAAGTTCTTCAGCACTCTCTATTTCAGATAGTTTAGATATCTTTTTACTTCCAGAGCTTATAGGAGTTATGGCGGTATCTTCAAAAGTACCTATAAAAGTGTTGATGTATTTCTTAACTTGCTCATCAGGTAACCAGCTTATAGCGTCTCCTATAAAATTAGTTATATTGTCAGTTTTGTCTCTTTTAACATAAACAAGACCTGCTGCTTCCATTGTTTGAACAAAACCTTTTGACTTACCCTCAGGGTCTCCAAACATAAAACCACGTATAAATATCTTTTCATTATCAGTGAGATTAACACCACCACTTATCATATCTTTTGAGTCGATAAGGGCATCAGACCATTTAGAGTACAAACCTCTGTTTTTACTAAAGTTTTCTATAGTATCTGAGAACTCACCATCAACTGAATCCCAGTCAATACGTGCTTGCATTTGTTTGTCTATAACTTCTTTAGTCTGACCTTTAAACTTTTCAGAAGCATCTAAGGCAGGTTTAAGAAATGAAGGTGCATACTCAGACTTAGCGTAGCTAGTAAAACCTTTAGACGATGCCATTACAGCAGGTAATGCTATAGTAGCTAAAGCAGCTATTCCTGTTTGAGTTGCTGAGTATTCCTTTTGAACACCTACATCCATCATAAGATTTTGATGAAGGACATCACTGCCTACGTTTGCTACAAAGTCTACTGCTGAGTATTTAGCTACTTCAGTAGCAGTAATAGATGCTAATGATTTCTTAGCAGTTAAAGTTGCTGTTTTTCTTGCAACCTCTTTTGTAGCACCTTTCTTAATAGCTGCTCTGTAGGAAGCAATAGCTGAGACACGTATAGCTGTAGCTGCTGCTTTTGCACCACCTATACTAAACGCACGACCAACACCTGCTGACATTAGAGTAGTAGAATCCCATACAGCTGCTCGTGTGTAATCCCACACTCCGTCTACCTTCTCAGCCCAACCTACTTCTTTTGAAAATATGTGAGGAGACTTGTCAAAGAGTAAGTACTGAGAACCTGCGAAAGCTTTTTCTTCTTCTTCTAGCCCTGATAAAAATACTGTTTCAGAAGCAAGAGTTGATGTTTGACCTCCATGAAAAGACCTCTGCCAGTTTTGCCACATCTCGTAGACTTCTTCATCTGACATATCTTTATTGTAGTTAGATGAAAAACCAGATGCAACAGCACCTGCTGCCTTTTTTAAGACACCCCTATCACCATATCTAAACTCAAGACCTTTACGCATAAGATCAATAACTTTAGGGTCTTCTAATGCTTTTTCTTTAGTAAGAGTACCTTGTTCATAACTTTGAAGTATGATGTCTGCTTCTTTATTACCTGATAACATAACACCTTGAGGGTCTGTCTTGTAGCCACCCTCATTCTTAACACCTTCATCTATGACAGGACTATCAATTAGAGACTTCATAAAGTCACTAGGTGTTTCCTCTTGTACTTCCTCTACAGGAGCCTCTATCTCAGGACTATTTACCAAAGACTGCATAAAGTCACTAACAGGTTCCTCCTCAGTCTCTACGGTGCTTATTTGAGGCTCTGAGGGTACTTCAGGCTCCTCTTCTACAGCAGGTATGTTCTGAGGTATGTCTAGCTCTAAGTTAGGTGTATTTATTGAAGTGTTATACTGTTTCAGTCGCTCTTGATCAGTCTGTATACTGATCGGTGCTCTTGTTGGCATCTTATGTCCTTTTTTACTGAATCATTTCTATCTGGTCTAGTGCACTTGTTATTAAGTTTTCTAAATCATCTTCACTTAATCTAGGGTCTAAGTCTGGGGTGCTACTCATAAACGCTCCTAGAATCATGTCTATCTTTTCTTCCCTAGAAGCATCTTTAGGGACTTGTTTAATAATAGCCTCTAAGTTAGCGTTGTACTTTCGCATAGTCTCTGCATCAGGTATATCCGTAGAAACAGGCTTTACCTCCGAAGTTTCAGACAGGTCATCTATCGACTTACTTTCTTCAGCCATTGCATTGTCAAGGTCTTCAAAAGAGTACCCAGGCCCACCTGCTATATTTGATTGTTCAGATTCTTTAACAAAGTCTTCTTGAGATAGATTGGAGTAACCAGGGTCTATTGCAGTATTATTGTTATCTTCAGCAACGTCTATACCAGCATTTGCTCTAGCCATATCTAATGAAGCTTGCGATAAACCTATTGTCTTTCCATTTATGATCATAGGTGTGCCTACTTTTAAACCATTGGTTACAATATACTTTTGAATATCATACTCAGACATGCCATCTGTGTTAAAGACACCCTTAGTTTTACTATCCAGAAGACCTTTAACTTCACCTAAAGTTGAGAATCCAGACAAATTGTAAGCTGGTTTACGTTGAGAGTCTGTGACAGGGTTACTAATCTGTGAAGCTAAAGCCTCACCGTCAGCTTCTATAATCATACCATCAATCACATAATAGCTACCATTCACTATAGTACCTGCTTTAAACGCTTCTAAGACATCTGCCTCAGTTTTATAAGTTCTATCTCTTATTGCTTTATTATAAGAACTAAAGTTATTAGCACCTATTGCAGAAGGGTTATTAGCTATCATAGGTAGTATGACATCAGCACCAAACTTGTTTATAGCTTCTTGCGTATCTGTCCCTTCTTTAAATAGCTCTATGCTATTTTCTAACTGTGTTAGTCTAGTAGCTAATCTTACCGTCTCTCCTTCTTTTCTTTCATCCTCTGGTTTGTTATTGTTATTAGCAATTAACTTCTGTACTTTTCTAATCTCTTGGTTTAGATGGCTTTCTATGCCTTTGTTAGCTTCACTAATCACACTTTGTACTTCTTTTATGTCAAGAGCCTCTCCAAAACTAGGTGTACTTACAGTGTATGAACCAGAACCTGCTGCTTTTTCTAACTGAGTTCTAATAACATCTTCGTTTGTAGAACCTGTCTCACCATACATATCTTCAAGTTTAAGGCCAAGGTTTTTAGCCGCAGCTATAACCATCTCATCAGTTACCTCCTCACCTGGTGTGAAGGTAGACACTGTGCTTGAAAAGAACTCTTCGGCTGTAGGGGCATCACCTGGTTTACCTGCATAACTTTTAACTACCTTATCGTAAGCACTTAACACAGAGCTCAATGCTTCGTTACTAGTCCCATGACCTAAGTATGAAGCTAGAATATCGTCAGACACTCCTAGACCTTTAGCTACAGTTATATTGTGTTTTAAACTAGTTTTAGAAGCTCCTTTACCTGAACTAGCAGAATTAGACCCACCAGAAAAAGAAGATGAACCTAATAACTTTATTCTTTTATCCATAGCTTCTTGTTGCTTTATATTGAGTAAAAGGTCGTCCCTTTCATCAATTCTAGTTTGACGATCTAACTTAAGTTTGTCTTGAGCTTCTCTATAGTTCCATTCTTTCAGATACCTATCTGCTGTTTCTTTTCTTGTTTCTTCTTTTTCTTTAGCTACTTTAGCATCTTTAAAGCCACTTGCTACACCTGTCCAGAAACTCATAACTCTTCTCCTCGTCTAGACATTAAACCTTTAGGTTCTTCTATAGGCATATCCGTTGATAACTCTTCTTGTATAGTTTCATCCTCAGGTTTATCATCTTGGCCCTCTTCAATGTCTAACTCATTGAGCATGTCTTTAGCCTTCTTTTCGTTTATCATATACTTAATTTTAATACGATCTTTTGTATCATCAGGTAAACCTTCATCAAAGTCAATGTTTAAGTCTTCAGCAGTCCTAACTATAAACTCGTGTATAACTGGTGCTATTATCAGAGATATGTCTATGCTGTGTATACCACCCATAACAGCGCCCCTTAGTAAGCCCTCAGTAATTGTTACAACATCAAGGCCTAGCTCTAATGTATCAGTCAATGCTTGCATCTTGTCATCTTCTTGCATACGATTAAGATGCCACATAATAGAGTCTTCTGCAGTAGTTAACTCAGGAGGATTCTCATATGGTGCATTCTTTGGCTCTGCAGTCAGAGACTGTCCAGGTATAATCATTACATATTCCTTTATTTGAATTTGTTGTAGTAGTCAGACAGTCTAGTACCAAACTTATCAGCAGGGTTATACTTACCTTTAGTCTTAAAGTACTTTTTCATTCCTGTTTTACCACCTAAATGAGCAACAGCTCTTAGACCATCTCTTGACATTGTACCAGATTTATCTAAACTGTCAATAGTTTTATCTATATCTTTCATATGCCATTCAAATACTTTTTCTTGTAGCTTAGGCTTACGTTTAAAAGTGTCAGTAGAAAACTCCATGCCCTCTGCTTTCATAAAGTCTTTTAATCTAGCATCTGAGAATTGATAAGAACCAGTCATCTTACGACCATCATCTAATTTAATCTGTGTATCTGATTTATTACTGCTTTCAGATTCTTTTAGTTTCATAGCAAAGCCCTTCATGCCAAGACCTTCTGGTCTAGCTTTAGGTTTTTGCATAGACCTCATCAACGAGAGCCCCATACCTTCTCCAGACATTGGACTTCGTTCTATACTCTCAGGTCGTAAACGTGGACGCATAAGACCTGATTCACTTGTCTCTTGTTCTACCCCTTCTTCTGGAGCTTCTCTTCCTATATCTGTCTGTAGTTTTTCTATAAGAGCCTTACGAGCCATCTCTAAGTTCTTTAGGTACATACCTTTATTCATTGGAACCATTATCACATTCCTCCTAACATTTGACCAAAGAGGTATCCAAGACCTTCTTTGTTTTTAGCCTTTGACGCTTGATTAGTTTCCCACATAGATAATGTTTTAGACTCATTAGCTAAGAAAACACTAAGTGCTCTGTCAGTAGCACTCTCAGATTGTTTAAATGCGTAGTCCATTATATCACGCTCACGTTGCCATACTGTGTCTAGCATCTGCTGTGTAAACATATTAGCTGCTTTAGCTGACTCTAGGTTAGCTACGTTTTGTGATTGTGAATTAACTGTACTAGCATTTTGTCTCCACTGAGCATTAGCTTGAGCAATCAATAAAGAGTTTTGTGAATTAAACTGATCTCTTTGTACATCCATACCTGCATTAAACTGTTGTACTTGTGTAGCCATATCAGCAAAAAACTGGTTAGTTTGATTTTCACTAGCTGCATTAAATTGTTTAGCTGCATTATCAGCTGCTTGATCTGTAAATAAAGATTGTATGTTTGACTGTGCTTTAAACATTTCTGTTTGTTGTTGATTACTTAGATTAGTCATATCCATTTGTAAGAAAGACTGTGCATTTATAACAGAGGCTTGCTGTCTGTTGTTTAGGTTAGCCATATCCATAGATGCTACTGCAGCTGCATTCTGTAGTGTAGATGCTTGAGAAGCGTTAAGGTTAGCTAGGCCTACAGTTTTCATTAACTCTGAGTTTTGTAGCTTAGCTTGCTCCCCTACAGTAAACGTCATATTGTTAGCTTCTGCAAACTTAGCGGCGTTAAGAACTGCTACTTGTTGTCGATTATCTAACTCTTTACCTTCTATAGTAGCCTGTATTTGAGCATTAGCTAAGTTAGTTTGCTGACGGTTAGATAGTTCAGCCATGTCTATGTTAGTACGTTGAGTAGCGTTAAACAATAGAGTTTGTTGCTCATTGTTAAGTTCTATATTACGTTCTTCCATTTGCTTAGACACGTTAAACAACTGTGTTTGCTGACGAGCATCCATAGCGCGGCCTTCAAGAGCAGCTTGTGCCACAGCATCTTGAATAAATGCAGCTTGTTTAGCCGAAGCATTAAAGTTAGATGTTTGAAATCTCTGTTGAGAAGTGAGCATAGCAACTTGTTGCTCGTTATTTAACTCTTGACCAACAAGAGCAGCACGTACTTGTAAGTTACTTAGTGCTGTCTGCTGTTCATTACTTAAGTTAGTCATCTCAACTTGTAAGTTTTCTGATGAACGTGTAATAGCTGATTGTTGTAAGTTACTAAGATTTATCTTATTCATCTCAGCATACTTAGAAGCGTTAGCCAATGATGTTTGAGTTTTAATATCTAAAGTCTTATTTTGTAAAGAAGCTTTAAACTGAGCATTAGCTATTACAACAGATTGTTCATTAGACAAGTTCTGTGATTGTAAATTAAATGCTTGCGATGAGTTTTGTAAGGCAGCTTGTTGTGCGTTATTTAAGTTAGACAGTTCCATGTTTTGAGAAGCGGCTGCATTAGCTAATGAAACTTGCTGACGGTTACTAAGATTAGTCATACTCATTTGCTGGAATACTTGAGCATCCTGTGCGGCAATAGGTAAAGCAGCTTCCATAGTTGCTTGTACAATAGCTGCACCTGCCATAGATGATGCGCCTAGTCCTCTTGCACTCATAGAAGCATTAGCGGCTCTCATAGCCCCTGCCGCCCATGCGGGTGTACCATTATCAAACTGTCTCATTAAGTTAGATAGCTGACCCTGTACTGTGGCTGAGGGAGGTACAGTACCTACTGCGGCACTAGCTAGCTGATCTTGAGAAAAACTTCCACGAGCAGCAGTAGCAATAGCCGCTTCATTAACAGCGTCCATTGTCGCGGCTGTAGCTTGTATAGCTTTCTCTGCACCTATAATATCTTTAGCAGAGGCTAGTTCGTTAACACCTACAGTACCTTGAGCAGCCTGTAAAGTTGACTCATAACCACTTTGTGCTGATTCTGCAGTTGGATAAGCATCTACTTTAGCGGCTTCTTCTATTTCAGTATTAGACATTGTTGCATACTGAGCAGAAGGTAAGTTGTACTCATCTTGCGCTTCAGCTTGAGGAACAGTTCCTCCAAACTTAGCTGCTTCTACATCTGTGTAAGGTTTAAGCATTTGAGCTACTTCAGCTTCTGGTATATTAAGAGCTTCAGCTGCTATTGCAATTTCTTCGGGAGATATAGTCCTTGTACCTGCTTGTATTTCTTTTATATACTCTTCACTAACCTGTAGCTTTTCAGCTATAGCTCCTAGTGATAAAGAACCTTGCTGACCTTCTACTTGTGCTGAGTCACTTAAAGAGCCTTGCACAGCTTGCAGTGTGTCTATTTCTGACTTAACACTTTCAGCTGCTTTAGTAGGGTCTACAGAGGCTGCATTAAACATGTCTGGGGTTGTTATCTGAGGAGCATTAGGGTCTAGTATCCCTGTACTTTCTGCAATCGTAGTTCCTTCAGCATTTGGGTCTATCTGAGAAACTGCTGCAGTAGTAGCCATAGTTCCAGGAGATGTGACAGAGGCTTCCATCATATTGCCTGAGGCATTCTTAATTCTATCACTTTGTGATTTAGCTGTTTCCTGTTGAGTAGGTTCAGTGGATGTTGTAGTAATCTCAGGGGTAGTCGTTGTATTAACAGTGTCCTCTACACTAGTTGGAAGTGTAGTTGTACTTGTAGGAAGTACTTGAGAAGATGTAGGAGTAATATTACTACCACCACCTCCACCATCAGAAGAAGCCATAGCGTTAGCTCTTTCTTGTAAGGTACTAGGATCACCTCCCATTACAGGATTACCATTACCGTCTGTTATAACAGCACCAGTATTGGTATTAGTAACTGGAGTAGGAGTAGCAGCTACTTTCTGTACTTCTGCTTGTCTAGCTTCTTCTGCTCTTTGCCGTGCGGCTTCTGCAACTTGTGCTTCTCTTAGTACTCTATCTTTTTCAACTTGTTCTGCTTGTGCTTGAGCTGAACGTACTCTAGCTGCTTCTGCAACTTGTGCTTCTCTTAGTACTCTATCTTTTTCAACTTGTTCTGCTTGTGCTTGAGCTGCACGTACTCTAGCTGCTTCTGCAGCCTGTGCTTCTCTTAGTACTCTGTCTTTTTCAACTTGAGCAGCCTGTGCTTGAGCTGCACGTACTCTAGCCGCTTCTGCGACTTGTGCCTCTCTCGCTACTCTGTCTCTTTCAGCTTTTTCTGCTTGTGCTTGAGCAGCACGTACTCTAGCTGCTTCTGCAACCTGTGCTTCTCTTGCTACTCTATCTCTTTCAGCTTGTGCAGCAGCTGCTTGTGCAGCTCTTTTTCTTGCATCATCCCCAGACGTATTAACTACTGGAGCAGGAGGAGAATATACAGGAGATAGTACAGCTTGCGCACCTTTTTTATCTGCTCTTGATCCACCGCCACTACTTGATGAACCTCCACTAGAGCCACCACCAAAGGTAATCACACCAGAACCAACTGGGTTAAGTATTCTTTTCATTGAAAACGGGTTATACATTCTTAGAACATCCTCTTGTGTAACTTGTTCCTATTATAGAATCTTCGGAAGTGGACTTGATTAGCGGTTCCGTATAGTTCTGTAGTCGTGTTCCTTATGGCTCTCATCATCTTACGTGTGTGACCAAAAGGAGCAATAAATTCTATACCCCATAAATCATCTGAGGTATTCTGTTTGTAATCTTCTGCAGTAGGTTGATACTTATCATTTAAAAAGAGATTAGACTTAGTAGTTGATAACCAACACCAAGTTATTAATCCTACAGGTTTAGTATCCTCATAATACACTCTTATCTTATTATATTCTATAGGAAAAAGTAGAAAGGTATTAACTTCACTTGGAGTATATCTAGAGTGTATATTCCCTAACTCCAGTAAGCTAATACCATCTACTACTGCTTTGTACTTATCTATAACCATAGAGTATACCTATATACACTGGGGGCAACCTTAAGTTAATTATACACATGTTTTACACATATGTCAAGTACTTTTTTATATATATATATATGTATCTATACGGCTGCTGAGCCGTTCATGTCAGCTTGAGCCATGACCCAAGTATAGCATTTAGATAAGAAGTCGTCGCCAGCAGTAGCTTCAATAGTAGCTAATGGTGCATTGTATCTGCGGAAGTCTACAGGATGTGTATCATCTGTAGGCGTAGCTGTAGCAAATCCAGAGCAGTCGATCATTACTGTGAAGTTATCACCTAATTCTCTTGAGATTGCCGCAGTTACTATTCGAAAGTATGCACCAGAAAATGCTGTGCCATATTGTGATGTTGATAAGTCTAGTTTTATTGCCATTGTAAGGCTCCTTTAGTTTTCTAAGTAGTTGTTTCCTGCAATAATTGCAGAGTTTGAGGGTTCTAAATCTTCGGTAGTCCAGAAATCTTTAGTAACCATAAGTTCTAAATGTTTAACATTATCGGCTACACTTTTTCTTTTTTCTTCTATAGTATCATTTGAAAGTCTTTCGCCTTCTATAATTCCTGTAATTAAATCTATGGAATGACTGAGTTTACTGTACTTCAACTCTATATCTGCGGGTGTATGTACCAAATGTACAAAGTCATCATCATACTCTAATTCTGCCATTGGTTACGCTCCTTCTAAAGCTGTAATACGAGCCTCTAGCTCTTGGATTGTTTTTACTAATAGTGGTACAAGTTTAGA
>Ga0228674_1001953_pt1 | contig 11837 bp, 13 predicted proteins | sample 1D_rmetaG_FD_189054 | JGI IMG/M metagenome (GOLD analysis project Ga0228674, IMG submission 189054) | Seawater microbial communities from Monterey Bay, California, United States - 1D_r | ecosystem: Environmental > Aquatic > Marine > Coastal | place: USA: California | collected 2016-09-26
AAATAGAGGTATCTGTTATGATAATAAACCCTACAGTATGAAAATGAAATCTCTCCTCCCAAAAGCAGTCATTGTAGTGTCTGCAATCTTTTTAATCCTCTCATTTGTAGAACGCAGTGAAACAACAGAAGATGTAAATTTGAAAGACGCTCTGCGTTCCAAACAAATATCTGCAGACATTATCTCAAATGGTAAGTATAGTGGTAAGTCGGTCAAACTTAAAGTGACTAACAATACTGGTAAAGAACTCAAAGTAAATATTCCCGCAGGATCCGCCTATATGCCAGCAGATGATGGTGAACAGACTTTGGTTCAACTAGAAGAGGATTTTATCGTTCTTGCTCCAAATGGCACAGGAAACATAACAATCGCCGCCTTTTGTTCCGAATCTTCAGATGGATGTCCGAGTTCCGATAGTGATTTTACACTGTCCAAAACAACAAACAAGAAATTAAATCAAATGATTGCCTACATGAAAGGCAAAAAAATCAGTAAGATGGCCTACCAGGACGCTGTATGGGCTATAACTGACGGGAAGGCAATATCTAACATTCAAGCTAGTGACAAGGTGACCAAAGACTTTCGTCAATACGTTGCAAAGTTAACGGGGAAAGAGAACACGTGGTATACTTCCCCACAGAATTATCAAGTTGATGAGCATGGAAATATTAATTCAGAAACAGTAATTATCCGGGGTGAACTGAAATTTCCTTCAGATGGAGTAACTCCAATTCATGAGGAGATATGCGATGCAGATGGCACCATGCTTTACCGAAGTAATACGTCCCAACCGAGAAAATCAGCAAACGTAACTATGGAATTTAGTGTTCGTGTGAAAGGTTGGGAAATCGGAGATTACATGGTCAAGGTTATGGAAGGCGACAAAGAATTAAAGCGCTTTCTATTCAAGGTGTAAGCACGTCATGATAGATTGGCAGTTGATTGATTAACCTAGCGAGAAATCGATCGATATTTAAGGCGTTATTGGTTGATCAACTGCAATTACCGCCTTTACCTCAGGAGCAACTTTCTTGACAGCTTCTTCTAAACCTGCCTTAAGTGTCATAAGCGACATCGAACAATCACTGCATGCACCTAATAAGCGGACTAAAACCGTTCCATCATCTTTAATTTCAACGAACTCCATATCACCGCCATCTGCATGCAGAAATGGGCGCAATTGCTCCATTGCCCCTAATACTTTGACTTCGATGCTTTGCTTGTCCATAAGATCGGCTTTATTTTTTGTCCTGAATGGACTCAACTTCCTTCACAAAAGTACTAACTAATTCCTCAAATGCCTCTGATGTTGGGGTGTTTTCCTGAAATACAGCTGGCTTTCCTATGTCACCAGCTTCTCTCACTCCTTGAACTAATGGAATATGTCCTAAAAATGGAACCTCCATACCATGGGCCAAGTTCTTCGCGCCATCTCGACCGAAAATATAGTATTTATTCTCAGGAAGTTCTTCTGGCGTAAACCATGCCATATTCTCCACTATTCCTACAACGGGAACATTGATTGTGTCCAGTTTAAACATATTGACACCACGACGAGCATCTGCTAAAGCAACCTCTTGAGGAGTACTCACGATAACCGCACCATCCAATGGAACGGTTTGAACTAATGACAAATGAATATCACCGGTTCCCGGTGGAAGATCAATTAATAAATAATCTAACTTCCCCCAATAAGCATCTGTAAACATTTGGGTCATTGCCTTGGCGGCCATTGGCCCTCGCCAGACAACAGCATTGTCTTGCTCAGTAAAGAAACCTATTGAAAGAATTTTTATCCCATAGCTTAGAACTGGATTGATCTTAGGAATTCCATCAATATCGAGCATCGTTGGACGATCATTTACCACATCGAACATCGTTGGGATTGATGGACCATAAATGTCGGCATCCACAATTCCTACTTTGTATCCTGCTTTTGCCAATCCTCCGGCAATATTAGCTGTAACCGTTGATTTACCAACCCCTCCTTTACCTGAGGAAATTGCTACAATATTTTTTACTTCTGGTAGTATTTTCCGTTGAGATTTTTTAGCGTCAGCAGGTAATCCTTGAACTGAAGCCTCAATTTCGATGTCGTCCCCTAACTTGTTTTTCAGGTTAAAGTCGATCGCTTCCTGCATCCGTTTTTTGGCATGCATTGCGGGATTTGTAACGAAGACTTTTAATGAGATTTTGTTCCCCTCAACTGTTAAGTCTTCAACCAAATTTGCAGATACCAAGTCTTTCTTTAAATCTGGTTCTAAGATTGACCCCAATACTTCGAGGACATTTTCGCGAGTAATTTCCATGTATAATAAGTTCGGGCGATTGCCCAACGAAAGGAGTTAGCTTAGGCCTTTCCTCTCTCTTTAAATGACTTGATTGATTTTGCCATAAACTCAATGATGACTTTTTCACATCCATCCTGCGGAGACTGTAATCCGTAAATTACATTGTCAATTTTCTTTTGACCGTAAACATGGTATGTTTTGTGCTCTACACCAACAGAAGAGGATGCATCATCAGTGCCAGCAACAATCAATGTACGCTCATACAAAATCATGTCTTTCTCATCCATCAAATAACGGATCTTGAAAAACTTCTTTTGATCTTCTAACCTTGCTTTTTCTTCTTTCACTAGTCCTTCGATACTTCCGAAGTCCTCAATTAAGAGTTTAAAGTTGGTCCCTACGTTGATTTCCCACTTGAAGGATTCTGCATGTACGACTTCCGGACGAGTTGATGCTCCAATGTTTGCTGTTTCATCTGGCAATGAAATTACAGCAGGAATATCATAATCGCCTAGTATGAAATCTTGGAATTCATAATAATCATCATCCACAACTATTCCGTCAGTGTCATTTGTAACAGGATCTTCTTCACATCCCGTGATCCAAAACACACACCCTATAAGGGAAAGCGCAAGGATGCTTTTAGTTAGCAATGATTTCAACATTTGCATCAATTTTTGATTGCCTTTGAATACTTGCTACAAATATACAAAAGCCGTAGAAACAGGAGTCTAACGAAATGAATGTATTAGCTGCTTAATGTGAAGAAGCCCTCATTCGCCCGTTCTACTTAATCATAACGCCTATCTCTCCTAGTAATGGGATCTTCTTCATATTCTCTTCAGAGATAGATTCGGCAAGGAAAACAAATTTCTTGTCAAAGAGTTGATCATTGACCCAAAAACTTACCCAATATTCATTGGATAAAGCAAACACTTCCTCCATCAAGGGTTCAATTTTTGCTGCCTCATTTGGAAGTAAGATTTCCAAACTATGACGCAGTGTTGAGGTTTTTACCCTTTCGCCTGAATCAACATTCTGTCCATAGCCTTTACTTGTAACAATGATCCCCTCCATGATATCTTCTCTGAGGTTGAGCAAATAAGCATAATAGATAATTTCATTTTCTTCATTGTACTGCTGTACGACCGCCATAGCAACATCTTCTACCTTTGGCCCAAGAAGTTCTTCTCGCATTCTATAACTCCGTTTGAGATTTTAATAATTTACCAAGCTTAATGTACTGGAATAGACCTAAACTATGACCTACTTCGTATTTATTCTGCTCGACGTATGCTTTATCATCTTTTAAATGATCCGGTATCACAAATTTAGCTTTTCGACTGGAACCTAGGCGCACGATCATCAAATCTTCTTCCGGAACAGTAATAATATATTGACCATTCACACCTCTACAATAGTAAACTGGATTTGCATTTCCGAAGTATGTCCATATGTGTAATCCATACTGGTAATTGGGCATATCGTATTCTGTGCCAAGATTCGCAGGCTTAATCATTTCGTCGTAAAACCATTTTGGTACCACTTGTTCACTTCCTACTCGACCTTCATGCAACAGGAGAGAACCAATTCTGGCATAATCTCTTGCTGTGGCATAGATACAACAGAATGCCTTTTCGTCACCTCCTTCTTCATCCAAACTCCAGTAAATTTCGCTCGTCGCTCCTACTTTATCCCATATTTTATCCTTGGCATATTGCGTGAGATCCTCACCTGTAGCTTTCTCAACAATAAATGCAAGCAGTTGTGTATTTCCACTTTGGTATTTAAACACCTTGCCGGGCTTGGAAATTAATTCTTGACTCATCACAAGTTCCCGCAAACCCCAACCATAGTAGGACTCTGCATTATCTGACAATGGATCCTTGCCACTTTCAGTCCAATCCAAACCAGATGACATTGTGAGTAAATGTCTTATGGTAATTTGTTCTAAATCTCCGCCTTTAAATTGGGGTAAATATTCTGATGCACTTTCATCTAAACTGGCAATTTTTCCTTCTTCAACTGCTATACCAACAAGCAGAGCAACAACAGTTTTGGCGACGGAAAATGAATTACTGACAGATTCATCAGTATGATCGTCCCAGTATTCTTCGTAAACGAGCGTGTCTCCTTTAAAAACAAGATATGCCTTGGTGTCTAGGTCCTCAATATATGTGCGCATATCAGAGGAAATAACAGGCTTGTTGTATTTTTTATGCTTCTCCCATTTCTTCTTTCCTGTAGGCGTAATGGTAGAATACGCAAAGACATCGAGATCATATATACTCGGTCCGGTTTTCCCAACCAAATAGGTATTTGCAATTCCTTTGTACATGTAGAAACGACCAGAAAGTAGAATAAAGAGGTTGATAGTAATTAATAATCCTACAATTGTGATCAATAAATACTTCCCTACTTTCTTTAATATTCGCTTCATATTTCTGAATAATCAAAACCGAACTGAGCAGCCAGTTTTTGTTTCAGATTGGTTGCGACCTCATTCATGTCAAGTTTACGCCCCAATTCCTGTTGCATTGAAGTTACGGCTTTATCTTGGATTCCACAAGGAATAATGTGCGAAAAATAAGTGAGATCAGAATTAACGTTAAAACCTATACCATGCATAGTTACCCATCGCGAACTCTTCACGCCAAGAGCGCAAATCTTTCTGGGATTTGAACCTTCACAATCCAACCAAACGCCAGTTAGACCTTCCACGCGTCCACCTTCAATTCCATAGTCTTTTAGGGTAAGAATGACAGCCTCTTCAAGGAAGCGCATGTATTTGTGGATATCTGTGAAAAAATGTTCCAGATCAAAAATAGGGTAGCCTACCAATTGTCCAGGTCCATGATAAGTAATATCTCCTCCACGATTAATTTCGTAGAAGCTTGCATCGTTATCTGCAAGACCTTCCATGTTCAGTAGTAAATTATCCTTAGAACCACTTTTACCAAGCGTATAGACATGTGGGTGCTGACAAAACAATAAATAGTTCTTTGTTTCTTCAGAACTTTCCTCCTTTCGGATTTTAATTTTTAAGTCAACCGTATTTCGAAATAATTTTTCCTGATAATCCCAAGCTTCCTTGTAATCAATGATACCGAGATCTTCAAAAATTACTTTTGCCATATTCAGTTAGAATTATTCAAATTTTGATAGAGTATCCTTGAGATAATCAATCACTTCAATGTCAATCGGATCAACATCTTTCATTTCTGAAAGGTATAGAGAAGCCCAATCCACAACATTAATAAGATATATTGATCGCTCAATTCGTGAGTTCCCTTTTGCAAAAAGATCAAAAACCTTATTGGACTTCTTCGAGATTACATCTCTCGAAATATCCATCCGTTTCTTATTTCTTCTATGAATATCTTCAGTCTCAATAAACACAGTTGCAAAGCGCTCATCTCCCCCTCCCCATCCAACAAGTTCATTGTGGTTCATTTCTGGAAGGGAATGGTGCCAACATAACAATTTACTATTCTCGTTAAACTGCTGACGCGCTCTTACTAGGACTGGTTCATATGAAGTGGTGCCGTATATTATACCAACATTACCTTTTAAAAATGACGCTAGAGTTGTTGCAATCTCATTAATTTCATTTTCGTCTGATACAATTAATTGTCGCGCCTTTTCTACCTCATCAAGTCGTTCTGATGAAGTTAAACCAAGTTGACTAAAAACATGAAGTAATTGAACAATCGAATATGCAAGAGCCGTTCGAGGTGGGTTACCTCCAGGGACAACGATCACGTCGAAGTTATTGGACTCACAAATTTCTTTCATCTTACCTCCAGAGCAAACTCCGATTAAGCGAGCACCTTTATCAATTGCAGCTCTAACACTACTTAGTGTTTCTTCCGTATTGCCTGAATAAGATGAGCCGATTACTAAAGTATGCTTTGAGACAAAACCAGGTATCCCATAGTCCGAAGTAAAGGCTACAGGAACATTAATTTCATCCTCAACCCACTTTGCTACCAATTTTCCACCTATACCTGAACCGCCCATTCCGCAGATGAGAATGTTCTTTATTTCTACTTCAGATTTTGATACCGTAACTTTTGATGCAATTTCCAGAGCTTCTGTAATATTACTTGGAAATGCAGCTATTAAATTCTTCATGCTCATAAGTGTGGTAAAAATAGGGAATTCGTTTCAATTTAAATCCTCTCTATTGTTCGAAAAAATGACGAAAAGGTTTCGTGAATCATTAAAAAAACGTAGCGGATAACTAAGAGGTTGGGGGGAAATCGTAATTTTGTAGAAAATTGCAGATATGAAAGCAAAGAAAGCCATTGATACACTGTCGATTACAACAAAGGTTGTACTCCCGAACGATACAAATACACTTGGCAATTTATTTGGTGGTGAACTATTGGCATGGATGGATGTCATTTCAAGCGTCTCTGCTCACCGTCATTGTAAACGCGTTGTTGTTACTGCAGCGGTGAACAATGTCTCTTTTAGGCAAGCCATTGCTCAAGCCTCAATTGTGACGCTGGAAGCAAAAGTAACTCGTGCATTCAACTCATCTATGGAAATCATTGTTGATGTGTACTTTGAAGATCCAGTTACGGGTGTTCGTGAGAAGGCAAATGAAGGTATTTATACATTCGTTGCTGTAGATCAAAATGGTGGCCCGATAAATGTTCCTGAGTTAATTCCTGAGACTAAACTCGAAAAAGCTCGGTTTGAAAGTGCATTAAGAAGAAAGCAACTTAGTCTGATACTAGCTGGTAAATTAAAACCTGAAGATGCAACTGAATTAAAGAAGTTATTCATTCCAGCAGAATAAACAGCCGAATCGATTTTAGGAATTGATCCTACTTACTATTTCTTCGGAATTCTGTTTTTGCATGCAATCAAAGTGACCTTTAGGACATTCTGCAAAACCAATTTTCGAACATGGCCGGCAATTAAGGCCTGCTACTTCATGAAGCGAATAGCTTGACTTATTTTTAGGTCGATATGCATACATTCCTAAAGAAGGTACCGTGTTTCCCCAAATCGATATTATTTCAACGTCAAAACAACTAGCGATATGCATCATTCCAGTATCGTTTGTTACTACTTTCGCACTTTGTTGAAGAATACTAGCCGAACCAACTATCGAGTGCTTACCGCATAGGTTGAATACGTCCTCACGCTGAACAGCTTCACACAGCTGATCACCGAGCACTTTATCTTCAGGTCCACCGATCAGAATGACGGGCAGTTTAATCCCTTGAATAATTTCTTTTAGCTTCTCAATAGGTAGCTGCTTTGTTTTAAACTTCGCTCCAATTACAACGGAGCAAAACTTTTCCCCTTCCAAATTATTCTTCTCAAGATTTACTGCTTCAGAAGCTGGTATTGGGAAATCACATCCTTTTTGATCGGGCTTCACACCAAGGTGAGCAACTGTTTCAAAATAACGATCAACTACATGAACATCAGGCATATCATCCTTCTTAAACTTTACCAGCTTCCATTTTTTCCAATGTAGTTTAGGAAACTTCTTTGAAGGACGGCCTAACTTAATTTTCAGTGATTTAGTCCTGATATTATTGTGTAAATCAATCACCCAATCATACTTTTCTGACTTCAAATCTGAGATTACTTCTTTAATCGAAGAGTCGATCAGATGAACCATATCAATATGAGGATTGTTCTCAATCACAGGTTTGAACGAGCGTTTGGTGAGATAATGAATCTCGACATTCTCGAGTTGAGTTTTCAGCGCACGAAGAACTGGTGTCGTTAGGACAATATCTCCAATAGAACTGAATCGTACAACTAAAATTTTCACGCTTCAAATATAGAAGTATTCTTGCTTATCAAAAACTCTCGGACGAACTGTCTTCATCCGCGAGTAAGTGGATCCATTTAATTTGCATCAGTGTAATCTGGATTATTCAAATGCGTATTCAAGAAGTTAATAATCTCTTGCCGGTCTTGCTGATTAAAATTAAACCCGCCATTCGGCAATAGATTAGAGGTGGTAGGTGTATTTTCAATCCCGTTTAAGTAATGATTTAATTCTTGATTCAAAGAATTGAATCTACCATCACGCAGTAGGGTGCCGTGAAAGTAATATTTCTCAATGAGACCGTTTTAAACTTCGCTCTATCGTTAGCATTTCCCGTAACCAATTCTTAGCCTAAATCTGTTATACTTCCGACATCATCAAGTCCAATATTGAAATGTTGATTGTTATCGAAATTTGGGTCACCATGACAGCGAACACAGCTAGGACCGCCAACCGGTCCTCCACCTGGACCTCCTTGATTCTGTCCGAAGAAAATTCTTCTACCACGTTCTTCACTATCTGTGAATATTGCCGTGCCTGCCTGAACTCTATCGAATTTGGAATCATCGAAAACTACGGTAAACAGAAATGCTTCCATCGCAAGTGCTATTCGCTCAGAATTGATCGTTTGATCTCCGAATGCCAGCTCAAATTAAGCCACATGATCATTGTCCGGTCCTAACTTTGAGACCATATTCGCTAATGTCTCATTCATTTCTAATAGGTTTTCAATTGGACCTAACACTTGATCTCGAAGTTGTTCTGCCCTTCCGTCCCAGAAGAATCCATTCTGGTGAAATGCTAAATTGAATAATGCCATTGCTTGGCGTATGTAACTATTATTACCTACAGAAAAGGCAGTATTCCTTACTTTTGTCCCATGGCAACATTTCAAGAGATAATTAATTCAGACACACCAACACTTGTCGATTTTCATGCGACTTGGTGTGGTCCATGCAAAGTTATGTCCCCAGTTATTGATAATGTCAAATCTGAATTGGGAGCAAAAGCACGTATTCTAAAAATTGATGTAGATAAAAACCCGTCCGTTGCTTCTAAGTTTCAAGTTCGAGGTGTGCCAACATTTGTTCTGTTTAAAAATGGAAAGATCGTATGGAGGGAAAGTGGAGTCATTGATAAATCAAAACTTATTTCCGAAATTCAAAAGTCTTCTGCCTAAAGCTTCCATCACACTATTAATTTATTTCCCGATTTTACATCTTCTACATTAACTGGTTGTTATTGTATCCCTTTATCTCATTGAGCAAGATAAATAAATTGCCATCAATTTGCATTACTACGTATAAAAATCTACTTTTGCCCCCTCAAAATACTATAACAATACTATTATGGCAGAAAATCTAATTTATATCCTTCCGGCGTTTGGCCTTATCGGATTGCTATACATGCTCTTCCTTTCATCATGGGTGAAAAAACAACCTGAAGGAAGTGACAAAATGACAAAACTATCGGGCTATATTGCCGATGGAGCTCTGGCTTTCTTGAAAGCGGAGTACAGAATGCTCGCAGTCTTCGTTGTGGTTGCAGGTGCCGCTTTAGGTATCCTTTCCGCAATGAACCTAATTCCTGCTAGCCTATTTATCGTTGTTGCCTTTGTAATCGGGGCTGTATTCTCAGCATTTGCTGGTAATATTGGTATGCGCATCGCAACTAAAGCGAACGTTAGAACTGCAGAAGCGGCTAAAACAAGTTTACCTCAAGCAATGAAAGTTGCATTTAGAGGTGGGACTGTAATGGGACTTGGTGTCGCCGGTCTTGCAGTATTTGGCTTATCAACGATCTTTATCTTCCTTCTTATGAGTGGTGGTGAAGAGGTTGAAATGGAAGTTGTACTTGAAACATTAGCTGGTTTCTCTTTAGGAGCTGAGTGTATTGCACTTTTCGCCAGAGTTGGTGGAGGTATCTACACCAAAGCAGCAGATGTTGGTGCTGATTTAGTTGGGAAAGTTGAGGCTGGAATTCCAGAGGATGACGTTCGTAACCCTGCAACAATTGCAGATAACGTTGGTGACAATGTAGGTGATGTTGCCGGAATGGGGGCTGATTTATTCGGTTCATATGTTGCAACTATGCTTGCGGCGATGGTTCTTGGTAATTACTTGATCAACGATATTACTGAAGCAACTGGTGGATTCACTGATGCATTCGGAAACATGGGACCAATTCTATTACCAGTGTTGATTGCTGGAGTTGGAATTATCTTCTCTATTCTTGGTTCATGGGTAATTAGAATTAAGAACAATGACGCAAAAGAAAAGCAAGTTCAGGGAGCATTTAACTTAGGAAACTGGGGATCTCTTGCACTTACTGCGGTTGCATCATTCTTTATCATACAATGGATGCTTCCTGCAAAAATGGAAATGACATTCTTTGGAATTGATGAAGTTCAAATTATTGGATATAACAGAGTATTCTACGCAGTATTGATCGGATTAGCAGTTGGAGGTTTGATCTCTATGTTAACTGAGTACTATACAGCAATGGGTAAAAAACCTGTTCTTGGAATCATCAAGAACTCATCTACGGGTGCAGCGACAAACATTATTTCAGGTCTTTCTCTTGGGATGATGTCTACTGCGGCTCCAATTATATTATTTGCTGGAGCAATCTGGGGAGCATATGAGTGTGCTGGATTCTACGGTGTAGCTATTGGAGCATCAGCAATGATGGCAACAACAGCTCTTCAATTAGCTATTGATGCTTTCGGACCGATTGCAGATAACGCTGGTGGTATTGCTGAGATGTCAGAACTTGAGCCTCACGTTAGAGAGCGTACTGATATTCTAGATGCGGTTGGTAACACAACGGCAGCAGTTGGTAAAGGTTTCGCGATTGCATCTGCAGCATTGACTGCATTAGCATTATTTGCTGCCTACGTAACATTCACTGGCATTGATGGAATTAACATCTTTAAAGCTAAAGTTCTTGCAGCACTATTTATTGGAGCAATGATTCCTGTAATATTCTCAGCACTTGCAATGAGCGCTGTTGGTAAAGCAGCCATGGCTATGGTAAAAGAAGTTCGTCGTCAGTTTAGAGATATTCCTGGAATTATGGAACATAAAGCTGAGCCGGAGTATGATAAATGTGTTGACATCTCAACTAAAGCAGCATTGAAACAAATGATGCTTCCAGGGTTGATTACTATTGTTTCACCTATCATCATTGGATTCACAATGGGAGCTGAGGCACTTGGTTCTTATATGGCCGGTGTAACTGTTTCAGGTGTTCTTTGGGCAATCTTCCAAAACAACGCTGGTGGGGCTTGGGATAACGCCAAGAAATCTTTCGAAGCAGGAGTTATGATTGATGGAGAAATGACTTACAAAGGTTCTGAAGCACATAAAGCTGCAGTAACTGGAGATACAGTTGGTGATCCATTCAAAGATACTTCAGGTCCTTCAATGAATATCTTGATTAAGTTAACTTGCCTTATTGGTTTGGTTATCGCTCCGATTTTAGCGAACGGAGGTCATGGTGAAGATGCTCGTGGTTCTAAACACCATACTGAATGTTCATCTTCAGAGCAATGTGAGGGTAAAGAAACATCTTGCGAAGGAAAATCTTTATGCTCTAAAGACTCTAAGTGTGATATGTCTGAATGTGCTTCAATGACTAAAGAGGAGTGCGCTGCAAAGTGTGTCGAAGCTGGATGTTCTAAAGAGGAAATGGAAGAATGTCTTTCTCATTACAATGAAGATGGAGAATTTGTAAAGTAGATTTAT
>Ga0228674_1001954_pt1 | contig 11835 bp, 9 predicted proteins | sample 1D_rmetaG_FD_189054 | JGI IMG/M metagenome (GOLD analysis project Ga0228674, IMG submission 189054) | Seawater microbial communities from Monterey Bay, California, United States - 1D_r | ecosystem: Environmental > Aquatic > Marine > Coastal | place: USA: California | collected 2016-09-26
GAATATGAAAGTCCAAACAACGACCATGAAGACGTCCTGTAGATTATGATAACCGTATCCAATCATTAATTCGAGTTGAGCCGACCAATCATACCAATATTGTTTCTGCTGTAAATCATAGTGATTTATGTCTTGTAACCAAACAGCCGCAATCACCAATGGAAAAACAATTAAGAAAATAATCTTGGTGAACTTCTTAAACTGAAGTCGATACATTCGAAACGAATCCGCAATAATATCACCCACTGATCTAATCTTATCAAATCTAAAGGTTGTCTTGGGCTTGAAATTTTCAACTGGTTCCTGGTGCACTAGTTCCGGATATTTCCTAGCGACATAAATCGGATAGAACACATAGAAAAAGAGGATCAATGCAAATGAGAAAATAATAATTGCACATTTAGACCAATCAGGTAGTATTTGATAATTGGCCGTCACAAAGCTTTCCAAGAATCCCGCTGCGATTATAAACGGAACTAGGCTCAACATAATTTTCAACCCACGTTTTGTGGAGAGTTGCAATGATTGTATTCGTGTATAACTCTTAGGAAAAAGAAGTCCATTTCCAGCTGTAATACCAGCACCTCCGGCAAGAACAATTGCTGAAATCTCAAACGATCCGTGAATCCAAATTCCTAAAAAACTAGTCACTAGTAGTCCTTTCGTATGAAAGAAATACTGAAAAGTACCGAGCATAACTCCGTTGTAGAACATCAGCATATGTGTCCCAAGAGTAAAAAAAAAGCCAACAAAGAATGTCAGAAACGCGACCTTTAAATTGTTCGTTGTGATGTTAATGAACATGGCCAGTTGGTCATCGTCCTCGTAAATAGCAAGCGGGTTCAGATTGGCAATATTCTCATTCGTAACATCAACATAGCCCTGTCCCAAAACCACCGATGCAAAATTAGGGTCAAGATGCGTGGTTACCGCGCCAATCAAGGCATAAATGATAAAAGCCACCAGCGCAAACAGTAAGTTTTTTCTTGATCGATAAATCTCCAGTGGCAGCGAAACCTTCCAGACAGAGATGAATTTCTTAAATGACTCGCCTTTTTGTTTGTGTACGCCTGTAAAGACCTTTTGAGCCAATTGATTTAAGTAAACCCGAACAGTTCTGCGACGATAAAACGTTTGTGCATAGCTCAAATCATCGGTGATGTCCATGTATAAATCACTTAATTCCTCAGGGTCCTGAGATTGTGATTCGTACACTTGTTCAAAGCGATTCCACTTCTTTTTATTTTGCTCTATAAATGAGGTTTCTTTCAATCCTTTCTGATCATTCTGATATAGGGTTAGTAAATATAAAGGAATTATACGATCATTAAGAATTTAATACGTCGAATTTCAGCGTCTCAGAAATCAGCGCATTTGTGCTATTTCCGCTTCTTTCGTGCAAGCTCGAACTTGCCAATCTTAAGGAAAAAACCACCGCTTTTATCCTTAGTCGCCTTCGCAGTTTTAAATTCAACTTCAGATTTCATACGCTTGTTAAGTCTTGATGTGATACCTTGAATAGGATCAGTCATATGTTCAAAGCCGGTATATGCAACATCCCCTTCTGATGCAGTCTCAGTTTCTACTACATTCGGTAGAGCACGTGAAATAGGCTCTAAATCAACTCCTTCTAGGGTGTGAACGAGAAGTCGCAACTCTCTTTTTTCTAGCCCGGCCATCGTTGCACGTTGTGATTGAACTATTTTGGGATCGGGTTGAATTATGACTGGAATTGAATGATATTCATTTTTATCAGTTCCGATTTCTTGAGGTTCATTTATCTCTTCTGCAAGCTGTTGAGCAACGATATCCTCTTCTAATTTATCCTGATTTTGATCCGTTGATTCTTCTGTCGGATCGGTTTCTTTAGCAAAAGATGGTGTTTTCTCCGATTGGTTGTTGGTTAACAGGAAAAATGCAATTAACACACTTGCAGCTGCCGCTAAAGCAACATATGGCCATAGAACAATAACCTTTCGCTTGAGGTCATTCTTTTCACTGTAAACAATTCCCAAATCTGGTTTCATTGTAACCGCAGCGAAAATTGCACGATCTTTTTCTAACTCAGGTTTTCCGACTATCACATCATCCAATTCAGATTTTTTCCCTTCTGAAAGAAGTTCCTCAACTTCGGCAATCATGAAATATTCCGCATTCTCAAGAATGATCACCTCATCCTCATCGCTTTGCTTTAACTCGAGTTTTTCATTCGGCGTCAGCAGATAGTCCTCCGAATCATAAACCGGCAGATCTTCATCCTCCATTTTCAATTCTGGATTCTCTTCCAAGAACACAAGAAGCAACGCAGTATCTTCTACTCCTAGATTTCCTTCTAGGTAGTCGAGATAAAATGCCTCATAATTGAATATGCTAATGCGTTCGGGTTTCATATTACGATATCTAACCTTTTTATGTATGTTTTTAATGCCTTTCGAGCTCTGAAGATATATACCTTCACTTGAGATTCACTAAGGTCAGTAATTTCCGCTATTTCCGTGTAGTTATACCCTTCATAATCCCGAAGGAGCACCACTGTTTTTTGTATTTCAGGTAATCGTTCTAAGGCTGACTGAAGAACTTCTTGTAAGCTAAATTCTATCGTCGGAGTGCTCGACTGTTCATATGCGTCTTGCATGTCTCCAGAGCGTTTTTCTTTCTTCACCCAATCAACAATCGCATGATAAGCTGTTGTAAACAAATAAGATTTAACCTTTTCGTATCGAACCTTTTCATGCTTTACCCAAACCTTGGTGAATGTCTCTTGCACAATATCCTTTGCAGACATCTCATTTCTAAGATGCTTCAACGCGAATCGGAAAATATTATCCGAGTATTCGTCAACTGCCAGGTTGTATTCTTTTGTAGTCATTCTGCCGTTTTCAGAGGTAAGACTTAAAAGTTACGGAAAAGTTACAGCTAACTTGAAAAAAGAATTGGACTTAGCTCAATATTGCCTTAATGCCAGGAAGCTCTTTACCTTCTAGGTACTCTAGCATCGCCCCCCCGCCTGTTGAAACGTAGCTAACTTTGTCAGCCAAATTGAATTTATTAATTGCTGCGACAGAATCTCCTCCACCAATTAAAGAAAAAGCACCATTCGATGTAGCCTCAACAATTGAATTAGCAACAGAAACAGTTCCTTTTTGGAAGTTCTCCATTTCAAATACCCCCATTGGTCCATTCCACAAAACGATTCGTGAATTTCGAATGATTTCATCACACCTTTTGATACTTTCTTCGCCTACATCGAGTCCCATCCAACCATCGGGAATTTCTCCTATCATGACTTCATTACGATTAGCATCATTGGAAAATGCGTCGGCAATGACCGTGTCTGTTGGAATAAATAAATTCACTCCTTTCGTCTTCGCCGATTGAACAATGTTATTTGCCATTTCAAGATAGTCGTCCTCGACAAGAGAATTTCCTACATCTCCTCCTGCCGCTTTCACAAATGTATAGGCCATACCTCCACCGACGATCAAGTTATCGACAGTATCAAGTAGGCGCTCAATGATCGTGATTTTGGAAGAAACTTTCGCTCCACCCACTATAGCTGTTCTCGGCTTCTCGGCACTTTTTAATACTTTATCTACACTCTCAATCTCTCCTGCGAGAAGCAATCCAAACATTTTATCGTTTGGAAAAAACTTTGCCACCACAGTTGTACTTGAATGGGCACGGTGAGCTGTTCCAAAAGCATCATTTACATAAACATCACCGTGCTTTGATAGCTGTTCAGCAAAACTTTCCGTTCCCGTAGTTTCATGCTTATAGAAACGGACATTATCAAGTATCATGACTTCGCCTGGCTTCAAGTTCGTACTCATTTCGTATGCCGAAGTGCCTACACAATCTCCTGCAAACTTTACGTCCACGCCAAGTTTTTCCGAAATATGCGATACAATGTTTTCAAGTGAAAATTTTGGATCGAAACCTTGCTTCGGACGACCTAAATGTGACATCAAAACTACACTTCCACCTTTTTCTAAAATCAACTTGATTGTAGGAATGGCTGCTCTGATTCGAGTGTCATCTGTTACTGCAAGTGTTTCTTTATCCAAAGGAACATTAAAATCAACTCGCACAAGTGCGCGTTTCCCTGAAAAGTCATATGATTGAATGTCGGCCATGATATCTTTTTGTTTAGGTTGCAAATTTAGAAAACCAGCAACAATTTGATTTATATTTATGCTAGCAAATGTCAGATTCACCAAAAATATTTACGCTTAAGCAGGTAGTCAGTTCTATTCGAAAGACGATCGAAGAACGCTACCACCAGACATATTGGGTAAAAGCAGAGATGCACAAACTGAACCGATTCCCAAGTGGACATTGCTTTCCCGAGCTATTACAAAAAGAGGATGGGAAAATTGTAGCCCAAATTTCGGGATCTATCTGGAAGCATAATTTCGAGCGAATTAATCAACGGTTTATTAGTGTTGTAAAAGAGCCTCTAAAAGAAGATACCACGCTCTTAATGCAGGTAAAGATAAGTTATCATGAACTCTATGGTTTAAGCCTACAAATTCTAGATATTGATCCGAGCTACGCACTCGGGGAGCTTCAAAAAGAGCGACAGGAAACATTAAAGCGACTACAAAAAGAAGGTCTTCTAGATAAAAATCAGAAGATTGATTTCCCGCTGCTTCCCAAACGCATTGCTGTTATATCTGCGGCATCAAGTAAAGGTCTTTCCGATTTTCAGCAAGTTATTGAGGACAATCAATGGGGGTATAAATTTTTCACCATGCTGTTTCCTGCCTATCTTCAAGGAGATCAGGCAGCAACTACAATCGTCGCACAATTAAAGCAAATTGAGCGAGTGCAGGATCATTTTGATGCAGTTGTTATTGTTCGTGGCGGCGGAGGCGAAGTGGGCCTGTCTTGCTATAACAACTACGACCTGTGCAAAGAAATTGCGAAATTTCCTCTGCCTGTTTTAACTGGTATTGGACACTCTACGAACATGACTGTTGCTGAAATGGTCGCCTTCAGGAACGCAATAACTCCCACTGAACTGGGAGATTTTTTCATTCAGGCATTTCATTCTTTCGCTGTGCCAGTTTCTGATGCTTGGAAAAACATTATCATCCATTCTAGGTCGTTGCTAGCTGAAGCAAATTTCAGTTTTAACAAGAAATCAGCGGAATTAAAAAATGGTGTCATTAGATCTGTAAAAGAAAACAATCATCGCCTTTATCGATCCAGCCAAGGCCTACTCACAACAGTCAAATCATCCTTACAGCAAAGTGATCAAGCTTTAAGACGTACCGAGCACAAGTTGGAAAGTTCGTCCACGGCACTATTACGGGAGTATACCCATATCATATCAACAATCGAAAAGCAGTTTCCAGGGCTGACCAAGAACACGCTAACTAACAATCAAATTAAGCTGAATCAACTTATGCAATCCTTGAAGTTACTGGATCCACAGAACGTTTTAAAACGTGGGTTTTCCATAACAACACTCAATGGAAAAACGATAGGAGATACAAATCAACCTATCTCAGGAGATAAAATTACCACAAGAACTGCTACATTTACGATAGAATCAGACGTGAAATCAATCACGAAAATTGAAAAAACATAATGGGCGAAGAGTTAAATTACACGAAAGCATTTGATGAACTACAACAAATTGTAGCTGACATTGAGGACGGTGAAATTTCAGTCGATGAGCTCAGTGAAAAAGTTAAGCGTGCTTCAGAACTTATCACTGTGTGTAAGTCAAAACTCACTTCTACAGAAGAAGATGTGAATCAAATTCTTAAGGAATTAGAAAAGGACGAATAATGATAAAACGCACCTTTAGCCCACTGCAACTGAATGCCATTTATGTCGTTCTATTCATCTTAATTGCATGGTTTTATGGGAATTTTGATACTATGGATAGAGGTCCGTATTCTCGTCATCAATGGCGACAATCAGATTGTTTATCGATAACCCAGCATTATTATCAAGACAACTTGCCTTTTCTTGAGCCGGAAATTCATTGGCGTGGAGAAGGGCAAAGCGGGAAAACTATCAGTGAATTCCCGATTGTCTATTACACTGTAGGAAATATATGGAAGGTAACGGGTAAACATTATTGGATCTATCGACTCATCAATTTCATCATACTTGGACTTGGGCTCTACTACCTTAAAAAACTTGCGCAGAAGATTTTAGGCGACAATTTTTGGTCCATCTTTATCCCACTTCTGTTGTTCTCGTCCCCTATTCTAGCCTATTATGGAAACAATTTTCTAATGAACGTGAATGCTTTGTCTTTAGCTATTATAGCATGCTATCACTTCTATCGACATCGGACAGAAAAATCGTATAAGCATCTTGTCTATGCATGTATGCTCTTTCTTTTTGCCGGCTTATTAAAAATAACATCACTGATGCTGTTTTTTGGACTAGGTGCGATTTTCTTGTATGAGATGTTAGTTCGTGAACGGTCACTAAAAATACGTTGGAAGGAACTAATTCCATATGCCGTTACACTTCTGCTCATTCTTGGGTGGTATAGCTATACAGGACATTATAATGCAAATAATATGTCGATGGTTTTCCTTCAGGGGTTACTCCCAATTTGGGACATTTCATCGGAAGACATCTACTCGAATTGGAAGCTTTTGCATAGCGATTTGCTTCCCGAATACTTTAATGTTTCTGCTTTATTCTTGTTAGCAATGACGTTTATCGGCCTGTTGGTAAACCGAAAGAAGGCTCACCCTTATTTACTTGCTTTGATGATTCTTACATCACTCGGTATTGGGGTGTACTTCGTGCTCTTCTTTCAGGTGTTCAATGTTCACGAATATTACCTGATTAACTTGCTTGTGATCATTCCATTAATGACTTTGTTGATATTGCATTTCCTCAAAAAGAATCATGTCTCGATTTTTAATTCTAAAGCTTTTAAAGTGACGGCGAGTATTGGTCTTCTATTCTTGATCTATTCTGCAGGTGTGAGGACCCAAGTCAAATATGATGTTGGCCCAAGTTGGATAAAAAATTCAGCTGTCCTTGACAAACCTGAGGTAGAGTTTTGGCAGTGGTACCATTGGAATTACGGAAACACCTACAAAGAGCTTGAAACGATAGAGCCATACCTCGAGAGCCTCGGAATTGGAAAGAAGGACAAGGTAATTTCTATGCCTGATGGTAGTATCACAATTACTCTTAATCTAATGAACCGCAATGGTTATAATGATTATGGTTACCACCATATCCCCAAAAAAGAAAGAATAGAAAAACAAATTGAGTGGGGAGCAAAATATTTAGTGGTCAATGATACCTCCATTCTAGGTGAGGACTACATGCAGCCATTTATTTTAAATAAAATTGGTGCTACTGAACACGTTTTCATCTACAAGTTGTAGTCTCTTTTCTTAGTCAAAAATTACCTGGAGCGTCTCCCTTTTCTCATTCCTTAGTACGACCACATCGGTTGTATCTCCCTTTTCAACTAGATTGAGGGCGTCGACATAACCTCCGACGATATACAATGTGCTATCTCTCTGAATAAACTGTTGATTGGTGGACTGGAGCTGCTCAAACAGAGGCGTTGAAAGCGTATTCAGCCCAGCTAGCCAGGTTTGATCCGTTACCGGATCTATCACAAATACATTCTGATTGTTATCTGACTCTTGAAAAGTCGCAAAAGGCTGACGTTGATGCAATCCATCAATTCTTCCACCGATTATCACTCATTTATAGTCGGACGTCATTCCCCATGAATAGGAGTGAGTTCCCGGAGCATTTCTAACTGTAATTGGTTCTATTTCTACCACAAAATCTTACGATACCTGCGCTATCGAAGCGTTCGAAATTAATACTAGTAGTAGGCCTAACTATTTCTTTTTTGTGAGTTAAGTTGCAAAATCACAAGATACGTGTGATATGTTGTATGGTGCGTAACCTATGTTACACTGACGTATTTTTCTGGAAAATTTAAGCTGTGTTATTAGTACTAAATCTTAGGAATAATCATGTAGCATGACTTCGAGGATTGATGCGTATCTTCCCGCGGAAATAAACCAGAAGAAACTGAGTCATTATGATTATAATTAGATAATTCTGGGAAATTTTAAGTAAATTTGCTGGCTGCCAACGTGTTTGACGCGTAAAACTCCACTTATGAAGTGTACCATATTACTACTTTTTTCATGTATCGCGTATACGTTATTTTCACAACACAACAACGAATTTTATAATAACGGAGCGGAAGTAACCGTTCAAACTGGGGCTGAGGTTTATGTTATGGGAGATTTCCATAATTATCAAACATCCGGACTTCTTAGAAATAACGGATTCATTGAAATTCAGGGCCATGCGCTTTCGGATAATTTATTTCAACAACGTGGTACAGGAACAGGGAGAATGATCAATAATGACGTTAACGCTGGTCAAACTCAATACATTTCTGGAAGCTATGCAGTTCGCGGTGGTCAAGCCTCAATAGGAGTAAATGATGGTTCGTTTTATAATCTTGAACTCGGCAACGATCAAGGAATTGTATGGTTAAATGGAACTGGTACAATTGCGGATGTTCGAAATTCTGTCAATTTTAATGGGCCTGCTTCTCCAGTTGTAAATAGAATTATAACGCACGACCCTACTGCGATTCCTGCAAATGGAACTGGCTACTTTGCTACTTTTGGTGTCATGAATCCATCAGCTGGTCTCGGAGGTTTAGTAAATAATACTGTTTCATCGAATGGAAACATGTCTGGAATTGATAATGGATACATTCAGGGAAATTTCCGAAGAGCGATTTCACCTGGCGGTGGAACGTACAATTACGTACTCGGATTGGAGCCAGCAGGAGCGGGAGCACAACGTGGAATTCAATACATGAATTTAATCATTGGTGCGAATAATTACGATGTCATTTCTGGCTATTTTCAATCTGGTTTAAGCAATGTTTTTCCTGTTATTGTGGAATGTAGTGGATTCCTTATCAATTATTTCGGAGGTGTAGACCACGGACAATGGGTAATGTCAGATATCAATGCAATTGGAGCTGGTCCTTTCGAAGTTCGCGTTTGGCCGCAAGATGATAATTTTCCAGTTCAATCAGTTTGGACAGTCACAAAAGACAATATCCTTCAAGGAACAGCAAACGATTGTGGTCCAACACCTGTGGGACTTGATCGAGCTGGATTTAGTGATATGGGACAATTTGGAGTTGCCGGATCATTTATTTTACTTCCTGCGGAACTACTCAATATTTGGGCGAGTCCAAGTACGGATCACATTGAAGTAGGATGGACAGTAGGCTCGGAAATGAATTTAGATTACTATCAATTGCAGCGAAGTGAAAACGGAATTGATTTTGAAACGATCGCCACTGTTGATGCTGTTGGGACAACCCAATCAGAACAAAATTACGCTTTCAACGATTATAACGTTGGACGAAACAAGGATTATTATTACCGCTATCAATCGGTCGACGATGATATGTACACCGAATTTTCGCCAATTGTGAGCACCAAACTAATTGGTTCTGGAAATTTCGCAGAAAGTATTCTACTCTATCCTAATCCAACAAATGGAAGTTTGTTCATGGAATTGACGCTAGAATTGAATTCAGAAATAGAATTGACAGTAATGAACAGTGCTGGGCAACAAATTGAATCCCTTACGATTCAAGGGAATAATGGAAACAACGTCTTTACACTTGGCGCGAATGATTGGGCGAGTGGTGTTTATATTGTTCAGGTAACTGAATTACGAACAGGAGAAGTTGTTCGCAGAAAAGTACTAAAAGATTAAAACAATACAGGGAATGAAAAAGTTAATTGGATTGATTGGTTTTACCTGCATGTGCGCAGTAATGAGCTTAGCTCAAAATGTTGGAATTGCGGAGCCTGCACCGAATAGTAAATTGGATGTCGTTCAAACGGAAACCACGGGTAACACATTGGAAGTTACGCACGGAATAACAACAAACGGGAGTTCTAGTGCTTGGATTAAGAATAGCGGAACAGGCTATGGATTGCACGTTCAAAATTTATTGACGAGCAGTAATTTACCGGTGGCTCGATTTTTACAATTGGGAACAGGGGGAACAGCTCACGGACAATTGATAAGTATGAATGGAACCACAATTGCCGGAACAACGGGTCAATACATTGACCAATTAGGCTTGGGATTGGGCTCTTTTACAAATATGGGGAATGCTGCTTCGGCAAGTGCGGGTAATTATATACAACACGTAGGGAGTGGAAATGCTTTAAGGCTTTTGCAAAATGGAACAGGTCTTGGAATCTATAATGAAGTTGCAGGAAGTTACGGTGTTCTTAATGTTTTGAACAGTAACACAATTGGGACTATAAATTTGATGAATGCTGGAGGAACAGGAGAGTATATAGGTCTAGGTGTTAATAATGGGATAGGTGTTCAGGTTGTTGCAGTTGATAATGTAACTACTCCTACAGCTGGTGGAGATGTTTTTGCTTTCAACGGGGCTGTTCGAACTGCGACACCTTCTGGAGCTTTCGTAAATGGAGGTATATTGTTCGGTGCTCAATCAGGACAAGGACATGGTATCTTAATAAATCATTCTGGGGTGGCAGGTAGAAATGCAGAGTTCAATATTATGAATGCTGCGAATTCCGATGCTACGGTTTTTGCAGTAAATAACGGACAAGGTTCGGCGGTATTGGCGCAAAATCAAAACAATGTTATTGCGGGTACAATAAACGTGGGAGATTTCGGATATACTGGAACAGATATAGCTCATCACCGTGGTGTTTCTGGTTATAGCCAACCGGCCGCTGGTTGGGGAATTGGTGTTTTAGGACAAGGTGGTTATTATGGTACTTTTTCTGTGGGGAATTCTGGAGCTACAGGAGTTAAATCATTTGCAATTGATCATCCGGAAGATCCTGAGAATAAAGTTCTAAAGCATTTCTCGATTGAGTCAAATGAAGTGTTGAACCTTTATCGTGGTGTTGTGACTTTAGACGGAAACGGAAAAGCTACTGTTGAGCTTCCAACATATTTTGATCTGATCAATACTAATTTTAGTTACCAACTGACAGCGATTGGAACTCCACAACAACCATATGTTTTAACTGAAATAGCAGGAAATACATTTGAAGTTGCTGGTCAACCTAATTCGAAAGTTTCATGGACGGTATATGCAGATAGAAATGACAAGTACCTTCAACAAAATCCTGAAGAAGGATTGGATGTCGTTCAGAAAACAGGAGAACGTCAAGGTAAATACTTGAATCCTGAATTGTATGGAATGCCTGAATCTAGTGCTATGTTTCCAAAAACGACTCCGCAAACAGGAGGGCAAATTAATCCGAATGGGTCACAATCAACAAACACACAAGAAGTTCGACAAAAAGCATTGAATACAGGAGAAGTTCAAATGAGTACGGGAACAACTGATCCTTCTGAGCAATAAATAATTATAACTTATTTGAGAACCGACTTTTAAACAGAGTCGGTTTTTTTTGTAACATCTGTTACATGAAAACGATCTGAAGTAATGTAACTTTGAAAAAAAGACGCGATTATATTCAAGGGATTCTTTAAGAAAACGGATTATGCTAAATTGCTAAGGGATGGTGCCGTCATTGTTGATGTTCGAAATCCTGGAGAATTTTCTAGAGGATGCATTCCCGGTTCTGAGAACATTCCATTAGGAAAGTTTTCTTCTCGTGTCAAGGAGATTAAATCACTTGGTGTTACTTTATTCTTTCTCGTCCAACACTCGTTGAATATCCTCAATTAAGGTGGTCACCTCCACCTTACTTGTGCCATCGTAGTATCCGCGGATTCTTTTTTGCCTATCAACAAGAACAAAATTATTGGTATGAATGAAGG
>Ga0228674_1001959_pt1 | contig 11815 bp, 12 predicted proteins | sample 1D_rmetaG_FD_189054 | JGI IMG/M metagenome (GOLD analysis project Ga0228674, IMG submission 189054) | Seawater microbial communities from Monterey Bay, California, United States - 1D_r | ecosystem: Environmental > Aquatic > Marine > Coastal | place: USA: California | collected 2016-09-26
ATTTATTTCCTAGCAAATCACAGCTGTGATTTGCTAGGAAATAAATAGGGGACGCAACCCTAATTAGGGTTGCGTCCCCTATTTATTTAAAACTCAATCTTAAACGTTGTCCCTACACCAACTTCCGATTCAAAAGCTATACTAGCTCCCATTTGTTCTAGAATACTTTTTACCATTGCTAAACCAAGACCACTCCCTGAATTCTTAGTTGTAAAATTTGGAACGAAAATCTTCTTTGACGTCTCATCGTCTATTCCGTGTCCGTTATCCTTAAAAGTAACTACAACCTTACCTTGATCAAAATCAAGTTTATCAATACTGATAGTCAACTTACCATCGTTATCACAAGCTTGAATAGCGTTTTTAATCAAGTTGTTAAAGACCCTTGTCAGTTGATCTTTATCTGCTTTTAAAGGAATATTTTCTATCCCAATATTAAATTCAATATCGATCTCATTTTGATACAAAGAAGAAGTCGTTTCCAAGGTTTTAATCAAATCAATCTCCTCCATTTTGGCATCTGGAAGCTTAGCAAAGCTGGAGAATTCACTTGCAATATTTGATAAGACATCAATTTGCTCCACCAAGTTTCTACTCATTCCTTTCAATCTATCCTTAAAGTCAGCACTGCTAGGATCTGCCGTCATTTCAAAATGCTGAATGGATAATTTCATAGGAGTCAATGGATTTTTGATTTCATGAGCCACTTGCTTAGCCATTTCTTTCCACGCTCCTTCCCTTTCACTTCTTGCCAATTTATCAGCACTATCCGCTAATTCTAACAACAGCTTATTGTATGCTTTAATAAGTTGACCAAACTCATCGTTACCTTTCCATTCCAGTAAATCATTCCCTCCATGCAGCGAAAGTGTTTTAAACTGCTCTTGAATCATTCTAATTGGCCTGGTCAGTCTTTGGTATATGAACAAGGTTAAGATGGTTCCTAAGACCATTAAAAAGACGTATATGTTAATTATCGTAACCAAGAATTGGTTAACCTGATTTTGTAAGACGTTTTGCTGAGAGAAATACGGTAAGTTCAATACAGCCATAACTTGATTATCATCGTTTGTAAATGGAACGTATACAGACAAAAACGATAATTCTCCTATGTGCTCTTTATGTGTAAATGAAGATCGATGCTCCCTTAACACTTGCTCAAAAGCAGTCGGATCTATTTTAGTTGAAATCAACCCTTCATTGTACAATTTCGGTTGAGATGAAGCTATAAGGTTTCCATTCAAATCAAACAAATTGATATCTGTAAAAAAGACTTTAGAGAATATAATCATCAAATATTGAATGTATTCCTGATCTTCAACTCCTAAGCTAGTCTCTCCACCAAGTTTATGCTCTAATTCTATTTGTACTGATTTAATCTTCTCTTTAATCGCAAACTTATTCTTTAAATCATGTTGTTCTACCAAGTAGTAAATGGTTCCTGAAGCCACTAGGACTAAGGAGACCATCAAAATCCCAACCATGGATATTTGCATTCGTGATTTAAAATCCAATTCAACTTTATCCTTTTTAGAAAACAACCACCAAATCAAATAGAACAATCCAAGTATCAAACTTAACCAGCAAAACTGATAAGAAAAAGACGTTACTAATGACTGCAATTCATTCGTTTTCTTAGAAATCACCATGGTTTTTCCTTCTCCGTGATGATGAACCAAATGAGAATATCCATCTAAACTTATCTCCTCTAAATCTTTACTTGATTTAAAAGCAATGGGTAATTGATAATGAAAATCATAATCACCGAACTGATCAATCAACTCATCCTCGAAATATTTAGCATATGAATAACCAGATAAATGGGGTTTCGTTTGATTCTCTTTATCCGTTAATAAATCTGGAAACCCTAGACCCTTTTCATCAATCTTCGAATCAAGTTCCAAGGCCAATCTTAAATCTCCTCCAAGATTGAACTCCATTAAGTATGCGCTAATTCCTTCCACATTTTTAATGAACCATAGAAAATCACTCAATTTCTCTCCCGATTCATTCACTTGTTGGTCGAAATACTCATGACAAGCTACTACCTGATCATCAGGCTGAACTAACATAGAATCACCTTTATAAAAAGCAGTGGCTCTTACTTGGAATTTACTCCAGTATGAAGCAAAATAGTTACTGTTAAAATGCTCGGTTAACGCTTCCTGATTCTCCCATGGATTAGATGCTAATACACTAACCTTATCATCTTTCAATATCAATGAATCTATATCTTGAAGGACACTCTCAATAAGCAAGTCTCTTTCATTTGCATGTTGTAATATATGTTCTTTACGCTCTTTAATTTCTTTCCTCGTGCTTACTGATTCTCCCACTAAAGCAAGTACAATACTGTACATAAAAGTTGCGAAGAGCACAAAGCTTAAAGACTTTCTAGTGTATATAAATAATTGAATAGATAGGTGAATTAATACCACCCAAGCAGCTAAACAGATGTAAAACAAAACACTGTTGGAGTCAAAACTAAGTAAGCTTCCAAAATCAGTTAATACACTGTTATTCAGTATTAAACACCTGATTTCCCAAATGGATAAAATAACCATTGGTATGGCCAGCCATTTTCGACGAAATTTTTCAGGTAACAGAAGTAACAACACAATAAAAAAAATGGCCATAATCAAGTGTGTGCAATAAGCAGACCACAAGCCATTAGATTCTTTCACTACTTTCTGAAAGTATATTTTACTTTGATTTTCTGATGATAAACTCTCCGACCCGGAAATACTATCGCTTAAAATGATCCATTCACCACTTATACCAAAAAGGGGACTAATTTCATCATTTAAATAATCATTGTGATAATTGAAATGCTGATAAATTGGAATAGCTGTATATGCAAACTTTTCATCTAAACTATCTACGATGATCTCATACCAACCATTGGATAATCTATAAAATCCATTGCTGTAGATTCTGGCTGGATTAACAACACTCGTGTTCCAAAAACTTAAAACTCCATTCTCCTCTACAAAATGATACAAAGCACTTTCATTCTTTTCCAGGTAATCTATCCGCTCTTCTTTAGTGTTCCGTTTTAATAAAGCGTGATTTACCTCATGACCTGCTTTTTCCAGGAACAGCAAACTTTCTTGTGCCTTCTCCAGCTTTGTATGTCCAAAAACAGTCATTTGACCTAGGGCCAAAAACAAAAAGAGTAGAAAAGATTGCATCTGTTTGATATTCATAAGAATAATTGAAATTTACCTATAATATTTAATAATCAATTAAAATTGTACCTTAATACTAATGAACACGCTAGGTAAAACAGGTCAGATTATTAGCCATATAATACCATGGGTAATTATAATACTTGGACCCATTTCTAAGGTGCTATTCCATCCTGAAGCTCAAATGTAACATCGTTTATTTGCGCTATTGGTTATGGTCATGCATTTAGCTGGATTTTATCTAAACCAATCTTTGTTTGTTCCTAAGCTTTTATTCAAGCGAAAGTTCTTACTCTACGGTATTAGTCTTTCCGCTTTAGTATTAACAGTATTCATAAGTACAAATGTTATTCAAGGATATTTATTCGGACCAATGAAACCAGAGCTGATTGGAATGAGTCCTGTTCTTATTCCTCCAAATTTTGCAACAGCTGGTTTGGTTTTATTAATGGCATTGGGTGTTGCAGCAAAAGCTAGTCAAAAGTGGTTAGAACAAGAAAAGCAACACGAACAAGTTAAAAACGAACAGATTCAAACAGAATTAGCTTTCCTGAAAAATCAAATCAGTCCTCACTTTTTCTTTAATACACTTAACAACATCTACGCTTTAATAGACGGTAAGCCACAAAAAGCACAAGACATTACACACAAGCTTTCGAAATTGATGCGCTATTTGTTGTATGAAAGTGACAAACAAAAAGTAACACTGGGAAGAGAAATAAGTTTCTTGACAACCTACATCGATTTAATGAGGGTTCGCTTACCGGAAACGGTAAACATCCATTTTGATCATGGATCTAAAATGGATAACACAGAAATACTATAATACTCCCATCCGTAGGACAACTTTTCCTTAATTCTTAATTGTTTAGCCAACCATTTTTGCATGATACTTTTGATCTGGAGGAATACTTCCAATTTCAGTATGTCGGCATCAGTGGCGTATTGATGACTATTGACGATTGTTTTATGCAACTCATTGAAGGACCTAAAGAAGCTGTTCACGACTTATACTACAAAACAATTTTTCACGACGATAGACACGTTCGTTTAAAAATAATTACAGAAGGAGCTATTGAAAAAAGAGATTTCGCTAAATGGGAAATGGGGATTAAAATTCTTGATGGGAAAGATGGTAATGAAGAAGAAATTCTTGATTTAAAACACCGTATCAATGAAGAGGAAGATTTAACCCTTCAAATCCTACAATACTTTTATGAAACAGGTGAAGTAGAGCTTGACGGCTTTTGGAAAAGCTTGAATAAATAGATTGCTAAAACTAAGATTAAGCCAAAAAAAAGCCTCGACCTTTGGTCGGGGCTTTCAATATTTAATTCAAACTTCTACTATAAGTCAAACTTAATTCCTTGAGCTAATGGTAACTCAGTTGAATAGTTGATTGTATTTGTTTGTCTTCTCATGTATACTTTCCAAGCATCTGATCCAGACTCACGTCCACCACCAGTTTCTTTTTCACCACCAAAAGCACCGCCAATCTCAGCACCAGAAGTTCCGATGTTTACGTTAGCAATACCACAATCAGAACCTTCAGCAGATAAGAAAGCTTCCGCTTCTCTTAAGTTGTTAGTCATAATAGCAGATGATAAACCTTGAGGCACATCATTTTGAAGAGCGATTGCTTCGTCAAGTGTAGAATACTTCATTAAGTATAATACTGGAGCAAATGTTTCATGTTGAACGATTTCAAACTTGTTATCAGCTTCTGCGATAGCAGGCTTAACATAACATCCTGACTCGTATCCAGCACCTTCTAATACTCCACCTTCAACAACGATGTTTCCACCTTCAGCAACAACTCTTTCAAGAGCAGACTGATATTGTGCAACAGCATCCGTATCGATTAATGGACCAACGTGATTGTTCTCATCTAAAGGATTTCCAATTTTCAATTGAGTATAAGCTTTAGCTAAAGCATCTTTTACTGTATCGTAAACTGACTCATGAATAATCAATCTTCTAGTTGAAGTACATCTTTGTCCTGCCGTTCCGATAGCACCAAATACAGCACCTGGTACAACGATATTTAAATCCGAGTTCTCAGTAATAATGATTGCATTATTTCCTCCAAGCTCTAATAAAGATTTACCTAATCTTGCTCCAACAGCAGCACCAACTAATTTCCCCATTCTAGTAGAACCAGTTGCAGAAACTAAAGGAACTCTCTTATCAGCAGTCATTAACTGACCAATCTTGTAATCTCCAATGATTAAACCACAAAGTCCTTCAGGACAATCGTTAGCTTTCAATACATCAACCATGATGTTTTGACAAGCAACAGCACATAAAGGAGTCTTTTCAGAAGGCTTCCATACACAAGAATCTCCAGAGATCCATGCTAAAGCAGTATTCCAAGCCCAAACAGCAACTGGGAAGTTGAAAGCAGAAATAATTCCAACAACACCTAGTGGGTGATATTGCTCATACATTCTATGCTTAAATCTTTCAGAGTGCATTGTAAGACCATGAAGTTGTCTAGATAATCCAACTGCGAAATCACAGATATCAATCATCTCTTGAACTTCTCCAAGACCTTCTTGGTAAGATTTACCCATTTCAAAAGAAACTAGTTTACCTAATGCTTCTTTCTTTTCTCTTAAAGCTTCACCAAACTGACGAACCATTTCTCCTCTAACTGGAGCTGGAACCATTCTCCATGAAGAGAAAGCTTCTTTAGCTTTAGAGATTACTTTTTCGTAATCGTTTGCGTCACCACAAGTTACTTTACCAATTAATTCACCAGTAGCTGGAGAATAAGACTCGATAACTTCACCGTTAGCAGGTAAAAACTCACCTGTTGCAACTCCGCTATTTAATTCTTTGATCCCTAGTTCAACTAGAGCTTCTTTGATACCAAATGAATTGGCAGTTAAAACTTCAGACATATCTATTGTTTTTTTCTTTTCAGACTATATCAAAGATAAGGCTATTAGCGGGATTAAAAAAACAAGGAAGATGTGGGATTACGGTTTCAAAGCCGTATTACTTGTAGATAATTGAGCTAATGGTTGTTTGATCGCGAATTTAAAGATGGAAGTATTCTTCTATCATATATTTCAACCGGATATGATGGAAATAAAATTGGATGCGTTCCGGACGCAACCCTTAAACCTCTACAAATAATATTCCCTCTTGATTTGCTGCTGCTCTTGCCATAAAAGGAGTGTTAAAACTCACTGCTGGAATCCCATCTTTGTCTATTAAAATGACTCCTCCCAAGCCATCAACTTCATCTGCTAATTTCTGAATGGCTCTATCCGTTGATTCTTTCGCTGTTTTTTCGAACTCTATTCCGTCCACAGCTGTTTTTGCCATTAAGACTTTCATGATTGATTCTCCCCATCCGGTTGTACTCGCTCCTGCATAGCTATTGGCGTAGGCTCCAGATCCAACCAATGGTGTATCACCAACTCTACCAGCCATTTTATTTGGTGTTCCTCCTGTTGAAGTCGCACAAGCTATATTTCCTTCTTGATCAAAAGCAACAGCTCCAACGGTTCCCATTTTACTCGGTTTATCAAAAAATCGCTTTGCGCTGATATGACCATTCTCCAACAATTCATTGTACCTATCCAACTCTCTTCCGGTTAAAAGCTCTTCCGGTTTAACCAAGTTCACACCTTGATTTTTTGCAAACCTACTTGCTCCTTCTGAGGCTAGCACACAATGCTCTGTTTCTGTTCGAACTAGATTTGCTAAGCCCACCGGGTTTTTGACATCTTTAACAGCTAATACCGATCCCAACGAAAGGTCTTTACCATTCATGATTATTGCATCCAGTTCCACTTCACCTTGATCGTTCAAAAAAGCCCCTGTTCCTGCATCAAATGTTGGGTCGTTTTCTAAATACTTCACCGCTTCTAGACATGCGTCTATAGCACTTCCTTTATTGGAAAGGACTGCAATGCCTTTTTTCAAGGCATTTCTTACTCCTTTTTTGTGTGCTTCGTGATATTCAACGGGTATATCCCAAGCTCCACCGTGGACAATGATGGTATATTTCATGCTTTTACTGTTTATATGGCTACTGTTTTGGGGCGACCGCAAGACTAGCCCGAAAATAATATAATTCCTAATTTTAAAATCAAGAAAACAAGCAAATGAATTGGGTAAACGGACAAGCAATAAGAGGAAGTGAAAAACTAATCGATGTTAAGGACAAATATTCTGGAGATATAATCGAATCCGTAAATTTTCTGAATGAAGAAGAAACAGAAAGTTGTGTGAATTCATCAGTAAAAGCTTTTGAAGCATATCGTAATTTCTCTGTTGGTCAAAAAGGACGTTTATTAGAAAATCTTATTGCTGTTTTTGAAAAAGAACAAGAAGGTTTCATTCGGCTCATTGTTAAAGAAGCTGGTAAACCCGTTTCATATGCGAAAGGTGAAGTAAGCAGATGCATCGCGACCATGAAAACCGGTTTGAGAGAATTGTACGCTAACTCTGGAGAAGTGGTAAATATGGATTTTGGGGCTGGTTCAGGTAAAACTGCTTTTACAAAGCGTTTTCCGATAGGACCTGTTCTTGCTATTTCACCCTTTAATTTCCCTTTGAATTTAGCCTTACATAAAATTATTCCAGCCTTGGTTGCAGGTTGCAGTATTGTCATTAAGCCAAGTCCTTATGCACCACTAAGTACCTTACGATTTGCGCAGCTAGTCTCAGTAGCAGGTTATCCCCCTGGTGTTGTTAACGCGATTTTATGTTCTAACAATCTATCCGAAAAATTAGTGAAAGATGAGCAATTTAAACTGCTGTCATTCACGGGTAGTGCGGAGATCGGTTGGATGCTAAAATCAAAAGCTGGTAAAAAGAAAGTAACCTTAGAACTTGGTGGAGATGCAGCGGTATATATTCATGCCGATGCAGATTTAGACTTGGCTGCTAAGCTTACCGCAATTGGAGCCTTTTTATATGCCGGACAAATTTGTATTTCCACTCAAAGAGTCATTGTTCATCAAGACGTTTACGATACTTTCAAAGAGAAATTCCTTATAGAGGTTGAGAATTTAAAGTCTGGTAATCCGTTTTTTGAAAGTGTCTCGATCGGACCACTTATTGATAAGGTTCATTTCGAACGAGTAATAAGCTGGATTAATGAAGCTCAAAACAATGGAGCCAAAACATTAACCAAACAAGACCATATTTCGGCAGCCAACATTATTCAAGCTACTGTTTTAGAAGATGTTTCGAAAAACAGTATTATATCCAACGAAGAAGTTTTTGGTCCGGTATGCTACTTAGTAAAAGTCGAAAATGAAACAGCAGCTTTTGATAGAATAAATGACTCTAAATACGGTTTACAAGCCGGTATTTTCACCAACGACCTTCGCATTTCTATGCATTCATTTCAATCTTTAGAAGTGGGCGCAGTTATAATAAATAATGTTCCAGGTTTTAGAATGGACAACATGCCTTATGGTGGAGTTAAAGATTCAGGGATTGGAAGAGAAGGACTGAAATATGCAATGGAAGATATGACAGAAATGAGATTAATGGTCTTCTAAAGAATTCACATGCTTTACGATCATGGTTTCTAACTCATCTATTTTGATTGGTTTAGCTAAGAAATCATCAAGTCCTTGACTCAATATTTCTTCTCTGTCTCCCTCCATGTTTTTTGCCGTTAAAGCAACAATTGGAGTAGCTAATTCTTAAAGCTGTCTTTTGATTTCAAACGTAGCTACTAATCCATTTATTACAAAAATGATAGGCATTAGAATATTTATCATCCCAGAAAATATATACGATATGGTTGTTTTACTTAGCTTTCTATTTTTATAAAGAAAAAATAAAGTCACGAATAATAGTCCTCCTATAAACGATGGTAAAGCACGTGTCACTCCATCTTCTGAATGTCTTAGACTTGAAAAAACAAAGCTATTATAGAAGAACCCATCAATAGATTTTTCAAAATTGTCTTTTGAACCGAATGAATTCCTTTTTGAAAATTTACTGTTTTCATACACTTTGAATAAGCCTAATCTTAAAGTAAGGCTAGGATAAAAGTGTACCGTGAAAACCTACATTCGTTTCACGTATCTAGTTTTTTGTTAGACAATAAATGATTAGCAGTCCTTATGACTATCCTATGTATCTATTGATCATCTCCTCTAAATCGCATCTATTTACCGGTTTAGGAAGAAAACCATCTAGACCGCTATTCAGTATCGCTTCTTTTTCTCCTTGAGAACTTCTTGCTGTTAATGCGCTAATTGGAGGACTGTTATAAGACAATTGCTCTTTGATTTTATTACACGAATCTATTCCATTCATTACTGGCATTTGAATATCCATGAATATCATATCAAAAGATTCTTTCACAGCCTTGCCATAAGCTTCTTGTCCATTTTCAGCCATTTCAACCGAACAACCAATAATATTCTATGTTTTTCGTTACTCATGAATCTGAACGTATTTTAACCGAACAATTTTTGTTCAATATTAGTTTAAAACCTCTTTACTTATCCGTCTGATTTTTAGCGAAACGTTTTAAAACACCTATTGTTACGTTCAAAAGAAGAATGCCAATTATACTAGATAAAATGGATTATATTACGTTACAACAGGAAGAACTAAAACACCTTTAATCTCATGAAAAAATACTTAAGCATCGTTGTTTTTGTCTTAATTCTAATTTCTTCTTGTTTCTATTTTCTGCAAGATTTTAATAAGAAATCAGACCGTAGAAAAGAATTTGATCTCTTTTTTTCTCAATGGAAGGTTTATGGAATTGATGTTTCCGAATACAATGGCAAGTTAAAATGGACACAAATAGAGACCATATTTAACGAACATGAAATCCACTTTGCTTTCATACGAGCTACGGCTGGTAAAAACCGAATCGACAAAAATTTTAAAACAAATTGGAATAGTGAAAAGCATTCACGAATTGCTATTGGTGCCTATCATTATTATCGTCCGGATGAGAATTCTATCGAACAAGCCGATAACTTTATAAGTCAAGTAAAACTTAAAAAAGGAAATTTACCTCCGGTTTTAGATATTGAACGAAGACCGAAAAACCAGAGTATGATTTCCTTAAAAACAGGACTAAAGAAATGGCTCGACAAAGTGGAAAAACATTATGGTGTTAAACCTATACTCTATTCTGGTTCTAGTTACTTCACCACCTTCTTAAAAAAGGAATTTGGAGAATACCCCCTTTGGATAGCCAACTACAACCAAACTAAAAAGCCCGTTGATGATGATTGGCTAATATGGCAATACAGCAGCAGAGGAAAAGTAAAAGGAGCAAAAGACCGATTGGATATCAATGTCTTTAATGGAACTCAGGAGGAATTGAAAAAATTACTGATTCAATAACCGCTTACCAAGTAATCTCTACCGTTCACAAGTTCATTGCGATAAATAACCTGAATAGGTTTTATGCTTGAAGTGTTAGATATAACTATCTCATTTCTCGTGAGAACCTAAACAAACCTAAAATTTAGCCCTCGTTCCTGAGGGCTTTTATTTTTACTCGTTTTTTCAGACTACCCGTCTGCTCGTTCCAAGCTTGATTTGTACTTTTGTCAGATGAAAAAATACTTGATCATTTGTTTGTTGTTAGCCTTATATGCTTGTGCTAAAGTTCCAATCACAGGACGTCGTCAAATGCATATGCTTCCTGAAAGTCAGTTAATGACCATGGCTATTAGCAACTACAATCAATTTCTGAAAGATAAGCCTGCTTTAAATGATACTCGCGCTAAGAAAATCAAGCAAATTGGAGATAAGATTTCAAAAGCTGTCAATCAATACATGATTGATCATGGTCACTCGAAAAGAATTGCAGGGTACAATTGGGAATTTAATCTAGTTAATGATCCGGCAGTAAATGCCTGGTGCATGCCTGGAGGTAAGGTGGTTTTCTACACTGGAATTCTTCCTTATACTTTAAATGATACGGGTATAGCTGTTGTGATGGGACATGAAATTGCACATGCCATTGCTCGACATGGAAATGAAAGAATGAGTCAAGGCTTAGCTTTACAAGTTGGTGGAGCCTCTCTACAAGTTGCCTTGTCTGAAAAATCAGAACAAACTCAGAATCTCTTTTTACAATCTTACGGTCTTGCTTCTACTATTGGTTCTTTAAAATATTCACGAAAGCATGAATCTGAAGCGGATAAAATGGGGTTGGTTTTTATGGCTTTAGCAGGATATAATCCAGAAGGAGCAGTTGATTTTTGGAAGCGTATGTCTACCAGTGGTGGACAAAAGCCTCCTGAAATTCTATCCACTCACCCTCATGACGATACACGAATTGCAGACATTAAAGCTTATCTACCTGAAGCCTTAAAGCATTACAAAAAATAGAACTTCTCTAGTTTTAAGAAAAGCCCGCTGCATAATTACCTATCTTGCAGCATGAATTCTTTTAACGTCGCAAAAACCCTTCATAATATTGGTATCAACAAGTTGAAACCAATGCAAATTGAAGCTCAGAAAACAATATTGGATAAGGAAAATCTTTTCTTGTTATCCCCAACAGGATCAGGAAAAACATTGGCTTTTCTTATTCCAATGATTCAACAACTTGACGAAAAGATTCCAAGTGTTCAGACAGTCATATTGAGTCCTTCAAGAGAACTTGCTATTCAAAC
>Ga0228674_1001964_pt1 | contig 11793 bp, 10 predicted proteins | sample 1D_rmetaG_FD_189054 | JGI IMG/M metagenome (GOLD analysis project Ga0228674, IMG submission 189054) | Seawater microbial communities from Monterey Bay, California, United States - 1D_r | ecosystem: Environmental > Aquatic > Marine > Coastal | place: USA: California | collected 2016-09-26
GGATGTCTGCTTTCTATTTATTCAAATTACAATCTTGATAAATATATAAAGTGTCAAAACTGAAAAAGCTTTACCCTTATCAATGCAATTCCCATGTTTTTAAGCAAAAAAAATCCCGATCAATTTGATCGGGATTCCTTGAATATGGTAAGAATTATTTTCTAATTCCTAACTCTTTAATAAGAGCTCTATACTTTTCAATGTCTTTTCTCTTCAAGTATGCTAAAAGAGATTTTCTTTTACCAACCATCTTAATTAAAGATCTTTGAGTTGCGTAATCTTTTTTGTTTTGCTTTAAGTGCTCAATTAAGTGCTTGATTCTAAAAGTAAACAAAGCTACTTGACCTTCTACAGAACCAGTGTTAGTTTCTGATGATCCAAACTCTTTAAAAATCTCTTTCTTCTTTTCAGTAGGTAAATACATTATATATTGTTTTTCTTCGTTCTAAATTATTGAGGTGCAAAGATATGTACAAAAAACATAAACAGCAACACTTTTTTAGTTTTTATTATTGTAGTACAATAATTTAAGTGATTGATGAATTTTTTGCTTTAAATCCTTTCTCTCAACGATATAATCTAAGAATCCTTTTTCTAATAAAAATTCAGATGATTGGAATCCTTCAGGTAAATCTTTTCCAATTGTCTCTTTAACAACTCTAGGACCAGCAAAACCAATTAAGGCTCCAGGTTCAGCGATGTTTAAATCTCCTAACATTGCATATGATGCAGTAACTCCACCAGTAGTAGGGTCTGTTAAGAAAGAGATATAAGGAATACCTTTTTTATCTAGTAAACTCAGCTTTGCAGAAGTTTTAGCCATTTGCATTAATGAAAATGCAGCCTCCATCATTCTTGCTCCACCAGATTTAGAAATCATTATAAAAGGAACTTCATTCTCTAAAGCGTAATCAATTGCCCTTGCAATTTTTTCACCAACTACAGATCCCATAGAACCTCCAATAAAATTGAAGTTCATACAAGCAACAACTACTTCTTGCTTATTAAGCTTTCCGTATGCAGTTTGAATAGCATCTTTTAATCCTGTCTTTTTTCTTGAAGCAGCCAAACGGTCAGTATACTGTTTAGTGTCTTCAAACTCAAGAGGATCTCCAGATATCATATACGGATCTAACTCCGTAAACTTATTGTTGTCAAAAAGAATCTCGAAGTACTCGTTAGCATTAACCCTAGTATGGTAACCACAGTTATCACAAACCCATAAGTTGTTCTTGTGATCTTCCATAGCATGGACAGTACCACAGTCTGGACACTTATACCAAAGTCCTTCAGGAGTTTCTCTTTTCTCCTTAGTTGTTGTTGCAATATTTGTTTTTGATCTTTTAAACCAAGCCATATAGCCTCAGATTATGCTATATCAATAGAGTTATCTAAATAGATATCTTGAATAGCGTTTAATAATTCAATTCCTTCATTCATTGGTCTTTGGAAAGCTTTTCTTCCAGAGATCAATCCTTGTCCACCAGCTCTTTTGTTGATGATTGCAGTTTTTACAGCATCAGCCATATCCGTTGCTCCACCTGAAGCTCCACCAGAGTTGATTAATCCGTTTCTTCCCATGTAACAGTTAGCTACTTGGTAACGAGTTAAATCGATAGGGTGATCAGTAGCTAATTCAGAATAAACTTTATCATGAGTTTTACCAAAGTTGACAGCGTTGTATCCACCGTTAACTTCTGGCATTTTTTGCTTGATAATATCAGCTTGTAAAGTAACACCTAAATGGTTTGCTTGCGCAGTAATATCTGTTGCTAAATGATAATCAACACCGTCTTTCTTGAAGTCAGAGTTTCTTAAGTAGCACCATAATATTGTAGCCATTCCTAATTCGTGTGCTCTTTCAAATGCTTGAGCGATCTCAACGATCTGACGATTTGAATCTTCAGAACCAAAGTAGATTGTTGCTCCAACAGCAGTAGCTCCTAAGTTCCAAGCCTCATCCACCGAACCAAACTCAATTTGAGAGAAAGTTGCAGGGTAAGTCAATAATTCATTGTGGTTTAACTTAACGATGAAAGGAATCTTGTGTGCATACTGTCTAGATACTGAAGCCAAAACTCCAAACGTACTAGCTACAGCGTTACATCCACCATCGATAGCTAACTTCACGATATTCTCAGGATCGAAGTAAATTGGGTTTGGAGCAAAACTTGCACCAGCCGAATGTTCGATTCCTTGATCAACAGGAAGAATAGAAACATATCCTGTTCCAGCTAATCTTCCATGATTATATAAAGCGCTTAAGCTTCTTAATACTTGTGGATTTCTATTTGTAGTACCGAAAGATCTTTCTACAAAGTCTCCTCCTGGTAAGTGTAATAAATCTTTAGAGATAGTCTCACATTTGTGATCCAATAAACTTTTTGCTGTTTCAGCTCCTAAAAGTTCTTCAATTCTGTTCGTTGCATTCATCGTTGCAGTGGACATTGGTTACTATTTATAATAATTTCGAATCGCGAATTTAGGGATTTTAGTTTAAATCTAAACGGAAAACATGTTCCAATGGGAATAAGCTTATAAAGAATGGTGTTAGATAGCTGAATATTAAGTCTTGAGCTTTGATCTGTTGAGAAAATACTCTATCTTTGCAGACCAAATTATTAATAGGTCATCGAGAATGGCCACAAATACTAGAAAGTATGCCTGCAAAAATTAGATTGCAAAGACAAGGAAGAAAAAGATCTGCATTTTATCACATCGTAGTTGCTGATGCAAGAGCGAAAAGAGATGGTAGAAGTATCGAAAGAATTGGATCTTATAATCCAAACACAAACCCTGCTACTATTACTTTAGATTTAGATAAAGCTGTAAGCTGGTTAGAAGATGGTGCACAACCAACTGATACTGCTAGAGCAATTTTATCTTACAAAGGTGCTTTAATGAAGAAACACTTAAACGGTGGAGTAAGAAAAGGTGCTTTTGATCAAGCTGAAGCTGATAAGAGATTTGATGCTTGGTTAGCTGAGAAAGAAGGGAAGATCGAAGGAAAAACTAAAGGTTTATCGGACGCTCAAGCAAAAGCTGCTGCTGATGCATTAGCTGCTGAGAAGAAAGTAAACGAAGAAAGAATAGCTAAGTTAGCTGAAGCTGAGGCTGCATTAAAAGCTGAAGAGGAAGCTGCAAACGCTGAAGCTGAAGAAGTAGTGGCTGAAGAAGCTGCAACGGAAGAAGCTCCTGCTGCTGAAGAGGCACCAGCTGCTGAAGAAAAAACAGAAGAGTAAGAAACTGCACGAGTTTTTTATTATATACAAAAAGCCATCTCGTTATTGAGATGGCTTTTTTTTGGGTCTTTATTTTATGCTGATAAATCGGCGACTATAATCTAAGCTATTTCTTTAAGATTCTTCACCTTCAAAAAGGTAATCTCGAACAGCATTAAATATTTTATCTAAATCTGAATTGTTCATGATGTAAGGAGGCATCATATAGATCAAGTTCCTAAAAGGTCTTAGCCAGATTCCTTTTTCAACGAAATGCTTTTGTGCAGCTGCTACATCCACATTCTTGTTTAATTCAATTACTCCAATTGCTCCAATACATCGTGTTGATTTAACTTTTGGGATACTGTGGAAAGGTTTAATGTTTTCTTTAATTCGCTCCTCAATTCTAAGTACGTTTTTCTTCCAATTGCTTTTCTCTAAAAGTTCAAGACTTTTATTTGCTACCGAACAGGCTAATGGATTCCCCATAAATGTTGGACCATGCATTAATACACTTGCTTCACTGTTAGAGATACCTTCTGCTACTTTGTTATTACACAGTGTAGCAGCAAAAGTCATCATTCCACCAGTTATAGCTTTACCTAGACACATGATGTCTGGTGAAATATTAGCATGATTACAAGCGAACAATTTACCCGTTCTTCCAAATCCTGTAGCTATTTCATCTGCAATCAATAAGACATCATGTTTGTCACATAATCTTCTTACTTCTTGGATAAATGACGCAGCGTATATTCTCATTCCGCCAGCTCCCTGAACAATTGGTTCAAGTATAAAGGCAGTAGCTTCATGTCCGTATTTCTCAAAAATGTTATTTAGGTTCTGAAGATCCTGCTCGTTTAAGTCTTCTCCAAAAGTTGTACTTGGTTCCGGACAAAAGATTTGTTTTGCTAATAAGTCTTCGAACAAGTGATGCATTCCTCCGTTTGGATCACATAATGACATGGCTCCAAACGTGTCACCATGATAAGCCTTTCGAAGCGTGATGATTTTAGTTTTTTCTTTTTTTCCGTTTCCTAATGAATATTGCAAAGCCATTTTGATGGCAACTTCAACAGAAACAGATCCTGAATCAGCGAAAAAGACTTTTTCTAAACCGTCTGGACTTATACTAACTAATTTTTTGGCTAATTGAACGGCAGGTTCATGCGTAAGACCGCCGAACATAACATGTGATACTTTTTGTATTTGATCGGCAATAGCTTGATTCAATTCAGGATGATTGTATCCATGAATAGTGGCCCACCAAGAACTCATTCCATCAATCAATTCTTTACCATCTGCTAATTTGATTTTAACTCCTTTCGCAGATTCCACAACATAAGCAGGAATAGGTTGCGTCATTGACGTATAGGGATGCCAAATATGGTCCTTATCAAATTGACTAAGCTCTTTTTGATTCATTATAATAATGCTATAAACTTATTTACCTCTTCTTCAGTAGTGTTCCAACTGGTGACAAATCTACAAGCATTGACTCCCATAGAAGGGAATATATAAAAACCAACTCCAGCGTCTTCTAATTCTTTTCTCTTATCTTCTAAAATCTCAACAAATACTTGATTTCCATGAACTTCTTGAAGAACGTTATATCCTTTCTCTTTTGCAGCTGTTGCTAGTTTTGCTGCCAATTCATTTGAATGTCTCGCTAAATCCAACCATAGGTCATTTTTAAACATTCCTAAAAATTGAGCTGCAGCATATCTAGATTTAGAAAATAATTGAGCACCTCTTTTATGTAAGAAGGTAAGACCCGGTACCAATGATTTGTTAAACACTACCAACATCTCAGCACTCATAGCGCCAAGTTTAGTAAGCCCTAGTGAAAGTATATCCACACCCGATTTCCATGTCATTTCAGCCGGACTTGCACCCGTTGAAACAATAGCATTGGTAAACCTTGCTCCATCCATATGTAAAAGCAAGTCTCTTTCTTTACAAACCTTTGAAAGTTCCTTTACTTCGTCAGGAGAATACACACAACCATGTTCTGTTAAATTGGTAATGCTTAAAGCATTGGCCTGCATGTTATGAATGTTGTCTTTCCATCCATTGCTAAAGAAGTTATTTACTTCAGTAGGAGTAACCTTTGAATTCATATTGTGAGAGATCGCGCTTAATCTAGCACCACCCATTAAGGCTTCAGGGGCTCCCGTTTCATCTTGAAATATATGAGCCGCATGATTACATAATACGATCCCATATTTTTTGGTAAGTGCAGACATCGCAATTGCGTTTGCTCCGGTACCTGTAGCTGTTAAATAGATTTGAGTGTCTGTTTCAAATATTTCATTGATTTTTTCTCTTAAGCTAGAAGTAAATCTATCATTACTATAAGCGTGAGCTCTACCTGAATTCGCTTCTTGTAAGGCTTCAAAAACTTGACCTACAATTGCGTCTGTATTATCTGATGAAAATTCCATAATATATGCTTCGTTCGGACTGCAAATTTAACCATTCGAATTTACTAGGAAAAAGAGCTGTAGATTGAATTTTGAGTCTACGCCCAATTGAATTTTGTAATTTAGTCTTATCAATGAGTGATTGGAGAAAAAAGTTAAGAATTAAGGAGTTTAATGCGCTGGTTTTTACCATGTGTTTATTCCTTTCTGCAGTGTTTTGGTTACTGACTCAATTGTCTGATTCTCAAAAGACATATACTCCATTTACTGTTGAGTATGTAAATACGCCTAAAGACTTTGTATTGACCAATGAATTGCCAAATACGATTAATTTGGAATTAGAGTCTCAAGGATTTCAGTTACTTAAATATGAGCTTTCGCCTTCTAATAACTTGATAAAGATTGATTTATCGAAAGTTAAGTTCAGAGGGAATGACTTAGATAAGAAAGGAATTTTATTGAATAACTTGAATATCGCTGGATTAGAAAACCAGCTAAAGAATCAAGTAGAGATAAAGAGTGTGTCTCCTGATACCTTGTTTTTCAATATCAGTAGATTCAAAAAGAAAAAAATGGCTTTGAAACCAAGAGTTACAGTTGATCTTGGAGAAGGTTTTGATTTAGTAAATATCAAAGTGATTCCTGATTCAGCTGTTATAAGTGGTTCTTATCATTACTTCTTAGATAATAAAGACGTAAAGTTTGTCATTGATTCCTTACCTGAGTTTTCAGATTCGTTGACATATCTGGCTGATTTGGACTTAGGAGTTGGTGTGGATTTAGAAGAAGAAAAAGTGAATGTATTATTGCGAAAAGAGAATGTTTTAAAGCAAAACATTACAGTTCCCGTTCAGGTGATTAATTTGCCTTCGTCGATCAATTTACAACTCTTTCCCAATAAGGTGAGTGTTAGCTTTTATAGCAGTAATACAGTTAAAAAAAGATTATCATCTTCCGCATTCAACTTTATAGTGGATTATAATGAGATCAAAGATAATGAGACTGCAAATAGAATTACTGTTCAGCCATATTTGATTCCTCAAAACGTTCAAAACGTTAAAGTTAGTCCAGGTAAACTTGAATTCATTAAGAAGAATGATTAAGGTTGGAATAACTGGAGGTATAGGAGCTGGGAAATCTACCGTTTCGAAATATTTAGAGCATTTATCTTATCCTGTTTTTAATAGCGATTTAGTTAGTCGTGAAATTCTAATAAACGACAAAAACGTTCATCAGGAGATTCAAAAAAGATGGGGAGGTCAGGTTTTAGCCAATGGAGAAATCAATAGAGTTGAAATAGCTAAGATTGTTTTCTCAGATGAAGAAGAATTAAATTTTTTAAACCACTTGCTTCATCCCAAAGTAGCTATCGCTTTTGACCTTTTTTGCAAAGCGCGTAATTCATCAATAGTTTTCAAAGAAGCTGCAATCATGTTTGAAAGTGGCGCTTATAAGTTGATGGATAAGGTGCTTAATGTTCATTGCGATGAATCGATCCGAATTCAAAGAGTTATGAGTCGGGATAAGGTTTCTGAGCAAGAAGTAAAGAATAGAGTGGCTCGTCAGTGGACAGATAATCAACGAAAAGAAGCTTCAGATTTTACAATTGTGAACAATGGTGAGGATATGTTGATTCCTCAAATTCATAGTGTTTTAAAATCCTTAGAAGATGAAGAAAGTCAGAATTCTTAGTCTAGATGGTGGTGGAATTCGTGGAATACTAACGGCTTCTTTCTTAGTAGAGTTTGAGTCCTTTTTACAAAGCGTATCAGGAAATAATAATGCGCGTATAGCTGATTTCTTTGATCTAGTAGTTGGAACAAGTACAGGAGGCATTCTTTCCTGTTTGCTGCTTTCTCCAGATCTCGAAGGAAAGGCTAAATATTCTGCTGAAGACTGCCTGGATTTATATGCATCATTAGGAAAAAAGGTGTTTTCTAGGTCGTACCTGGATGCATTGCTGAGTGTTGATGGATTATGGGATGAAAAATACGATGCCAAGCATTTAGAATCTGCTTTAAAAGAAGTGTTCGAGAATCAGTCTATGAAAGACTTGGTAAAACCAGCAGTGGTAACGTCTTATGATATCCAAAATCGAAAGGCATTCTTTTTCAGGTCTTTAGAAAGTAAAAATCAACAAGAATTATACAAGGTTAGAGATGCATTAAGAAGTACGAGTGCGGCTCCAACGTATTTTGAACCACTGCAGTTTATTAATAATGCGCAAGAAATGACATTGGTTGATGGTGGCGTGTTTGCCTCTAATCCTTCATTGTGTGCTTATTCAGAAGCAAGAGGTATAAAGTTTAGTGAAGTCTCGTCGACTGATTTAGATATTGATTATCCAGTTGCTAAGGATATGATGATATTATCGGTAGGGACAGGCGTTGATAATAAGTCTTATACATTCGAGCAATCAAAAGATTGGGGAAAGGCACAGTGGATGGTTCCTTTAATTAATGTTTTGATCTCAGCAAATGCAGAAACAACAGATCATTATCTAAGACAGATATTTAATACAACTGAAGAGCCTTCTTCTTATATGCGAGTGAATATAGACTTAGAAGCGGATAAGTCTAAAATGGATGATACAGACAGTGATTACTTAAACTACCTTCGAGAGAAGGGGCATGAAATGTTTAAGCTAAATCAAAAAGAGCTTGAATCTTTTATTAAAAGATTACTTTAAAACTTCAACCTAGGATTTGATACCGTCTCCATGTTTCCAAAATCCTTTTCTAAAAACTTGTAATACGCAGCAATTCCGATCATACCAGCGTTGTCAGTGCAGTATTGAAAATCTGGAATATGAGCAGTAGTGTTGCTTTCTTTAGCTAGTTCAAAGAGCCTGTTTCTTAAAGTGGAGTTAGCGGAAACACCACCAGCAATGGCAATGTGTTTAACTTTAGTTTCTTCAATTGCCAGTTTCAATTTTTTGATTAAAGTCTCTACAATAGCGTGCTGAATACTCGCACATATATCCTTCAAGTTTTCTTTTATGAATTGATCATTCTTCTTCATTTCCTTTTGTAAGAAGTACAGAAAAGAAGTTTTTAATCCACTAAAACTAAATTCATATTTCCCCACTTTTGCTTCCGTAAAAGAATATTTAAGCGGATCTCCTTCTTTAGCATGTTTGTCAATTAAAGGTCCTCCAGGATAAGGTAAGTCCATGATTTTTGCCGCTTTGTCAAAAGCTTCTCCGGCTGCATCATCAATGGTTTCTCCAAGAACTTCCATTTCGCTAGATGATTTAACCAAGACAATTTGTGTGTGTCCCCCAGAAACTGTCAGACAGAGAAAAGGGAAGTCAGGAGAGCTAAAGTCGTCTTCTATTAAGTGAGATAGGATGTGACCTTGCATGTGGTTAACTTCAATGATAGGAATGTCTAAAGACATAGCCATCGTCTTGGCAAATGTACCACCAACTAACAATGATCCTAATAATCCTGGTCCTTGAGTATAAGCTATCGCTTCTAAATCCTTTTTGTCAACTCCAGCTTCTTTTAACGCCTGATCTACAACAGGAATAATATTTTGTAAATGAGCTCTTGAAGCCAGTTCAGGAACTACTCCTCCAAACTCGGCATGTACACCTTGTGTGGCTATTTTATTGGCAAGGACTTTCTTTCCTTTTAAGACAGCAGCAGAGGTGTCATCACAAGATGATTCAATGGCAAGAATAATGGGATTAGCTTCATTCATATTTGTAAAGTTAGGAGTATCTTTATTAAATGAATAATACTAAGAAGAAAAGAGTCTGGCTCCGTCGCTTAATAGCGGTATTTTTCTCTTTAGTGTTACTTTTGTTTTTCACCGGTTTGTTGTTGAGTTACTATTCTGGTTTTCAGACTTATGTAGTGTCTAAGGTTAATGGATACTTGAAAGAAGAAATGGGTCTGGAATTGAAGGTGGAAAATGTTCGTTTGGAATTCTTAAAAACTATCGATTTTAAAAATGTTCTTCTATTAGATCATCATAAAGATACCTTGTTGTTTGCCGAGAGTATAGAAGTAGATATTGACTTTGTATCCATACAAGAAATGAGTTTTGACTTGGATGATGTAAACATTGATCATTCCATCATTAAAGTCATTCAATATGAAGGAGACAGCGTAAACAATGCTCAAATTGTATTGAATAAGTTTAAGCGCGATTCATCTTCTAATCAAACAAAACTGAAGCTCAACATTGATGATGTTTCTTTTACGGATCTGAGTTTTGAAATGAAGGATCTAAACTATGCGCAAAAAGAAGGGTTTGATAATAGATACCTAAGCTTTTCGAATTCAAACATAAATCTCAATGATTTTGCTTTGTCAGGAAACGATATAAGCATTGATCAATTGAGTCTTGCATCAATAATGAATCAAGAAAAGAAGGTTTCAATTCAGTCGGACTTTCAATTAGTAGATAAAAAGATTCTAGTTAATGAATGTTTTGTTAATGTAATTGCATCAAAAGTGGCTTTGTCAGGAATGTATCGTTTAGATTCAAACCTATACCAAGGAGAGGTGATAGGAGATGTTTTTATGAATGATTTAACTTATTTCCTAAATCGAGACTTAGATGCTCGTGTGGGAGATAATGTTGCGTTTTCTATAGCTGTTGAAGGTGATTTGGAAAATGCAAAGGTAAAGTCTTTATCTGTTGATAATGAATATGCAAGTTTTGATGGATTGGCTAATGTTAAAGGTTTTAGTGATCGCTTGGCTTATGAATTAAACGGTAAACTAGTCTCTGAAAACATTTCATTATTCAAAGAGAAATTCAATGTAAAAGGGATTCGAGATGATTTAGATCTTTCAGTCAAGATTGATTTAAATGGGGGAAGGGGTTATGTACAAGCTTATCTAGATTTACTACAAGGAAAAGAAGTTCTGAAAACGGAAGTTTCATTAGATATTAAAAACAATCATTTAGAGGCTAAGTCCAGTGGTTTATTGCTTTTGACTAAGATTCTGGAATCGAGTAAAGTTTCATCATTGTCGCTAAAGAATGAAATGACTTTGAACACAAAGACAAAGGCTTATAAAGCTTCTGGATTGTTGTCTAGTATTAGTATTAAGGATCAAGTCATAGATCACATTGATTACGGTGTAGAGGGTGATTTAAATACATTACTGTATGCTTTTGAGATAGTGGATCCTTCGATTAATTTGGAGTCTAATGGAAGCATACGTTTTCAGGATACCCTTCAAATAAGTGCTAAATCGAATTTAAAGAAGTTTTATCCGTCACGTTTAGGTTTAGTGGATAGATCGAAAGGTTTAAGAGTATCTTCTTCCTTGTTTACCACATTAAAGTATCATTCAAAGACAGGTTTCTCAGGTTTCGTTCAAATGAACGATTTTAAGTTCAAGGAGCTAGTGTATCGTCAGAATTTGGATCAGCTTAGTCTGCATTTTAATGAAGGAGAACAGAATTCCGTAAGTCTCTTTTCGGATTGGATTAAGCTTAAAATGTCAGGGGAGTTTGATTTCTATTCATTGCCAGAAGTGCTAAGCTCAATAGCTGAAGAAACATTAAAAGGTTCTGTTCTTAAGCTTAATGAGAAAATTGAAGTCTATTGTGAAATTCCTCGATTTTATCCTTTAGCTAAGGTCTTGGATTTTGATATGGATTTTCATGATTTGGTTTTGAATGCTAGCATAGCTGAACAGTCAGCGGTTCAGTTTGATGTAGAGCAAATTAGGTTAAAAAACAAAAAGGCATCGAAGGTTGGTTTGAGCCTGAATTCAACAGAAAGTGATTCACTAAGTTTGGTAGTTGAGCTAGATTCTCTTTTCGTTGATAATAAAGCAGTTCTGGAGGAAATAGTGAATTCAACTACTTTGAAGGCCGGTAGGTTTGCGAATCGTTTAGAATGGGATGCCATATCTGATAAGCAATCTAAGGGTGTTCTAAGTATTTCATTAGACCTTAAGTCGGATACACTTTCTGTTCGAATAGATAAAGGCGAATTCTGGATGAATGATTTCGAATGGAGTATTGAAGAAAATATTGCGATGGTTTTTGAAAAGGATAGAATTCGGATTCCTGGTTTAAACTTGAAGCATAAAGAGGAAACAATGACCTTTTATGGTGTAATAGGTCATGAAGAATCAGATAGTATTAATGTGGAAGTAAGTCAGCTGAATCTTTCTACT
>Ga0228674_1001967_pt1 | contig 11767 bp, 8 predicted proteins | sample 1D_rmetaG_FD_189054 | JGI IMG/M metagenome (GOLD analysis project Ga0228674, IMG submission 189054) | Seawater microbial communities from Monterey Bay, California, United States - 1D_r | ecosystem: Environmental > Aquatic > Marine > Coastal | place: USA: California | collected 2016-09-26
GCTATAATTTATATTTACGTAATGATTATTTGTCTTTTAGGATATATGGGAAGTGGGAAGTCGACTTTAGGTAAAAAGTTGGCCAAGAAAATGGACTTAGAATTTATCGATTTAGACAAATACATTGAATTGAATGAAGGGAAGACCATCACTGATATCTTTTCGGAGTCTGGAGAAGCTATTTTTAGAAAGATTGAAAAGGAGTCTTTATCAGTTTGTTTGAAAAAGGAGAAGGTTTTATTGAGTTTAGGAGGAGGGACACCTTGTTTCTTTGGAAATATGGATTTAATAAAGCAATCAGCAATAAGTGTTTATTTAGATTTGAGTCCGAAAGCTCTTCAAAGCAGACTTATTCAAGGAAAATCTAGTCGTCCTTTGATTGCAAATCTATCGGATAATGAAATGCTCAGTTTTATTGAAAAACATCTAGGAGAGCGGGTATCGTACTATAAACAAGCGGATATTCATTTTCAGCCTTTTGATCAGGAGGTAAATGATTTGATTGAAGAAATAAAAGCTTATTCTAAGTAAGCAATCTCTTCGTTTGCATTTAAACTTACATGGATATGGTCCTGTAGGGTTGTAGCCAATGAAGTACCTACGAAATCAGCTTCTATTGGGAATCTTTTATGAGCTCTATTGACTAAAACTACAGAAGCAATCCTTTTTACGGGAATGTTTAATACTCGATTAAGACCAAACATCATTGTTTTACCAGAGTTAAGTACATCATCAATTAAAAGGATGCTCTTGTTTTCTAATTCCTTATTCTCTAAACTAAGTTCAACTTCCGAATTATATGGGTTTTTCTTATCTACGATTAGTTCTTCTAAAAGAACTTCGATATCACTTTCTGTAGTAAGAATTGACTTTAACCTCTTTGCCAATTCAAAACCTTGTCCACTTATACCTAGCATCACAATAGATTTCTCTTCAAAGTTATGCTCGATAATTTGGAAAGCAATTCTTTTGATTTTATCGTTGATTTGTTGGCTGTTAAGGATGATCGATTTCATAACTTAAAAATAGGGAAGAATGTTAAACTTACTCCATTAAAAACTTAAGACGTTCAATTTCTTTTTGATTATTATCTTGATTAATGGCACTTTTTATATGTCTAATCTCTTTAGGAGTTAAGTGCCAACTCAACGATACTCTATCACTTCCTTTGTTTTCAAGGTTAAAGTCTATTACGTCAACTTGTCCATCATACCAAGCACTAGTGAATTGCAGCATTTGATCTAGGTTAAAATATTGAACATTGAACAAGTTCTTAAATGATTTAGCAATAGGTGCTTTAACGGTCTCGAAGAAGGTTTCACCCCCTGCTTTATCTATATACACGTCTTTTTGTTTGTCTCTAACTTGGATGATGATTACACCAGAAGTATTTGAGCTAATCCAGTTTCTAAACGTATACAAGTATTTTAATGAAGTTTTAAGTCCGAAGTTATCTCTTAGTCCGGCATCCATTGCCGTCAATTCTGGTTCAGATGGTAAGGTAACCCTAGGCATAATGTAAGGGAATGTAGCATTCATTCTTAGAGCCGTAGTAAACTGTAGGTTGTTTGCATTTTGCTCTCTAAAGAATCGTCTTAATTCGATACCATCAATTACCGGAGTATTGGTCATGTTACTCTGAGTGATTGCTTTTGATAAATACGAGACCGACTGAGAAGAAATGATAAGCTGTCTACCATCATCTTCAATGGTAGGAGTTACCACCATGGTAGGAATGATAGCCTTTTTCTCAGGGATGTAATAATCTCTAATGGTTTTATTTAATGCATTGTCAAAGTTCTTATTTAACTTCTGTTCCCAAGCATAACCACGATCCTTCGCGTAATGATTGTTTCCGATCGAAAACTTTCTAAACTTAAATAGATCATTAACTGCCCAATTAAATGCAACCGGATTTAGAAGATCCAAAGTAGTTTTCTCCAGATACTTGTCATCAAATCGATTGTCAATCTTTCCTTGCTGTTCTTGTAAGTATAATTCACGATAATAACTTGCACCAATTAAACCTCCTGAAGAACCAGTGATCAAAGCAGTATGCTCCATTAATTCTCCGCCAAGTAAACTGTCAACATGCGATAGTATATTAAACGTCCATGACATAGACCTAATACCTCCTCCTGAAGTGTTAATTAAGATAAGCTTAGGCTTTTCCTTTTTATCCTCAGCTAAATGCATGTTTTTTAAACGCCAGTTATTCAAGGTGTTTAAACCTTCTTTAAAGTCATTGTAAAAAATGTTTTTATTCGCATAATGCTTCATGGTTTCATGAGAGAAAACGGCTTTGCTCCCTGTGTAATCCATTCCATAAGCTTTATTCGTCGTGTTTAGAATATTAAACTGACTAAACCAATTAACCAAAGCGAATAGAATGATAAATACCGTTGTGCTCCAACCTCTAAACCAGGAATGCATTGCAGAAATAATCATGATGATTAAAGTGAAGATTAAGCATAAACTAGCTCCGGCAGGAATCATAAAAATATCGAACTCACTCAAAAAGCTTAAGGCAATAGTTGTAGTGAAAACAAAAATCTCAAACATCGCCGCGTTTAAGTGGTTTTGCTTTAAAACCTGTCTTAGCATATCACTATTATAGTGATCAATATTTCTAGCTAATCGAATATTTAAGGGTGAGGACAGATAAGTGGAAACAGTCCACATTCTATCTTTCGTTAGAAACTCATGCCATCTCGTTTTCTTATGTAAGACCGTTTTTATGGTTTTTTTCTTTTTTTCAAGATTAGCATAAGATGTATCTATTCCAAAAAGTAATTTAATATCCTTATTGGTTTTATAGAAGTAGCCAATGGAGACCATTATAAACAGGGTGTACCCAGCAAGAAAACCAACAATGTACATGGCTATCAGCCAAGCGGGATCAAAGGTCTGGACGATGTGAAACTGAACAACATTATAGCTATAGGCTATTATACTGATCAAGGGGATTAAACTGTTGTTTACACAATACTTGAAAAAAGGCTTTGATAAAGTAGCAATGAATGGAAATCGATGTCCATTCATAATGTAGGATGAAATGTTAAAGGCCATTACAAATCCACCAAAAGCAAACCCAAAGATCGTATAACTTGCAAAGGAAACTTCACCAAGGTATTCAGGACTCAAGAATAGATAAGAAATACCATATTTCTCTCCCATGTTTCCAGTGATCAATCCAAACACTACAAGCCAGAAAACAATCAGTAAGTGATTCTTTTTAAGATGAGTGAAAAAGAGCTGAACCGGGAAGAAATAGAACAGTCGTTTGAAGCGAGTACTTCGTAAAAATGGAACGCGTTTTGTGATAAAGGATTTAAATTTGTTCAAGTAGCTAAGTATTGGTTTTTTGCTTAACGCTTTTAAAGTTAATAAGGTTATCATTATTTAAGCCTTAAAGCATTAAATTCTTATCTTGTTTGAGCGCAATTATAACTTATAAATCAGAAAAAAATGAATAAGCATTTTTCAAGAATCGTATTAATTGGTGGTTTGAGTTTAACCATATCTTGTGATAACCTTGGTGAAATATCAAAGGGGTTAGAAGTTGCTCAAGGAGTAATAGAAGCTTCTGGAACAACAGCTTCGGCAGCTTTAACTAATGATGAGATTGTTTCTGGGTTAAAAGAAGCATTGTCTTTTGGTATTAAAATAGGAGCTGAAAAGGTGTCTGTAACAGATGGTTTTTTCTCTAACGCAGCAATCAAAATTCCTTTTCCGGAAGAGGTTAAAAAAGTAGAAGAAAAAGCACGTCAATTTGGTTTAAATAATCAGGTAGATAAATTTGTTTTGACTTTAAATCGTGCTGCAGAGGAAGCTTCGAAGGAGGCAGTACCTGTTTTTGTTGAGGCAATAAAATCAATGAGTATCAGTGATGCGATAGGGATTTTAAAAGGTGGAGACCATGCTGCAACTGATTATTTGAAAAAAGCAACTACAACTGAATTACAAGCAAAGTTTAAGCCGGTGGTTCAGAATGCTATCCAAAAAGTTGAACTTACGAAGTATTGGAATCCTGTAATTAAGGCCTATAATAGAGTTCCTGGTGTGGAAAAAAAGAATCCGGATTTAGAAAACTATGTAACGGAAAAAGCATTATCTGGTCTGTTCTTAATGGTTGCTAAAGAAGAAGGAAAGATTAGAAAAGATCCAGCTGCAAGAGCTACAGATTTATTAAAGAAGGTATTTGCTAACCAATAGTCCATGAAACCATTTCTTAGTATCATTATTGCAAGTGTATTATTTATCGCTTGTGGAGGAAATTCTAACAACGTAGAAGATCAAAAGCATATCGTTAAGGTTCGTCTTTTAGAAGATGCGGATCAGTTGAATCCTGTTAACAGTAGAAATGAAACAGCTAAAATTATTGCTGATAATATGTTTCAAACCTTAGTTAATACGGATAGAAGGAATTATACGATTGCTCCTATTCTGGCTAAGGCTAGACCGGAAGTGTTTATTGATTCTTTGGGTAGAATGATAATGGACTTCGAAATAAAGGAACAGGCAGTTTGGCCAAATGGTTCTGAGGTGACATCTAAGGATGTTGAGTTTTCAGTTAAAGTGGTTAAGAATCCATTAACCAATTGTCATGCTAGAAAACCTTACCTAGAGTTTGTATCAGACATTGAAATTGATGCCAAAAATCCAAAGAAGTTTAGGGTTATCTCCGACGAACCTTATCATTTAGGAGAAACAGCAATGGACGCACTGTATATTCTTCCAGAGTATTTCTATGATGAAAAAGGATTAATGAAATCGTTTGAAATTAGAGCTTTTAAAAGTGATTCGATAAAGGCTGATACAAATATTATAGAGTTCGCTCGACTATTTAACTCGGAACTATTTCAAAGAGAAAAGTTTTGTGGTTCAGGGGCTTATGAGTTTGGGAAGTGGCAGACGAACCAAAAAATAACGATTAGAAAAAAGACAAACTGGTGGGGAGATCAGTTTATGGAAGATCACATGTATTTTGAAGCTCACCCTGAAGAAATTCAGTTTATCATGATTCCTGATATGAATACTGCAATCGCTGCATTGAAGCAAGGGAAGATTGACGTGATGAGAAGAATATCTTTAAGGGAGTTTGTCGAAATTTTACCAAATGATCCTGTGATTACTGAGAAGTTTGAATTACTATCTCCTGCGAAATTTTCATACGACTATATAGGTTTTAATACCAAAAGCGACTTGTTAAATGACAGGGGCTTAAGGTTTGCACTTTCTCAAATGGTTAATGTTGAGCAAGTAATTGATAAGCTTTGCTATGGTCTTGCTGAAAGGACAGTTGGTTTTATTCATCCGGCAAAGAAGCGTTTCTATAATGAAGACTTAGAGCTTCATCAATTCAACTTAGATAAGTTGAATAAAGATTTAGATAGTCTTGGTTGGTCAGATAAGAATGAGCGAGGGATAAGACAAAAAATGATTGATGGAAAATTGAAGATACTTTCATTGACCCATATTTTTCCTTCGAGTAGTTTGCCAAGAAAAAATCATGCAATAGTGTTGAAAGATTATGCTTCTAAGGTTGGTATTGAGATGAATATTGTTGGTTTAGAGACTTCATTGTTTTTACAGCGATTGAGCCAAAGAGATTTTGATACATTCCAATCTGGATGGATTACGGGTCCAGGAGAGAGTGATCCAAAGCAAATATGGCACACCGAATCCATTGAATCTGGAAGTAATTATGTTGGATATGGTTCTAGTTATTCAGATTCAATAATTGATGAGTTAAGGATAACGATGGATTTTGATAAGCGTGCTCAATTGTACAGAGATCTGCAGAAAGATATATATGAGGAAGCTCCTTACGTATTTATGATGTGTGTTAATGAGCGATTGGCTATATCAAAGAAGTTTTCCAACATTTATGGAACAGCTGTTCGTCCAGGTTTCTGGGCAGCCAGTCTTAGACGAAATTGGTTGAAAAATTAATGCTTAGGTATATACTAAAACGTGTAGCTTATTTCATTCCAACATTGTTCTTAATAACATTGTTCGGTTTTTTTCTGATTACTAAATCCTCGCCTGATCCGATTGCCCAGTTATTGACTAAAGTGAGTGATAACGGCAGCTTAATTGATGGTTCGAGTCAAGACTTAAAAAATGACTTAGCTAGAGAATATCATTTTAATCGACCATTGTTCTATTTTGAGATGAATAGAATGTCGTCAATTGATACTTTGGAACGGGTGTTAAATCTAGTTGAAAGAGAATATTTAGATCAATTAACACAGGTTACAGGGAGTGATCAACTCTCTCTTTTGATTTATAAAGAGCTGAAAGCGAATGGTTTTTCGTTCAGACATGTATCGTCTTTAACATTAGCTGATGTAAAGGTTTTACCTATCTCAGAATCGTTGAAGCAACAACTGGAAACGAATCGCAGTGTTTGGAACAACTATTTGCCTGTACTGTTATGGAATGGTTCGGACTGTCGATATCACCATTGGTTAACGGACATGTTAAGTGGTAATTTCGGGGTGTCTTTTCAAGATGGAAGACCTGTTTCTTCGGCAATTTGGGATCGTTTATTTTACACTTTACTTTTTAGTAGCTTATCTCTATTAATAGCCTACTTCGTTTCGATATACCTGGCTTTATTTGTTTCTAGTATTAAGAAAAATAGGATGGGTAATACCGTAACAGTTATGCTGTTTTTTATTCATTCACTTCCTGTTTTTTGGTTAGCGGCTTTATTACTGTCGTGGGTATCTAGTAACTCGATTAACATACCTACGTTTGGTTTGCATGAATGGCAAAATGATATGTCGTTTTGGACAAATTTCAGTTTAAGTCTAAAGCATATGCTTTTACCATTAATTTGTTGGACTTACTCATCAATGGCGTTCATTTACTTTCAGTTTAAGTCCGGAATTGAGAATCAGATGAAATCTGGATACGTTAGAACAGCATATGCTAAAGGTTTATTGAAAAAGGATGTAGTTAAAAAGCATGTAAGTAAAAATGCCTTGATTCCCATGATTACCATTACTTCGGAAGTCTTGCCATATTTAATAGGAGGGTCTATTGTTATAGAAGTGATTTTCGCTATTCCAGGAATGGGAAAGTACATGTATGAAGGAATTATTCACCAAGATTACCCAGTAGTTTTAACGGTATTGGTTTTCTCCAGTGTCTTACTAATATTAGGTTATTTAATAGCAGATATATTATATACTTGGGCGGATCCAAGAATAAGAAATCAATTCTCTAAAAATGAATAAGATGTCAAGTGATAGAAATAGCTTGATGTCCAGGTTTTGGAGTAAATCAGCTAATAAATGGGTGTTCAGCTTTTTAATGGCAATTGTGTTACTAGCGATTTTTGGTCCTCTTTTTTCTAATGACCCGAGAAAAGTGGACTTGTTTAATACTCTCCAAAAACCATTTGGCGATTTATTTTATCTAGGTACAGATGAATTGGGTCGTGATTTGTTATCAGGATTAATTCAAGGACTAGGCTTAGCAATAAAAATTGGTTTAATGGCAAGTGGAATTTCCTTTGCTATCGGCTCCAGTTTTGGACTTATTTCCACCTATTATGGAGATAACTTCTTTCGACTAAGTTATCTAGATCTGTTGTTGTTAATTCTGTCGATTGCTTTAGCTAGCTTCTATGCTTTTCAAGTACTTGGAGTTGTAGTGTTGTCAGATTTGACAGGTCTACCCTTGTTTTTAATCAGGTTGTTTGTATTCCTTGTACTGATCATTTTACCATTGTTTCTTTCAAGGAAAGTATCGAAGAAATTAAATATTAAAAGCTTCTTTTTTCCATTAGACTCATTGACTGGGAGGTTAATAGAGTTGTTTAATGCCATTCCTAAATTGATTTTAATCTTAGCTTTTGCGATGCTATTTGATGAGCCATCAGCCTATCAGGTAGCTATCATTCTTGGATTAACATCGTGGACAAATATTGCTCGATTGACAAGAGGAGAGGTTTTAAAAGTAAAGTATTTAGAGTTCATTGAATTTGCTAAATCAAGTGGTTTAAGTAATTGGAGAATTATATGGAGATATATTTTCCCAAATACCTTAACACCAGTTTTAATAAGTATTGCATTCACTATTTCTGGAGCTGTTTTATTTGAAGCAACCTTGTCTTTCTTAGGTCTTGGAGTTCCAGTTGAAGAAGTCAGTCTAGGGAATTTACTGATGCAAGGGAAAAGGAATATGGACGCTTGGTGGTTGGTTGTTTTTCCAGGAAGCTTTCTGTTTTTATTAGTTTTATCATTAAATCTCCTTGGAAGAGGATTAAGTAATGCCTTAAATAAAGACTAATGTTTTTCATTCTTTCTAAAGTTTTAAATTTTTTAACTCAGCCATTGTTTTATATCTGTTTGGCTTTCTTATTATCCTTTTTTTTTAGAAAAGAACATTTTAAAAAGAAGGCTAGAGTGTGGGGAGTGGTCATGTTGTTTTTCTTTTCCAATAGTTTTATTGTGGATGAGGTTTACCGATGGTGGGAGATTCCAGCTACATCTATTGATCATTTAGAGTATTATGACTGTGCGATCGTGCTAGGAGGTATGACAAAAAGGTATGATGCGAAGAATGATAAAGTGAATTTTCATGGAGGGATAGATCGCTTACTTCAAAGTTTACTTCTTCAGAAAAGTTTTAAGGTAGATAAGTTATTGTTAAGTAGTGGGTCTGGTTATTTAATGTATCCAGAAGAAAAGGAAGCTTTAATGATAGAGAAGTATCTGAATCAGATTGATTATGATCTGAGTGATTTTTGGGTGGAATCTGAATCTAGAAATACCTATGAAAATACTCAGATGTCGATCGATTTATTGAAGACGAAATACGGGGAGTCTTTTAATGAAAAGAAGTATTTAATTATAACCAGTGGTTACCATATGAGAAGAGCCATGGCTTGTTTCGAAAAGCAAGGGTTGAAAGTGGACGTTTATACAACCAACATGAAGTCTGGACCTAGAAAGTTTAACATAGAACATTTGTTAATGCCTAGTGTAGGAGCCATGGGAAGATGGAACGCATTAGGACATGAACTAATAGGCTACATTACATACAAAGTAATGGGATATATTTAGGCTGTATTAATCCTTTAGTCGATCACTATTTTTCTAACCGTTAGCTCGGTACCTCTTAATACTCTTAATACATACATTCCTTTTGCTTGAGAGCTGATGTCAATAGTTTCGAAATGCTCTTTAGCAACGCCAATGGTTTTATTGAAAATGCTTTGACCAGCTAAATTGAACACTTCAATTTGAATAGATTCACTTGATTCCCATCCTGCTTCAAAGTTAAAAACACCACTTTTACTTGGGTTAGGATACACGTTGATCATTGGAGAGAATTTTGACTCAGCAACACTTAAGTATTGTCCGACAGCAAACTCATATTGAAATCCACTTCCGAAATCTGATTCAAAAGCTTTAATTGCATCACCTCTAATCTGAAGGAATCCACCACCGTCGTTATTAGCCCACCATGATAAACCATCATTGTCTGTATCAACAACATTTAATTTATAACAACCAGGTTCAAGTTGTAATGTATCACGATAAATACTAGAGCTTAAGTTGCTTCCGCTTTGAGCTACAATGTTTCCATCTTGATCAGAAATAGTATATGAAGTTTCGTTTGTAGCTGAGTTTGGCTTGAACCAAACCATAACCTCATTTGTCCATACATCAACCATTTCAAAATTCGAGAACATGGTGTCATTCTCTGCATAGTTATCCCAGTCATCATTTGGTCTTTCGACATACACTTCAAAAATACTTCCTGTTTCTTGTAGGTTTGAAAGGTGTGTCATAGGATCAAGCGTCACAACTTCTTCCTCCATAAACTCCAAACTACCTGTCCATAGGTAAGAATTTTTAACTCCACCTTTAACACCGTAAACAATGTTCACTGAGGTGATTGTGTTTGAACCTGTATTTCGAATTTTAACTTGAGGAGAACCACAAATTGGATTCAATCTAGAATGAGCCGTTTTAGTGGACGGAGAGATAATATCTGAAATTTCAGCATCGTTTTCAAAAAACGGTTCATCATATAAATACAAATAAGTTGCAATTCTGTAGTTAGGATCAAAGCTTGCTTGTCCGTTATAGGTGTAAGAATCAAATTGATAGTCTACTTTGAAATCTTCACCAGCAGTGAATAAGTCAGTCATTTCATACTCATACCAGTTTACATCTAGACCAGGACACCATCCAGCTCTGTTGTAGATCCAAGTTCCATTTTGCGGATAAACAGGGTTAAAACCACAGTCATCTCTCATGGTGTATTGATCAAAAGAAGTTTGATCGTTGATAACGAATTGATGAGTCTTCGGACAGAATTCTGCACAATTTTCATTTCCGCCGAAACTGTGACCTGTCAATAATGATCTCATTCTTAATCCTTTTGTTTCACTTGAAATAGCAGTAGTTTGAGGAGTAACAGTAGTTGAGATTGGAGTGTCAGTAACACCGTATTTGTACTCACCATCCCATAACTCAATAATCTCGTTACACGTTCTTGGAGGAGTTCCTTCAATCATTTCCATTTCTAAGTTTAAATTCCATCCAGCAGACCATCCACCATACCAACATCTGAACGAAACAGAATCTTTTAATAGGTGTTGGTAATCTGTTAAGTCAAACTCATACGTTTGTTCTCTTGGATCAGACCAATAACCACCATAAGGAGTCATAACTCTAGCGATTTCTAAATCGTTGTAGATCATGTTTTGAGCTGTATCTAATTCTCCAGTTGGTTTTCTTAAGTATATAGACGTTGAGTAATCCCAATCAGAGCATCCTCCATCTGGGCAACCAAGCGTGTATTTAAATGTTACTTTTCTGTAAGTCTTGTTATTTGGAAAAGACCCTTCTCCATAAATGTTTCCATACCAAGTCCATAATCCATCTTCTAAAATGGTAACGGTGGTAGTATCTCCAGCTTTAGCTTGAAAATTTAAAGAAAGTAGTAAAACAATAAGTACAGATAATAATCTCATAATGGTCTATTTGGAAGCCAATATTACAAATTGTTCTGTTGTTAATAATGCAAATATTAATGGAACCTACAGGTTCTATTTCGCGCTAATTAATTGAATTGTGAATTTCAATGTTAACGAATCAATAATGAATGTGAATTCGGGATTCATATTTTTAACCTTAATTTTAATTATGGCAGGGTTTTCACTGAAAGATCTCCTTATCGGAGAAACAATAGGGACGTTTATTTTAGTTTTTATAGGTTGTTCGTCTGTAGCAATCACGGTTACTGGAATACTAGATTTAGTCCTTTGGCAAGTTGCTTTAATATGGGGAGTAGGAGTCTTTTTAGCGATAAAGGTAAGTTCACGTTGGTGCTATGCTCATCTGAATCCTGCTGTTACCTTAGCTTTTCATTTAGGAGAATCATATAAAAGAAAACAGCTTTTAAGTATGTTGTCGGGTCAAGCTTTAGGAGCTTTGCTGTCGGGAGTTATGGTTTTAATGGTTTTTGATTCGTGGATTGTTGATTATGAACAAAGCGAAAATTTGATTCGAGGAAGCTATCCGTCTTACAAGTCTGCACAAATGTTTGGAGAGTTTTACCCCAATCCGGCATTTGAAGGAGTTCATCGAGTGAATGAAATTTCTGCAATGATGTTTGAAGGGATAGGAACTATGGCTCTGATGCTTGTGATTTTGATGTCTGGGAAACTGCCTAAACAAGCAATAACTCAACCTTTAGCAATAGCGATTACTTTAGGTATATTGATTTACATGATTGC
>Ga0228674_1001968_pt1 | contig 11764 bp, 8 predicted proteins | sample 1D_rmetaG_FD_189054 | JGI IMG/M metagenome (GOLD analysis project Ga0228674, IMG submission 189054) | Seawater microbial communities from Monterey Bay, California, United States - 1D_r | ecosystem: Environmental > Aquatic > Marine > Coastal | place: USA: California | collected 2016-09-26
CCAATATTATATTTATCTATGGCTGTAAACCAATTGTTTTGGTCTTCTATAGACTTAAATACTTTTTTAGTGACAAACTTTTCATCAAAAATAGTTTCGAATATTTGTTCTAATTTTTCATAATGTGGTATTGCAACTTTTAATTGCTCAGTTGCATTCCAAACTGGAGTAAATCTTTTTAAAATAACAGGATTATAAACACCTCCAGCAACCAAAGAAGACGTTTGAGACTCATCTTCAAAAACAATAAAAGATTTATTGTTTGCTAAAAGTTCTTCAGCAAAAGCCAAACCAGCTAAACCTAACCCTACTATGATATAATCTACTTTCACCTTGTAAAAATACTTCTTAAAACTAAAAAACGTTCCAAAATTTGGAACGTTTTTTATCTTATTTATAAACTGGAATTAATAATTCCACATATCAATTTCTCGATTTCTAATTTCTTCTTTAATCTTATTGGCTTCTAATAATTGGAATAATGAATTACCTCTAACATAATCTGAAATAGCTCTATTACCATAAATATTTTCTTCTCTAACGATTACAGCACTAAATCTTCTAGCATTTAATAAATGATCGTAAGAAATAGGATGCGCAGCATTCATTGGATTAAATACCTTAGACTCATGTAAAACTTCTCTTGCGTTAGGAAAGAAAACCCAGAAAAGCTCATAAAGATTTTCGTCTTCTACACCTTCTACACCTAAAGTTTGTACATCTCTACCCATTGGTGCTAATGCTAATAATCTGTATTTCATTTCTCCTTGAAGCTTATCAAAATACCACATACCTTTTAACATATAGCCACCAACATCTTCTGTTTGAATGTTAAAAGTATCTGTATAACCATTTTCTTCACGTATGTTAACTAAACGAGTATCTATTTCGTCTTGTGTTATTTTAGTCGTAAAAAAAGAATCTGTGTATGCTTCTTTTATTTTACCTGATCTAATTCCTTTAATTAAAGTATCAAATAAAGATCTTCTATCTGAAGAAATATTAGTAGTATCTATTGGAAAATAATAAGGTAAATTTATTTTTTGATTTAAATCTACAAATTCCCAAACTACTTTAGACCACATGATATCTCTATCATCTACATAACCATAAGGTATTGGTCCATCATTATCTGCACCTATTTGCTGTTGGCTTTTTTTACCAATATCATTTGCAGATTTTGCGTTTAAAATATTTGCTTGCGCATTTACTAAACTAACTGCAAAACAGATACAAATAAGAGTTAAAAATTGTTTCTTCATGATTTTCTAATTTTTCTTAGTTAGTCAATTCTATACTTACAGGTAATACCCTTTTTAGCTTATAACTAGAATTTACAACATTAGCTTGTATGTCATAAATATTAATAATATCTCCTCTTTTAGCCTTTGATAAAGCTCTTTTAGCATTAGCATTTAAAGTAGAACCATTTACAATAATGGTTAATTGACCTGGTACTTTTATTTTAAAACTAGTTACTTGTAATTTCAAATCGAATTCAAAATCTGGTAAACCTGCAGCTATTGGTGCATTAGATAAACCTGACTTTGGCATTCTTACAATACCATATTGATTTCTAACAGAACCTTGTGCAGCTGGTACATCTTTAATTCTAAACGTTGCTTTAGAATTTACAGTTTTACCACTACTTAGTTTTGCACTTACATTTATAGTAGCAACATTACCAGAACCAGGTCTAATCATATAACTACTTCCATTTTTAGTTAATTTTCCGCCAGTTGCAGATACAGTTAAGTTATTAGAACCTACACCAGGTAAAGAAACTGATATTGGATTGCTTAATCCTCTATACACCACATTCATTCTATCTGCAGAAACCACAGCACCACTTGGTTCTGCAATTACAGAATACTCACTTTCAAAAGGAATAACCTCTGGTTTTCCATCTTGCATAAAGGTAATTTCTCCTTTAATAGATTTTTTACCAACATTTCCTGCAGACATATTTAGCAAAACTTGCCCATTTTCTACATTGTCAGTAATATCTCTACCATTTAATGTAACTTTTGTAGGCACTAAATTAGAATCGTATCTACCTAATACTACTTGCCCTGTAACATTTTCACCTGCAAAATATGCAGTTTTATTTAATGAAACTATACCTTTATAATTGTTGGTTGTTAACTTACTATCTGCTTCTAATTGACCTCCTAAAAGTTCAGTTAACATTTCACTTTCTGTATTTTTAATACTAGCTTGCATCTGAGTAATACTAGTTAAAGAAGCAATTAAAGGGAACCCTTTATAACGTGAATCTAACCAATCTAATTTTTTAGTTTCACTTATTTTTTTATTAATAACACTATCTGTACTAAAACGAAATGCAACTCTTTCATTAAGCGCTTTATAATCTGAGCCTAAAGTAGAAATAACTGTATTTCTATAATTATTAATATTATCTACAAACTCTTGACCTTCTTTAGTCTTGTTATCTCCTTGAAAAAAGTATGATTCTAAAAAGTCAGTTTTATCCATAGTTTCATAGTCAGTTTTATCTTCTATGCTAGCTTGCATAGTATCTTTTAACTGTTCTAAATATTTATAGAAATTATTAGATAAAGTCTTTACTTTCTTAGCTTTTTCATTTAAAGGGGCAAACTTTTCTGGCTGATCTTGAGCTTTTTGTAATAACCCTTCATAACTAATGCTGTTTTTCCTTTCAGTAGCATCAGTATTAACTTTCATTTCTTCTTTAATAAAACCAAAAGCAGATAATACTTCTTTACTCATATTCATTGCTAACATTGCAATAAATACAAGATACATTAAGTTAATCATCTTTTGTCTTGCGGACATTTTTCCTCCTGCCATTCTTAATTAGTTTTTAAGTTATACGTTTTATTTAACTAATTATTTGCTAGACATTGCAGAAAGCATACCACCATAAACTCCGTTTAAAGAAGATAAGTTTTTTGCTAAAGACTCCATTTGTTCTTTTAATCTTTCTGTATTTTCTACAACAGCAGAGTTGATTTCTGCTTGTTTACTAGAATTTTCTACTTGTACTTTATATAAACTATTTAAAGTCTCCATTTGAGCTGCTGCCATAGACACTTGCTCATTATATCTATTTGTTGATGCCACAGATTCTGATGCAGATGATAAACCTTCTGCTGCACTTTGAAAGTTTTTCATACTATTTCCTAAACTTTCCATTAATGATGAATCTATTTTAGCTTCTTGTAATAAGTTATCTAATTTTTGAGATAATAATCCGTCAGCACCTAATTTTTCTTCACTTTCAAAACTATCTGAACCTAATTCTGGGTATACTTTTGTCCAATCTAAATCTTCTTCTATTGGCTCAAATGCAGAATAAACAAAAACTAATGCTTCTACTACTAAACCTATTGTTAACATTAATCCTCCTGTTAAAGGACCAAAAGAAATATGTTGAATTTTAAAAAGAGCTCCAATAATTACAATTGCTGCTCCTAATCCATAGACCATATTTGTAATTCTCTTAATTGATTTTGACTGTGCCATGTTTAATTTAAATTTGGGTATTAATTTATTTGTTTGTTGTACCTATATAATTTTGAACGGTTCTAAAACCAATATAGCTTCTAGCTGTATCAGCATATTCATAATCTCTAGAAGCTACTTCTAAATAGTAAGCAACATCTTTCCAAGAACCTCCTCTAATTATTTTTCTTTTATTTTTTCTATCCTCTACATTTGGATTCATAGTAGAAGCCATATAGTAAGAAGATAAATTGTAAGCTGTGTTTGTCCATTCAGAAACGTTACCAGCCATATTATACAAACCATAATCGTTTGCGTTGTATGATTTTGCTTCCATTGTATATAAAGCTCCATCTACAGCATAATTACCTCTAACTGGTTTAAAGTTAGCTAAGAAACAACCTCTATCACTTGTTGTACTTCCAGAACCCCAAGGATATGTTGCAAATTCTAAACCACCTCTTGCTGCATACTCCCATTCTGCTTCTGTTGGTAATCTAAAATCAGGAACTAAAGCTGCATTTTTTCTGCTTTTTTGGTAAGCATTTTTCTTTTTTGTTCTCCAATTACAAAATGCATTTGCTTGACCCCAAGTAACACCAACTACAGGATAATCTCCATAAGATTGATGATTAAAATAATCTTGGTGCATTGGGTCGTTATAAGAATAGTTAAAATCTTTAACCCAAACTGTAGTATCTGGATAAATATTTAAAACTTCTGTTTGTACAAAATCTTTACGATCTCCTCCTTGTCTAGCTGCTGCATCTCTATCAAACCAAGAATATCTGTACTTTAAAAACTTTGTATTAAATGTTCTTACACCATCTACAGCATCTTCTTTGCTTATGTATAAGCTATCCATAACTTCTACATAATCTGCATCTGGATATTCTTCTGTATTCCAAATTAAATCTGCCTCCCAATTTAATGGCTGTATGGTATCAAAACTGTAATAGTTTTCATACATGTATTTTTGGTAAGGAGATAAATCTGTAGTATCTGCATTTTTAAATGCATACTGCTGAATACCATTTCTTGAATTATTATTACCTGTTGGATCTGTATTACCAAGTGCTGCAAATTCAGCTTGATAAGCTAATTTTGTTCTAGTCACAGAATCTCTAACCCAAAAAACGAACTCTTTATATTCGTTGTTTGTGATTTCTGTTTCATCCATATAATAAGGACGTACAGTAACTGTTTTGGTTGGGGTATTTAAAGTACCTAATACATCTTGATCTTGTTTACCCATGGTAAATGATCCTCCTGGAATCAAAGCCATACCATAAGGTTTTTCTGAAAACCATTTTTTCTTAGTTTTTACACCTACTAATTCTCCTCTATCATTAGAACCACAACTGTAAAAAACGGCGATTAAAAGTGCAAGTACTGCTGCTTTTTTCATATTTCTATTTATGTCTTTACTAAAAAGTTCGTAAACCTATTATAATTTTTGCTAAAATACAATCTTGTTATTGTTTTTAACGTACAATATTTATTAAATAATTCTATTACACTAATTTTTTCATTGCCTTAAACCATTTATCAGGGATTTTCTGCTCTGTTGCTTCAATGTAATCTTTATATGTACATGGTATTAACGCATGTCTTTTGTATTTATTATCTGATAAAATATTTATCTCCATCCACCATCTACCAGTTTTATGGCTTTTATAAAAAACCATAGGATCATCATCTTCTACTAAAACTGAAAATTTTTGATAATTTTCTTTACCAGAAAATGGATAATCTTTTGCTCTTAAACTCACACCTTCAATAAAATACCAAATCATCTGAGCAATTAAATTTGCAGTTTGATGATTGTTATCTAATCTAGAATTGTATTCATATATTCCAAAAGAAGATACTTTATCACTTAAGCCAGCATATCTTGTAATTGCACAAATTTCTTCTCCATAAAATCCATTTGCAGAGGCATTATTGTTAGCAGGAGCATCACTTTGCCTAACAGCACCAATATCTATAGAAACAATATCTGCATTTCTAAAAGCTGGTTCTATATTTTCTAATTCTTTTGCTTTACCTAATCTATAAGTATCAAAAAATAATTCTTCTAAAAGTTTAATTTCTCCTTGTGAATTAAAGTAAGTTTGGTAACCAACATTGCAATAGTTAAATAAATTATTAGGCTCTTGCATAATAATTTTACTTAAATAAGATTGAGAAGTTAAATCGTCTTCTAAATTACCTAAATCAAAACGACTATCAACTGCAGTTATGTTTACAGTTTGTTCTAATTTATCATAAGCCCTATAGTTTACATAAGTAATATCTTGACCACCACCAATAATAACAGGAATAATCTCTCTTTCTAATAGTGCAGTAATAATCTCTGAAACAGCAAAATAGGTATCTGCTATTTTTTCTCCTCTTTTTACATTACCTAAATCAGCAATTTCTAAATCCCAAGTACCAGGAAATAGTTGGTATAACTTTTTTCTAATATTTACTAAGTTATCTCCACAACCAAAATTATTCTCAGAGTTTCTATCTTCTTGAACTCCAAAAATCGCAATTTTTACACCTTTTAATTTTGGAAAACCTTCTTGTGCTGAATGTATTCTAATAACTTTACCCAAACAAAATGGAGACTGTAGCACCAAATGCGCTATAGCAACTTCATCTATGGGGGTTAGAAAGTCGTGATTCATTAAATTATATTAATAAGTACGCTAATATATTAAACTTTATTTTTTTTTGGTAGTTTTTCTTTTAGTAGTTTTCTTTTTTGGTGCTTTTGCTTCAATCATTTTTACAGCTTCTTCTTTTGAAAGCTTTTCTATTGCTGTAGTTTTTGGTAATTCAATTTTAATTTTACCTTTTAAAACATTAAATCTGCCCCATCTTGCTTTTTCTACTCTAATACCTACGTCTTCCCAATTATGAATAACTTTATCTATCTCTTTTTGCTTTTTTTCTTCAATTAAAGAAACAATATCATCATGAGATAAATTATCGAAATCATACTTTTTATTTACGTTAATAAACATACCATTCCATTTTATGAATGGTCCAAAACGCCCAACACCTTTTTGTACAGGTAAATCTTCATAATGTGCAATTGGCGCGTCTGCTTTTCTTTTAGCTTCTATTAACTCTTTAGCTCTGTTTAAATCTACTTCAAAAGGATCTTCGCCTTTATCTAGTGAAACAAACATTTTATCAAATTTTACATACGGACCAAATCTTCCATTCGCTACCACTACTTCTTTATCTTCGTATGTTCCTACTTTTTTAGGCAATAAAAACAACTCTAAGGCTTCCTCTAATGTGATTGTACCTAAGTTTTGATCTGGATTTAAACTAGCAAATTCTTTCTCTTCATCTTCTGGAGCCCCTATTTGAGCAATAGGTCCAAATTTACCCAAACGTACTAAAACCGTTTTTCCACTTTTTGGATGTTCCCCAAGAATTCTTTCTCCACTTTCTCTTTCAGCATTTTCTTTTACATCTTCTACATTATCATGAAACTTTTGGTAAAAACCTTTAATCATTTCTGTCCAATTTTCATCTCCTTCAGAAATGTCATCAAAAGAATTTTCTACTTTGGCTGTAAATCCGAAATCTAGAATATTAGAAAAATTAGCTACTAAAAAATCATTTACAATATTTCCAATATCTGTTGGTACTAATTTGTTTTTATTAGAACCTGTTTTTTCGGTTAAGGTTTGTGTTTTTACATCGCCATTTGAAAGAATTATCTGTTCGTAATTTCTTTCTTCACCTTCATTTTGACCTTTTTCTATATAGCCTCTTCTTTGAACAGTAGAAATTGTTGGTGCATATGTAGAAGGACGACCAATACCTAATTCTTCTAATTGTTTTACTAAAGATGCTTCTGTAAAACGATAAGGTGGACTTGTGAAACGTTGTGTTGCGTTAATGAAATTGTAGGTTAAACCATCATTTACTTTTAAATTAGGCAACATTCCTGCTTGTTCCTCTTCATCATCATCTTTACCTTCTAAATAAACCTTTAGAAAACCATCGAATTTTATCATTTCTCCATTAGCAGTAAAGACTTTATCATTTTCAGAATTTTCAATCTTTACATTTGTTCTTTCTAATTGAGCATCGCTCATTTGTGAAGCTAATGTTCTTTTCCAAATCAAATCATATAATCTATTCTGATCATATTCAGTAGAAATAGAATGCATTTTCATATTAGTAGGTCTAATAGCTTCGTGAGCTTCTTGAGCTCCTTTTGCTTTAGACTTAAATGTTCTTTGCTTACTATAAGCTTTACCATAAGAAGCAATAATTTCTTCTTCGGCTTCATTTCTTGCATCTACAGATAAATTAACACTATCTGTTCTCATATAAGTAATTAAACCAGCTTCATACAAACGTTGTGCAACTTGCATTGTTTTTCCTACAGGAAAACCTAATTTTCTAGATGCCTCTTGTTGTAAAGTTGAAGTTGTAAATGGTGCTGCTGGTGATTTTTTCGCAGGCTTTTTTGTTAAATCTGCGATTGTAAAATCTGCGTCTGAACAAGAATTTAAAAATGCCTCAGCAGCTTTTTTAGAACTAAAATTCTTTGGTATAGTTGCTTTAAACGTTTTGCCTTCTTCTGTTGCAAACTCAGCCACTACTTTATAATGAGATTCTGCTTTAAACTCTTGTATACTTCTTTCACGCTCTACAATTAAACGTACAGCTACAGATTGAACTCTACCTGCAGACAATCCTCCTTTTACTTTACGCCATAAAACTGGTGAAAGCTCATAACCTACAAGTCTATCTAAAACTCTACGTGCTTGTTGGGCATTTACCATATTATAGTCTATATCTCTTGGATTTTCGACTGCTTTTAAAATGGCTTTCTTAGTAATTTCATGAAAAACAATACGTTTTGTGTTTTCATCTTTTAAATCTAATTGCTCTTTTAAATGCCAAGCAATTGCCTCTCCTTCTCTATCTTCATCACTTGCTAACCAAACAGTATCTGCTTTTTTTGCTAAGGTTTTTAATTTTTTAACAACAGGTTTTTTGTCGTCTGAAATTATATATTTTGGAATAAAATCACCATCTACATCAATCCCTAATTCTTTAGCGGGTAGGTCTGCAATATGACCATAACTTGATTCTACTTGAAAATCTTTTCCAAGAAATTTTTCTATGGTTTTTGCTTTTGCAGGTGACTCAACTATAACTAAATTCTTTGCCATTTATCTTCTTTTATCTCTGAAAATCACCCAAAATAAGGGAATTTTTCGATTGCAAAAGTAGTTAGTTTTTTGTTAAAAAAAATTATTTCATCATTTTTCAATAAATAATTAACAGAATTACAACAATATATTTTCTGCCAATTTGTCATAAAAATATAATTTTGGTTGTATCTTTGCCCACCTTTATATCATATTTAGACAGATGGAAAACGTTGAAAAAGTAATTGATGAAAAAATACAAGGTAAAGCACTTGTAACTGAAAATAAAAAAGAAAATTCAAAGAAATTATTCATTGAGAGTTATGGCTGTCAAATGAATATGAATGATAGTGAAATAGTTGCTGCAATTTTAGATAAAGAAGGCTATAATACTACTCAAATTTTAGAAGAAGCAGATTTAGTTCTAGTAAATACTTGTTCTATTCGTGAAAAAGCAGAAACCACAGTTCGTAATCGTTTAAAAAAATACAATGCTGTAAAAAAGGTAAACAAAAACATGAAGGTTGGTGTTTTGGGTTGTATGGCTGAACGATTAAAAGAAAAGTTTTTAGAAGAAGAGAAAATTGTTGATTTAGTTGTAGGACCAGATGCATATAAAGATTTACCTAATTTATTAGAAGAAGTTTATGAGGGTAGAGATGCTGTAAATGTAATTTTATCTAAAGACGAAACTTATGGTGATGTAGCTCCTGTTCGTTTAAACTCTAATGGAGTTTCAGCTTTTGTTTCTATTACAAGAGGTTGTGATAACATGTGTACTTTTTGTGTAGTCCCTTTTACTCGTGGTCGAGAACGAAGCAGAGATCCAAAGAGTATTTTGGAGGAAATTAGACAAATGGTTGATAAAAACTTTAAAGAGATTACACTTCTGGGTCAAAACGTAGATAGCTATTTATGGTATGGAGGAGGATTAAAAAAAGATTTTAAAAAGGCTTCTGAAATTGCGCAAGCTACTGCTGTAGATTTCGCTCAACTATTAGATATGTGTGCCACAGAATTTCCTAAAACTCGTTTTCGTTTTTCTACATCTAATCCTCAAGACATGAGTTTAGATGTAATTTATACTATGGCTAAACATAAAAACATTTGCAAATACATTCATTTACCAGTACAAAGTGGAAGCAATAAAATGCTAAAAGCGATGAACAGACAACATACTCGTGAAGAGTATATGGAGTTGGTTGATAATATTTTTAAAATCATACCAGAAATGGCATTAAGTCAAGATATGATTGTTGGTTTTTGTGGAGAAACAGAAGAAGATCACAGAGATACTTTAGAGTTAATGGAGTATGTAAAATATGATTTCGGTTTTATGTTTGCATATTCAGAAAGACCAGGAACTTTAGCTGGAAAAAAAATGGATGATGATGTACCACAAGCTATTAAAAAAAGACGTTTACAAGAGGTTATTGCTTTACAACAAAAACATAGTTTATATAGAACTCAACAACATTTAGGAAAAATAGAAGAAGTTTTAATTGAAGGCACTTCTAAGAAAAATCCTAATGAATGGAAAGGAAGAAATACGCAAAATACCGTCATTGTTTTTCCAAAAGAACATTATAAATTAGGAGATTTTGTAAATGTAAAAGTAGAAGATTGTACCTCAGCAACCTTAAAAGGAACTGCTGTTGGTTATTCTGATAATAATTGATTACAGAAAAAAGAAAATAGAGACTAGAAAAAAGAAATAATCTATCTTCTCTATTCTTTTTTCTCTATTCTAGAGAATAAAAAAAATGGAAAGTATACAAGCCATAAAACAACGATTTGGAATTATTGGAAACGATGTTCAATTAAATCGTGCTATAGAAAAAGCAATGCGTGTTGCACCTACAGATATTTCTGTTTTAGTAACAGGAGAAAGTGGTGTGGGTAAAGAAAACATTCCAAAAATAATTCATTCTTTATCACATAGAAAACATGCAAAATACATTGCAGTAAACTGTGGAGCAATTCCTGAAGGAACAATAGATAGTGAGCTTTTTGGTCATGAAAAAGGCGCATTTACTGGAGCTACACAAGACAGAAAAGGATACTTTGAGGTTGCTGATGGTGGTACTATATTTTTAGATGAAGTTGGTGAACTCCCATTAACCACGCAAGTGCGTTTGTTACGTGTTTTAGAAAATGGCGAGTTTATAAAAGTAGGTTCTTCTAAAGTACAAAAAACCAATGTTAGAATAGTTGCAGCTACAAATGTAAATATGCGTTCTGCCATCGAAAAAGAAAAATTTAGAGAAGATTTATACTATAGATTAAGTACTGTAGAAATTCATTTACCTCCTTTAAGAGAACGAAATGAAGACATTCATTTATTGTTTAGAAAATTTGCATCCGATTTTGCTCAAAAATACAGAATGCCTTCAGTAAGATTAGATGAAGCTGCAGTAAATATTTTATTAAACTATCGCTTTCCTGGTAATATTAGACAATTAAAAAACTTAGCTGAACAAATCTCTGTTATTGAGGAAAATAGAAATATTACCGCTCAAAAACTACAACAATATTTACCTGACAATACAGGAAATTTACCTGCAATTGTTGGTGGTAAAAAAGAAAATGACTTTTCTACAGAACGTGATATCATGTATAAAATACTATTTGATATGCGAAATGACATCAATGATTTAAAGAAATTGACATTGGATTTGATGAAAAACGGAAATATTGAAGATGTACAAGAAGAAAATCATCAGCTTTTAGAAAAAATATATGGTCATCAAAAATTAAGAGAAAATGATATAGAGGTATTAAATATTCCTCAAAATTCATCAGCTGAAAAAGAATATGATTTTATTGAAACGATAGAAGAAGACGAATCTTTATCTTTACAAGACAAAGAAATAGAAATGATTAAAAAATCTTTAGAAAAAAACAACAATAAACGTAAATTGGCTGCTAAAGAATTGGGGATTTCTGAAAGAACCTTGTATAGAAAAATAAAACAATACGATTTATAGTATGAAAGCTGTAGAGATTTTTAGAATCAGAAGATCTTTTGGACCAAATAGTTCAGAAAAAATTAGAGGTGAAGCAGAAGATTTAATTAATGAAAAACATTACAAAGGCTATCGTTT
>Ga0228674_1001973_pt1 | contig 11747 bp, 14 predicted proteins | sample 1D_rmetaG_FD_189054 | JGI IMG/M metagenome (GOLD analysis project Ga0228674, IMG submission 189054) | Seawater microbial communities from Monterey Bay, California, United States - 1D_r | ecosystem: Environmental > Aquatic > Marine > Coastal | place: USA: California | collected 2016-09-26
TCTCCAAGGTATCCGACAACGAACACACGGCGGCGGCGCTGGGCCACTCCGAAGTATTGAGCGTCCAGCACTCTGTAGGCGAACCCATACCCGATTTGCCCCAGCGCAGTGAGGAAGGTTCCAAAGTCCCGTCCTCCGTTAGATGACAAGACGCCAGGGACGTTTTCCCAGACAAGCCATTTGGGACGAAGGTGTTCAGCCATTGCAAGATAGGTAAGCATGAGGTTGCCGCGTGGGTCATCCAGTCCCTTTCTGAGCCCTGCAACGCTGAATGACTGACAGGGGGTTCCTCCCACGAGAAGGTCAATTGGTTTTCCATTAGTAGGCCAATCCTTGTATTGAGTCATATCGCCGTGGTTAGGCACTTGAGGGTAATGGTGTGAGAGAACAGCAGAAGGGAACTTATCAATTTCGCTGAACCATTGAGGTGTCCATCCAAGGGAATGCCAAGCGGCTGTGGCTGCTTCAACGCCAGAACATACTGAACCATATCTCATGTTATGTTTTCCTTATATCCAAGAAAAAGGGCCATCCGAAGACAGCCCTTTGCTCTCGCTTATTGGCGACACTCGTCTAACCAGTCTGGAGGTATAGTCTTGTGCGCCCATCGAAACCCATGCTTATTACAGTAATCCGCGTAGCGAGTGGGACTGCCCTTGTAGAGCCTCGCTTGCGCATTGCTAAAGAGGAAGCGGATGTCGATCTCTGGGGACTGCTTTTTGATTAACACATGCTTGGCACGGTCAGCAGTTGCCCATATTCCTTTGGTCTCTAAGTACCAGAAGCCACCGGGCTTAGAGAGCTTGAAGTCTGGGGTGTACTTGGCGATACGAGCAGGTATCTCGTAGTTTATTTTGTCCACCTCATACTCAAACTCAATACCCTCAGCAGTCAGAAGCTGAGAGATAGTTTCTTCGAGCCCTGATCGATAGCCTGCCTTGATGCCACGGAACCTTGCGCGGTTAAAAGTCACCGTTGACTACAGCTTGAGTGCTTGGTGTGACTTCCTCGAAGTGGTCAACAGTGAAGCTGCCGCCATCTACGGCCTCAAAGCCGCCATCGTCGCCACCGAAACCATTGACCACATCAATCACTTGTACCTTGTCCAGCATCAGGCTCACGCCCTTGGAGCCGCTGACTGTGTAACAGTTGAACACACCACCCATCTTGACTGTCGAGCCGCCGCCGATCTTGGGTAGGGCTGTCGGCACAATGACTTGACCTTGTGCATCATAGAACTTGGGTTGGTACTTGGACTGCGCTTTGATTGACACCTGCCCAGTCTCTTCGTCCTTGTTGACTGGCATACGGAATTTGGCGGTAGCACCAAAAGCCTCAGCTGCTGCTGCTTTGATCTGTGCAATCAGTGGCGCAGCTTCGTCTTCAGACATCAGTATTTCAGTCTTGTACTTCGGGTTGTCCGTGTCGAAGGCTGTGTCTGGGCTGTTGAGGTGGGGGTACTTTGCATTGCCTGCGGGTGTCGTGAATTTGTGTACTTTTGCCATCTTGTTGCGTTCCTTTGAACTTACAGAAAAAGGGGCCAGCCGAAGCCAGCCCCAGTTGTTGAGGTAAGAAAGAGCCGTTAGCTGGGAGGCCGCTGGGCTCTTCTAGGAGGGTTGTAGAAGGGTTAACTGAAGCAGAAATCGTTGTGCCGGATTGCTTCGAGGTCTAATGATCCTTTTGTGGGTATAGTGATGGGCTTTTCATCTGTGCCAAAGACCATCGAAGGATCGTTTAGCTGCTGCCGTATTTCTTCCTCAAACTGTTGGAACAGACAGTCACCTGAGAACATAGCGACAAAGGTACTTCTTACACCCTCAAACAAATCCCACACATCTCCAGAGATGCTGAAGCTGTCGTGTATCATGAAAAAGTCTTCACTGGTGCCAGCGTCAAGCTGGTTGCAAATGAAGTTCTGCATAAGTGCAGCGTCCTGAGAATGCACAAAGTTAGGAGCAATACCGTTGCAGCTTTTGACAACATCAAATTGCGCCAAGTCTCTACGGTAGGTGACTTTTGCCTGCTTTCTTGTGTTTACGGCCTTGTCGAACAGGAAGATGTATATAGGCTTGCCTTCGCTCTTCCGGTAATCCATCAGAACTGGGAAGCCACTGTCACTGGTCCATTGGATTGCCTTGTTCTCACTGGTCACAGCTCTCGCAGCGGCCTGCAAATAGTCCATGCTCTCACCAGTCTTCAAAAGAACCTTGCTGATCGTTTTGTAGACTAGATCACCCATGAACCAAGCGCACTCAAATTGACCTTGTTCATCATCGTGCAACGGGTGATTGTCGATTTCACCGTAAGTCACTTTGAGTTGCTCAGGCTTCATTAAGTCCTCCATGAATTGACCACGCATACCCACATTATTACTTGAGTAACCATAGGTCATTGTGGCCCGCTTCATGTGACTGCGGCCTATCTTGAAGTTGAGCCAACGGTCTGCAAGCTCGCCTACTGTCGTGCCAGTGCGCTTTGAGAAGACTGTAGCTCTTACAGCATCATCAAGAGCTTTCAGCTCCTCGACTACTTTGTCAGCAACCGTCTGGTAGATGTCTGCCATTTGATGGGAGGGTGTGAGGTTCACCAGTGCGCCCTCAGTTTCACTCAAGTTTAAGCCTGAGTATATCTGAACGCCGCTGTTGGTGGCATCGTGTGACAGAGGAATGTAGCTGACAAAGGCATCCCCCTCCTTGACCCACCTAGCATATTCAAACACAGCCGCGAGATACTCAAAGGGCTTGTCTGCGCATGACCACAGATCAAAGGTGCCTTGGTAGTCCTCAGCGATAGCCAGAAGCTCATCATGCTTGCTGGTGGTCCACTGTGCTCTCGCATCCAGTGGTTGCTTGCTGATCTTGTCGAAGTCACCACAGTTGGCTAAGTGAACCTTCAGCCAATACGCATTGTTGCCTTCGACCAAGTAGCCACGTTTGTAACAGAAGAGGGCCTTCAAGTGACTGTCGCGGTGGTAGCTAAAGTGACTAACTGGGTACATGCGCCCCCGAAAGTCACAGTTCCAAGGAATGTAGAAGCCTTCAGTCTCGTATGCGATTAGCTCTCTGGCTGTCTGAAGATCTTGCTCCATGACGACTGCTGCGCCTTTCACACGCATCTCTAGCTTGATGTGGTTGCGGATCTCCGCTTTTACTGCCGCCACTTTCTCTTTGGACATTAGCTGCCAATTCTCTGGAAGTCTTGGCCTCTTTGGCAGCGAGTGTCGTGGGAACTTGTTGAGCGCTTGCTTCTTTGTGTCCCAACACCACTGGACTGCTTCCAACACAGGCTCATTGATAGACAGGGGCGTTGCTTGCAGTGCATTCAGAGCCCTGATCCATGGTGGCAAAGTGTCTTTGGTGAACTGGTGCGCCACCTTTGCCCTTTGCTCAGGCCGTGAGCTTTTAATCAATGGCACCATGGCTGCAAGGTCTGCATCATGATAACACCCGGTGTCGAAAGCTGACCATGGTTGTGGTGGTGACAGCATGGGCTTGAAGATAGGCGACATCCACGCCATGCGCTCTGCATTGGCTTCCATGGCTGCAAAGGCTGCCTCAGTGAACACAAGAATGGACTTACTGTTGTTCTTGCTAACGTACTCTAGCTTCCGCTCAAAGACTTGAGAGCATTTGATAACGCTGGATAGCACAGGTGCTGCCAGTTTAATCCTCCTCTCCTTTAACTTCTGTCTCTCTTGCTTGGTGTTAGCTACACCAAAGTTCTTAGAACTGAAGCCGTTCTTCTGTGTGATGTTGCGGAGGGATTTTACTCTATACTCACGACTATTGTGGGCTTGAGTAACTTGCTGCACTAAACGCTTGTTGGTGTTCTTGGGCTTAGGACGCTCAAGACCAGCTAAGGCTGCTGTTTCCACAGCTTGCTCGTGTTGCTCTTTGTCTGCTGCCTTTAGTTCAGCCTTTAGCAACTCTTGCTCTATGTGCTGACCCATCATTAGGGTGACTTGGGCAACGGTGCTTTTGTCTTCGGATGACTTCTGTCGCGCCTTCAACACCCCATTAAAGCAAACCAACAAACCAATGTAAGCTAATACATCAGGGTCTATAGTTGACAACTCGTCAACCCAAGAAGGCACACGGCCACCAGAGCGCTTCTGGAGCTTTAGTTCTTCTGCTATGTCTTGAGATACTCTTGGAAGGGCTTCAACTAAGGAATTGAAGTGGGAGGGGCTTTGGTCAACTCTAGTTTGACTATTGGTTCCTTCTGTGAACTTTTCGTGACCCTCGACCTTCATGGTCTGCTCGTAGGCCCTATTTGTCGTGTCTTGCCTGTGTGCCTCATCTCCGTCAGTAACAAACCCATCGCCTTCTTCGAGGTCTATAGGATTGGTGCTGTCTTGAGCATCGTCTGGTGGGGCTGTCTTGCCTATGCATCCCTTTACCGTACTGTGCCGCAGGCCTCCACGCGCTGCCTTCTCATCGTCGTTGTAGTCCCACTGACTGTGCGTTGGAACGCTCGCATCATTGTCATGCGAAAAGTTGTCTTTCTGTGTCATTCGTATGTCTCCTTGCCCTCTGTCCCTCTCTGAGGGTTGTAGAAGGGTCTGTTGCTTATTTCCTATGCTTGAAGTTGCCTAGCCAACAGCTGAAGTGCAGCTGGCTGTGCCTTGATGTATTTGCGGGTGGTAGTGTCGCAGCGGTGCCCTAACAACATGCCAATGACTGCTGTGTTGGCCTTGTGCTCGTTAGCTAAACGAGTGGCGGCTGTGTGCCTCAAAGTGTGAAACACATAGCCTTTGTGGTTGCCTAAGATCTTGTGCCGCATGTGGTCCCAAGACCGATAGAATGCGTGCTCGTCAAAGTGCTTTGACACATCGTAGTCTAAGGCCTCTATGGCCTGCATAACCTGCCTGTTCAGCGGGACGAATCGTTCACTTCCATTTTTAGTTAGGGGTAAATGCAACCATAAGTTCCCATCGTTGTCATTAGTAATTAGTCTCTGTTTGATACTAAGTATCTCACCTCTGCGCATTCCCGTTTGACTTCCAATGGTTATCATGTGTCGCATCCACCACTGAGGATGCTCATCGTGGAAGTATGCACACATGGCTTCGAGCTGCTCAGGTGTGAAGTAGAGTGGCCGTGCAGCTTGCCCTGTGCGCCTCCAAGTGAACTTCGGAACGTGTGTTATCAGCTCCTCTTTGACTGCCTGAGCGAAGACCTTTGTGAGCATGGCTGCATAACGGTTCACAGTGGCATCTGAGAGCCCACGAGAGGCCTGTACAGCGTCAAAGAAGTCGTGGATATGGCTGGGCCTATAGTCAGAGATTTCGCGCGTCTGGTGGTCGCTAAAGGCCGCAAATGCAGCGGCCTTAGTTAGGGATCTTTTGAGGTGCTGGCCGTGCCATAGGCGGGGGGCTTCAGCTTGTGCGAATTGCAGAAAGGTAGGCATTACTTTGTGTCCTCCCGAGTTGCTCTGTAGAAGACCTTTAGGCAGTGTTGAACTTCCCTATATTTGCCAAGATCAAGGGCGACAGTTGCCTCCTCAAGGTGGGTATTCAAGAGCCTGACTTCAGTCATGCTTGTTGAGGGTAAGCGGCACAACTTGTGCAGCTCTTGCACTGCTCTTGCGAGTTGCAGTTGTAGCATTAAAGGTACCATTGCCTTGTCCGGGATAACTCTGTGTTGATTAATGTGCTTTCTCTTTGCCATCAGAAACACACCTCCCCGAACTCATCGCGGATAGGCTCATTGTAATACTTCGGAGCGAGGTACTGGGTGCGATTGTCTTGCTCCCATAGCTTTTGTTCGAGAGGTGAGCGCTGGGCAACTACACCAATTTCACGGAGGATGTTTTCTAGGGTGTCATCAAGCATCTTGTGCTAACTCCTCTTTGCGCTGGGCTGTGGCCATCACTTGCGCCTTAGCCATTGCCACCTCGATGGCACCATCAGTGAGACACTCAGCAAAGGTGTGCGCCATGTTCATGCAGTCAGTTGCCTTCTCATCAGTTGGCGCTGTGATTGCGAGGAAGAGGGCCAGCTTTAAGGCGTCCTCTGTGGTTTCGGGTTGCTGGATGTTCATGATGTCACCTCCAGACCTTCACGCAGGTAATTGGGCAGGTCTGCATCTGTATATATTGGGTTGGAGTTTACCGAGTTTTGGTTAAAGCTATAACTTGGGTTTTTCTTCCGAGCTTTGCTACAAGCTGATCTGCGCGTATCGGCCTCCACAGTAAAAGCAATATAAGGTGTGTATCTGGGGAAGTCGCCATATCCAAACTCAGCAGTATTTGCGCTCTCGCGCTTAACACCACACACATAGTACGTCTGCATGATGCGCGGCTCTGCGGGTGCCTTTACCTTAACCACAGTCCACTGCGATCCTTGGCCCCTTACTTGGTTGCCCCATTCCTTAGCCGCTGCATACACAGCGTCTGTTTTGCCATACGCTTCAAAAGTGGCAACTAGTCCTGTGCCATCGTGTGTTACTTGGAAATAAGCCATTGTCGTTCTCCTGTCTGTTCAGTTGTTACCGTGGTGAGCCCACGAGATGGCCAGCGCTTCGAGGGGTACGCTGGCCGCTGCTGGGCTCACAGAAACAAAAGAAGAAGGGGGACAGTGAAGATACACACGACAGCGATCAGTTCACCTAAGATTTCTATGGCCTGTCTCATGCTGCCACCTCATCAGCTGTCTGGTCGATGGCCCACTCGACGCAATCTGCGGTAAGGTCTTTGGTCAGCTGTGCCAGTGCATCCTTGCTCAGTGCTGCAACGATAGATTTCTGAGCGTGACCATAGGAACAGTAGGCATCTGCCGCTGTGAACTTGGTAAACTCTGAGATGATAAAGGTGCGCAACTGTCTGGCGTTGCATTCACACAGTGCCTTCAAGTTAGCTGCGCGGTGCTCTTCGCCCTTGTAGCTGCCTTCGATCCAAAGGCTGAAGTGCCTGCGCACGATGTGGTTGGGGTCTGTGAGGTCGCCTGCTAAGTCTTGGGCGATGCTTTGTGTTGCTGTAAGTGTCATTCGATCAGTCTCCTTTTGGTTAAGGAGTGTCGAAGTCTCACGAATGGTTGGTGGTGTTCTGCGATTGTGTGCCGCTTGATATACACAGGGGGAGTTACAGTCCCCTGCCACACCTTGCGGCCTGTCGCCCACTAACTTAACGTGACGCCTTCGGCCTCCGTGGTATCTTGATGCCAGTTTATGCAGTCCCCCGCAAGCAAAAAGTTTGCCCAGGAGATAACTTTCTGCACTTCAGGTACTTCTACAACCCTATAGGAGAGGAAGCGGACCGAATGCCGTCGCGGGAAGCCTTAAAGTGTCCCTCGATCCTTACGCGTTCCAGTATACCCCGGCCCCTCCCTACTAATAGTCGACTAAAGAAACATCCACCTTGATAACACCAATCAATAGAGAACTAGAGAACGTCCCGAGCTGACCTTAGTCAACTATAGTACCAGCCAAGAGTTGTGTGTGTAGTTGTGTTGCTGAGGTGGTTGCTCAGGACAACCAAGGTCGACCACCTCACCTTCGAGCTGTTGGTCCCTTGGTCCCCACCATTAGATCAAGAGAGAACCTAAGATGCTCAGAGCAATCGTGAGAAGACTAAAGATAATCTATCTATCATGTGCTGCCTATGAGCATCACAGGCTGGCTAATCGTGCTGCTGATCAACTAAGGATGCACTCGACCAAGACGCTGAAGGACATTGGCATCACTCGTGGTACTATTAGCGCTGCTGCACACCACAAGTGTCCTTGGTGTAATGATCAGGTGTGGCAAGAGTGGATCAAGTGAGCTGGTGTAGCTGTTGGCTAACTTGGGTTAGCTAAGGTGGCCAAGGCTGACTGGTGTTGACTGAGGATGTCCCAATCTGTGTTGAAAACTCCAAGCCCCCAGCCAAACAAATTTCCCGTCGGCTAATGACAAACTAATGTCACCTCGTGTTCATAACATAGGCCCCCACCAGTGGGACCATACATCCCTCACACTACAGAAGCTATAGATTGCAGTAGGTTAGCTGTTAGCGTCCCTCGTTTGCTTAGGTTCCCTAGTCAAAAACTGACCCCCGCACCCTCGAAACAAAAAGCAACTTCAAAATACAGGGCTAAAGTTCTTGTTGTTGTTGTTGTTGTCGGCCTCAGTCAACGAGAGGCCCCCCACAGAAACAAAAGAAAGAGGAACCATAGATATGGCTCTGGAAAATGGAACATACGTCAACTCTCTGGTCCCTGCGAACCCTGCGTCTACTGACGGTCTCGCGCAAGCTGATGACCACATCCGCCTGATCAAGAGTACGCTTCAGAATACCTTTCCCAACTTGACTGGTGCTGTGACTGCCACACAGGCAGACCTAAACAACCCACCCAGCACCTTGACTGACCTTGGCATCACTGATGGCTCTGCTAGTGGCCAAGTGCTTACAACAGATGGCAGTGGTAACTTTAGCTTCACTGCGTTGCCAGCAGGCACCACAGACACCAACTACTATGTGACTGGTGGTTCTGTCAGCGGCACCACGTTGACCCTCACACGCTCTGGCCTTGGCAGCGTAAGCATCTCAGGACTGCCTGCTGCTGTAACTAACAACAACCAGCTGACCAATGGCGCTGGGTACATCACTGCATCCTCGATACCCTCGCAGAGTACATCATTTGGTGATGTTGGAACCTATGCCTTCCTAGTCAAGAATGGTACATCAGTCAGCTCTGGTTCTTCTTACTCTGGCTCTAGCCTACAGAGTGGCGGTGTGAATGCGATTGTATCTGTTACTGGCAGCAACACTGTGTACGCAGCCAACATGACACAGTTGGCCCGTGGAGACACCACCATGTCAGGCACTTGGAGAGCCATGGGCTCTGTGTCCTACAACAGCTCCAGTACCTATGGTCGAGGCACAGTATTCTTGAGGATTTCCTAATGAGCATCACGATAACAGAAGTGCGTAATGCACAGTCACTACAGTCTGACAACCAGCGCATGGACGTTGAGATCAACCACCCCACATACGGCTGGATACCTTACCATTTGGACCCTTCAGACACTGATGCGACAGTAGACAACGCTGCCATCCTAGCTTTAGTTGGTGATGACTTTGGAGCATACGTTGCTCCCACCCAAGCTGAGCTTGATGCTGCTTTAGCTTCTGAGGTTAGGGCTGAGAGAGACAGTCTGTTAGTGGTGGTGGATGTAATAGTCAGCAACCCGCTGCGCTGGGCATCTCTATCCTCAGACAAGCAGAACGAGTGGTCTACCTATCGCCAAGACTTGCTTGATGTCCCACAGCAATCTGGGTTCCCAAGCACAGTAACTTGGCCCCCAGTAGTCTCTTAGAACCAATACAAGTAAGGAACTCAGGCCATGCCTAACCTACCAATCCGTGGACTAGGGTCTGTGGGTGTGGTCACTGATGTTGACCCCTACAACCTCCCCACCAATGCCTACACAAGAGCCAAGAACATTAGGTTCACTGATGGCAATGTGACCCGTGGCCCAGTCTACCGAGCTGTGTCCTCTACAATCCCATGGAACCCTGTGTTCTCCTATGGCCTCACTGCACTCTCTGGTTACGATACTGTGTTGTTGGTGGATGATACCTTCGACATCTATGAGTTCTCCAATGGCACCTTCACTCAGAGGTTTAACGCCAGCACCTCCACGACCATCTATAGGACCACAGCTACAACTCTTGCGGATGTACAGTACGTCAACCGTGCAGACCAAGTACCTGTAGCAAGGGTGCCTACTGCCTCTAGCTTTACTGCCTTGGCCAACTGGCCCTCCAACTACAGAACCACTGCCCTCCGCAGCTTTGGTGACTTCTTGTTGGCACTAGGCACTGTGGAGGCAGGTACTAGCTTTCCTAACCGTGTGCGGTTCTCTGATCCCGTGTTGGCCAACCAAGTCCCAGATACATGGGACGAGACTGATCTTACTAACAGTGCTGGCTTCAATGACCTCGTACAAATGAAGACACCCATAATGGATGGTGCCACACTAGGTGCCAACTTCCTTGTGTATTCCCAAGACCAAGTGTGGATGATGGAGTTCGTAGGCGGTACGTTTATCTTTAACTTCCGCAAGGTCTTTGATGATGCCGGCGTAATCAATCAGAACTGCATCGTGGAAGTAGAGGGTCGCCACTATGTCTTCGACCAAGATGACATCTATGTGACTGATGGCAACACCCGTCAAAGCATATGTGACGGCAGGGTCCGTAAGTACATCTTTGGTGGCATGGACACCTCCAAGACCACTGAGTGCTTTGTGGTCCACAACAGTGCCCTTGAAGAGATATACTTCTGCTACCACACAGGCGACGATATGGCCCTGTACGCAGATGGAAACCATTGCAACCGTGCAGCTGTCTACAACTACAAAGAGGACGTATGGTCCTTCCAAGACCTACCCAACGCAGTCAGCGGTACAGAGGCCTCTGTAGACAGTGTGTTCTCATATGCTGATGCAACCCAGACCTATGATGACATTGGTGGCTCCTACCACGACCAAGAGAGCCAGAATACCCGTAGGTCTCTGCTAGTGTCAGCTACTGGTGGCGGCATTGCAGACAGCAAGCTCTATGGCATCGACCTAGTGGACCAAGGCAACTTAGCCCAGTCTGTAGACACCACAGTCTCCTCTCCGCTTCTACTGGAGCGTGTAGGCATAGACCTAGATGACCAAGGTATCCCTCTTAGCGGCTACAAGGTCATCTCCAAAGTCTACCCTCAGATGTCTACTGACAACTCAGATGCCACCTTTGGTTTTACCTTTGGTGCTGCTGATACTCCTAATGCCACCCCCAACTACCAGACTGAAGTCACCTTTGACTCCTCTGATGAGTACAAGGTGGATACACGGATTGCTGGTAGATACCTGTCATACAAATTGACCACGGCTACTCTCAAGGACTTTGCATTTAGTGGAATGGACGTTGAAGTTGTAGTCACAGGTCGGAGGTAGCTTATGTCACTATCTGACAAGATCAACATGCTGGTGTCTCCATACGCAAGACGCCAAGCACCAAACCTCAACCCTGACTTCTTACCCAACTACTTACAGGAAGAACTCAGAGAGCTAGAGGCCTCTATACGGTCTCTCAGTGATGCAAGTGTGCAAGTGGCAGACAGAGCCCCAGAGAGCCCCCGTAAGGGCATGGTTCGATATGCTGTGTCTCCTTGGAACCCACTAAACAATGGGACACAGGGGCTAGTTGTCTACAACGGCACAGCTTGGGTTGCAGTTTAGCACTTCTATAAAGAACAAAAGGAATATCATATGTCAGCTTGGATAGCCCCACTAATCGGCGGTGCCATGGGCCTTATGGGCGCAAACAAGCAAGCCAAGTCACAAGACGCAGCAACAGCAGCCCAGATGGCTGGCTTCAACCAATACAAACCATATGTGGACGCTAACCTATCTGGCGCACAAGCTGCACTAGGCGGTGTACTAGAGACTGGTGCATACGGTGGTCAAACCCTAGCTGCACCAAACGACTTCCAGACTGGCACTGCCACCAACATGGGCAACATTGGCTCTAATCTCCAGACCTCTGGTTACGGCATGATGAACAATACGTCTGGCTTTGGCTCCAATGCCAACTCCTTGTTCAATCAGTACCAAGGCATGGCTAACTCTGCACAGGCTGATCGGCTTTCTACAGCCATGGACTACGCTAGTGCCAACGCAAACCCATTGGTTGACGCTGCGATGCGTGATGACCGCCGCAACCTACAAGAGAACACTCTGACAGGCATCGACCTTGCAGCAAGTAACTCAGGCAAC